>SESF01032580.1_pt1 | contig 28260 bp, 21 predicted proteins | sample 3171521 | NCBI WGS metagenome assembly SESF01 (sample SAMN10866945, study PRJNA518727) | freshwater metagenome | biome: subpolar coniferous forest; feature: holomictic lake; material: water; isolation source: holomictic Lake 227, 6 m and 8 m depth | place: Canada: near Kenora, Ontario | collected...
CTTAATATTTATACTCCCTATGTTTGGCATTGCGTCCCGCCAGCTGGCGCGGATTTGTAATCCGTGCCTTGTTCAACTTGCATTATTAAAGATTTTTATCTATGCTTTTTATTGGTACAGATTGCAAATCAGCGCTAGCGAGTGATAAATCCCAACAAATAGCAAAACCATTTTCTCATTTAATTAACTGTCTGAAATTTATACAGTTTCTTTTTCTGGCAATTTCTCGGTATCGGTTGATGGTCCTGAAATTTCTTCAGCTTTATTTTCTTCCAACACAAAGCGTTTGTAATACGAGATCATAAGCGTAGTGAGTGGAAGTGCAATAATCAGTCCCACCATTCCCATCAACGAACCCCAAATGGAAAGCGATAGCAAAATGACAGCAGGATTAAGTCCGGTAACTTTTCCCATAATGCGTGGCGTGAGAATCAGGTCTTCGAGCAACTGAATAACCACAAAAACCACTGCTATTCCAATCAGCACCGACGTTAAACTCTGTCCTGTTTCGAACGATTGAAGCAAACCCAGCATCAATGAAGGAATAAGGGCGACGGCTTTCAGATAAGGAACCATATTCAATACGCCAATCAGTAAGCCCATAACAATGGCAAGCGGCATACCAATAATGCTGAATCCGATAATGAAAAGTATTCCCACAATCAGTGCAATCAAAGCCTGCCCGCGGAAATAGCGGTTCATGCCACTTTCCATATCTACAATGATTTCTGTTATCAGTACTTTGTACTTCGGCGGAATAATTCCCAACATGGAGGCGGATATTTTTTCGAAATCCAGCAGGATGAAAATCAGGTACAGGAAAACGATAATTACCACCGAAAATCCCAGAATAAAGTCGAGCGAACCATTAATAAAATCCCACAACTGCGGTGCCAGCTTACGAATACTGTTCATGATATTTTCATCTTTCAGAATGGTCTGAAGATTCATGTGCGAAAGGTAACGCTGAATTTCGTGTTGCCAGGCTTTGGGCAAAAATGAATTCATATTCAGATTTTGGCTATAGCTAACAACGAGTTCCGAAAGTTTCTGAATTTCCACACTAACAATGGGAGCTAATAACAGAATTATTCCGGTTATTGAACCGAAAAACAATATAAGTGTCGCAAGAATGGAGAGACTCCGACTTTTAAACCTTAGTTTGTGTTGAAAAAAGGATACGAAAGGTTGCATTAAATAGGCCAGCAACCAGGCAACCAGAAATGGAAGTAATACATTACTCAGTCTGACAATCAACAAATAAAGCAGTGCCAAAATGCTTAAACCGATAAGCATGCGTACCACCCGATCGAAAGTATATGGTTTTGAGTTCATTGTTTTTTGTTATGTTATTTGGATAACTGGAGGTTGTGATTTAAGCCCTTTAGGGGTTTGGGGCAATTTTCGTTTTATTAAAGCAATCCCTGCAAATGGGTTCATATTCGGTCATCTCGCCCAGCAAAACGCGTTTATCGCTGTCAACCAAACGGTGCGACACATAAGCCAGCGAACCGCAACGAACGCAAATAGCATGAACTTTATACACATCTTCGGCTATTGCGCAGAGAGCCGGCATAGGACCGAATGGTATGCCCTTGAAATCCATATCCAGTCCGGCAATGATGACCCGAATACCCTGATTGGCAAGCTGTGTGCAAACATCCACTAATCCATCGTCGAAAAACTGAGCCTCGTCAATTCCAACCACATCCACTTCGCCCGCCATAAGCAAAATGCTACCCGATGAATCAACCGGTGTGGAACGAATGGCAGTCCGGTCATGCGAAACGACCTCATCTTCCGAATAACGCGTATCAATTTTTGGTTTAAAAATCTCCACTTTTTGTTTAGCAAAATTGGCACGTTTTAATCTTCGTATCAACTCTTCTGTTTTACCGGAAAACATGGAGCCGCAAATTACTTCAATACTTCCGCGTTTTTGCTGAATTGGATGGTTTTGCTCGAAATATATCATGGTATTTTATTGAAAATTAAGTGATTTCCTTTATAGTTTATTCCGTTTATCGTACCTTTACTGCCGTTTTGAAGTTCATGTCAGCAATTTTCAGTTTTAATCTTTGCAAAGATAAAAAAATAACAAGGATAGAAAATATATTTACAAAAAAAGATATGAACACATACGTTAATTAAATGCCGAGATAATTATGAAACTATTTGTTGTACCTACTCCGATTGGAAACCTGGAAGATATGACTTTTCGTGCCATTCGGGTGCTGAAAGAAGCCGATTTAATTTTGGCCGAAGATACACGCACCAGCGGATTTTTGCTCAAACATTTCGAAATCAAGACCCCCATGCAATCGCACCATAAATTCAACGAGCATAAAACCGTTGAAAATGTGGTTCAGCGTATTATGAACGGTCAGAAAGTGGCGTTAATTTCCGATGCCGGTACACCAGCCATTTCCGATCCCGGGTTTTTGGTGGTTCGTCAGTGTGTAGAGAATGGAATTGAAGTAGAATGTTTACCCGGTGCAACTGCTTTTGTGCCGGCTCTAGTAGCTTCAGGTTTGCCCAATGACCGTTTTACATTTGAAGGCTTTTTACCTCCCAAAAAAGGCAGACAAACTAAAATCAGAGAACTTTCGACCGAAAAACGAACCATGATTTTTTACGAATCACCTTTTCGATTGGCAAAAACCCTGACCCAGCTGGCCGAAGTTTTCGGAAATGACCGAAAAGCATCTGTTTCTCGAGAAATTTCAAAGCTATTTGAAGAGACAAAACGGGGCACTTTACAGGATTTAAGCCTTTATTACACAGAACATAACCCAAAAGGAGAAATTGTTGTAATTGTTGCAGGATTAGAAGAATAACATTACCTTTGCACCCGAAAACAAACCGAATCTATTGCTGTGTTTTCAATAGGTACTTAAACTTTCCATTCAACTCACCATTTAGTTTTTTAAGTTATGAAACCGTTTTTTTACACATTCGCTCTGATGGCTGTGATACTGACATCATGCGGCAAAAATTCTTCTGATTATAAGGCACTTCAGGCTCAAAATGATTCGTTGATGAATTCCAAAGTCAAACTCCAACAGGAAGTTGACAGTTATTTCTCGGCAATGAATCAGATTGAACAGAATATTGAGAAAATCAAAGAAACTGAAAAAGTAATTTCTGTTCAACCTGTTGGAACAGAGTTGACGCCCGATGTACGCACAAAAGTGAATGAGGATATGACTTACTTGTTTGATATGCTGAGAGCTAACAAACAGGAATTAGCCCGTTTAAAGTCAAAACTCAGAAAAAGTGCTTTCAAATCTTCTCAACTCGAAAAAACAATCATTAAATTGACCAAATCGCTTGAAGAAGAAACCGCAAAAGTAGCCGTTTTACATGGAGAATTAGCCAAAAAAGACTCCTTAATTGTAAAACTGGATACTCAGGTAGTTAAATTAGGTCGTGATGTTGAGAATCTGACAGTTGAAAATAAATCCAAAGATGTAAAAATTAAAGAACAGGAGGAAACAATTCATACTGCCTGGTACGTTTTTGGGACAATTACTGAACTGAAACAACAGAAAATTGTTTCTGTAGAAGGAATGTTTAGTCAGCAACGTATTCTACAACACGATTTTAATAAAAATTATTTTGTTCGGATTGATGCACGGAAGACGAAATCAATTCCATTGTATTCAAGTCATGCAAAAATTCTTACCAGCCATCCAAAATCTTCATACACTTTGGAGAAAGAAAATGGAAACTTTGTCTTACTAATTGTTGATCCGGAAGAATTCTGGAGTATTAGTAAATACCTGGTTATTGAGGTGGAATAAATTCAACAGCCATTTTCAAAAACCTGTTGCCAATTAATGCGTTTTCTTTATTTAGAAAACGCATTTTTAATAAATTGTCAGATATAAAATGAAGTATAAATACGTTTTTATTGATTTAGACGATACTCTTTGGGATTTTCATGCCAATGCCAAATCGTCATTACACGAAATTTTCGAAACCAGAAAATTACAACAGCATTTTGATAGTTTTGAGCAGTATTTTGAAATTTATGCCAAACGGAATCTTGAGTTATGGGATCAGTACGGCAAAGGATTTATAACAAAAGAAGCACTTTCGCTGGAACGTTTTCTCCATCCTCTGAAAATGGTTGGTATTGACGATGCCGAATTAGCCATTAAGATAGGGAGGGAGTACCTTGATTTATTACCCACACGAACAACTCTTGTACCTTATGCCATTGAACTTTTAGATTATCTGGCACCGAAATATCCACTGACCATCGTTTCAAATGGATTTATTGAAGTGCAATACCGCAAACTCAAGAGTTGTCAGATTGAGCAATACTTCTCATATGTGGTCCTTTCGGAGGCTGCCGGAGCATTAAAACCCGATAAACGTATATTCGAATATGCTTTGGGTTTAAACGAAGCAACCACCACAGAAACGATTATGATTGGTGACAGTTACGAAGCTGATATTAGTGGCGCTCAAAATGTGGGGATGGATCAGATTTACTTTAATCCGAATGTTGAAGAATCTCCATCTAATTTTCCTGCTACGTATTTTGCTAAAAGTTTAGATCAGATTCTAGCTATATTGTAGAGTTAGTCATTATTCGACATAAAAAAAGAGTTTCTCAACTGAGAAACTCTTTTTTTGTAAAGAAATATAACAAGTTTACGGTCTTTTACCAATATAAGTAAATACTTCAACATAATGAGTACGGTGTCCTGCAATAACAGATGGTTGATTCATCCAATAAGAGACACTTAATTTATGCGTAGCCGCGTCATACTTATTAATTCCTGAAGGATCCAATTCACCTGAGCGTGTACTTGAGGCTGGTTGACCATAATAGTTAGTCACTGAAGTAACATTTCCACTTCCATCAAAATGGAAAATTGGTGCAAACGTTCCATACATACTAAGTGCACCTCCACTCTTAATTAAGTGATAGAAATTACCTGCTGTAACATCATACATAACTACTGATGTTGCATCCAACGTTTCAAGATACACTTCATTAGGATATGCTCCTACTATACCAGCATTTGCAGCATCAACCAAAGTACCTGTAAGTGTATAATCACCATCATATTGGTTTTTGATTCCGAATTTAACAAAACCGGTTACCAAATTACTCAGGGTATATTTTGGATCACTTACGGCAGTTAATTTTACCCCAAATGAATAAAAACCACCAAAATTAGAAGGATTAAACTTCACCTTAATATATCCAGTACTTGATCCGGCAGGAATAGTTACCGAATTTCCAGTATTCAGAACAATAAATTTTGTTGGATCAGGAATTGCATTTCCGGCAGCAATCAGTTTAGCCATTGCAGCATTAGTAGCATTCAACAATTCGAATGTAACAGTAACATCACTTGTAGCAGGACCAGAAGTCAAATTAACAGGGATGAAATTAATGGTTGTATCACGATTAAATCCGTCGTATGCACGTGAAACAGCATTTGTTGTATCCGCTGAGGTCAAATGAACTTCAACAAAATTTTGATTAGCCGTATTCTTGGTACCAATCAAATTGTTCGAATAATCGCTATCATTCAAGCAGGCAGTCATTGTCAATACAAAGGCCAGCGTCAGGATAGGAAAAATTTTATTTATTATCTTATTCATAATTATTTATTTATTAAGTTTTTAATTATGTTATAGTTTGAAGAGTGCTAGTTCAACAAACTATAACATGATATTAATTATTCTTATCACGGTTGCCAGAATAGTTTTTCTGTAAAGATATTATCAGCGGTTCTTGCTGGTAAGCTGGCTGAATTTGTAGTCAATTCAGTTTGTGGATAAGGCATTACTCTTGGCAAACCTCTGGAATCTTTATTCACATTGTTTGACAGATATGTATAACCTGAAGCAGCTGGTAAAACCAATACCCCACGTCTTAAATCAGACCAAGACTCAACTGCATCAACACCACATAAAGCTATGTACTTCTGAAAAGCTATAAATTGTATTTTAGCTGCACTTGTTGTTCCTGAATTAGCCCACATTGCTGAAGGTACAGTTGTGATATAAGTCGTTGCAGAAGCAGTTGCAGTTGCTACACCAAGCCATACAAATGATTGAGTAATTGCACTTTCGAATAATGTTTGTGCTGTGCCGGTTATCCAACCTCTTTGAGCAGCTTCTGCCTGAAAGAATAAACTTTCAAATGAAGGTAAAATAAACTGATCTTGAGTTGCTGAACCTGCCAAGCCAGGGCCTATTTCAGTACCGGTAAATACAGGTAAACCACCAACGGATGCCTTATTCCCACCTACTGCACCATAATCAGTTCCGGTTATACCAGTTGGTAAACCATTTGAAGAGGCATAAAACCTTTCCAAACGTGGATCTGTAGTACTTAATAGCGCTTTGAAATAATTATTCGGTTTATTATTTGTAGTTGCAGGTGCACCTGATGGTGTCAAACCAAACTGGCCATAAAACGGATTCTGTTTTGCAGTTTGATTGCTATAACCAGGTTGAACAGCTACATCTTCACCCGCAGCTAAAAATCCACCATCAGCAGTAATTTTAGCTATTTGAGCAGAACTTGGAGTGAAACCTTTTTCAGATTGACGTAAAAACATACGCAATTTGATGGTATTTGCAAACTTCTTCCACAATACGATAGCATCAGGTATTTCCATACCTTTATTGGCTACATTAATTGCTCCGCCACGACAGAAAATAAGATCTGTTTTCACAAAACTTGATTTTGGTGCTGCAGCATTAAGATAAGAAATAGCTTGATCCATTTTCACTAATAAATCAGCATAAATATCAGCTGCAGGTGTATAAGCAGGACGTGGATAATTTACATAATCAAAAGCTTGAGCATAAGGTATTGCACCAAACTGATCAACAGTTTCCTGCCAAAGTTTAACTGATAATACCATGGAAGCTCCTGCCAACACAGAATCTTTAGCTGCTAAAGCTCTTGTTTGAACCTGATACAAATCAAATAAAGTATTGTACGCTTGATCCCAATTAGTTTCAGGGAAAGTGTTGGCAACTTTATAAGTTGTTTCTTCTTGTTCCACGATAAATGTACCAGAACGAGACATATAACCCATCCAGTTATTAAGGAATATAAATCGAGTTGCTTGTCGGGCACCAACCGAAGTTTGTGCATTTGTAAAAATCAGGTCAGGAGTAATATTGTCTCCGGTCACACGGTTCGGATCCGTGTTCACATTCAGGAAGTCACTACATGAGCTTGTTGCAAAAACAACAGCTAAAAGTGACAACATCACTATATTTTTAATTTTTTTCATATTTCTATAGTTTTATAATTATTAAAACTGCAAATTAACTGTAGCTCCAAAGAACCTTGAGGATGGTGTTTCATAAGCACTACTTACACCCATTGTATTTCCTGTTGAAGTATAGTTAAACTCAGGATCACCCCATTGATTAGAATCTGGTAAGAACATTAATAAGTTCTTTCCTACTAAGCTTACAGTAGCTTTTTTGAGGAAGCTGGTATTATTTTTCAAGAATTTAGATGGAACATTATAAGTGACATTTAATTCACGTAATCTCCATGCAGCTGCACTTGCAAAATAGTTTGTAGCAACACCGGTATTTTGGGTTTTACTTGTCCAGAAACCATAATTACCATCAGTCACAAGTCTGTTCGTGTTAGGAACATAAGTATTTGTTGCTGCATCTAAATAAACTGAGTTTGGAAATACAAAACGTTGACGTCCATATTCAGCTGAGCGTGCAGAAATTCCCGAGAAATCCATATCAGCACCAGCTCCTGCATAGAAATTATGTCCACCTTTATAATCCCAAGTCATTGAGATACTAAAGTCACCTAAAGTGTATGAAGGAGAAATACCAATTACCCAAAGAGGTAATGTTCTTCCTTTGGTAATTAAGGCTGAAGATACATTAGGATTTCCTGATGCGTCAACAATTACTTTACCGGTGGCTGGGTCACGAGTATAATCGGTCATTTGGAATGAATAAGCAGGTTGTCCTACCACTGCGATATTATTAACGGTAGGATTACTTGCTGCATTTTGAATGAATCCGCTATTACCTGCTAATACTACAGGTATATTACCCAACGTTTGGGTTACAATATTGTTATTATAGGTAGCGTTCACTAATAAATTAAAATCACCATCTCCAATTTTCACAAGAGGGGTTAATTTCAAATCCATTTCAAATCCCCAGTTACGGAAACTAGCTGCATTGGCCAATGCTACAGGATAACCTGTTGCCCATGATTGAGAAACTGATAAAATCTGGTTCGTACAATCCTGATTGAAGTAAGTAGCTTCGATACCAACACGGTCATTTTCCATTAAGCGAAGTTCAAAACCAGCTTCAGTAGTTGTAACAAATTCAGGTTTCAAATCTGGACTTGGAATTGTATTACCGGCAGTGAAACCTACATTGTTTCCAAATGGGAAACCAGTTCCTAGAGAATATACTGCCTGAGTTGAATAAGCTGCAAGGTTTACATTACCTGATTTATTCAATGCACCTCTTAACTTTAAGTAGTTGATTGAATTATCTTTTAATGTTGGAAAAATATCAGACAGAATTACCGAAGCACTTGCACCCGGATAAAATACTGATTGATTTGCTACAGCTAAACGGCTATCCCAGTCATTACGACCGGTTAATTCCAAATAAGCTAATTTTTTATAACCTATTGAAACGTTACCATAAGCAGAAACTAAACGGCTTTGAATGGTTGCATTATACGGATAAGTTCCTACAGAAGCGTCGCCTGAACGAACTGCAACATTATATAAACCAGGAACTGATAAGTTATTGCCACCCACTTCAACATCAACATAGCTATTACTACGAACAGTTGAACCTGCAACATATTTTACATCATAATCGCCTGAATTCACTTCACCACTTAAGAAAGCATCTAAGTTTATTCTGCTTGTAGTTGACATATCAGAAGCAACTAATCCCGGTTGATTGTGATATTGTGTTGTATTACGTTGTAGTACATTTAATGTATAATCGGAAACCACAACCGGAGCATCTGTATTTTGAAAAGTAGCAATTGAAACGTTTGTACTTGCTTTCACATCTGCTCTTAACCATTTTGCGAACTTGTAAGATAAATTGATATTACCCATAAAGTCATGGCTTGATCCTTTTTGTCTTAAACTTGCAATTACCCAATAAGGATTCCAGGCATATTCACAGAAATAATTATCATATTTACCCCATTCGCTTTTAAGATCTTTGTAGGATAGTAATGGGATATTAGCTCCTGCCTGAAGTAGATTAGCTAAAATACTACCGGTATAAGAACTGGTTGATAAGTTAGGCATATCAGCTTCATTCACTACATCGTAAGTATTGTTAGTGTAATTTACATTATAACTCACTGATAAGTTTTTATACTCTTTTCCAGAGTTAAAACGTAAAGTTGTTCTGTTGTTCTTATCACTTGGCATCAAACCTTGAATGTCAGCATTGGTTACACTGAAGAAAAAGTCTTTGCTGGATAATGAAACTGCATTTTGGAAAGTAAGACCTGTATTCCAAAAATCAATTTTATCATTGGCATGAATAGCGCTATAAGGACCTGTTTGTTGATGTCCCTGTTCGTTTACAATACCAATTGGTTGAATTGAACCGTCAAATTTAGGTCCGTAATTTTGATTTTCAATTGGACAATAAATTGTATTTCCAAATTCATCAGTAGATTCTCCACCCCATCCACCGTACTGTGATTGAAGTTTTGGGAAGTAAGCAACACGAGTTGCCTGAAGTGAAGAAGTGATAGAAACAGTAGTTTTGTCTGTGTCTCCTCTTTTGGTTGTAACTAAAATTACACCGTTTACAGCATCAGGACCGTATAATGCAGCTGAAGCAGCACTTTTCAAAACGGTAACATCCTGAACATCTTCCGGAGCAATTGAATTCAAATAACCTAAACTAACCGGGGAACCATCCAATACAAACATAGGTTGGTTATTCCCTGTAAGAGAGCGGATACCACGAATGTTCATTTTTGCATTTTCAAATACACCACTATTAGTAGTAGTAATATTCAAACCCGAAATTTTACCATTTAAAGACTGCTGAACGTTAGTAGAATTCGCCTGAGTAATAAATTTGTTTTTAATCGTTGTAGCGGCGTAACCAACTTCTCTCTCTTGTCGTTTAATACCAAGAGCAGTTGCAACAACTACTACTTCATCCATTTGTCTGGTGTCAGATTCTAATCTAACTACCAAATTGTTTTTTGCATCCACTTCAATAGTCTTCATACCTACATACGATACGACCAGACTTTTTGCATTTGCCTGCAAACTGATTTTAAACTCTCCTGAAGTACCGGTAATTGTACCAACAGTTGTGCCTTTTACCTTTACAGTAGCACCAATAACAGGTTGCCCGTCATCCGCGGAAAATACCTTTCCCGAAATGGATTTTGACTGAGCATTAACCACACCTACGCTAACCAATAATAGGCAAGCCAATAAGAACGTTAGTTTTCTCATAAATTTAACATTTTGTTTATTAATCTTCTTTAATTTAAAGGAAGTTTATTTATTGCTTGGCAAAAATAAAGTATTAATAATTAAAAAACAAGTGTTTTTGATGATAAATAGAAAAAATATACAGAATATTTCTTTCATTCTGTAGGCAACAGGCTTTTTTGAAATATATCAAAGCGCTTATGTCTGTAATTTATACAATTTTTATAAATTGTTATTGTATTGATATATAGATAGATAGGTAAACTTGCTAATTCGAACTTAAGAAAACATCGAAAATTGCAAACAAACCAAAAAGGAAAAATAAATAATAAAATATTTTTGCTACAAAGGAATATTTAACATATTAATTAGGCAAAATTTTCACAATTTAAGCTCATTCAATAGCAAAATATGGGTATTACATAATTATTTCAGTAATAATATACCGTTTTTCAGCTTGCAACTTACGAATTTTAGACTGAAATTGACGTTTTTCCCTTTAATTACAAAATTAATTAAAGAACGTCCATTTCTCAGTAAAAAATAAATAGATACTTAAAACAAATAGATTTTTTCAATTTTTTCGGGTAAGGTTGGCTGCTAAGTGGCTGATAGATAGATGAAAAATGTGCTTAGTTAGAATTGCTTATAGATTCAACTTTTCCCAAACTCACATAACAGACAAAACCGCTAGTTTGATAGCCCATTTCGGCAATTAAACTCATGTATTGTTTTACTTGCTGAATGTGAGTTTTGCTCTCTTTATCTCCAAATTTATAATCCACAATCGTAGCTTTGTTATCTTTAATGATAACCCTGTCAGGCCGGTATTGTGCTCCGCTTGCTGTGAGGATAGTTGTCTCATTCAGCACGCGTATTGAATCACCAAACCAATCCTCGGTTTCGGGTAAATTCCAAAAGATTTCCATTTCCTGTTCAACTATTTTACTTTCCCTCTCATTGATTCTTCCTTCACGAATCATTGCCTGAATAGCATTCGGTTGGTCAGCTTTGCGAGTAATATTGTGCAAAATGTCGTGCATGATGATTCCGTAATTCAATTTACTATCTGTCAATTTTTGATTTTCAAGCAAATAATTGAGGCTTTGGTGGCGAATATGCAAGCGATCGGAACTACTTACCGACGGATAGTTATTTATCTTCTTATTGTCAACGTAATTTTGGGAGTCTTGAAATGTCACTTTTGTGGGTTCGCCTAAAGAGAATAGCTTAGAAACATCATCGAATGAATTGGACAATGGGATGATTTCTGCATCCAAACCCGGTGTTTCCACACTGATACAAGCTAAAAGTAAAGCTGACATGGAATTTATTTTATCCAAACTTTCTAGTTCTTTTTTCGGAGCCGGAGCCATACAAATCAATTCATTTTTGGCACGGGTGAAAGCCACATAAGCCACATTCAAACTATCAATATACAAATGCATTTGTTCCTCGAAATAATTTTCGGCAAAAATGGATTGTCCGAGCTTAGAGCCATATTCAATTGGCAATAAAGGCAATTCGTTGAAAGGAGCAACGGTTGGTTCGCACCAAAGAATATTTCGCATTCGGCTATCTAAATCCCATTCACAAAAAGGTATAATCACCACACGGAAGTCCAGTCCTTTCGACTTGTGTACGGTCATAATGCGCATGGCACTTTGATTATCGGGTGTAGAAATACATTGTTTAGTACCATTCTTTTTCCACCAGCTAAGGAAACTGTTGAGGTCGACAGTTTTACCGGAAGAATATCGAAAAATCATATCCTGAAAAGCCTGAACAAACACTGCTTCATTGTGCCATGCTCCAATATCGAACAAGGATATAATTTGTTCCACCATATCATAAAGCGAACTGTGCTGAACTTGTTTCAATCGTTCGTTTTCTTCGTTATTAAATAATGAAGCAAACACATTTTCCTGGGAAGCTGGAGAAAAACAAGTATTCAAAGCTTCATTTTCCGTTTTGTTTAATTTAGCTCTGGCATATTCGTAATTGACAATAGTTTGCTGAATGCTGTCGGAGGGATTGACAAATAATTGCAAAACTCCCAATACAAAGCGCACCGAAGCAGCTGAAGCAATCAATAATCCTTCATTGCCCATAATATCATAGCACAGATCCGGGTTAGCTTCCGGAGTGGTTTTGTAATTGAGTAATCGATGTATAACTTGCTGTTCCTCTTCGTTTTTACGTACCAAAATACAAATATCAGCCGGAAGAAAACCGCGTTCCTGCAACTCTTCGAGCATTGCCGGCAGTCGCTCCAAACTTTCAGCTTTCCAACCGTCTTCATTTTCATCCGCAGCAATAAAACGCAGTTCTACTCTCCCTGTTCCTGCTTTAGGCGAAGTTTGCTGATGAATGTTAGTATAGGCATGTTCGATTTTATGTGTCAACCCTTCTAATGCAGGATAGACCGGCAAAACAGCCTGAAGGTTTTCGTTCAGCTTGCTTTGCAATAAATTAGCAGCACGACGAAAGAACGAATTATTGAAATCGATAATGTTTTTATCGCTTCGCCAGTTGGTTTCAAGGTTTTCCTCGAGAATTTGTTCCGGGAGAAAATCAGTCAGAATTTGTTCATCGAGCAATTTCCAATCCGAGTTACGCCAGCGATAAATGCTTTGTTTCACATCACCTACAACCAGATTGAATTTGCCCGCCGCCAAACTATTCGCCATCAGCGGATGAAAATTTTTCCATTGCAAGGTAGATGTGTCCTGAAATTCATCAATCATAAAATTATCAATCGTAATGCCTGTTTTTTCATAAACAAAAGGCGTATCGCTGTTGTCGATAATTTTATTGAGCAACATATTCGAATCGGAAATCAACATGGTATTCTGTTCGTCGGTGAGCTTTTTTATCTGCACCGCCAAATCAGACAAAATACCAAGCGTATTGATATGCTTAAGCACCATTACTGCCGAATTATAGCTTATAATATCAATTTGCAGCAATTCGGTTATTTTAGCCAGCTTTTGTTGCAAACCACCGTTGTAGGCACTCTCTATCGCAGTAATTAAGTCTTTAGCCGTAGTTTTGCTATAGCAATTATTCACATCGTTGGCCAATGCCAGAAAAGTATCACTCACTTTATCTACTCCCTTAGCTAATTTATCGAGCGTTTTCATGGCCGAGCGCGAACCTCCTTTAAAGCTGTCGGTCATCAATCCGTTTTGTGCAATAATATTTAATGCTTCGGTAGCAGTTTGTTTGAGCTTCGCTTCGAAAGTCGTTTTTATCTCTCGCAGGCTTTTGCGGTAATTGGTCAGGAATTCGCGTTCGTGGAGTTTGCGGTTAGTATCTTCAGCTTTATGTTGGTAACTTTCCTTGAAAATTTCCTTGCCCAAATCCATAATATTACTGCGCATATTCCAGTTTTCCGACTGTTCAATCCGTTCTTCGGCATAAGCAGTGAGCCATTGAAGCAATTGTTTATTTTCGTCTTTCGACAAGTCGAGAAACAGATTATCGACCGATTGTTCCAGGGTAGCGGTATTATCCAACTCGAGGTTATAACCGCCGTGTACTCCTATGTCGCGGGCAAACGAGCGGATAACCTGTTGGAAAAAGCGGTCAATGGTACTTATAGAAAAGGATGAATAATCGTGAAGAATGGTGCTAAGTATTTTTTTTGCCCGAGCATTAACGGCCTCTTCCGTTGGATACTGTTTCGAAATTAAGTCTGCTCTGTAATCTGAAGTTGAACCTTGCGATAACGCGTGAAGTTCTTTCAGAATACGGGTTTTCATTTCGTCGGTGGCCTTGTTGGTAAACGTTACTGCCAGAATTTGACGATGCGCCTGTTCCCGCTTTGAGTCGAACAGTAATTTAATGTAATCTTTGGTTAGTTGGTATGTTTTACCCGAACCGGCAGAAGCACGATAAATTTTGAGCATAGCTGAAATTTGATTTCAAAGATACAATATTGTTTCAGAAAATGCAAAAACAGCATCGGCTGAACTTTCTGTAAGAAATTCAGCCGATGCCGTTTTTTTTTAATCCTGTTATAGATTCAATCTGCTATTTCTTTGGAGTAATAGTGGTAGCACCCGTAGTAGCATTTACCGGAGGATTCTGTGTGTAACAACTTGTTGCAGCAAGCAAACAAAACACGAATGTTATTGAAACCAAAACAATTCTTTTACCTACAGATTTCATAATAATGTTTGTATTAATTATAAATTTGATATTATAACGACAAAATTACTATAAAGTTGTAGCCTAGATTGATTATCAATACAATATTAATATAGTTTATACAATTACTTAAAATTTATTTTTTTCACTTTAAATCCCATCTCAAGTAAAATATCAGCTATTTTCAGCCGAAAATCGCCTTGAACCAGTATTTCACCGTCGCGTGAAGAACCACCTGCACCACATTTGACTTTTAGTAGTTTGGCTAATTCCTTTAGTTCATCATCTTTTCCTTTGAAATCAGAAATGAGTGTTGCCGGTTTGCCATTGCGTTTATCCAGTTCTACTCGTAAAGGTTCAATCTGACGTTTTTTGGTCGGTTTCAGTTCTGTAGCAGACTTTTCTTCTGCTTGAGGTAGTTCTGATTTTAATCCACTTAGTTTATCTCTCCAATCCATGATAATCAATTCATAATTTATTCATTTACAATTTACAATTAAATATGACAACCGAAGCTATGCGCATTTGGCGGTTTGCGGGAGCAAAACTGGCCGAATACACAGCTTCTCTGGCTCTTGCGGGATCAGTCAGCTAATGACCCAGTGTGTGTTAGACGGTCGAAGTATTCGTTTAGTTGTCGTTAAGTTTCTGGTCTCGAAGATAATAAACACCGTCAAACGAAAATAAATACTTCCCATCCTTTCTTTTCATAAAGTTCGTATTAAAAGATTTATTCCAATAACCATTCTCAAATCTTAATGGAACGAAATCTATAAACGCATATGGAGCGTCATTTGTAACTTTTATTATTTCTGATTCAAGAATGCCATCATTATCATTCTCATACACATTTTTCGATGTTAATGCAAGGGAATATACTTTATTTGAAATGCTTGAGTTGTCAAGATATTCACCCATTGATTGAGTCATAAAATAACGTAAAGAATCTGATGGCACTATTAATTGTGATAGTTCTTTAGAACCGTGATAATTTGCGCACCAAACAGTAAACTTTTCGTTCGTATTTTGATTTGAATGCCAAACTATATTCTTTGCCATCATTTCATCTCTGTTCTTTTCGTTACTTACTAAGAATGTTGTATCAATTTTACCCTGACTATGAGCAATTGAGTCATTTTTTGTATATGGATATGCATTCTTTACATTTACAATCCACTGCATCATAGCTTTTAAATCATTCGTATTTTCTTTCTTTGCGGCAACATAACGAACATAATTCGAAATTTCGTTGACCATATACATTAATTTATATTCTTCTTGATGAGAAATGGGCTTGTAGTAAGTTGGATATAAATAAAATATCAAACGTGTTATGTAAAATTTATAAAGTTTACTCCAATCAATATCTAATGGAAATTCTTTTTTATACTTTGCTAATAAAATTTGTGCTGCCGAAACATCATACATTCCAAGTTGTCCATCTATTCCGAGCAATTTGATTTCCCTTTTATTAATCTGATCCATCAAAGGTTTACATGTTTTTTGATCCGTCCATACTTGTGCCCAAATGTTCTCGATTTTCCAGTCTTTTGTTTTTTCTTTGTATTCTGGATTTGAGAATACGTATCCAGTTAAAAATGGGATTGTTTCCAATGCAATAGATTTGAATTCTTTTTTTTGGAGATAATTTATAATATTTATTTTTTCCGTAGAAGTTTTAAGTTCATAGTGTCCGGCTTCGCCCAATAAAATGATAGATTTGTTTTTCGCAATAGGATTAAGAAAAGATAAGTCAGCACTATCTTTCAATGAAATTGCATTTGCTGCAATGTTCTTTTCTGTCGATAAATTGTTGTCCCATTTTGTAGGTTCACCAGCAAAACCTAAAGTCGCTGTCAAGAAAAAATAAGTATAAATTAAATAGTTTCTCATTCTTAATGTTTTTTTATGCCGCCTAACAAAGTAAATCCCCCTTTCAGGGATTAGATTGCCAATTTCTTAAACATTTCCCAAATAATTATTCCCCCGGTAACGCTCACATTAAGCGAGTGTTTTGTGCCAAACTGCGGAATTTCGATGCAACCATCACAGGCATCAACCACGCTTTGTTGAACACCTCTCACTTCATTGCCCAGAATTACTGCGTATTTTTTTGATTTGTCCAATTTTAAGTTTGGCAGCTGGGTACTTCCTTCGGCTTGTTCAATGGCAAAAACCGTGTAACCAAGAGTTTTCAACTCGTCAACAGCAAGCTGTGTATCTTCAAAATGTTTCCAGCTGACAGTATTTTCAGCTCCGAGGGCTGTTTTGTGAATTTCGGCATGAGGTGGTGTGCTGGTAATACCACATAAATAAACTGCCTCTACCAAAAATGCATCGCAGGTACGAAAGACCGAACCTACATTGTGCAAACTCCTCACATTATCAAGCACCACAATCAATGGCGTTTTCTTCTCTTCTTTGAATTCCTCAATGCTGAGGCGATTCATTTCGGTTATTTTGAGTTTCTTCATAAAGCAACAGATAACAGTAAACAGTAAGCGGTAAAGAAATTTTTGCTTCTTACCGCTTACTGTTTACCCCTATTTTAAAAGTGTAATTGCCCGTTCAATAATGGTATCAATGCCTTTGGCCATATCTGAGACTCTGATGCTGTCACGCACATCAGGGTCAATACCCCATTCGGTATCTTGCATGGACGAATCGTACATGGGTGATGACGAAAACCGTACCAACCATCCGTTTGGAAGTTCGCTGGAAAGTGGCAATCCGCCACCTCCACCGGTTTTATCACCAACAATTATAACATTCGGAGCTTGTTTCATTCGGTTCACAAAATCGTTGGTGGCACTGTACGACATACGATTGGTAAGCACTGCCACCGGTCGTTGCCATTGAATTGTTTTGTGTGCAGGAGTTTTTATTTCCACCGGAGCGGAAAATTCAGAATGTCCATCACCTGTTTTGTGTCGCATATATCCTGTAACGGTTTCCTCTTTGAAAAAATACGATGCCAGTTGTTTTGAATAATCAAGCGAACCGCCACCGTTGTTACGCACATCAATTATCAGCGCTTTGCAAGCACTGAAATAATTCATAATGTAGGCAATGTTGGTATCGCTGAATGCGTCCGAAAAATCATCGTAATACATATAGCCAATCATTCCGTTATTTACTTTTCCATACAGAAAACCACCAGCCATCAGGTAATTTGAACCCAGATACCGACTATTATATATAAGCGTGCTGTTGAAATTTACAGGATAATCCTGAAACCACTTCCAGTAATGGCTTTTGTTGAAATCGGAATACAGATTTACATGTCCGTCTTTCAGTTCATTGAGCATATTGCCCATTAGATCAAAAAATGGGAAAGTACTTTTAACTGTATCAACTCTGGCTGCATAAACCGTATGAATCGAATCCCAGTTGATGTTTTTATAATCCAGATAGCAATATTTGCTGTCAATAATTTGCCAAAGCGATTCAAAATTGCCTTTGTAGGTATTCGGCTGTTGTGCCGGCTCATTCATACACGAAGGAAGTAAAACTGCTGATAGTATGATGATTAAACTGATTTTCTTCATTTTGAATCATTAAAAATTGGAAATTGTTTAATTGAAAATTCTACTCTTGAGTTGAAACGAAATTCTTTGGAGCTTTGTTTTTTCGTCCGGCAAAATTGAATGTATCAAAGCTTGTTCCAACGAGTAAACTAAACTCATTCTTGTCGAAAACCAACTTATTTGCAGAATATCGTAAAGTGTTCATTTTTAATCCAAAACGCCAAACAGAGCGATTAAATGGAACAAACACACTTAAGGCACTGCTCAGCCCGCGTTTATTATATAACGAACTAAAATGAAAAGCATCTGTAAGATTTCCCAGATCGAACATTTCGTAATAAGATGCACCTGATTTAGGTACAAACATATAGCCTATTACCGGAGTTTGTAAAACTAGTTGAAGTTGAAGCGTTTTATGTCGTAAGGGAATGGGATATCTTGCCGACGCAGTCAGATTCAGATTGGTTGAAATATCCAGATTTACCGGATTATTGACGTTTCGTTCCATATTTTTAAAACCGAAGTCAATATCCCAAAGTCCACCAACAAGCACTTTTAAGCCTTTTATAGGGCTTAGATGGTAGCACATTCCCCAACCATAATTTGCACCCAGATATAACATGTCGCTGCTAACCGGGGTATTCAACAAAATTCCGGCCTGCAGATTAAAGTTGTTTTGTGTTGAAATTTTGGTGTTTTCAGTGGATAAAAAACAGCGTGCCTCACCGCTATAACTTATTCCCAGACCATCATAAGTCAATGGTGAAAGATAGGGGTCGACGAAAGACAGGGTTGAAATACCAATTGTATTGGTCTTTGAGGTCAATAAATATTTTTTATCGTCGGTGTTCTGAGCGGAAACAACCATAGTTGCAAACAAAAAAAGCAACAGAAACCTGATTTTATTCATTGGATATGTTTGAAGCGATTAAGTTGCAAAAATAGTGAAAATATATGTAAGTAGCGTTCAATACTTATTTTCAATAAAAACTCCCGTTCAATTGGCATTCAATCCAATCAAAACGGGAGTAATTAATACTATAATGCGCTTTTATTCGTGCCAGTCACCGTTGACCTTTATCAAATCTATTAGTTTTTCAACCGCCTCATCTTCAGGAATATTTCGCTCCAGACACTCTTTTTTCTTATACAGGCTTACTTTGCCACGACCGGCGCCCACATAACCATAATCGGCATCGGCCATTTCACCGGGACCATTTACAATACAGCCCATGATACCAATTTTCAGTCCGGTAAGGTGTGACGTTTTTGCTTTTATCCGTCCAACTACTGTTTGCAGATTAAACATGGTTCGACCACAACTCGGGCAGGAAATAAATTCTGTTTTTGTAACGCGAACCCGTGATGCCTGTAGAATGCCAAATGCCACCGAATTAATTTCTTCAACAGTAATTTTTCCTTCGTTTTCGAGAAAAATACCATCGCCGAAACCATCAATAAATAGTACTCCCAAATCGGTTGCCGATTTTATCTGTAGATATTGAAGGTCATTTTCAGCGTATTTTCGGCAGAGAATAACAGGAACTGTACAGCCGGCATTCAATAAGGTGTGGAAAAATGCCCGTTGCTCACCCACTCCGTTTTTATGTTGCGTTTGAAGTAATACAACAACATCATTTCGTTCCATTAATACAGCCAGCACTGAAGGGGATAATTCCGGATAGCTTAGTTGAATAAATTTAATATCTGCCGGATCTTGCTTCAAATCCTGAATATTCTTAACTGTATAAATTGTATACGAATTAGCATTGGTTGACAGCACTTTGCCATTCGATAAAATATAATCCGGAATGGTTGCAAAGCCACCATCACCCGAAGCGATAACAACCGGCACATTATCAGCACCAATATTTCCAACCGCATGAGTTTTACGACGATTGTATTCAAATCTGTTGTGCAGCAAGTTTTCAGTAGCGACAATCGTCTCGTGTCCGGCACGATCTGAGGTATAGGAAACTAATAACCGACCAACCGGAACTTCAACTTCAGGATCTTCGCTAAGCGAAACACGAATGGTATTGCCAATTCCGTCAGCAAGTAATGCACCTATTCCAACAGCCGATTTTATACGTCCATCTTCCCCATCACCAGCCTCGGTAACACCTAAATGAAGTGGGTAATTAAAACCGTTTTTCGCCATTTCTTCAATCAGCAATCGCACAGTTTGAACCATCATCACGGTGTTTGAAGTTTTCATGGAAATAACCACATCGTGAAAATTCTCTTCGTTGCAAATGTTTAGAAATTCCATACACGATTCAACCATGCCGCGCGATGTATCACCAAAGCGGTTCATCATACGTTCACTCAGTGAACCATGATTTATCCCTAAACGAATGGCTGTTTTATGTTCTTTGCAAATTTTCAGGAAAGGAATGAAACGAGCCCGAACTTTTTGATATTCAGTTTCAAACTCTTCATCGCTATAATCAGAATTATCACCAATTTTAATGCTACCCACATAATTTCCGGGGTTAATGCGCACTTTCTCAACCTGGGTTGCTGCCACAACGGCCGCATTGGCATTGAAATGAATATCGGCTACCAATGGTACTTCGCAGCCCTTTTCGCGCAAGGCAGCATGAATTTTGCCAATGCTTTCAGCTTCACGTATCCCCTGTGTGGTGAAGCGGACAATATCGCCTCCGGCTTCCACAATTCGCAAGCACTGAGATACCGAATTTTCAATATCATTGGTGTCGGTATTGGCCATCGATTGAACACGAACAGGCTGATTACCACCTAATAAAAGTTTTCCAATATGAATCGTATCTGAAATACGACGGTTATAATTAAACTGATTGAGTTTCCACATATCTGAGTTTGTAAAGTTTGAAAATTTGAAAAGTAAAAAGTTCTATGGAGCACAAAAATACTCTTTTTGACAATCAAACGCAAATGAGCAAAAAAAGTTGAGAAATAGGAATGAAAAAAACATTATAACCATTTTCACTGAACACTTTTTACCAAAAAACAGTACCTTTGCAGTCGTTTTTAATCCCTACCAACATGAAAATCCATTTTCAACCCAAATTATTCAGTACGCTCAAAAATTACACAAAAGAGCAGTTTTATGCCGATGCTATGGCCGGCGTAATTGTAGGAATTGTGGCTTTACCATTGGCTATTGCATTTGGAATTGCATCAGGTGTATCGCCCGAGAAAGGAATATTTACGGCTATTATTGCCGGTTTTATTATTTCGTTTTTTGGTGGCAGTAAAGTGCAGATTGGTGGGCCTACCGGAGCATTTATCGTTATTGTTTACGGTATCGTTCAGCAATTTGGTGTTGCCGGACTTGCTATCGCCACCATGATTGCAGGTGTTATGCTTATTGCCATGGGATTGCTCAAACTCGGTACGGTTATTAAATTTATTCCCTATCCTGTTATTGTTGGGTTTACAAGCGGAATTGCGTTGACCATTTTTGCTACACAGATTAAAGATTTATTCGGGCTGCATATTGCCAAAGTTCCCGGTGATTTTATCAGCAAATGGGTTGTTTATGGACAACATTTCGACACGTTGAATTACTGGGCATTAGGCGTGGGCATTATCTCCATTATTATTATTGCAATTACTCCGAGATTCTCGAAGAAAATTCCCGGATCGCTGATTGCGATAGTATTGATGACTGTAATTGTGTATTTCTTACGTAATAAATTCGGCATTGCTGGTATTGAAACTATTGGCGACCGTTTTACTATCGATCCTTCTTTACCCAAAGCTGCAACACCTCAAATTGATTTTGCTGCTATTCGCATGTTGCTTCCCACCGCCTTTACTATTGCCATGCTGGGCGCTATTGAATCACTGCTTTCGGCAACAGTAGCCGATGGTGTGATAGGTGATAAACATCATTCAAATACCGAACTTATTGCACAGGGAATTGCCAATATCGTTGCACCAATTTTCGGTGGAATTCCTGCTACTGGAGCTATTGCACGTACCATGACTAATATCAATAACGGCGCCCGAACTCCGGTTGCGGGTATCATTCATGCCGTAGTGCTTGCACTGATTTTGCTTTTCCTGGGTGGACTCACCAAACATATTCCTATGGCTTGTCTGGCTGGCGTGTTGGTTATTGTGGCTTACAATATGAGTGAATGGCGCACGTTTAAAGGCTTGTTGAAAAATGCCAAATCGGATGTGGCAGTTTTGCTGACTACTTTCTTTTTGACCGTGATTTTCGACCTGACCATTGCCATAGAAATCGGACTTTTGATGGCAGCAGTGCTGTTTATCCGTCGTATTTCCGAAACGTCATCCATTTCCGTTTTCAAGGAAAAAGTGAAAGAAGCCGACTTTGTGGAAGGAAGTGCCGATACCGAAAAACTGACTGTTCCGAAAGGCGTGGAAGTCTACGAAATTGAAGGTCCGTTCTTCTTTGGAGTGGCTAATAAGTTTGAAGAAACCATGAAAACTCTTAGCGACCGTAATAAAGTTCAGATTATTCGTATGCGAAAAGTGCCTTTTATGGATTCGACGGGCGCACATAACCTTAAGAACCTTATTCAGTCAGCACAAAAAGATAAAGTTACGATTCTGCTTTCAGGTGTAAATGAAAATGTTCATGCCGTGTTGGAGAAAAACGGAATTGTAGAATTACTTGGTACGACTAATGTATGCAGCAATATCAACCAAGCACTTGCCAGAGCAGAAGAAATAGTAAAGATTAAGAAATGAAATCGAGCCTGAAAAGAATGATTTTCAACAAAAAACCACAAAACATTTTACTAATTCAAAGCAAAAGCGTATTTTTGTATAGATTTTTTTGAAAAATGACCAATAAATACGAAGAACTGATACACGCGTTTGAAACCAAACTGCGAAAACTGATTTCGGAATACAAGTCATTGCAAGAACAAAACTCCCTGCTGACGACTGAATTAGACCGTAAGCAAACGGATTTAATGAAAGCGCATCAGGAGATTTTGGAACTTCGAAAAAATTACGACCATTTAAGACTGGCAAATAATTTAAGCGGTTCGGAAGCTGAAAAAGCCGAATCGAAAAAGAAGATTGCCGGAATGGTGCGGGAAATTGACAAATGTTTAGCTCTTTTGGATGAATAGAGCTTATGAAAGACGATAAATTCACAATAAATGTTCAGATTAGTGGCTTGAGAATGCCATTAAATATTCCCCGTAAAGACGAGGAATTATATCGGAAAGCAGAAAAAATGGTTAATACCTATCTGAATCAATTTCAGAAATTGTATAACCAACGTCCGTCTGAAGAAATACTTATTATGGTGGCATTTCAAATCGCAGTAATTGTGTCGAAGCAAGAACTGAATGAAGATAAGGTGCCATTGGCTGAAAAAATTATGGAATTGGATGAAGAACTAAAACAGTTGTTGTCCAATAAGTAATATCGTTTTTTAGAAACATTTAAAACCCGCATTAGCTTGTAAAAGGAAGATCTCCAATCTATTTGGATTCTTTTGGTTGCAAAGTCAATGCGTTTTTTTATTTCGAGAATTAACTAACTAAAATAAATTATTAATCTTTAAACTATCAATATGCTAAACGTCATAATCGGATTGATTGCTTTTGTGATAGGCGGTGGAGGTGCTTTTGCCCTTTTGCGCTTTGTCAACAAACGAGCAGTTGTAGAAGCAGCGGCAGAGGCCGAACTGCTTAAGAAAAACAAGCTAATCGAGGCAAAAGAAAAATTTATTGCTCTGAAAGCGGAACACGAACAACAAGTTCAGGAACGAAATGCTAAAGTACAGGAACGTGAAGTGAAACTTCAACAACGCGAAATGCAGCTGAACCAGAAACAAAGTGAAGTTCAACGCAAAATAAATGAAGTAGATGCCTTGAAAGACAGTAATGAACAACAGGTTCACGCGTTGGAAATTAAGAAAAAAGAACTTGAACATCTTCAACATCAAACACAAGCAGAATTAGAAACGATCTCGGGACTATCGGCAGAGCAAGCCAAAGAACGATTGGTGGAAGCACTGAAAGAAGAAGCCAAAACCAATGCCATGTCGTATATCAACGATATCATGGAAGAGGCCAAAATGACTGCTAACAAAGAAGCTAAAAAGATTGTAGTTCAAAGTATTCAACGTGTGGCAACTGAAACTGCCATTGAAAACTCAGTAACTGTTTTCCATATTGAATCCGACGAAATTAAAGGACGTATTATTGGTCGTGAAGGACGTAATATCCGTGCTTTGGAAGCAGCTACCGGTGTTGAAATTATTGTCGACGATACCCCTGAAGCCATTGTTCTTTCAGCATTTGATCCGGTTCGAAGAGAAATAGCCCGCTTGTCGTTGCACCAATTGGTAACCGATGGACGTATTCACCCTGCCCGCATTGAAGAAGTGGTGACTAAAGTGCGCAAGCAGGTTGAAGAGGAAATTATTGAAATTGGTAAACGTACCACCATCGACCTTGGAATTCATGGTTTACACCCTGAATTGATTCGGATGGTGGGTAAAATGAAATACCGTTCGTCGTACGGACAAAACTTGTTACAACACTCACGTGAAGTAGCTAATCTTTGTGCTACTATGGCTTCGGAACTCGGATTGAATCCTAAAAAAGCAAAACGTGCCGGACTGTTACACGATATCGGTAAAGTGCCGGATGATGAGCCCGAATTGCCACATGCAATACTTGGTATGCGTTTGTGTGAAAAATACAAAGAAAAACCGGATATTTGTAATGCAGTAGGTGCTCACCACGATGAAGTAGAAATGGAAACACTTATTGCGCCAATCGTGCAGGTTTGTGATGCTATTTCAGGTGCCCGTCCGGGTGCCCGTCGTGAAATTGTGGAAGCGTATGTGAAACGATTGAATGATTTAGAAGCATTGGCACTGTCGTACCCTGGGGTACTTAAAACCTATGCCATTCAGGCTGGACGTGAATTACGCGTAATTGTTGGTGCCGACAAACTCGATGACAAAGAAACCGAATTATTGTCGTTCGATATTGCGAAAAAAGTACAAGACGAGATGACCTATCCGGGTCAGGTGAAGATTACCGTTATCAGAGAGACGAGAGCGGTAAGTTATGCGAAATAGTTAATAGTCGGTAGTAAGCAGTCGGCAATAAACAGTAAACATAAATTCCGTAAATCAGAAATTTTTTCTGGTTTACGGAATTTTTTTTAAGAAAATGGAACAACAACTATGTAGAGATTAAATTTACAGATAACTTTGCCCGGGCAAACGGACATCGAAACATAGATGACATGCTGAATAATAATCCTGGAATGAGAGAGGGTTTATTATTGTCGTGTGGAAACATTCCGCAATGGATAACAATCGATGATAAAGGATATTTTGCAGTTAAGAATACTGAAAGCAATCAATCGTTAAATTAATTACAATGCAGTATCAATAACAAACAGGTAAACGAAATACTAAAAGAGTTACAAAAACTTGTACCACTGGTAAGTTGTTTTGGATAATTAGATAATTCTAAAGTACAATAAAATAGATATATTATGAGCAGGGAGAAAGGTATTTAAAAACAGGCGGGAGGCAAAGAGGCACTCCCAATAGAGTAAGCACAGTACTTAAAAAAGGGTTCAGTCTGTTATTGATAGTAGCGAGAAACAATTTGATACCGATTTACAAGCAGTTGAACCAGAAAAGCGTTTAGCTATGCTTGAAAAGTTATTACAATATGTTTTGCCCAAACAAAGAGAAGAGATAAAAGAAGTGGAAACAAAAGTAAGAAACGTACTTTATGATAAGTTCTTCAATAATACACAAATAGAATTATATACTTCATTGACACATTATGCAATGTTATTCAAGAAAAAGAAAGCTTCAAAAAAAGAGAGTGTTTTTTGGGACACTCTCAATTAATTCAAAGAATATGTAAGTTATTTATAGCAAAATATTCTCTCTGGATTACAAATACTTTATGCCATCCTAAATGGATCTTTATTGAAGTATTCAGGTGTGTTAGTATTCTGAGTTTCGTTACCTGGAACAGGAGGATCTGATTCAAGCACCAATGAAATTTCGTTATCCAGTTTTACACATTCCACCTTGGGAGTAAGGTATTCGCGTTTCATTATTTTAGTTTCTGAAGTATGCATAGTATGAAAATTGTTTAATAATGAGTTAGTTGATAATAAGTTTTTTGGTCGTTTTGTTTGCGTTAGCTTTTATGGTCACCACATATACACCTGGTGTCAATCTTCCTGTAATAGTATGGATTGATGAAGTCATTAGCTTTTCAACTAATTTCTGACCGACAGCATTGTAAACATCAATTGTGGTACCGGCATTTGTGTTGCCATTAATGATTATCTGACCGTTAGCATTGGTCGAAATCCATAGATCATTAATAGCATTTGGATTGATTCCGGTAGCTATTGAAGGTGCTTTGAATATGAGTGCAAAACGGCTGCTGTTGTTCGTAGTTATGCCGGAACTGAATACATAGCTGCTGCCATCGCTCAGGTCGGCAATTACCGGATTATTTATATCCTGATAATCTTTCAGAATTACCCGTGTACCTGTATCAAAATTACTCACTTGTGATGCTTTAATACTAAAGTTTGTACCTGTTTGACCGGTTGTGAATCCAAGTGGGATTTCGGTGTCGAATGGTATAGTGTTCATTCCGTTGATAACCAGTTTTTCTCCACCTACCAACGTGTAAATTTCAGGAATAGAAGCACTTCCGTTACTCATTTTAGGTGAATCGTAGCTGTCGTATTGATTGGTGGCATTGGGGTAACTATATAGTACTGTTTCGTCCGAATTCACAGCATTGGAAACCTGCAGACGGGCAAGCTGTAAACTTGAACTTTTCTCGGATTTTGCTCTGAATTTGTTGTTAGTCAAATCCTTGTGACCACGATTGGTATTGTGGAAAGTGAGCGAACTTCCCGATGCGCCAGCTTTTACCCAGAAAGCCTGCATGGGTGGAATGAAGTTGCTAACATCATCACCTGCCGGAACACTGATACCAATACCTGCTGCACCGTCTACTGAATTATAAGTGTAGAAATAATATGATCCGCCTACATTGGTGCGATACCAAATGGTGTTGGTTCCCAGATTGATTTTGCTTACACCGTTCCAGTTTAGGTACGAAGGATATGGATTTCCTACCAGATTAAAGCCCGCTTTGTACTGATCTGAACTGTAACTCAATGCAGGAACTCCATTCACACCCGTTGTAATATCGCCGGTATTTAAGCTTCCTCCGCTGAAAGTTACTCCATTGGTGGTTGTCAAAAGACTTGCGTCAACATTAGCCACATAACCTTTAGTTATAGCAAGTGAAGTGCCGTTGTCCTTAATTTGAGGCCAGCTAAGTGTGGCAGAACTTCCCTGAGTTTCATCATAGCTATATAATTTATTGGTATTAGCATCGGCTACTGTATTAAACACTGAACTGTAGGCTCCCGAAACCGGACTGGAAATATACCAGTTGCGACCGGTAGTAAGGTATTGCTGAACGTTGGTAGTTCCTGCAGTAAGTGTTCCGCCGTTATCTAAAAAGGTAGCAGTACCGTTAACAGCATTACTTTGAAGTGTCAATGCGCCCAACACAGTCAGTGATTTTCCTGAAGCCAGGGTAAGTTTGCCACCTGCTTCAACAGTTATGTTATTTACGCTAGAGCTCGTATTGATGGTCAGTGTGCCTCCGAAGGAAATAATTACGTCACTTGTTGGGGCGGTAACCAGTTGATCTATGTTTATTGGAGCATCCACAGTCACTACAGCCAGGGCAATAGTAAAGGCGGTAACCGAAGAATTTGCAGCATTGTAATTTACATCTGATGTAAGGCTAGCAGTTACGGTATAATAGCCCACTGCACTTGGTTTGGTTGCACTTGCAGGGTAGGTAGTGCCGTCAACACTGGCATAACTATAACTTACTGCCCCTGTAGAACCTGTTTTAGTTGAAGTATCCGGACCTTGACCCGAACCTGTATACGTGAAGCTGGTGGTACCTGTAACTGTAATGCTTGAAACAGCTTTGTCGATACTAAAGGCTAAAGCGGCAGAACTCGCAGCAGTGTAGTTTGCATCAGCTGCAACGCTGGCAATGACGTTATAACTACCTACCACAGTTGGTTTCGTAGCACTTGCA
>SESF01001270.1_pt1 | contig 28244 bp, 42 predicted proteins | sample 3171521 | NCBI WGS metagenome assembly SESF01 (sample SAMN10866945, study PRJNA518727) | freshwater metagenome | biome: subpolar coniferous forest; feature: holomictic lake; material: water; isolation source: holomictic Lake 227, 6 m and 8 m depth | place: Canada: near Kenora, Ontario | collected...
TATCTTCAATTAAAAGTTCTTTTTCATAATATTCAATACCTATGTTTTCAAAATCCCCACGATATGCATTTGTATTAAAATCAATTTTATCATAATTCCACAAATCATAATCAGATATTAAATAAACAAAAAATTTCAATTTGTCCATATTTTGTGAATAATCAATATGATTGACATAAACATTATCATAAAATATTTTACATCCTGACTTTTCTTCATTGAAATAATAAAACATATTTCTTGGAAAAACTGATTCAAAATAATTTGCAACTTCATCATATTTTGGTTTATGATGGTCATAAATTTTTAATGAACCTGTTTCTTCAATTGTTTCAATTCTTTCTTTTATCCAATTAAATGGTGGAGTAACATCTACAAAAATAAAATGTGCATAATTTTCATCAAATAAAAAATCATCATCAGTTCCATAATTATATGGTATTAATTTTGCTTCTTTTGATTCAATCTCTCTTGCAAAAACTTTACTTAATAAATATCCTGACATTAATCCATCATTATCTGCTGAATGATAAACTAAAGCTAAAGCTAAAGTTGGTTTGATTTCAATTTCTTCATCATTTGGTTTAAAAACTTCTTCTAATGAATAATTATCATATTTTGTTACAGAAACCCCCATATCAATTAAAAATTGAAATGGTGAAAACCCATTAATTATTTCAGGAGTTACAAAATTAGTTTTGTGTTCATTTGCAAATACTAATCTTTCAATTCCAGAATGTGCAATCAATTTACAACAATTCATACAAGGTGAATATGTAACATAAATTGTTTTTCTATGGTCTTTAATATATCTGTAATTTTTCTTTTTGAACATTTTTGTTATTGCATCTTCTTCAGCATGAATTACACATTCATAACTTTTACCTTCAGTATTTTCACAACTTTCGTCCAATTTTTCAAACATTCTATTCCAACCTTGTTCAATAATAAATTCGGAACCAATTTCCATATCAACAATTATTGCACCAACTTTACGTTTATTTGCTGGAGATAATTTAGATATTTCAAATGCTTTGTTGAGCATTGTTTTATCTAATAAACGTAATTCTTTTTCTTCAACACTTATTTTTTCTTCAGTATATTCCATGATTTTAATTATTTGAAATTATTTTGATTTTATTTTTGATTTGTAAGTTTCAAACTTTCATTTATTTTTAAATATTCATGTATTTTTTCATAAAATTCATTAAGCTTTTGTTCAAATTCAAATGAAACTTTCATATTATCAATAGAAATACGATATTGAAAATATTTATGTATTTTTTCTTCAATTTCATTAGGTGAAATTCTCAAACCACAATATACTTTCATTAAAAAATAATTGTTGAAACAATCAGTATTACAAATAAAATCAGAATATAAAAGTTTCAAAAAATTTTCAAAAAATTCATATTTTTCTCCTGTTAATGCAGCAACTCTAATAATATTAATATTCGAAATTTTTCTACAAAATAATAAACCATTTTCATGTTTTTTAAATTCAACATAATTAAATCCGAATTTTTCGTTAATTTCATTAATAATATCAGCTATTCTTTTTTGTTTTGGAGTAAAATATGAATCAATACAAACCCAATCATTAATATTTTTTGAAATAGCTTCAATTATTGTATTAACTTCTAAACGTCTATTTAATGGATTATCAATAGGACAATTACCATGAAAACTTAAATTTGGAAAAATATGTTTTATTATACTTTCTTCTGGAATTTTAGAATTTTTCATTTTTCAATTTTTATTATAATGATAGCAATCAAAACTAAATATAACTTGATTACCATAATCTATTTCTTTCTCTATAAGATTTTCATTTATTTCTGGTTTTATTTCATTATCAAAAACACAAATACTTTCATAACGAGCGGAAATTGAAAAATTTAATTTTTTCAGTTTATCAATTTCTTTTTGTATTTTTTTAGAAATAATCATTGCTTCGTTTACTCTACTCATTTTATTTCAAATTATAAGTATTTTTTACTTTTTCCCAAAACATTGAAAATGTTAATGGACTATTTCCAAGTCTACAAATCCAAGCTGAAGTTGTGATTTCTTTCACATCATCAATACTTAATTTTTCAACAGGAATATCTGAATTTAAAAATTCAACATAATGACGTGCCATTTTTTCATCACCTTTTTTAAAAATGACAACTTCATGACCTTTTCCATCTAAAACAGCAAGTTTTTGTTTTTTACCAATTCTAAATGGTTTTACATAAACTGTTTCAATATTAATCAACATATCCAATAAGTTTACATGTTTTCATAAATTCAGCATAATCTTCAACACTTTTCATCAATATTTTATCAGTAACACCATCTTCTTTTTTAATAAGATTATGGTCTTCATCAACAAAATTTAAAATCATTTTTTGATGTGATGTCAATAATAATTGTTTATTGAACACAATGAATTTTCTATTTTTTGAATCAGTTATTATAATTCCAGGATTTTTTGCCATTTCTTTTTTATTTAATCTTCTTTAAATCTTATAATTGGTAATATTAACCAAGCAACATATTTATCTTGATTAAAAGCATATTCAGTTGCTTCATCTTCAGTATCGAACTCTTTTTCAGGATATGATTTTGAATAATATGGTCCTGTTATTTCACCAAATGATAAACGACACATTTCTTCATTGTCAATATTTGTTGATTGCAATTTTATTGCTGTGAATTTTTTAATCACTTTTATATTTTCATCCATAACTTAACGATTATAACTTTCAGTAACAACAATAGTTATTAAATCCAACCTTTTTGAAAATGTTGAATTTATATATATTCCACATAAACAACCACAACAATCATATTCATGACTGCAATGATAATTTTTATCCAATGATAAAGATTTTATTAATCTTAAAAAATTATTATAATCCCAATTTCTTGAAAATGATTCATTAGTATTGAAAAATTCTAAAACATCTTTTTCATAAAGATTTAAAACGTATTTTTTGAAATCAATATCACCATCAATAATTTGAAGTTTAAAAAAACTTAAAAAATCTGTTATAATATTAATGATATATCTTTCATCTTCTTTTGATAATTTTTTTAATTTTTCAGGTTTTGACATAATTTTAAAATTTATTGTTTTAATCAATATCCTTATTTAATTATAAATATAACAAAACGGAAGAAAAAATTTATTTTATTTTTCTTCCGTTTTAATATTGAAATCAATAAATTAATCCTTATCTATTAAAGCTTTTTGAAGATTTTTCAACATTATTGTTTCATCATTATTTGTTTTTTTCAAATCCTGATTTTCATTTTTTAAATGATTATTAATAATTGTCAAACTATCTATTTTTGTATTACTAATAATAATACAATTTTGTAAAGAATCAACAGATTTTTCTGAACGAAGATTTAACTTTTGTCTTTGAACTTCAAAATAACTTTTCATAAAAGGTCTTGAATCATTAATTATCAATCCAATAAAAATTAGAAATCCAACTAAAATAACAATAAATACTGCATTATAAAATTTTTTCATTTTTGTTTTGTTTTTAATTTTTCATCATTTGATTTTAAAAGAATATCTTCAATTTTTGAAATAATATTTGCATTTTCATCTGAATAATCAAAATTCTTTATAATATCATGAATTAATTTCATAACTTCTGTGATTTCAGAATTAGTTAATAAATTCATTTCAATTTTTAATAATTCCTTATCATTAAGATGTCCTCTTACACCATCATCATAAATATCTTTTATTTCAAAAAGTTGATTATCAATAATATTTCTTGATAATTCTTCAACTAATTTTGTGAATAAATATTTATGTTTTGAAATTCCAGTATTTTTAAAAAATTCTTCTTCACCTGGATTATGTTTTAAACATTCATATTCAACTATTATCTTTTGCATTATTTCAATTATTATTTATTATTAATATTCATAAAGTTTATTATAAACTTTAATGATGTCCATTTTCAACATTTTGAATGTCCATTTTCACATATTACACAACCATTTTCATGTCGTAATTTTCCACCACATTCAGGACATTTTTCACTATTATCATGTGCATCAATTTCTAAATAATGTGATAAAACTTTAATCAATCGATGTGTAAAACTACCAGCAATTGGTTTAATTTTTTCCATTATTTTTATAACATATTTCATTGGTGTTCTATGTCTAAGTAAACCACTTAACATCAAACTTATCATTTTTTCATCACCTTCAACATCAGTAATTTCTTTTACTGTGAAAGTCTCTGATTCAAAATTATACCAATCTTTGAAATCTTTTATAATTTCACCTTTAATAAAATCAGTAGTTTCATCAAAAACTTCAGGAAGATTTTGAACACCTGAAATTATGAAAACTTCATAAGGTCGTTCTTTATAAAAACCAATAATTATGCTATAAGTTTTATTTTTATATTTTATTGTATGATAATGTGCTGGAAGAATTTTTGGACGTTTTGGTGCAAAATTTGGAATAAAATCATCATCAATTTCAACTGATTTTTTATCTTTTGTTGAAGACATAATTCCATCACCTCTTGAACCCTCACGATAAACAGTATTTCCTTTCAAACCCATTTTCCATGAATAATTATAAATTTTTCCAATTAATGGAACTTCACAATCTTCAGGTAAATTAATTGTTGAACTGATTGCATGTGTTGTATATCTTTGAACAATTGATTGAATTTCAACACGTTCTTTCCAATTCAAATCATTTGCAGAAGAACCAAACCAAGGACTTTGTTCATATAATTCATCAAGTTCTTTTTTACTTAAACTTTCCAAATAATTTTTTGTTTCAATCATTGTACTACCATCACAAAAATATATTTGTGCCCATTTGATAAATTTTGGATGTAATACATAAAAAATTGAATATGCACATCCATCATTTTCATCAATTACATCAACTCTATCATCTTTGGTAATACATTTCTTTTTTCTTTCGTAACAATATTCAAATAATGGTTCAATTCCTGATGTTGATTGTACCATCAAACTTCCACTTCCAACTGGAGCAGCTGTTGACCAACTAACATTTCGTCTACCATATAATACCATTCTTTGATATTGTTCAGGAAATTCTTTCAAAACAACTTCATTCATGAAAATGCTATCTTTTTCAAGACTTTCATCAAATCCTTCAAATTTACCATAAAGAATAGCCATATCAATTGTAGCATCAAGTTCAGCTTCCAATTTAATTTTAAATAATTTTTTAGTTACATCAGGTGAAAAATATGGTAATCCTAAAGAAGCAAGCATATCTCCAAAAGCTGTAAATCCAGCACCACAACGTCTACCTTGTTTTGCTTTATTTTTAACTTTTATCCAAACTTCAATTTCACTTTGTTTTAAATCTTCTGGGTCATTTCCTGAACTAATTTTTTCAATAATTCTATCAATATAATCAAGTTCTAAATCAACCAATAAATCAGCAATAATTAATTGTTCATAAAATGCTGAATATAAATCTTCTTCAGGTAATAATTCAGCTCTTTGTGTAAATGGATTAGTTACTAAAGTATAAAGATTTCTTGAAAGTAATCTACAAGCATCATATTCTGACATTGGAATTTCTGAACAATTATGTGCAATTACACCTTGAACAATTCCCCAATGACAAATATTGTTTTTCTTAACATTTTCATCAATTCCTTTTAATTCAAAATCATAAACAACTTCACATTCACCATTATCAATTATTCCTGTTACCAAATAACCATCTTCTTCAAAACCTTCAAGATATTTATGTAAAGTGTCATTTGCTTCACATTCTTCACCATTAGCTATGAAAATATGTTTTGGTGTACAACTTATTACTTTACCATTATCAAGTTGTAAATTAATTATTCTTTTAATTCCAGTTTGCCAAACACGACCAGGAACTATTTCATTATCTCTATTAATTAATGATAAACAAAATTTTCCACGTTCTTTAAATTCAACTTCACATTTTTTGGCGAGTTCAGCAAAAGATTTTTCACCATCTTCAGTCATTAAAAGCATATCACCTGTGAAACAATTATGTGATATTAATCCTTCAACAACTCCCCAATGACAATCATCAAAAAGTTCAAAATCAAATACTTCTTCATCTCCAATATATTTAATTGAATCAACAATTGGTGAACGATTATTAATAATTTGTTTTAATGCTTCTTGTTTATATTTATGGACAAATCCAATTTTTTCTGCAAATAATAAAACACTATTTCTTTCGGTTATTGTTACATTATAAGATTTTTTACAATGACCAATTCCATTTGAAAATAAAGTTTCTTGTTCAGGATTATTAGTATTTGTTACTTTTATTCCAAAATATTCAAGTATTTGTTTTATTTCAATACTTAATTTTAAACATGAAGTTTTAAATGAAATTCTATTTGCTGATATTATTATGCTTCCATTTGCTGAAAATAAACCTTTTAAAAACATTAATTTATCTTCATCTTTCCAGGAATTAAATGTTGATGGTAAACTTCTTTCAGGAAGATTTAATGTCTGAAAATTTAATTCATTTAAAATTTTATTATATTGTTCAATTTTAAATCTTGATTTACTTGATTTAGATATTTTTAAATTTTCGTGTTGAAAATTCCAATCTAATTTTAAATTAAAAATTTCAGCAATATCTGCATCATCTTTACCAATACAAATGTATGTATTTCCATTTATATAAGTTCCATCTCCTTGAATAAAACCATATTTAACATATTCTGTTATTTCTGAATTTATTTTTCCAAAAGCTTTTATACGTTTTTTAACTGAATTTGAAATTTTACATTCATTTCCATTTTCCAACATAAAAATATGGTCTTTTGTTGTTTTTAATGGAATATGTGTTAAATCTCCAAAATTTGTTTTTGTAAATTTTGTTTCATAAACTGGTTTTATTCCATTACTCCAAACTTTTCCTTTTACAACTTTTCCATTTTTATTTATAAAATCAATATCGGTTTTTCCATTTAATTCTTTAAATGTTTTATAACCATCAATAGTTAATATTTTCATATCACCTCCGTGACAAGGATTTGTACCAACTGGTCTAAATTGTGGATAAACCCAATCAGTACCACCTTTTTCCCAATTACCAAGAAATAAAATTCCAGGTTCAGCAGTTGTATGAGCACATAAAATTAATGTTTCCCAATATTCACGAGCTTTAATTCTCTTTACATATTTTGGAATATTTTTTAAAATATCTTCAAGATTTTCAATTTCTTCTAAACCAATTATTTTTTGTGTATATTCAGTTAATTTATTATATTCAAAATCATTTAGATTAATATTTTCAATATTCGAATCAACTGGAAATCTCAATAAATAATCGGAATTTTGTTCAACAGCAACCATAAAATCATCAGGAATAATTACCGAAATATTTGCACCTGTAATTTTAGTTCTGTCTTGTTTTGACATAATAAATTCAAGAGAATCGGGATGTTGCATTACCAATGAAAGCATTAATGCTCCTCGTCTGCCGTATTGTGCAACTTGTTTTGTTTTTGCAGAATATCCTTCAGCAAATGGAACAACACCTGAACTTGTTGAAGCTTGATTATGGACAGTTGCTCCATTTGGACGAATTGAACTCAAATCAAGTCCTGTACCTCCACGCCTTTTCATTAGCTGTGCAATTTCATCTTCTTTGCGATTAATTCCAGAATAAGAATCAAACGGACGACCAACAAAAAAACAATTACTTAAACTTGAATACATTTTGTGATTTCCAATTCCTTGCATTGGACTACCACCTAAAACAACAGAATCAAAACTTATTTGATTTTCAAGATTTCCAGTTATTCTTTCTAATAATTCAGTTGAAAAATTTTCATGATAATAATTAAAACGTTTTTTACCATATTTTGAAAGATTATCATATTGTGATGATAAAATAGGATTATCATTTAATCTTTCAAACTCTTTTTGTGCAATTTCTTTAATATGTCTTTTGTGCATATCAGCTGGAGTATTTTCCCCAATAATTTTGTACTTATTATTCCAAACTGATGTGGCGAGTGTATCACCTTCAAAAAATTCTAAAACTTTATCCATTTTAATGTGGTTTAATTAAACTTTATTTTTATTATGAAAGTTATATATTGTTTATATGTTTTGGAAAAATTTCATTTAAAATAATTTATAGAAATAAATTCCCTTTTGTGGTAAAAGGTAAAACAATAACCAAATTATTATTATTGGTAAAATAAAATTCCAAGTATGTTTTAAAATATAATAACAACATATAACAATAACAGCAATTATTAAACATGCAACATATAAATATGCGAATAAAGTTGAAAATAACCAACTTAATCCATCAAGTAAAAAATTTTTTGTCATAAATATGTGATTTTTATATAATTTATATATCCTAATTTTTTTGTTTTTATGGGCTGGAATTAATTACAAATTATTTATCTCCATTATTAAATGGAAATGGTCTCTTATCAATAATTTCTTCATCATCATCTTTATTTAATTTTAAAGCATTTTCAGCAATTTCTTTACATTCAATTAATGTTTTTTCTGTTAAATCTAAAACTTTTGGTTCAATAGTTTTTGATAAATCAATAAAATGTGTAATTTGTTTTGTTTGTTTATAAATGTCTAATTGTAATTTAGCACCATTTATCAAAGTTTGTGTATTTATACTAACTTGTTTAGCTATTGGTAATGTAATTTGATTATTAATTAATTTATCATTAACTTCAACAAGTTGTTGAATAACATCTTCTAATGTTTTTCTATCTGCCATATCAAACGTTTTAATTTTATTGATTGTCTTTTTATTTCAATTATTTCAGGATTTTCTTTTAAATCTTGTTTTGAAAAACCTTCAGATTTTAAACGGTCCATAATGTATTTATCACTCAATTTTTCAGTATCTTTTAAATTGTGTAATTTATGACAATCTTTACAATAACCATAATAAATTTTATTTGCTCTTTTTTTGGCTATTGTAAATTCACTTTCATCTTTTGGAAATTTACATTTAGAACATATTCGCATTTATTTTCTTTTCAAAACTTTTCTTGTAAAATTATATTTTTCTGTTACAAAATCTTCAGATGAAATTTCATCAAATCCATCAAAATTTCTTGTTGGAAAAAATTTATTAGCTTGTTCAAATCCAGCATCAATAAATGAAATTATTAAAGTATCACATAAATGAAAAAATTGTTCATATATTGATGCTCCACCAATAATGAAAACTTTTTCATTTGGTTTAATTATTTCTAATGCTTTATAAACTGAAGGAACAAATTCAATTTGTTCTCGTAATCTTTCATCATATTTTTCAGCTTCAAAAGATGAAATAACAATATTTCTACGATTTGGAAGAAATCCTTTTGGTAAAGATTCCATTGTTTTTCTTCCCATAATTATTGTGTGACCTGTTGTTGTTTCTTTAAAAGTTTTCATTTCTTCTTTTATATTCCACAACATATTATTGTCTTGTCCAATTTCACCAAATTTACCCATTGCTACAATGAGTGTTAAATCTTTATCAATAATTTTTTCCATATTATTCAATTTTTACTTTTTTAGTTTCATTTAAAACTTTATTTATTTTATCAACTAAGTCATTTTGAATTTTTGTAAAATCACGAAATAATATGCTCATGTAACTTTCGTAACTAAAATTAAATTTTTCTTCTGACATGATTTTATAATATTTCTTTTATTTTTTGAGTTCTTTTAAGTGGTGGATTTATTGTATAATTTTCACCTGCAATTATTCCACTTTCAAAAGCTGGACCACTAATTTGTGTTGGTTTGATTTTAACTGTTTTGCATGTTGGATTAGTTGTTTTCAAAAATCTTTCCAAAGCTTCTGAATTATATAAAATTAAACTATTAATAGCATCATGATTAATTGATGAATCTTTTTGTTTTTGTAATTTTATATTTATTCCAATAACTGCACCACACAACCAATCTTTTAAAAAGAAATATCTATTATTATTGTATATTTTTCTGTAGTCAATATCAATATCTGGAGTATTAAACATTTTAACACCTAAACGAAAAAGACCTATTGAAAGAAAATTATATAACCAAACAACAACATCAACATTTTCCATTCTTCCATAAATTTTAAATGTTTTTGTTGAAGGATTCCAAGTGTAATTACAAAAATTATGTTTACAAATAACAGCAATTAAATCTAATCTCCATTTTTGTCCAGCTTGATTATCTTTGTAATTAATTCTTTCACTATACATCCATTTATCAAATTCATTTTCATCTTTATCTAAATCAATTTCACTTAATTCGATATTATATTCAATCATTAATTCTTCAACTTTTGCCGAAAAAGTTTCAGCTTCTTCAAGAGACCCTAAAGATTTTGCTGATTCAGCATGAAGTATTAATTTTTTTATTCGAGCTTTTATTGATTCAAGTTTAGAATCTTTTTCTTTATTTTCCATATTATTCGTTTACAAAATATTTTGAACCTTTTTCAGTTGGTCTAACTTCATAAGTTACTGTTTGAAATAAATTTTCAATACTATGGTCAATAATAAAAATCGATTTGTCTTTGAATTTATTTAAAACCAAAACAAGTAATTCTTTATAATTTTGTGCTTCATAACTTAATTCAGTTCCAGCATTTAACGTTCCACTAATTTCATCAATAAAAATGTGACTTATTGAATTTTTTACATTCAATAAATGGATTGTATAAACCAAAGCTAAAGCTAAATACGTTGTCTCCATACCAGAACTTTGTTGAACTGGTTGATAAGTACAAACACCATTATTATAAGAAATGTGGAAAAGCTCGGAGTTTTCATCCCAAAATAATTTGAATGGAACATCTTCTAATAATGTGTTTAATGTTCCATTTAAAAATGTTCGATAATATTCAAATATTATTTCTTTGAAATTATTCTTAATTAATTTAGAGTAAATTTTCCAAACTAAATTATTTTTCTGATATTTCAAATAATTTTCATATTCTCTTTGAACTAATAACTGAGCATTTTCAAAATCTTTTAATTTTAATTCTTCATTATGTATTGATTTTTTAATTGCTTCCCAACTTTCATTCTTTTCAGTTTCAACCAATTTCCAATCATCATATTCTGATTTTTTCAGATTATATTCGGGAAGTTTTGTTTCTTTATATTCACCAATTTTTATTAATAACTTACTTAATTCAGATTCTTTTATTGGAAGTTGTGAATTATGTTCATCAACAGTTATATTAAATTCATCAACTTTATTATTAGCTTTAGTATTTTCATCCAATAATTTTTGATATTCTTGCAAATTAGAAATATATAAATTTTGATAAGCTGTTTTTAATTCTTTGATTTTATCAATTTCTTCAGTAATATTTTCAATAAAAGTTTCACTTATTGTAATCCCTTCACAAGCTTTTTTATGATGATTAATTATTTTGTTTAATTCTTCATTATCAATAACATTTTGAATTTCATAATTGGAATATTGAATTTTTTCATGTAATTTCCAATTTTCTTTTACTTTAAGTTCAATTGTATATAAATTTTGATTTTCAGTAATATCAAAATAAAGTTTATTTATTTTTTTAATAATTGTAGTTAATGCAATATTATTTATTTCTTTTTCAAGAATTGATTTATTTTTGTTGAAAGCTAAATCACGATTATTACCACAATTTGTAATTGCAGTATTACACTTAACTAAGAATGTTTCAAGTTCTTCTATAAGTGGTTTATTATGATTTATATTATTTTGTAATTCATCATTTTTCATTTGTAATGATAAACTATGTTCTCCTGAATCTTCTGTAAAAGGTTTACCACATTTATCACAAATACCTGATGCTATACTAATTTCATTTTCGTCTATTTGTGTTTTGTAATTTTTATTTTCAGTTTCTAAACGAACTTTTTCATTATATTTCTCTGTTTTTTTATCATTCAATTTTTTCAAAGTATCATCATAATAATCAACAATTAATTGATAATTATTTTTCAAATCTTCCTGATAATTTGAATCATTACTTTCATAAATTTGAATAATTTTATTACTTTTCAAAGTTTGATTATTAATTAAATCTTTTAAATTATCTGAAATTATTTTATTTTTCAAATCTTTTAATTCATTAATTTTTTCTCTTTCTCTTTCAATAATTTTTGTTTTTGAATCTATTTCCGAATCAAATTCAGATGTTTTTGTTTCATCTAAAATAGGAGCTTCAAGTTCAAATTTAATTTTTTGTTGTTTTTCTTTCTTTTCAAAAGTGGATAAAAATGTTTGAAGTTCTTCGGAGCTGGTTTCAAACTCTTTCAGGAGATTTGGAATATTACCAATATTTAATAATTCATTATTGAGAGTTACAAGTTTTTCATTAATATCATTTAATTCAGTTTCAATATTTTTCTTATTTATGTTTCCATCTTCAAGAGCTTTTTGACTTTTCTCAACAAAAATTTTCAAATCCAATATTTTGTTTGAAATATCTTCTTTTGTTTTTGTTGGTTTTGAAACTGTCATTAATTCATTTTTAACATTATCTAAATTATTTTCCAATTTCTTTAAATAATCAATACCAACAAAATCTAAAACCATTTCATTTAATCTGTCACTTGCAGTACTTAAAAGTTTTTCAAGTTTAACCTGATTCATAAACATGATATTATTTAAAGTATCACCAAACCAAAGTGCAATTGACTTTTCCGCAACATCACCAACAAATTCTTTAGCTTCACCACTTGAAGTTGTGAAATTTATTTTGAAGTTGCGGTCAACAGTTGATATAAAATTTTTCCAACGTAAACTTGCTTTTTGTTCATCAGTTGTATTATTTTTCCATTTCCTTTCAACAGTTCTTGTTAATAATACATCAAGATTATTTATATTTGTTTTTAACTTTACTTCAACAAAATCAATATCTATCCGATTTTTGTTAAAAACAATTAAATTATTTTTCATAACTTGATTTTTGGACATTTCACCAAAAACTTCACCTGAAATTACCCATCTCAACATTGAATATAATGTTGTTTTACCTATTCCATTAGTTCCTAAAATTCTCGTAATTCCTGGAATATTCAAATCAATATCATTTTCACATAAAGCCATAAAACAATTACAAACAATATTTTCAAAAATAATATTGTAACGTCTCGAATTTTGTGTGAAATTATTTATTTCTTTTTCAAATAATGCACGAATATCTAAACTTAATTCATTATTTGTAATATCACTATCATCAACACTTTTCAAACTATCATCTAAAACTGATGTAAATAATTTTATGATTTGTTTATCAGTTAAAATTAAATCATCAATATTTGTTGTATTTAATATATTTTTAAAATCTGATTTTACTTCAGTTTCAGAATTTTCTGAATTTTCACTTTCAAACTTTTGAATTAATTCATCATTTTTTTCAGTTAGAATTTCCTGAATAACTTTATTGTTGACTGTATTTGCGGTTTGAATAAGTTTATCATATTCAAAAACAATTTGAAATTTTATTTCAAACATTCCTAAATAAGAACTCAAAATTGTATGAATTTCTTGTTCATGTTTTAGAAATACATTTGATGATTTTATTTTGACAAAATTTTGGTCAGCACATAATGATATTAAATCAAGATTTTTCAAACTTGTTTTTAAAGTTTCAAATGAAATCTTATTATTTAATTCAATTGTCAAATAACTAACAGTATGTTTTAAAGGAATATTTGAAATTTGTATATCTGATAATTTTAACTTTTCATTACCTTTTGGAGATTCAAATTCATATTTATATAAAACTTTATTTTCAGCTTCTCTAACATCTAATGTTTCACCATTTACTTTCAAAAAGTGTCCTTCATTATGTGTGTGTTGCATCGGACTTCCAGGATAAATAAACAATTGTCCATTTAATCCTTCAAATCTTAAATTCAAGTGAATATCACCAGCCGTAATTAATGAATTAGCTGGAAATTTTTCAATACTACTTAAAGCTGAATAAATATCTTTTCGTAATGGTAATTTTGCTTGGTCAACATATTCTTTCAACATTCCATGAAATAAACAAATGTTGAATTTTAAATCAAGTTCAGAAACAATATCACCATTTTCACTTTCTTCATCAATATAATTTAAAGCTTCAAAATTTTCATCATCTTCCAAAGAATATCCAACATATTGAAAATCTTTTGAAATATTGCTTTTATAAACTTTTGATTGATTTATATAAATAATTTTCTTACATAATTCAGCATCTAAATTATTTAATAAATCAATAAAAACATTAATTGGATTATGTCCAATAGTTGTTTCTGATTCTTTTTTTGATTTTAATAAATCATGATTACCAGCCATAATCACAATTTCTTTCAAAGTTGGAATGTTTAATAATCTGGAAATATGATTATACATCAACTTACGTTCTTGGTCAGTTGGTGTTGGATATTCAAATAAGTCACCAGCCATAATATAAATTTCGGCTCTTTCTTTTTCAATTTCATTTTCAATTTGTGTCAAAGTTTTTTTAGTTGCTTTAACTAAATCTTTCTCTCTTGACTTAACTTGAATATCTGCTGAATGTATTATTTTCATGATTATTATATTTTATTTGAATTATTTTTCAATCAAACTTTTATCTAAATGTTTAATTTCATCATCATTTAATTTGTCATTAATCTCAACCAAACCTATTTGTATTAATTTCAAATCTTGTTCTAATTTTTCTTTCAAATTTATAAGTGCTAAATGTTTATCAATATTATATCCATAAACAAATTCATGTTCATAATATGACATTTTATCATATTTTGATAAATCTATTGGACGGGTTAAAAAGTCAATTAACACAAAACAAAATCCTGATTCATCTCCACTATTATTAATTGGAAATTCATATAATTTTAATGTGTTATTTATCTTTTCAAAATCTTCATAAGAAAATTGAATTTTTAATGAATGATTATTTATTGATTTGTGAATGATATTCATAATTTGTGATTTTAAAGTTCTTTTAAAATTTATATATCCTTAAAATTATTAAAATATGGGTTGAATCTTTTTTCATGAAATTTCTGAAACAAAAACGGGCTGAAGTTTTTTCACAAAACCTTCAGCCCTTCACAATCATAATATTAATCTAAATTCTATTCGTATGCAACAAATATTTATTTTTAAATAAAATCCAAAATTTTTATTAATATTTTCCAAATTTTACTATCTTTTTTACCAACATTATTTGGATAATTATTACAAAATTCAATACATTCAATATTAATCATTTCAGATTTATTTTTAAACCCTTCACAAACTATATTTTTGTTGTATGGACATTTCATATTTACTCAGTTAAATATTTATCCCATGATTCTAAAAGAAAATTTAGATTTTCAAGATTTTTAAATATAACTCCTGTCATAAATGCGACTTTTAAAAATTTAATAACTTCTTTTTTAACTTCAGGATTATTTTTACAAATTTGTTTCAAATTTTTCAAATCGTGAAATTCTGTTACTTCTTTCTGAAATTTATCATTTTCTTCTTTGGTCATTGGAATAATAATATCTTCATTTTCATCTTCACATTCATCTTCACCTTCACATTTTTTCAAATTCCAAGATTGTGATTTTTTTCCACAAATACATTTATCATCAATACAACATCTACCACAATATTTGCAATTTGTAATTTTGTCTTTCTCATTTTTATGAGCTGCTTGAAATTCAAGATTATATGTTATTACGTCGACATCCATTTTTTCAAACCATTCTTCTTTCGAATATTTTTGTTTATTTTCCATATTATTTATATTTTAAATAGCAATTTCAGCTTCAATTTTATCATAAGTTTCATGATAAAACTTATTAATCCAAAAATTTTGATATTTGCAATTATCAGACATTTGTAAAAAATCATCTAAATTTTTTGCCATTGTATTTCCAATTGAAACAACTGCTTGAGAATTAATAACATTGTTTTTATTCTCTTCAACATTATTCAAATATTGTTTTGCTTGTTCAATATGATTTGTATATAAATGATAATCATGTGCAGTATAATGAATATTTCTTGGAAAATAATAATTTCCTGTACTATTCATTTCCATAATTTTACAAATAATCATTAAAAACCAACCAGCACTCATAAAATCATAAGGTAATCCTAAAAAAGAATCTTCACTTCTTGCACTAACATGTAAATCAACATTAAAAATATTTGATGTTTGTGGAACACAACCAAAATGATAATCATAAACACAAGGCGGAAGTGTTGTTTCTTTTATATCAGCTGGATTGTATAAATTTATGATTAATCTTCTTGACATTGAATTATGTGACATTTCATTTATCATTTCATGAAGTTGGTCACAACCATTAAAATTTCTCATTTGATAACCATAACTTTTTCCAATTGTTCCAACAGGAATATGTGCATTTTTACCTAATCCATCACTTGCCCATTCATTCCAATAATTAACATCACGGTCTTGTAACCATTTAACATCTGAACGACCATTCAATATCCACATTAATTCTTTTAATGCTAACATTGGAAAAACTTTTTTGCCCTTAATAATTGGGAAATTAGTTCCAATATTTTCTAATAAAAAATATTGATGTTGAATTGATAATGTATCAATTCCTGTGCGGTTTTCACATCTTACTCCTTCATTTAGAAGTTTCTTTAAACTTTCTGCGTATTGTTGTTCAAAGTTCATTTTATGGTATCTCCTGGATTAATTGATTTATATTTTTCGTATGTTACTGATTCATTTGTACCATTATTATAATAAATTTTGTAACTTGTTTTTGGTTTTTCTTGTCTTTTACGATTTTTATCGAATTTTGGTACAATTATTTCTTCACAAATAGTATTAACAATTTTATAAGTTTTTAAATTTTCAATAGATTTTTCTCTTTTTATTTCTTTTTGAAAATGATAAAAATAAAAAGATGTTGATATTAAAAAAATTAAGAATAATATTTTTTCAAAACTTCTTTCACTCATAATATTATTGTATTTTAAATGAATATTATTTTTTGATAATTTTCTGAATTAAAAAATCATATTTTAATGATGAAATTAAATCATTTTCAGTATATTTATATTGTACATATCCTTTTTTTATGTCAAGTATAAGTATTTCATAATCATAATTTAATGGTCTTTTAAATGGATTTTCTGAATCATTTTCAAAGTTTAAATCTAAACTTAATAAATAAGTTTCTCCAATTTTAATTTCATTTACACTATCTTTATTATATTGTTTTTTAATTTCAACTTTTGTTGAATCTTTTTTCGATATATTTTTTTCATTTGAAACTTTTGCAACAATAGTAGTTCCAAAAAGTATACCAAAAATTAAAATACAAATACAAATCATTAAACTAACATAAACTGATTTTTTCATAAAATTTATTTTTTGTGAATATATAAATCAAATATATAATATAAAAATAATATTAAAAAGAATAATCTCAGTAAATCATAAAATAATTTTTTATTCTTTTTCATAATTTTTTCCATATTAAAATTGTGTTTTAAAAATTAATGTTTCATTTTCTTCAATATTTATACGTTCTAAAACATCACTTAAATTTTGATGTGATTGTTCGTATTTAAAACCAAATTTTGTGTGTACAAAATAATCAAGATTTAAAATATAATCATACCAATTACGTTCCATTAAATCTTTAAATCTATTGCTACTTCCACGATTTTGATATTTTTCAAAATATTCTATCTTTTGAGTTTCATAAGGATAAATTAAATAGAAAAATAAACAATTTTCAACCAAAGCATCCAAAATTTGTTGGTCAGTTCCAACAAAAATAAATTCATAATTTCCAATATTTTTTAAAATATCTTCAATTATATTTTTAGGAAAATCTGGATTTGTTTTAATAACATTACCATTATCATCTTTGATTGGTTTATATACACTAACACCAAGTTCCAAACAAGATTCGGGGTTTCTTTTAGTTAAATGAGTTTTTCCCATTCCAGGAAAAGCTGCAACTATTCGTGTTTTCATTTATAATTTTCGTTAATCAATGAAATTCTAACTGTCAAAACATTGAGATAAGTTATCATTGCACTAAGTTGAATATTTAATAAATCTTTTTGTATTGGGTCAACATTTTCAACTTTTTCACTTTTCAAAAATTCATCAAGTTTTTCTGTTTTATATTTCAACTTATTATGTTCAAGATATAATCTATCAAGAAATTCAGGAATTTCTGGTTCATATTCATTAAAACAAATATTTATACTTTCACCTTCAGTTAAAACAGTGAAACTATTGAAAATTTTATTTTCATCATATTGTTTTTGTAAAATTTTAGAAAAACCTTCAGGAATTTTATCTATTCCAAGAGATGAATCAGTTGTATGAACAATTTTTTTACAAAAATCATCAACAGCTGATATTTGATTATGAATTGTATTATCAACAAAATTATAAAAATGGTCACCATCTTCAATTTTTTCATTTGAAGTTATATAAAAATTCTGACCAATTACGAAAAATCTGAATTTGTTTAAGTTTTGCATAATTTATTTTTTTAATATGAATTTATTTTCATCTTTTATTATCTTGTCTCCAAGTTCCACTAATTTATTCAAATTCTTTTCAAATTTTTTTGTCTCTTCTATTTCTTTTTCAATTTCTTTCTGAGTTTTTTTCTTATTTGCAAGTTCATTAAGAAAATCAAACATTTTATGACAAGCAATTTTTGGGTCTTTATCTCTTGTGTCAGGATTTGAAAAATTCACAGGATTCCTGAAATTTAATGACCAAGTTTTTGTTAAACTATAATCATAATCTAAAAATCCATAAGGAAATCCGAAACTTTCGTAACGAATCCTCTCAACAATTTTTAAACATTCTTCTAAAGTTTCAGGATATGGTAATGGAATATATGTATATTTTGGAACATGAGATTTATTTTTTGGATGAATATCATATTCAGCTTCCAACATTTCATGTGGAATGTCTTGTTCTTGATTTTTCATAATTTTATTTAAAAAGAAATTGTTTGATTTTAATTAAGAAGAAATATAGACATTCTTTTCATGTCACCCGCAATAGGAAATCTCAATCAATAATAAAAACAAAGGTAAATACTCTTGATGAGTTTAACTCTGACAAAGTCATTTTTATTAAAGACCTATCCCACACTTTTTGGGTTTCTTTTTAATTTACTTTCAAACAATTTCCTATTTTAGCTGAAAATATTAAAATTGACAAAAATTTGTTTGTAAACAATCCAATACACAATTGCAATTTTTATTAATTGATGTGCAAACTGGTCTAATCCAAATATAAACCAATATGGTTGTTTTGTTGGATTTGTAAAATCTGTATTTAATCTATTTATAAATCCTTTTGCTGTATCAATAAGAAAATGTGTGAAAGTTTCGAAAATTAAACCTAAAAGTATAACTTCTAAACTAAATTGAAAATATGTTAAAGTCAATCCAACCAAGATTCCGTGGTAACAAGCATGTGTGAAAATCGGAGTTAAAAATGTTGAATATTTTTTGGCATCAATATTTTTTTTTATCTTGCCAACCAAAATCACCAACAAAATGCGCAAATTGTAACATTGCGAAAACTGAAAAAATCTTCTCAAAAAGAGAAATGTGAATATCTATTGTGTTCATAATTATTATTTTTTAAATGGTTTTATCATATAACTTCTTTCCAATCTACCAACTTTTTGTTTATCTGAATTTTCTTGAAATTCTTCTGTCCATTCAGATTTAATTTCATTTTTTACGAAAAAATTATTTATTGACTGTAACATTTCAATACAAGATTTATAAGTTTGTAAATCTTTTAAAAATTGTTCACTTGGAATTTGTAATTTTATTGGCAATGTCATAAATTGGCAATTATCTGTCAAACTAATTACAAGATATTTCGATTGTGAATCATTCCAAGAAATTACTTCAACATAATCATAAACTGGTTTTTCATCTTTAATATATTTATGTAAAACCTTTTTACGAATTAAATCAGTATATTTTGAAATTTTCAAATTTTTCAAATTTTGTTTATGTTGTTGTAATGTAAAAATATTGAAATATAAATTTTCACTTTCTTCCTGAAGAACTCTTTCTTCAATTGTTTTATTTTCTTCCATTTATATTAATTTCAAGATTCAAATATCTATATCCTTAAACTTTTAAATATATAAGCTGAAAATTATTATAACCTTGTAACTGTTTTTAATATTCTCAATTTATCTGGTTTTATATCTAAAATTTTCATAATATGAGGATAAAGTCCAATATATTCAAAACCACTTTTAATTTTTAAATTTAAAGAACAATCACCTGTTTTAGATGAATATAAACCAATTTGTCTAATTGTTTCATTATCTTCAATACTATTATTAGGTAATTTTCTTATTTCATCTGGATTAATTTTTATTTCATTATTCATTTTATTCCTCCTTTTCAAGATTAAGTTTTTTACTCCATTCGACACGATATGTTTGATAATCAAATCTTTTACCATCACCACGTTGAACATAATAACAATCATTTTGATTATCAAATCTTCCAACTAAAATTGTTATATAATCTTTTACTTTAAAAATATAAATATTATTAACATTTCCTATTGACTGATTTCTTTTTCTATCTCTTTTTTCAAGAAAATATTCTTTGACAATATTTTCATCTAATAAAAGTTCATCAAAAATTATATTTTTATTATAATTTTCAACAAGTTTTTCAAGAAAAATGTCACTTATTTTTCCACATTCAATTGCTTTTTCTGTTGAATATTTTATTTTTAAACATTTTTCTTTTTCAAAAATAAAATAAGTTTCTGATTGAAACATTGCTATCTCTTCTTCAAAAGACATAATTTTTCCATCTTCACAAATCTTTTGACATTGTTGTAATTCCCAAGGTCCATTTTGACTTGTTACAAAAAAATCACCAGCATTTATTTTTTCACCAATAATTTCAATATGAACATGATAACTTTTCCATTAATCAGTACCATATTTATTGAAACAATTTTTTGTCATTCCTTGTTTTTCTGAAATATGTATTTCAGCTTTTCCTGTTGTTTTTGACAAACAAACTTTTAATCTTTGCATCATTATCGCATGTATTTTGTTAATAATATAAAATCATTATATTCATTTAATTTTTCACAAATTATTGATTCATCATTATGATTCAAACTTATCAGATTTTCACAACCTGCACAAGCTCCACTTCCAATTCGCATATTTTTCTTAATTGGACATGAAATTAATTTTCCTGTTTTTTCATCTCGTTTAATTCGCATTGTTGTATAATTACTGAAACCAACATTATTTAATTCAATTTTGGTTCCAAAAATAAAACCAAATTCAATTAATCTTTTATGATTTTTATTTGTTAATGGAATCTTATCAAAAATAGTTTTGTCAGTTTCATGTTCTTCAGTAATTAAATCAAATTTTTTCCAATGAATTTCAGGAATTTCAATAAAATCAACAATATCAACATTTCTTTTTTCATTAATTTTTCCATTATTCAAAATAGTTCGAAATAAATTAAAAGCGAAACTAATAACAGTATTTTCAATTTTATTATTTTCCAACCATTCTTCATTAATCATCAAAAAGAAATTACGATTAAATATATGAACATGTATATTATCAGTATACACAATATTGTAAATTTTCATAATTTATGGTTTTTGAAAATGTTCAAAAGCTGAATCTAAAAAATCAATATCTGGTTCTTTTCTATTTTCACCATTTTTTTGCCATTCAAGCATTTTCATTGCATGTTCTTCAACCATTTTTGCCATTGTTTCAGCCATATCTTTATCTTTAGCATATAATCTCATTTTTGCTGCCCAACGAAGTAATAATTCTGGAGCAAAAATATCTTGTCCTCTTAAAAGAAAAACTGGTTCATCTTGTGGAATTTTATTTTCACTGTCTTGAATCCTTCTGTTGTAATCTGGTCTTGCGTGTAACATAACTTTTAATTTATTTGATTATTGGAATGTGTAATATAATATTAACTAAAAATTTTTCATTTGGTTCTTCAAGCATTTCAACTTCAAATTTACGAAATTCATTTTTAAATAAATTATGATTATCCCAAAATAATTTTCTATCAATTTTATGAGATGTTTTTGTTATTGAATTATTATTAATATTTTCTTGACATATTTTAATATCATTAATAATATTTTTAACTTTATCAATTTCAATAATTTTTAATGGATTAATGATTGTTCCATCTATAACTTGAATTGTATATTCTTCTGAATATTCACCACTTTTAAAACCATCAAGTAAGTGTTTAATTTCATGTCTATTCATTTCTAATATTTATTATAAGGAATTTCAACTTCAACTACGGTTTTTTTCGGGTCATTTATTAAATAATACTTTTCAAATTGTGTATTAAATAATACAATATTACTGAAAAATATATCTTTCAAAATTGCATGAGTTGTACTAATTGTTGAAATACTATTAATATGTTTTCGATATTTTTTAATATCCAAAATAATTTGTTTCATTTCTTCAATTTCTTTAAGTTTCAAATCACTTACATCATTTTTGATATATTTTATGATTTCATTTGTTTGCTCTTCATTATAATATTCACCTTTCTTGAAATTTGTAATCAAGTTTGTTATTTCTGATTTAGTCATTTTCGTAGTTTTAAATATATTTTTCTCCTTTTTGAATTAATTCCAAATTATCCAATTGTTTTCTCAAAACATCTTTTTTAATATTTAATTCAGATATTTCACGTAAAACATTATCAAGTTGATTTTTACAATCACGAACAGCAATATCTATTTTTGATTCTTTAAATAATTCTGCTTGAATTTTATCTAAAATAGCTACAGGAACATCAGCTTTTCCAAAAGTACTTTTTTCAATCATTGTTGTGATTTCATTTCGTATACTTTCTAAACCAATTATCTTTTTTTCTTTTTCTTCGCTTATTTCAGTATGTTTTTAAGTTTGTGGTTAATTTTTTTCAATTGATGTCTAAGTTCCAATATTTCACTTAAAGTTTCTTCAGGAATGAATCTCATTCCACTTTTAGTAGTATCAATATCGTTAAGTTCTTCATCTGTCATAATTGATTCAGTAATTACACTATTAAAATTTAGATAAACTTTCAAATCATTTGCTATATTATCTAATTTATCAATAAATAATTGATTCAAAACAATTTTAGAAGTTTTCACATCTTCTGTTCTATCTTCAATCACTTCCCAATATTGATAACCTACAGGAAGTGAACCACTATATAAATGTTCAACTAATTTCTTAGCTTTCGCAATTATTTCTGTTTTACCTTCATTTTCATTACAAGTTACTTCAATTGTTGAATGTACATTATCTCCAAGTTTAAATTCAACACTAACAATTTTTTCCATGATTTTATATTATTTTAAATTATTTTTTTTTTAGTCATTATCATTTTCATATCTTATTTGTTTACAATATCAAAATAACTTGTTTTATCTCCTCCAGCTTTATATTTGAATTTGTTTTTTCCAGGAATTTCTAATTTTTCCTTTTCATTTAATTCCAATATTTCACTTCCCTTTTCCTGAATAATTTTCATATCATTCATAATTTGTTTATGATTTGATATTTCTTCTTTACCAAAATTTTGACGCATTCTATCTTTTAGATTATCTTCTGAATTTCTTTCCACATAAACAATATTTTTATTGTTGAGTTTCATTGGATTTAATTCTTTCCCACAATAAATATCGATAATCTCATTTTTTGACATATTATTTAATAATATCACATCGCGCATGTGTGTCATTACAGGTATGCAATAATTTATATAATGCGAAATGAAAATATTTTTCTCATTTGGTGAATGTAATGTTTTAATTTCCGATAATTTTTCAAAAACATCTTTCTCCAACCCGAAAATATAATATCCACGTTCAACAACATATTTCGCCGCATTTTCTTTGGACATACATATTCTTTCACTTTTAATACATCTGTTGTCAAACATAAATTCTTCATAAACATGTATATTATCAAACACGCCTGTAAATGAAATCTTACTCAAAACGCCAGATTCGTTCATTCTTTTAATGCAGATAATATCCCGATAGTAATTTTTCAACATTTCCAAAAGCACTAATTGTAATAGTCTTTTATCATTTTCAAATTTTTTTGGTAATTTATATTTCGCCCATTCTATTTGAGTATGAATGCTCGATATTAATTTTTCTTCAGCTAAAAAACATTCATAATTATTTGCCAAATAATCTTTGGTTATTTTTCCCAATTCATTGCGATAAACTTTAATGGAAAATTTCGCAGTATGTATATAAAATTCTTTATTGAAAACATAAATTGCAAACTTATCTGTTGGAAGTTCATTCGTTTTTAAATTTTCACTAAACATTTCAAACATACAGTTGTGAAGTGTGAGATAAAGTTTTTGAGTTACAATTGATTGTTCTTCAATATATTCAATTATGTTTGATAATTCTGTTTCAGTTATTGCGATTGAAGTTCGAGTGAATTTATTACAAACTTGTGATAATTTTTTATTCGGGGTTTTATCATTAAGGAAAGTCTCTCTAAATCCGTCAGTATTTAGATTCAATGCACGATATTCTAATAATTGAGAAAAAATTTCATTTCGATATAATAATTCGAAATTTGTTTGGAACACTGAAAATTCTTTTGAAGAATTTTCAAAATCATTTTTATTATTTAATGGAGGTTGAAGTTGAACATTAAATCCATATTCTAATTCCCATTTTGTACTTGATATATTTGCTAATGCACAACACCATATTTTTGTTGGAGTCCAACAAATTTTAGTTGCAGAAATTTCAGGATTAGAACTTTGTTCGGTGATAATAGAACTTTGTTTGGTGTTTATGTATTCACTATCATTTTCTTTTGAAAGTTTGAAATAATTCAAAAATTGTAAAGTACAAAATGAAATTATCCTGTCATAATATTGTAAATTACAAATGAGCATATTTTCAAATGTTGCATACATTTCTCTTAAATTTTGTGATTTGTATGCGGAAATTTCTTCATCTGTTATTATTTCTGTTATGAATGGTTTCACACGTAAATAATCAATATCTTCAAAAAGTAGTGGGGTATTGGTTATAAGACTATTCCACTTATAATCAAATCCGTCTAATTGTAAAAAATTGGTTGAAAGGTATTGGGATATTTCTGATTGTGAAATGGTACTAACATTTTCTTGCATACGTAGCCAAACTTTTAGTTTGTAAATTTATTTTGTGCACTTCCAGTAAATTACGCATATAGTGTATATGCTTAAAATACCGATTTGCATGTATTATATCCTTTTATATTTAAAATTATGAGTTGAAAATAAATATTTTATTTTCCCGAAATGAGGTTGAATTTAATTTTCAATAGTCTTTGACTGAACAAAGTTCTAATTGAAAAATACAAAAAAATTTTTGCATAATGGATAGATTTAGTTTTTAAAATGACCTGAAATAAATAAAATTTCTATTAAAGATTATTTAGAATTATGTGATAAAAATGCGAAACAAAATTTTTCATTTACTTGAAAATTAAATTCAACCTTTTTTCGAAGGATTTATTTTCATTTATGATTTGAATTTTAATGTTAATTTAGCGCTCCTGTTTTAAGCATATAGGGTATATCATTTTCAATTGCAAATATTTTTAGACTTGTTAATTCACATATTTTTGTCTAATCAAATCAGATATTGTTGGAAATTTCACTCCGAAAAAGGTAAAAATTATGTTAATTGTGTTAAAATGGGGGATTTTAGCGCTCTTAAATCATGCATATACACTATATGCAGTGTAGCCATATTTAAGTTATTCACCTAATGCCTCGACTTTTTAAGTTAAAATAGCCCCAAATTCATTTTCAAGTCTGAAAATATTATGCTTTTAAATTACGCATATAGTGTATATGCAGAGAATGATGAGTTAAAAATGAAAAATTAACAAATAGTGTACATCGGAGAATTAAGCATATAGTGTATATGCGTAATTTAAAAGCATAAAAATATATGTATTTTGTTTGAAAATATTATTTAAAATTAAATATATTTATTTGAAAAACCCTCGAATTTAGGTTGAAACTAGATTCGAGGGTTAATTGAAGATTGAAAAATTTGAGAGAAGATGTTTTTTATATTTTAAAAAAGATAAAAGAAAATTTGAAATTAGATTGAAATTAGATTGAAAATAATTTGAAATTAAATTCAAACTCGATTCGAGGGATTATACTTTTCTTCCATCAACATAATCTGTTTTTGAATGTTCACCATTATGTGTTCTTCTTTTAAAATTATGTTTATATTTTTTATTTTGAGGTAAATCTGTTTCAATTGGTTTTGAACCATAAATTGGTTTTTCTTTATAATAGAATAAATTTTTAATAACATACTTATCTATATAATAAGATTGTTTATAATCCCAACTTATAATTAAATCATTTTCAGTTGTTTTCAAATATTTGAAATTAATCATATTTCTTTGAATATTTAATTCTGATTTCATTTTGGAAATCGATTTATTTATGTCAAATAATATGTTAAAATCAGACGAAAAGAACTGATTTTCTTCATTTTTCCTCAATTTTTTTGGTGTTGTTACTCGTCAATACCTCTCCCTCCAAACAAATCAGTCCCAAATAAGTGTTGAAAATCTTTTTGGGATTGCGAATGAGTTCCAAATCACCATTCAAATAAGCTATATTTAGCTCTGATGTAACCTTAACTAAAATATTTACAAAACTTTTGAAGTTTGTTGTATTGTTTATTTTAATATAGATTTGTGAATTAATCCCCGAAAAAAGTTCGGAACTTGTTTGCAATATATTCCGACCATTCTTCTCAACAGAAATTTTAACTGTATCTAACCAAGTTTGCAACCTATTTCCAAAATTTTCATTTTCTCTTACATAAATTTTATCAATTATTGTTTTATCAGCAAATAATTGCAATTCAGTTCCGAACCAGTTTCGGACGAAATTTAATAAATTTTCGTCAACTTTTTCAGAAAAATAATAATTTTGGTCTGTACAAGGTTCAAAATTGATAAAAATAAATTCAAATTCCTTCGACAACTTTTGAACAATATCCAAGCGATTTTGTGAATAATCCTGATAAATTGTCAAAAAATGTAACCATTCTGAAATCACCTAAAACAGGCACATAATCATCAACTTTCAGACTTTGTCTGTTTAAATTTGTTCTAATCATATTTTCAAATTTTAATTATAAAACATATATATCAATACTTTGTAAAATAGAAAAATGGTGCAATTGCACCCTCAACTTATATGTGAAAAAATTCACCACCATAACAATATCTTCCAACAACATAATTTTCTTTTTGTCAGGCTTCAGACTTCGCATGTTAACGTCTGGACAAAATCTCACACCCATATAATCTTTTCCGATTCCATAAAATTTTGTGTGTCATATTAAAACTATTTAAGTATTATTTTTAATCAAATCCCAAAGTTTAACTAAATACTCATCCGTATTGAGTTTAATCCAAATCTTTTCAACAAGGTTTTTAATTTTTTCGATTGCTTTAGCTCTATCTTCATTTGGCAATTTTTTACGATTTAAAATCGCAAGCATAATTAAATCAAGTTTATTTTTTTCTGTCTTTCCCTTCTCGATAATTGCTTGAGCTTTTTCGATAAATTCATATTTGCCAAGTTCCATAAGTTATTACTTTAAACTGTTTTGATAAATTCTTTTTACTTTTATATTTTGAGTTCTCACTTTTTGAATGAGTTTTGATTTAAAATTATTTTGGTGAAAAATAATTATAATTTTTTTACGTGTATTATGTACAACTGATTTTACTGTTCCAATAGATATATTTAATGTGGAAGAAATTTTATCATATTTAAAACCTTCCAAATATAAATTAAAAACATTTTTATGTAATTCACAAAGGTTAGTATTAATAAAAATTTGAATCTTGGTCAAATCCATTTGGTAATCAATTTGGTCAATTTGGTCAATTGTATCAGTTAATTGATTGGAGATTTCAAGTAATGAAAAATCTATGATTTGATTTTGATTAGCTCGTGATTGTCTGAAATTATTTATGAAAATATTACGCATGATTCTGTGACACCAACCTCCAAAATAGGTACCATCAAATTTTGAACGATTTTCAATCATTTTTACAACAGTATCATTTACTAAATCTTTCTGATTATCAATATCCGAATAAAAATTTTTTGACCATATAATTA
>SESF01010890.1_pt1 | contig 28223 bp, 20 predicted proteins | sample 3171521 | NCBI WGS metagenome assembly SESF01 (sample SAMN10866945, study PRJNA518727) | freshwater metagenome | biome: subpolar coniferous forest; feature: holomictic lake; material: water; isolation source: holomictic Lake 227, 6 m and 8 m depth | place: Canada: near Kenora, Ontario | collected...
GTTGTCTCACGGAACGGCTGGTGGGGCGGTCATGCCGGGGCAGGACGAAGGGGGTGGAGATCGGCAACCGACTGCCGAAGGTGGAAGGCGGAAGGTGGGAGGCGGTGGTCGGGGTCCCTGGTCAGTAATCAGTGATCGGTGACCAAGGCAAAAGCATAACCGGTGTCAGAGCTCACGGTCTGCACTTTCCAGCAAGGAGCTGAGGGCGAAGCCGAAAGGCTAAAGGCGGGCGGCCCTGCCGAGAAGCTGAAATGGGGAGATCTGAAAGCTGGAATTTGGTTGGCAGGATTGGGAGCGGCGACGGCGGCTTGGCTTCCTTGACCGGCCGGCTGGAATTTCCACTTACCGTTTCCATTTGGCGGTTGGCACTGAGGGGGGGCGATGAGTATTCTCATGACATGGTTTCCGATCGTGACAAAGCAATCATCACCACCTTGGCGCACCGCTACGGTGCCGCCACCGTCTGGCTTTTCGGTTCCAGCGCCGAGGGACGCCAGCAGGGTCGGGACCTGGACCTTGCCGTGGAGGGGGTGGCGCCCGGGCGGTTCTTCCAGTTCATGGGCGAGCTGATGCTGTCGCTCTCCCGGCCGGTGGATGTGGTGGCTTTGGAGAAGCGATCCAAGCTTAGCGCGCTGATCCGGCGGGATGGGATACCGATCTATGGCCAGCCTGCGCGAGAAGGTTGAGGCGGAACTGGAGCAGATGGACCGGGCGCTACGGGAATTGCCGGGCGCGCGCCGGGTCGGCCAGCTCTCGGTGTTGGAATTGGGAGGCACCGCCTCGCTGCTGAGTTCCCTGTATCACGGAGTGGAGAACATTCTGAAGCAGGGGTTGCTCGCGCGCGAGCTGGCGCTGCCGAGCGGGGCTGCGTGGCATCGCGACCTGCTGCAGTTGGCCTGCGAGCGCGGGTTGGTCTCGACTGATCTCCGGGACCGGCTGGTGCCCTATATGGCGTTTCGGCACTTCTTCACGCACGCCTACGGCTTCGATCTCGATCCACAACGGCTGGCGCCGCTGGTTCGTGATATCCGCTCAGTTTGTGCCTGCTTCAAGAAAGAGGCGAAACGGTTTGTGCGTATGCAGGGGATAAAGGGCGGCAGGTCCAAATTTCAGGACGAGCAGTCACGGGGGAAGGCCCAAGCGCCGAGAGCGGGAAGGAAACCGTAGATTTGTCCCAAGAGGGGCTGGTGCTTGGGCGGAGTTTGGCGCGTTCGGGGTTGTTGCCTGCGTTCAAGAAGTAGCGGGCACGCTGGGCGATGCGCCCGAAAGGCTGAAGGCTGAAGGCTAAAGGCTAAAGACTGCAAGGAGTCAGACTGTGGAATGGTCCGGCCTGCCCTGCGAGGGGCGTTTCTGGGAAAGGAAACTGGGACCCGCCAAGGCACACTACCTGTTGTGGTTGGCCGCTGCCGCACACCCCAACATATAGTGCTTTCTGGAGCGTTTTTGGCGCTACGTGCCTCAGAATGCAATGGTTGGCCTCGTCGCTAGGCTTTGGGCCAACGGCGCGATTGGGACCCAGGAAGATCCTGCCGTATGCCGGTACGAACCAAGTGACAATCAAAAGGCGCCCGTCGTGTAACGGGCGCCTGTTCGCGCAGCTTGCTTCGCGAGGAGAGCTTATCCTTGCAGGGCCTCGTAAACCTTGCCGACCATCTTCTCGCTCGGCTTCAGGGTCTTCGCGCCCTGCGTCCACTTGGCTGGGCACGCCTCAGCAGGATGCGCCAACACATACACGTTTGCCTCCAGCCGCCGAACCAGTTCGTCCATATCGCGACCGACGTTGTAGAAGTTGACTTCCGAGGCCACTAGTTTGCCTTGCGGACTGACGAGAAACGTTCCGCGCAGTGCCAAACCGGTGTTCTGGTCGTAAACGCCAAATAGCCGGCTGACCGTGCCCGTGGGATCCGCCCCCATTAAGTACTTTACCTTGGCAAGCAGCTTCTCGGAATCGCGCCACGCCAGGTGCGCAAATTGGGTATCGGTGGAAACAGAAATCACCTCGGCCCCCAGCTTTTTCAGGGCCTCATGCTTTTCCGCCAGATCGGCCAGTTCCGTCGGGCAGACGAAGGTGAAGTCTGCCGGATAAAAGACGAGGATGGTCCACTTCGCATCCTTCTTCAGTTCGTCCAGCGACACCTTGCCAAAGGCACGGTTATCCGGATCATAAACATCCAGCGTGAAACTCGGCACATCCATGCCGACCGTAACCGACTGCGGTTCGCAGTCACAACAACATTGATTTTCGCTCATAGTAATTCATTCTTGAACCAGTTGGAGCTCATTGGCAACTGCATAATGCCGATAATGCGCCAGTATCGGCGCCAGTATCGGGCTCAGGTTCACCGCGGAGCCGCTTCCTTCTCTCCCCGGCGCAAGATTTTCTCCATCTCCTCGTCGTCGTCCATAGTGACCGACTTAAGCCGGCGCGCGGCGCCGTAGTCCGGGTCCTTCGGATCTTTGGCCTTCTCGGGGTCAAAGATTCTGGGATCCACCGGCCGGCAGCTATAAGGCCGGAAGTCGGGGCTGGTGGTGAAGCAATCGGAGAAATCATTAGCCAGGGCATCAAACATGTTTAGCGGCGGGAGGCCGAGGATTTCATAAAGCGTCCGGTGCATGCTCACGATGGTTGTGTGGCGATGCGAGACGTAGCTGCGTTTGGCCCACGGGCTGATGACCAGCAGCACGCTGCGCTGGGCGTCCACGTGGTCGGGCTCACCGCCGGCGTCGTCCTGGGTCACGAAGATGGCCATCTTCTTCCAGTACGGCGTGTGGGTGAGGAATTCCACGATGCGCCCGAGCGCGAGATCATTGTCGGCCATATAGGACGCCAGGTAAGGATAGCCTTTCCCCGGTTTCGGGTCGGTTCCGTGGTCGTTGCAGATCGCAATGTTCAGGAAGGACGGGAAGCGATGCAGCCCATGCAGAAAGCGATTCTCGACGTCGCTCATAAACCAATGGGCGCGGTATTGGTCCGGGATGTTCATATTGAAGATCGGAAAGCCAAAGCAAGTGTTGTCGTAGAGGACTTTGGGCATCGGGATGTTGACCACTTCACGGGCGCCGGTCGGATGCTCGTTTTCCTCTTCTTCCACGCCCGGGAATTCGAAGCCCTCGCCGTAATTGCGGAAGCGGATTTCATTGCGGCCCAGGTGCTCCCACATGGACCCGGCTTCGGGGTAATCCTCCGGCAGGAGCGAGCCATTAGATCCCATCGCGTAACGGCGGCCCGGCGCGCTGCTGTTCTTCTTGAACTTCCAACCAACGCTGTAGGTCATCTGCATGAGGTTATTCGGCTGAACGCCCACCAGCCACCGGTGCCCCACGCCGGAAGCTTCGGGCTCCATGTAGAAATTGTCGCTGACGGTAAACTCGCGGGCCAGGGCGTTATGATTCATCATCACGCCCACCCCTTCGAGGGTAGGCTGTTTGTCGGCGCGGATGGTTTGGTTCAACCCCCAACGGAGCAGGCTGGGGTCGTGGTTCGCTCCGGGGATGCGGTCGAAGATTGTGTCGTAAGTGTGGTTCTCCTTGGTGATGAAAACCACATACTTGATCTCCTTTGAGGGATGGCCGGGCTCGGTCGGGATGAGCGACGAACTCATCGCCTTGCGGTCCGCTGCTGCATCCACCAGTCCGTTGTAGGCCAAAACATCCGTCGTCATTTGGGCAAGTTGCGTGTCCGAGGGGACCTTTAATACCGAGAGGACGCCACGCAGGCTGAGGAAATCGCTCTTCGGCACCGATGCGCCGGCGTTGGGGCCGTTGCCGAAACCCCGGAAGCAGATGCAGGCGAGATATTGGCCGTCCGGTGACAACGCGACCCGGTACGGATACCAGGCGGTCGGAATATGGCCGAGCACCTTGAGCGTTTGCGCGTCCAAAACGGCAATCGCGTTTATCCCCAATTCCGCGACGTAGATCCGCTTGCCGTCCGGGGAAGTGACCATGCCCGATGGACCCACTCCGCGCAACCCGGCGACCAAGGGGCTGGGGACGAGTCGCTCCTTTGCGCAGATCTGTTGCGTTCGCAGGTCAATCCGTTGAATCATGTCATTGTTGCCGTTGGAGACGAAGAGCGACTCGCCATTGAGGGCGAGGAAGTTTGGCGCGCTGCCGCCGACCGTCTTGCCGTTGTCCGAAGGAGCGCCGACCAGCAACCCCGTCTTCCAGCGGTTGATGACTTTCGGCTGCTGCGGGGAAGCAATATCGACCGCCCAAACCGAAAATGATTCCGGCACATTGGGTTCGCCCAGGCCAGGAATTCGCCGACCCTCGAATTCCACGCCGTCCCGTGCCTCGGGGCTGGGATAGCCGAAGGGCGGGATAGTGAGACCGCGCGCGTCGAACTTCGGATCGTTAGGCTTCGGCACGGGGCTGTATTCGAACAAGCCGATGTTGGCCACGTACAGCCGGTCCGCCTCAACGGCCAGGGCGTAAGGATAACGTCCGACCTGAACCGAACCGGCTACTTTCCGTTGCTCCGTGTCTATCACGACGACTCGGAAGTTGGTGACATCGGCGCAGAACAGATACCGTCCGTCCTTGCTGATCTTCAGGTCCACCGCGAAGCTGTCTTCGTATTCCCGTCCCGCGACTGCCACGTTAAGCGGGATTTCCATCACCAGTTGGCCTTGAGCCGTGTCGAACAGATACACCTTGCCCTCCTCGCCACCGCTCCAATAGAGCCAACGGCCGTCGGGGGAGAAGTCTGCGCCGCCGGAATTGAAACGGTTCTTCTTGGGGCCTTTGGCGGGCGGCTTTATCTCCTGGGAGGTCGGATCTGCACGGCGCCAATTCTTGAAGATCCTGCCCGACCCCGCGCTGGCAACGAACAGCAGCTCCCCATCCCTGCTCATCGCCAGCCCATGCGGCCAATGCGCCACGGGAAAGGCCTGCCCGGCTGGTTTCAGGAAGCGCCCATTGGAAAGGATGGTCACTCCGGCAGGGTCGTGTTTCGCGTAACTATCAACCGACGGGGCATGCAAATAGTTTGCGGCCTGCGCCCGGGTGGGTGCGGCTGGGCCCATAAAGACCGTCAGGATCAACAAGTAACAGGCCGAACGGATCGTGCAGTTCATTGCGGCTATTAGAATCCAAAGTGAACAGCGGCAAAAGCATTTTCACCTGGCAAGGGGGGCCTCAGGCCGGCATCAAACTGGCTGATAAAACTGTTCAGCTATCAATAACCGGCAAGATTGACGTGAAGTTAAACTCCAGTACCATTTTGCTATGATAACTCGGTTCTATGCCAACAACTTTCGTTGCCTCGTTGCCTTCAAGACCGAAATCGACTCGTTCGGCGTCTTGTGCGGCCCTAACGGAGCCGGTAAGAGTTCTGTTTTTGATGCCCTGAGGCTGATCCGCAATCTGGCGACGGGCGACGCTTACCTGGGCGGCTCGGGCGAGCGGGACATTCCCCAGCTCGCGTTCACCAACTGGTTGGAGAGCACTGTCCAGGAGTTCGAGTTGGGGGTGACGGCGGATGGTCATTCTTTCGAGTACCTGCTGCACATCGAGCAAGTGGCCAGCCATGAGAAGCCGCGGATCGTGCGGGAACAGGCCACCTGCGATGGAAGGAGCGTATTCGAGCGGGACCTCGAGGGGGTGCGGTTTCCAAAGGCCGCCGGTAATCAGGCCGGCTTTCCTCTGGACTGGCGGCAAGCGGCCCTGGCAGCCATTCAGCCGACCGAAAGCCGGCGCGAAATCGAGATTCTCCAGCAAGCGCTCTCCAAACTGCTGATTCTGCGGCCCAACCCGCGAGGCATGGAGAATGAAAGCAAAGCGGAAGCCGCCCGGCCTGACCTCTCCCTCAACAATCTCTCCTCATGGTATCGCTCCCTGGCCCAGGAGCAGGAGTGGACGGACGCCTTGCGCGATTCGCTGCAGCAAGTCTGGCCCGATTTCAAGTCGTTCCGGCTGGTGGACATGGGCACGAACGTTAAGGCGCTGCAACTTCGTTTTGAAGGCTCCAACGGCAAGGACGCTGGCGTTCTGTCCTTTGACCAGCTCTCGGACGGCGAAAAGGCGCTCGTTGGCCTCTACATGGTGCGGGCCGCGCTCGCCACAGGAGCGGCACAGACCGTCCTGATCGATGAGCCGGACAACTATGTCGGCCTCCCAGAGCTCCAGCCCTGGGTGTTATCTCTGAGGGAACTGCTCGACGAAAAACATCAAGCCCTCATTATTTCTCACCACCCCGAAATTCTGAGCAGCGCGGGAGAGGATTTCGGCCGCTACTTGTGGCGGGACAATCATACCTCGCCTACCCGCATAGGCCCACTGAAGGTGCCTGCCGGCCTCACCGCGGGCGAGGCCGTGGCAAGGGGGTGGGTCCGTGGCTAGCCGCACCCAGATCGTGTGTCTTCACGAGGGCAAGCGCGGGCGGAGTATTGACCCCATCTTCATCCGCGTGCTCTTGAAGGCGCTCGATCCCGCCTGGATACGCCCCTGGAGGGGAAACAACATTATTCGCGCCATAGATTGCGGCGGCAGATCTGATCTGATTTCAAGGATGCCCACTGAGTTACGCAACTGCCTGGAGATGGGTGGCGACACGACTCTGATGGTCTGGGCGGACCTTGACCACGATATGGCCGACGGCGCGGCATTAAGACAGGAGTTTTGGAGCAGTGCGCAGCCAGCGGGGATCACTCCGGCAGAGTTTGATCAGGTGGTGTTCGTGTTCGCCAAGGACCGCCTTGAGAACTGGGTTGAGTTCCTGCTGACGGGGACGACAGACGAATCGAGGGAAGGTCCAAGGCAAAAGTATGACAAACCGGTGGCGGAAGCCGCAAGGGAGTTGGCCCGGAGGTGCAAGGGCCAGAGTGCGGCGGCACCGGCGAACCCTCCTTCTCTTGGTTGGTCTTGCCAGAACTGGCGGCGGTTAGTGGAGACGATGAGATGTTAGGAAACCAGGTCCGGCGGGTACGCTGTTGTGAATACACAGACCAACGAACACGCCTTTGAAATTGAAATTGCTCTTGGCGCACCCGTTCGTAATTGACGCTGCGCGGGCGAAAGCTGACCCCGGCGATTCGGTCCGTGGAATCAGCGAATCTGGACGTTGCGGGTGTGCTTGCCGAGATGGAACCGCGCCTCTTCCAGACTGGTGATCCGCCGGTCGCCGAGGAAGAAACCATCCACCGTGATGTCGGAAACAGCATGCTCCTCGTCATAGCCGTAGAGGGAGGAGGAGGGCATGCGGTCGGCGTAGATGCGGATGTTGCGCAGCGTGATGTCATAGACATAGCCGCGACGATCAAGTCCGCCCGAGTATTCCGGGTGCTTTTGGATGTTAAAACAGACCGCCAAGGGCATGTAGGTGCTGTGCGGGTCAACCACAAACGGGGTCTCGTCGTTCTTCTGCATGGCGGGACGTTGGGTGACGGTATCGTATTCGATGCGGATGTCATCAAAGAGGACATCATGCACCCGGCCGTAATCAACATTCATGATGTCAATGGCGGGATGGGTTGCGTGGATGATATCGCAGTTGCGGAAAGTAATTCGGCGCAGGTGTTCGGCGCTGGTTTCAGCGCCAATCTCGAGTGCTTTCCCCCAATCATTCCACACGACGCAGTTCTCAAACAGAATGTCCTCGCAGGTGTCGTAGCGATAGCCTGGGTGGCCCTTCGCGCAGAGCGAATCGTCGTAAGTGCGCACGAAGCAGTCGGCGACACGCGCGTTGCGGCAATTGTGGAGGTCTATCCCATCGGAGTTATAGCGCCAGCAACCGATGGTCTTGCAGTTCTTGACCGTAAGATTGCTGCAGCCGAAGCAGGCGATGTTATAGACTAACGAGTCCCGGATGGTGATGCCCTCGATCTCGATATCGCTGGAATTAATGAGGTGAATCGTGTGCTCGCGACGGCTGTTGCCGACATCAACGGAACCATCTCCGAGCTTGTCAACTTTGCGGAGGATCTCCTCGACGTTCTCGCTGTTGTCGAGGATACCGCGGCCGAGAATCCGAACGCGCTGGACGCCGTCCCCGTGGATGCAGCCATAGACGACGGCTCCCTCATCAATATAGACCGTCTCATCGTCCTTCAGGTGCAGGATGCCGATGCGATGGACGCCCGGGCCGAAATAGCGAACCCCTCTGGCATCGGGCGAGACGCGGTAATTCATGGGCGGATCGAGGAAGAGATGCAGCGCGTTGTGGAGACCGTCAAGCTCGACCGAGTAGCCGCCGGCACGGGGAAGGGTGAAGGTGATGGTGCCGTCCTTTACCGTCGGAGTGACCTTTGCCGACAGGGGACGGACGGTGCAAACCGAAAAGGCGCGGCCCGGGGTGTAGCGAAAGGTAATCGGTCCCGTCCCCGCCAGGCGTGCAAAATAGGCGATCTCGCGCTGGTCGGTCGTGCGCTGATGACCTGGCCAGCGCCGGTTATAGGGGCAAGCGGAAACGTAACATAGCGAGACAGGCAGCGGCAGCCCGCCTGCGGTGATGGAGATGGGGGCGGGAACCTCGCCCTGGGGAAGCCGATAGATCCTCATGGACGAGGCGGATGGTGATCGGATGCCGTCCAGGAACGCCCTAATCTCCTTCTTGAACTCCGGTTTGGCTAAGCAAGTCACGTGACCGGCGCCCTCTACAATTTTGACTGGCACATCCGGACGAAGCTTTTGCAGCGGTTCCACATACTTCTGCCTTAGAGGGTCGCTATCTCCGATGATAACAAGGAATGGAGTCTTGATGCCGCGGACATCCTCCGCGCTGACTGCCAGCCTCTTGAATCCGCGGACGCAGGCATCCAGGGCGGTCGGACTCTTCTTTTCCTTGCCATCGCCCGGGAACACGTTGTCGCTGTTCATCCAGCCCATGCCGCCGAGCACGGCCGACCGCACCCGTTCCGAATGCAGCACCATCAACTTCATTGTGATTGCCCCGCCCATCGAATAGCCTACGACATCCGCCCTTTGGATGTTCAAATGGTCCATTAGGCGCACCACGTCGTCCACCATTTTCACCCCGTATTCATCCTCGCTTACCGGTTTACCCGACATCCCGTGGCCGCGGCAATCCAAGGCGATAACTTGGTGATGCTTCGCCAGTTCCGCGATAACGCCGGGCAATTCCCAGTTGAGCATCGCATTGGCCATGAGCCCGTGGATCAGAATGACCGGCTCTCCTTTGCCCTCGACCTGGTAGTGGATCTTAACGCCGCCAGAATCGAATTCCTCCGCCCATGCCGCAGGCGCCAAGGCCAATAAGATAGCGAACCAGAGCTGTAGAAGCTTATTCATTCAATCCTCGTCCATTATTGCTGCCTCGGCCGTTCTTCGAGCCCTTTACCGAGTTGTAAAAACCGGCAGTCGCTTTCCCACGACACCGAACTTGCAAACAACTCCCCGCCATAGGCGAGATTGAGAATGCGATCGTGATGCGTGCATCAGATCACTTATCCGGCGAGAGCTTTGCTTTTCTTTCCGTCATGACGCTGCCATCGCACCGCAGCACGTGGTTGTGGATCGGGCAGACGGCAAGGATCTGGTCGGGAGTGGTCTCGGTGACGTTCGTGCCGGAACGAACCTGGTAGCTCACATTCGCTGGCTGGAGACTTATGAAATCGAACGCCGACTGCCTTTTCGAATCGGTGGGACAAACCAGAATCTTGGGGGTGCTCAACTCGTTGGACATGACCTGGAAAATGAAGGCCGCGTTTCGGTCAAACCCTCCGCTTCCCGGCATGGACAATTCCAGGGTGCCCCCTTTGTTCGTGCTCACGTTGAATGGGAACTTACCATCATTGTCTATCGCCCACGTCCGAAACGAAAGGCCGATTTGAATCATATTATTCCTACAACTGATGCTTTGGGCCTTGCCTTTGGCGTTGGACAATGCCGGCAGGAGCATCGCAGGTAAAATGAGCAAACTGATCACCAGGCTGACATAGCCCAGGATTAGCCCGGCCAGAGCGAACCCTGCACCGCCATATTGCGCCGGTGACCTCCGGGCACGGGCGCGCGCCAGATGACCACAAATAATAGCGGGAATGCCCGCCAACAGCCCAAAGCAAACCGGCGACAACAGCCCCAGGACAAAGCTCGTAATCGCCAGGCCGTTCTGCTGTGCCGGTGGCCGGCCCGACCGCAAAGGGGGTGGTGTTGAACCCATACTCGGAACGCCCGCAGCGGGTGCGAATCCGAGCTCCGGAAAATCAGCCGCCGTTTTCCATTCCACGGCACCGGCTTCTTGCACACGAGTCGCAGCATTGACCCGCCCATCGGCTATCCACTGCCGCAATTGCTCGATGCTGATGGGACCGTATGGTTTGCCGTCCGCTCCAATGATTTTATACATGGCTTGGCCTTTCTGTGCTGTCATTGTTCCGCGAGGACAAAATCAACTCCCACGCCCGGTCAGTCAATCTGAATCTTGTACTCAATGACCTGTGACCCGGGCGCCTCGTCAATCTCCACCTTGAGGCTGCGAAGCTGCGCGCCCTTCATGCGTATCGCGGCGGACGGCTTGTAGCTGCCAGAGCGAGTGACCTCGTAATCAGCCGCCGGATCAACCTCCTGAAGCGCGCACACGAAGCTCCCGTAGGGCGATGAATGACGCCGGAAAGCGACGACCATGCCGTCCGCTTCCGCTGGACGGTGATACTGCATCACGCACCAATCCTTCGGGTTGAGCGTCACGTCGGAGAGGGGGTAGAAGTTGCCGAAGTAATACTTGCGGAGGCGCTTGCCCTCGGCGATGGCCTGTTTCAGGAGGTCGCGCGGATAGTCGCTTGGCCGGCAGTCTTCCGCGAAGGCAATCCCCGCGTTGAACCCGCTCCGGAACAGGTAAGGTGTCGCCCCCATCTGCCCGACGGTGCTGAAGGGCACATAACGGTTCAGACCAGCGCTCATCAGTTGGTTCTTGATTGCCGCCTGTCCAATCGTCTCCGACCGAAGGTCGAGCATGTCGCAGGTATTGTCGCTCCGCCACAACGGAATCGAGCGCGAACAAGTTTCCAGATCTATGCGGCGGCCCCCGCTGGCGCAATTGTCAATAAAGAGGTGTGGATATGCTCCCAAGAGGTCGTCCCACATCCGATAGAGCCCCTCCACATACCGAATCTCCGCGATGCCGACGCGGTCAGGGGCCTGGCGGTTGAGGAAATCCCAGGCGGGTAGGGGGTCTAGGTTGTAGTCAATGCGCAGGCATGCCAGCCCGTATTCCTGGATCACCGCCTTCAGGTAACGGGTCATGTAATCCCTTGCTTCGGGCATCCCCAGATTAAACAGTCCGCCCCCGTCTTTGCTCGGGGAAATGACCCACTCAGGATGCTCCTTAGCCAGTGCGGTGCCGGGATGCACGCGCTCGGGCTCAAACCACATCAGGAACCCCATGCCTGCCTGCCGCACCGCGTCGCCGATCGGTTTCAGCCCATGCGGGAAACGGTCCGGCGGCTCCGCGCGCTGAATAGGGAACCCATAGTGCCCCATGCCCGCCGGAAAACCGTCCCGCGTCCAATAGGCGTCCAGCCAAAAGATCTCAAAGCCCAGCCCCTTGACGGCTTCCAGATGCGACAGGACGTTCGTCTCCGTGCTGCCGTTCAGCTCGTAGAACGAGGTGCTCAGGTGCGCAATCGGGGGTGTGACTGGTTTCCCGTCTATCCGAGGCACGATGTGGCGCAACATCACCTGACGGAAAAGGTTGTGCGCGTGGAACTGATCCCCGCCCAGCCAATAGAGCTGCAGGATGCGCGGGCTTCGTATGGTCTCCCCCGGACGCAGCCGGACATGGAGATTCTGCATCCCGGCCTGAATTCGCAGGGAGCCGTCGTTGTTCCTTTCTACCACGCCGCGCCACTGCCCCGACCAGCCCACGGCGGTTATCACCCCGCCACTGCCCCAGTCCAAGTTGAAGAAAGGGCTGTCGGCAGACGACCGGCCGTTGACCGCCCCAAACTCGTTCTTGGTTCCGGGCGCGAGCGGCACGTCAAACGGCTGCCAATCGTCCGCGCCGCACATGCTTCCCCGCAGTCGGTGCAATACCGCAGCGGTGTTTGTCGCCGGCGCGACCATGACGTCAACGGCCTTCACTTGCTCCAGCACCGGCGTCTCGTTGGTTCCCTTGTTCGTGAAGTAGAGCGTCCAGTCCACTCCTGGAAGGTCTGTGTAAATTGAAGCCACCGCACGCACTTCCAGACCTGTCTCGGGATCGGTCAGGATCAGCGTCCGGAGGAGTGTGGTTGCATTTGCTCGTTCCTCCCGAAGCTCGCGCTTCCAGGTTTGAACCAGTGCGGAGGATGGCCGCCCGCCGTAGGTGAATGAGAAGGGCTCCGGCGCATCGCCAAAGACGCGTTCCGCCCATTGCCGGTTGAAGGCTGCCTCGTCCTGCGTGGTGGAGGCGATGGCATTGGTCGGAAATTCCCGGCCACCCAGTCTGACCGCCGCGTCCGCCTCCACGTTCACGCAGATCATAGCTGCGACCGCCCCAATCATTGCCACCCGCTTCGGAAATCGCATTGGTCTAGTTGAGTTTCTTGTAGGTTAGCACCACGGCCGCCGGCTTGTTCGTGATGCCTACGGACAGGCCCTGTTCCAGCAACTCCCGGCCCGTACGCGTAGTGGTCTGATCCTGAACGTCAAGATCTGTCAGCGCATATCGGGCTGCGGGATCCAACCCATGCAACTTGAACTGCGCACCGCAGTAAGGGCTCTCGGCCCGGCGGAATACCTGCACCATGCCCTCCCCGGTTTCCGGCACATCGAATTGCCATGCCATCCACGCGTCCTGCTCCGTCGTAAACGCAGTCAGCGGGTAATAGTCCCCCAGCCAGTAGTGTGCGATTCGCGCAAACTCACTGGTTAGCCGGCGCATCAAGTCATAATCCAGCTTCTTGTCGCGCATGTCCCAAAGCAGGTTGCTGAACGGGGTCATGTTGCTGCGGAAAGCATATCTGTCCACGTCTGCCGCGCCGGTGCCGGATAGTGGTATCCACAACGAAATGCCGTAGGTGTGGCATTGCGTCCCCACTGGCTCGCACCGGTAATCAGTCCGCCACAAGGGAATCGCCCGGCGCATCGTCTCCAGGTCATTGCGCCGCCCCCCGCTGGCGCACGAGTCGATGAACATATCCGGATGTCGGCGCAGCAACTCATCCCAGTAAGCGAGATAGCCCTCGACATGATGAATCTCGGTAATGCCCTGGCGATCTTCGCTGTCGTTACCTCGCCAAAAAGCCAGTGGGTCCATATTGAAGTCCTGCCGGTAGAGATCGATGCCTTGCTCGGTCATCAGCTTGTCCACGTGGTCTGTCAGCCAGGCGCGCGCGGCCGGGTCGCCCAGGTTCAGCAGTCCCCCGGCCTTGCCGCCCAATATCCACTCCGGATGCTGTTCCGTCAGCCAGGTTTCCGGGGTCACCCGTTCAGGCTCAAACCATAGGATGGTCTTGATGCTATTGGCGTGGGCGTGATCCGAGATAGCCCGCAGGCCATGCGGAAACCGATTGGTGTCCACTTCCCAGGTGCCGGTGTTGGGCCAGCCGGTCTTGTTCACATACCAGCCGGCGTCCATCCACCGATGGCCGATCTTGATTCTCTCCTGGAGGAAGCGCTCCGTCCATTCGATCTGATTCTGTTCATTGGCTTGAGTCATCTCGGCGTGAAAATGGGAGCTGCAGCCAAACAACTCCGGTTCCGGGAGGCGGCCGCCCTGTCTGGGCACATTATGCGCCAACATCCACCGCCGCCAAATGTTCTGCGCCCGGATCCACTCCCCCTTCCAGAACTGGAGCACCATGAGCGGCGTGCGCACTTGTTCCCCGGGATGCAGCTTGAAGTGCGTTAGCTCCTGCCCGGCCCGAAGCTGGAGCCCACGGGCCCCGTCGCGCGTGAACTGGGCCGCCCATTGACCCGGCCAGCCGACCACAACGATCATCCCTTCCCCGGCCCACTCCACGTTGAAATAGGACAAATCCGAGTTGGTGGGTCGCCCTCCGGCCGCCCCAATACGCTTCGTCGCCTTTGGACCCAGCGTCGTCACCAGCGGCTGATAATCGTTGGGCGCACAGGGGCTGCCCACGTTGTGATGCAGAATGAACTCCCCTTTTTCACCCCGAGACACCCGCAGGTCGAGCGCCTGAATGTCTTCCAGAATCGGCGTGTCCGCGCTGCCGGTGTTCTTGAAATACAGCGTCCACTCCACGGTGGGGAAATCGTGATACTCAACTGCCACGCACCGGACGCTTAGCCCCGTGCTCGGATCACTCCAGGCAAGCGTATGCTCGGTTCGCTGCTCATCCAGCTTCTTCGAGCCACGTTCGCATGACCAGCCCTTGAGCAAGTCGGTTGAAGTCCGCCCACCATAGCGGAACGTGAACGGAAGCGCTGGCGCATTGCTCTCGCCGACCCCCTCCAAATGCCCCGCCACCCACTGGCGAGCCTCAGTCATTTCCGCCGTAGTCACCGTCACTGCCTGCATCTGCAAGCCCAGTGCCATGAATAGAATCCCAGCCGCTACCAATAAGTGCTTGATTGGGGTCACTTGCCCATTGCCAATGTGGTCATTTGTTTTCATATGAGTTCTCATTTCAAGGTTAACATTTCGACCGTTGATAGTGTCGCCGGCCCAAGCAGGCCGGATTCGAGCAGCGCGTCGTTCTTCTTCCACAACCGCCAGCTCGTGAACGTGTAACGCCCCGTCGGGCTCGGTTTGTCTTCCTGCACCCATTGCGGCCACGATTTGAGCGTGCCGTCCGGTTTGCGGTCGCTGTCTTCGGGCAGTTGCTCGTCGCCGATCTGTCGGTTTACCCAGAGGTTGACGACCTTGACTTCGATGGCGTTCTCGCCCGACTTCAATGCGCCGGTTACGTCCACGCGGAACGGCGGCTTCCAAAGGATGCCGAGGGGCTTGCCATTCAGTTTCACCTCGGCGATCACTTCAACCCGACCGAGATCGAGGAAGACTTGCCGTTTGCGATCTGCGCTTTGCGATGCCGTGGGGGTCCACTGAAACGTCTTGCGATACGTGGCCGCGCCCGAGAAATACTTCACGCCGGGGTCACTGTGTTCACTCCACGACGTTAGGCGGTCGAGCGTGACGTGATCCGGCGCGCCGCGATTCGGCTGGAACTGGACCTGCCAGGGTCCTTGCAGCTCCAGGGCCGGTGGCAAGGCCTCGACGATGGCGGTGCGGGTTTTGCCCGACGCCGTTGTCGCAGAGTATCGGCCCGGTTGCCGCGCCAGCAAACTGACGGTATCACCTCGCCCGCCAATCAACTCGACCGGCGGCGGCTCATGCAATGCTCGCCCCTCGCCTGGCAAAACATCCTGCCCATCGCGGCTCACGGCTACCAATCGAGAGGCGCGCTCGCGGGTGCCCTCCGCCTTGCGAAACACGACGAATACCGAGCCCGACGGCTCCAGCCAAAGCGGCAGAACCGTGCGGCCATCGCGCTCCTCATAGACCATCACTCGCCGGGTTTCGCCTGTGAGGGGATTCCATACCTCCGGCACCTTGCCGGTCACGCGGAACACCGCGGTGGCCCCGCACCACTCGTTGGAACGATTTGAGACGAAGTAAATATCTGTGGCCCCCGCACGCCGATGAATGTAACGGAGGCTGGCATCCGCCTCGAAGTCAGGCGGCACACCCATTCGCGCAAGCACGTTTGTGACGGCGCCGTAGTCCGGGAATACGTAGGCCGGGGGCTTGGACCCCTCCGGCACAGGAAATGGCTCCGTGCCCAGCGGGCCCAATTCCATCGCCGCACTCCAGCCTGTGTGATTCACCTCGACCTGCCACTGCCCCGGCGCGGTCGCCGCGCTTTCCCACTGGCCGTCGGTGACCACTTCGAGCGTCCCGCCATCGCGGAATTGGATCTGCAGCGCGCCGATCAAGCCGGCGGGATTCGGCTCCTCGTGCGCGTTGAACCCGTCCACGGCGAGTATGTTTGTGCCTGGCTTAAGCCAGCGCGTGATGTCCATTCGGAATGCCTGGCTGGCCTCTTCACCGGCCCCGGCCCGCTGACCGTTCACCCACAACTCGAAGGCGTTGTCCGCCGTCATCGCCATCCGCGCTGAGGCGATGCCGCGCTCCGCGTCCAGGACCAGCAGCCGCCGGAAGAACCGATGGCCCACCGGTGCCGCCACTGCCGGTTCGCCTTCTCGGTGCCAGATCCACTTGGCATGTTTCAAAGGACTTCCTGCTCCCATTTCGGGTGGCGGCGTCCGGAAGGTCTCGCTCCAAATCACGCGGCCCTTCATCGTGCCCCGCGTAGCATCGAACGTGCGTTCGATCATTATTGGCCCGTCAGCCTGCGCTTTCGGTTTGCCAAGAACTCGCCCTGCCGACGTGGCCGCCGGTTCACCGCTGCCCCATAGCTCTGTGGCGAGCTGCCGCACCTCGGCATCGCAGTTCGGATAAGCCGCAAGGCTTGGGGACTTCACCGGCGGCGGGCCGAGGACAGTAGCGCCGGCCTGGACCAACTCCTTGATTTTCCGCAACAGCGCCGGTGTCATCGTCTCAACCTGCGGCAACACCAGCACGCGATAGCTCATGCCGTCGGGCAAAACGAGCCTCCCATCCCTGACCGCCATGCGCGTGAGCACTACCTCCGGCGTGCAGCCGTCGTAGTTGTAGCGGGGCCGCTCGGGCGTGCTGCCGAAGCGGCCCGGCACGGTGGGCGAGAAGCGCCGCGGCGAGCCTTCCGGTTGCAGGTAACAAATATCCGCCACGAACAACCCCTGCCGCAGCATGTGCTGGCACCGCGCCAGGTACTCGTGCCACGCCGCCGATTGCTCCCACCACGTCTGCGTGCGTTCGTAATGGAGGCCCCACGGCCCCATGGTCATGCCCGGCGCGTAGTCGCGCCAGGGCTGCAGAGCATAGCGGTGAAAGACAAAGCGATTGATCCCCTCGCAGAACGCCCAGTCCCCCAGCGCTTTGATCGACGCCGGGTGATGCAGCCACTTCTCGCCGTCGTTTGCGGTAAACGCTTCCGCGCCGAGGATGCGCTTGCCATACACGTGGGCGGCCGACGCCATCTCGGTGCAACTGTAAGCGGTGTTGAATCCCACTCCCCACGACCAGAATTCCGCCATCGGCTCGTCGGCCTGGCCGGCGTAAGTCATTTCATCGCAGGGCGCGCTGTCGTAGGCCTCGATGGAAAGCCGCAAGCCATGCCGATGCGCCAGTTCGCGGAACCGCCCCGCGTAGTTTGCCACCAGCAAGTCGGACACTGTCTGGCGCACATCCCACAGGAAGCGCTCGGAAACCTCGACGCTCTCCACGACGCGCCCTGTTATCACGGGCAGGAAGGGCAGGGGATGGTAGCCGCGCAGCCGCTGAAACTCCTGGCGGAACTTAGGCGTCCAGTTCTGCGACCCGGTCTCCCAACTATCAATGTGCGTCGCCACGAGCGTCTTGCCCACGAGCGGTTTTGAATCGGCGACGAGCCGGCCCATTAAGCCGGCGAACATCGCATCGGTCGCCGCCTGACTGAGTTTGTCGGACTCCAATCCGCGCCCTGCCTGCGGCGCTGGATGATTGTCGGTGCCGGTCGTCGTGTGACCCAGGCGGAGGATCGTCCATTGCCCCGGAGGCACGTCCCAGGTCAGGCGGCCCGCGCCGTCCATCTGCGCGGCAAGGTTCACGATCTGATTGCGCGCGACGGTTTGTTTACCCGGCAGCGTCGGCCAGTCCGCCCGGGGCGTGAAGTGTCTTGGAATAAACGCCGCCTTGCCAGCCACCGCTTCCATGCGCGCTTCACCCGCCGGTTTGGGAAAGGCCAGCACCGTGATATCGCGATAGTAGTTCGCCACCGCCTGCGGCTGTGGGAGCGTCGCCTCGAAGCGGAGCGGGCCTTCGACGTTGGTTTCCGCGGAGACGATCTTCTGCATGGCCAGCTCGGGCGTGATCCACGGGCCGCCGCTGCCGCACCAGCCGGCGTCGTTGTTCATGTTCACCTCCAGGCCTAGCCGGTGCGCTTCGCCGCAGACGTGCTGGAACAGGCCGCGCCATAGCGGGCCGCCAAACGCCGCGGCGCCTTTGGGCGTCCCCTGGTCCACCTCCATGATCAGCACCCCGCCGATGCCCACGCGCTTCATCGCCTCAAGGTCCGCCGTGATGCCGTTGCTGGTGATATTGCCGTTCAACCAGAACCAATACACCCACGGCCGAGCGGCGTCGGGTGGCTGGCTGAAGCCCCGTTGCAATTCGTTCGCAGCAGTCAGGTTCAGCGCGCTAAGCGTTGCCAAGGTCAGAACTGTTAACAGGCGCTTTATCATATTGCCTTGCCGGCTTCCTAATCGCCAACCAGTGGCGATATCGCACTTCCGGCTCGGAGCATCTTTCATGAGCAGCCACTGGTAAACTCTAAACTTTCACGGCAACAGGTGATGGGCGTGTGGCCTAATCCCTTAGCGCGTTCGCCGGTCTGCCGGATAAATCCGGCGTTCCGTCGCGCGGCCGCCCGCCTTGGTGGTGGTGTCAGGACTAGGTATCAGGAAGGAGCGGGCGGCAGGAATAATATGCTGGAGACAAGGCACTTACGATGGCACTCGACAGCGGGCTATCTGCACGGGACTAACTCAGTCGGCCCGGCGCAGGTACGGCGTAGCCACGGAGGAGCCCGGGGAGGCTGCCAGGTAGAGGGCTTAAGCTTCTACGGTTGAGGCACTTGTGGTGCAATCTTTATTTGCAAAATAATGCGTTGACAGGATTTCAACATCGGAGTAAAAGCGCTTCAGTGGAGAAAGCGTCTGTGGTGCTTTCTCTAGGAAATCAGATCGTGTGCGTATCGTTGTGAAATGCCGTCGAGAACATTGATGAAAGGTATTTGATGAGAGCCTTAATCCTATGGAGCTTAGTCTTGGTCGCTTCGATCACTGGGTGCGGAAGCTGCCTGGCCGCCGAGTCCATGCAACTCCTTTCCTTCAGAAGTCCTGCCGTGGCTGCGCCCGCATCGGCGAATGCCGATTCTGGCCTTCCCATTCTCAGCCCCGACGGCCGATTCGTGCTATTCGCCAGTTTCGCGGAGGACCTGGTCATGATGACGAACGGGGCGCGCATGGCGGGTTTGAATCCCCCGGCGATGAATGTCTTCCTGCGCGACCGCACTAATGCCACCACGACGCTGGTCAGCATCAAGCTCACGGGCACTAATGGCGGCAACGGCGACTCGATCCCGGCCGGCCTCTCGACCGATGGCCGCTACGTGCTGTTCGAAAGCAGCGCAAGTGACCTGGTCCTTGGGGATACGAACGGGGTATCGGATGTGTTCGTGCGCGACGTGGTCACCGGGCTCACCGTGTCCGTCAGCGTCAGCACAAATGGTGACCCGGGCAACGGGGCCTCGCGCAGCGCTGTGATGACGCCGGACGGGCGCTACGTGGCATTCGTGAGCGCGGCAAAAAACCTCATAGCCGGCGACACCAACGGCATTCCCGATGTGTTTCTGCGCGACGTGCAGTTGGGGACCACCGTGCGGGTGAGCGTCGGCACCAATCCGGGCCGGGTAGGAACGGCCAACGGAGGGTCGGGCGCGCCCGCGATTTCGGCGGATGGACGGTATGTGGCGTTCTACAGCACGGCAACGAACCTGGCGCCTGGCACCACCAACGTGAGCGAGATCTACGTGCGTGATGTGGTGGCAGGCACTACGGCCTGGGCCAGCGCCTACGCGCGCACCGCGCTGCAATCGCCGGCGAATTACTTGAACCTTTCGTTCGGCCACTCGATCAGCGCCGACGGCCAGTTTGTTACCTATGAAGCTGTCCGCAGCTTTCTGGTCACTCAACCCGTGCAAGCACCGATCACCACCAGCCCCGGTCGGGGAGTGATTCTGCGTTACAACGTGGGTTCGGGTTTTTCCGACATCGTGAGCACCAACGCAGCCGTGCCCATCAGCGCTGCGGAGGATGCGAGCAACCCGGTGATGACGCCCGATGGCCGGTTCGTGGCGTTTCTGGCGAACGCACCTACGGGAACGATTACCAATACTTGTGTTCAGGTCTGGGACACGCAGACGGGCATCAGCGTCCTGGCTAGCGGCGACCTGACGGGAATGGTGCCGACCAACTCCGCGTGTGACTGGCCGGCAATCACACCGGATGGCCGATTCGTGGCCTTCATGAGCAATGGGACCAATCTGGTGACCAATTCGCTCGCGGGTGATCTCCATCTCTACCGGCGCGACCTGGACGCCGGCGTCACCACGTTGGCGGACACCGGCACCAATGGCGTCGGCTCCGGGGGCACGGCCCTCATGGGGCCCAGCTTGAGCGATGACGGGCGCTTCATCGCATTCGACGCCCCAGACGGCAGCCTCGTGCCGGAGGATTCCAACAAGTCCCTCGATGTCTTCGTGCGCGATGTGACGGGGGCAGAGACCGAGCTGGTGTCCAGGCGCGATCCGGCACTGCCTTCGGTCGCGCCCAACGGCCCAAGCACATTATCCGCCTTGTCGGTGAGCCAGGAAGGCAGCTTGGTGGCGTTCTTCAGCGAGGCGGACAATCTGGTCCCGAATGACACGAACGGCTACCGGGATGTATTCGTGCGCGATCGGTTGGCCGACAGCACGCTGCTGGTGAGTGCGGATATGTCGGGCGAGGCGCCGGGCAATGGTATCTCCACCGAGCCGGCCATTAGTGCCGGTGGCCGTTATGTAGCCTTCACCAGTGGCGCCACCAACCTGGTGACCGGCGATCTGAATAGGGCGTCGGATGTTTTTGTGCGCGATTTGATCAATGGGACGACTGAGCTCGTGAGTGCTAACACCAGCGGGTTCAGCGGCAACGGTGCTTCGTATGCCCCGATAATCAGCGCGGATGGCGGGGCCGTGCTTTTTCACAGCCAGGCCCGCGACCTCGTGTCGGGCATGTCTGGCACTATCTTGGATAATCTCTTCTGGCGGGACTTGTGGTCCGGCACCACTTACGCCCTTACGCGAAGCAACACAACCAACGTGCCCGCGACCATGACTGCGAGCGGTCGTTTCGTCGTGTTCGGTGGCCAGTCTTCTGGGTTCTTTGTCTGGGATTCTCAGACAGCGTCGGTGGTGTACACCAACACGCTAGTCGGCAGCCAAGCCCGCGGCATCTGGACCAGCGCGGACGGGAACCGGGTTTTCTATGGGTCGTCGGGCTACTTGCTCTACCTCGTGGATCGTGCGGCCAATAGCACGATGACGATGGGGACGGCTCCTTCGCGTCTGGGTGCTTGCTTCAGCGGGGACGGCCGGTATCTGGCCTACGTGAACACGCCCCTTTCCGCTATCTATCTATACGATTGCCAGGCCCACTCGAATGTCGTCGTGAGCAAGGCCTTCAACGCCCCCGCATCGGTGAATGGGGCCTCTGACTCGCCGGTCATCAGCGCCGACGGCCGCTTCGTCGCCTACCGCAGCGCGGCGAGCAACCTGGTCCCGAACGATTCCAACGGGGTGCCAGACGTCTTCCTCTGGGACCGGATCACGGGGGCGACCCTGCTGCTGAGCATCAGCCGCTCGCTGAGCGGACCCGCCGACAATCGGTCGCTCATGCCCGTGTTCAGCGGCGACGGCAGAATGCTCATGTTCGAGAGCTGGGCGTCCGATCTTGTCCCGGGGGACTCAAACCATGCGAGCGATCTCTTTGCCTTCGATATTTACGCTTCGGGCGCGATACCGCTCCTCGTGGCGGCGATTTTGCCCGGTGCCAGTCCGGGTCAGGGGGTGTGGATCACCTGGCCGGTCATTGCGGGCAAGACCTACCACGTGCAATTCAAGAATAGCCTGGGCGATGCCGCCTGGCAGACCCTGGGAGGCAGCGTCTCGATTGTCGGAAGCCAAGGCTACCTTTACGATCTGCCCGCAGGTCGCAGCCAACGGTTCTATCGCATCGTAGCGCAGTGAAACCTTCCATCGTTGATACCCCTATGGAAACATTACCTCATCCAGTGTCTGAACCCGAAGCAGTTCTTCCAAACCGGGATCAGCAACCCGGTGCCGGCTTCAGCCAGATTGATTTGCTGACGGTGATCGGCGTCCTCGTGCTGCTGGGCCTTTTGCTGACCCCGGCGCTGGCCCGCACCCGCCTCCCGGACCAGGATTTCCGGTGTCGCAACAACCTGCGCCAGCTCATCCAGGGCTGGCGAATGTATGCGGAAGACAATAGCGACAAGCTGCCTAACTGCTTCGATTGGTTCCACGGCTGGCTGAATTACAGTGCCAACAACACGGACAACACCAACATCAGTTACCTGGTCAACGGACTGTTGGGGCCCTATGTGAAGAATCCTGCCCTTTACAAGTGTCCGGCGGATATGAGCCAGGGAACATTAGGCACGAACAAGCTCCCGCGGGTAATGAGCGTGTCCATGAGCCAATCTTTCTCGTACTCCAATGAGGGCCACCTGGAGGACGGGACCCCGGGCTACTGGCGCCACTACCAGAAGTCTGCGGACATGGCCCTTCCAGCGCCCGCTAACTTATGGGTGATGATTGACGAGAATCCCGACAGCCTCAACGATGCTGCCTACGCCGTGGCGATGACCCCATCCGGTGGCAGATGGCAGGATGGTCCCAGCATTCTGCATGGCGGCGGTTGCGGCTTTGCTTTCGCCGACGGCCATTCCGAGATCAAGCAATGGACCGACCGGCGCACGCTCGCCCTGAAGGTCACTTATACGACGAGTTTCAGCTATGGGCAGTCCCAGCCCAACAACCCCGACATCCGGTGGCTGCAGGACCGGACTTCGGCGCTGAAGTAGCGGCAAACTCGGACTAGCCCCACCCAGCAATTCTCATTATGGACGAGATGGGGACGCCGGGTGAGGGCACCCGGCCTACAAGCGGGCGGTTTTGTGGGGGATGCAGGCCGGGTGCCCTCACCCGGCGGGGGGTGGCAGGCCCATAATGAGAATTGCTGAGCCCCACCGCGCCTCAGGCCCCACCCAGCAGCGGGGTTACGGGGACCTCGAAGCCTTTGAGCAGACGCGACTGGGCACGCTCGCCGGGCTGCCAGCGGCCAGCCAGTTGGTAGGTGCCGGATTCCAGGCACAGGACTTCGACCGTCTTCGCTTCAGGATCAATGAGCCAGTATTCCTGGACGCCGTGCTGTTCGTAAAGGTCGCGCTTGTCAATGCGGTCGCGCCGCCGGGACCCAGGCGAGCTGACCTCGGCCACCAAGTCCGCGGCGCCCATGATCCGCTCGGTGATAATGCCCAACCGTTCGTTGGAGATGAAGACCACGTCAGGCTGGGTGGCGCGACGCGTGGTCAGCACCATGTCGATAGGCGCGAGGGCGGTCTTGCCCAATTGGTGCTGCCGGACCCAGGCCTTGAGCAGGTCGTGGAACCGGTCAACGATTTCCTGGTGAAGAAACGGAGGGGCAGGGAACATAAGGAGTTCTCCGTCCCACAGCTCCGTGGGCAGATTGCTCTCGGGCAACTCGGCGACCAGCTCGTCAAAGGTCCATCGGCGAGTCTTCCAGGTCGCGGGCGCGGGTCTGGGTTTGGCCGCAATCACAGTAACAATCAACCCCGGATTGTGGGAGTCGTCAAGCACCGGATTTCCGCGAGCCAACGAACTTCCGGGGCGGGCTGATACCAGCCTTCACTGCCGGGGAGAGATTTGCTCATGCCGTTTACACGCGGAATTCAGCCTCGAATACTCCCTGCCTCAGTCGGCCTCGGGCTTTAACTCGCTGTGTTCAGAGACATAATACCTGAACAGGAAGAATGCCGCGAGCGCATCGAGCAGGTGCCAGATGGCGTGGCCCTGTATCAGTGAATCGGGGTAACAGAGTGGGGCCCCAGTCTTGGAAATATTCCAGATGACAAAGGACAGCAATAGCGTGCCCACCGAGAAAAAGGCCCAGCGCGTTTCGTGCTGCACTTTGCGCACATAGATGTTCAGCACTTCAAGCACGACGGTCAGCAACATATAGAACGCAAACGCGGTGTTGCCGAAGAAGCCGAATATAATGGAGCAGTGCGTGAAGTTGGCGATGATGCAACTGGTTAGCACCAGCGAAAAGATCCAGGTGAATTGAAGGGGCTTTAGCCGGAAGAACCGCTCCGCGGCATAGGCGACCGTGAAGGAGGCCAGGAGGTACATGGAAAGCATGTCGCAGAACCCCCCTAACGGCGCATTGGTGGCATGTTTGGCCATCGAGCCCGGCCCCAGGAACACCACCAGGGAGGAGTAGAACACCGGGTAGAACAGGCTCCGCGTAAGGCCGTTGCTGTTGCCGTCGTAGGTTCCTCTCCTAAGCAGCCTGGCGATGCTCAAACCCGAAAAGATGAACCCGAGGTTTGACCAGGTGTTAGAGGGCTCCTTAATAAGACCGGGGTGCTGGCACTCACAGAATTCTCCAACCCCCGGGTCTGAGGCCCCCAACCACCCGTTGACCACTGCCAACCAGAACAAGACCATCGAAAGCAGGGCGGTAAGGATTGGAACCCAAATAATGAGTGGGCTCTTTTGAACTGGTGGCGGCATGACGTGTTGATCTAGTGCTTGGTGGCAGAGGTTACCGATAGCGCCGCGTGAGGGCACGCGGCCTACAAATCTCCTGTAGGCCGCGTGCCCTCACGCGGCGGCCCATACATCGCTTATTAATGCAGCTAAGCACTAGTTGCCCGATTTCGCTCACATTCATTGCTCGACTACGCCTGCTCCCAAATCGCCCTATCGCGCCGCAGCATCTCCAGCAGCCGGGCGTCGGCGGCGGGGAAGGCGTAGTTTTTCAATTCAGCGGCCATCACCCATTTGAACGCCGGGCAGCCGAGCGGCTGCGGCTCGTGCTGTTTCCAGCGGCAACGGTAGAACTTCAGGTGAACGGTCTTCTCCGGGTAGGCGTGGGTCAGGCTCTCCACCAGTTCGCCTACGTCCACCTCGATGCCCAGTTCCTCGCGCAGTTCACGAATCAGGCACGCCGGGAAGGTCTCATTGGGTTCGCGCTTGCCGCCAGGGAATTCCCACAGCCCGCCCAGGTGGTCATCGGCGTGGCGCTGGGTGATGAGCAGCTTGCCCTCGCGGAAGACGAGGGCGGCGGCGACGTCAATGACGGGCATGGGGTGGGTGAGTTAAATGGGTTACACCGGTTGCATGGTGCATGGGCTTTCAGCAATCCCGCCTATGTAACCCATGTAACTCATTTAACCCACCGTAACCATTTAATTCGTGCAACCCACCTTCCGCGTCCCAATCGCCTTCGTCCGGCGGCCCTCACCGCCCGATGCTCTTGTAGATGAAGCCGAGGCGCTCCATCTCCGCCGGGTCAAAGAGGTTGCGGCCGTCGAATAGAATGGGGTGCGTGAGGGCTTTGCGGGCGCGGTCCAAGTCAAGCTTCTTAAACTCGTCCCACTCGGTGGCGATCACCAGCGCGTCGCAACCCTCGGCGACGGCGTTCATGTCCTCGACATACGTGACGTCCTTGAGCACGGCCTTGGCTTTCTCCATGGCCTTGGGATCGTGGACGCGGAGGACGGCGCCTTCCTTTTGCAGGCGATGACACAGGTCGAGGGCCGGGGACGAGCGGATGTCATCGGTGTTCTGCTTGAACGCCAGGCCCAGCACGCCAATGGTCTTGTCCTTCAGCACCCAGAGCGTCTCCTGAATCTTCTTCACGAAGCGGTCCATCTGCGCCGCGTTGATATGCTGAACTTCCTTCAGCAATCGGAAGTCGTAGCCGACCTGCTCGGCGATCTTGATGAACGCGCTGAGGTCTTTCGGGAAGCAGCTTCCGCCAAAGCCCAGCGAGGCATGGAGGAAGCGCCGACCGATGCGTTCGTCCATGCCCATGCCGTGCGCCACTTCCTGGATGTTGGCGCCCGTAGCCTCGCACAGCACGGCGACGGCGTTGATGTAAGAGATCTTGAGCGCGAGGAAAGAATTGGACGCGTGTTTGATCAGCTCCGCGGAATTGATGTCGGTGATGATGATCGGGGCGTTGAAGGGCGCATAGATTTCCTGGAGCGCGGGCACGGGTCGCTGGGAACGGACGCCGACCACGATGCGGTCCGGATGCATCAAGTCCTCCACGGCAAATCCCTCGCGCAGGAACTCGGGATTGCTGACCACGTCGAATTCCACGCGTGCTTTGCCGTAGCGTTTGATGGCCTCGGCCACCTTGTCGCCCGTCTGGACCGGCACCGTGCTCTTATCGACGACGATCTTGTAGCTGGTCATTGCGGCGGCGATGTCCCGCGCGACCCGCTCCAGGAAGCTCATGTCCACCGACCCGTCCGGCTGGGGCGGCGTGGGCACGGCGATGAAGATCACATCGGACTTCTCGACGCCCTCGGCCGTGCTCGTGGTAAACGTGAGGCGTCCCGCGCCCACGTTCTTCTTCACCAGTTCTTCCAGACCCGGCTCGTAGATCGGGATGCCGCCCTCCTGCAGCAGCTTGACCTTCGCCGGGTCATTATCCACACAGACCACTTGGTGGCCGACCTCGGCAAAGCAAGTGCCGGTGACCAGCCCGACGTAGCCGGTCCCGATGATCGTCAGCTTCATCAGCGCTTCTGGGGCTGGAGTGGCAGGGCGTTGGTCGCCGCGGGCGCGGCGGGTATGGCCAGGCTCGGATACTTAAGCTTCAATTCCTCCAGTCGCATGCCGGCTTCGGAACCGAGCGAGCTGGAAGGATTGCCACGTTCGACTTCCTCGAACAGATTGCGCGCCAGCTCGGGCTTGTTCTGGGCTTCGTAACAGCAGCCCAAGGCAAACCGGGCCTGCGGGAGCAAGTATTCACTGAGCCGGCGGTCAATCAGATCCTTGTAGGCGGTGACCGCCTCGGCGGTATTGCCCTGGGCATTCAGGCAAGAGGCGATCCCGAGCAGCGCTTCGCCCCGGAATGGGCTGCTGTTGTATTCTCGGGGGAATCGTTCGAACTGTGTCTTCGCTTCCGCGTACTTGCCGTCCGCGAAAAGGTTGGCCCCGGCGAGCAGCAACGCGCGGGCGCCGGCGCGTGAGTTAGGGTAAGTGTTGGCGACCTTGAGGAAGGCGTTCACGGTGTCGGCGCGGCTGGCACCCACCGCTCCCGGCAGGGTAACGTTGGACAGCGCCTCGCTGGCGGTGATGTCAGCTTCGTCGCGACGGTAGAGCACCAAGGCAACGATCAGGCTAACCACCACCACCGCCCCGGCACCCCAGAGCGCCGGCTTTTTATTTGCGTCGAACCAGGCCAACGCCTGTTGCCAGAGTGGTATTTGTAGTACTTCAGATTCCATATATAGGGGACGCAGTGTTCCGGCCCGAACTCGAAAACGCAAGCCTGAAATCAGACTGGCTATCGGTGGGGGCCGCGGCGCTTGTACTTCAATTGGGCCAGAGAGTGCGTGAGGGAGGCCTGAACGAGGGCAACTTCCTCCGGGGAAATCTTCTCCTGCAAGCGGGCTTCGGCGCGGGCGCGGGCGGCTTCGGCTTGCGCTTCATCAATCGCCGCCTCGTCCGTAGCGTTTACCGTAAGGATGGCCACGCGGTCAGGCGTAATCTCGGCGCAGCCGCCCGTAACGAGCAGGCGATCCTCCTCGGTGCCGCGCCGGGCGATAATCTCTCCGTCCCCAAGCAAGGCGATCAACGGCACGTGCATGGGCAGGATGCCCATCTCGCCTTCCTGACCGGGCAGGGTGACCATGTCCACGTCTTTGGAATAGACCTGACCGGTGGGGGTCGTGATCTCGAGTCTTAAGCCGGCAGCCATGGTAGTCGTTCGCGTTACGGTTCTTGGACGCCGCGGTCAGCCGCGGCGCTCAGCCTATTGCTCTTCCTGGGTGATCTCTTCAATCGAGCCCTTCATATAGAAGTTGCCCTCGTTGACATCGTCGTGCTTGCCCTCGAGGATTTCCTTGAAGCCCCTTACGGTATCGGCCACCGGCACCTGCTTGCCGGCGCGGCCGGTGAACACCTCCGCCACCGAGAATGGCTGGCTCAGGAACCGCTGAATCTTGCGGGCGCGGAAGACGGTAAGCTTGTCATCCGGCGAAAGCTCGTCCATGCCGAGAATCGCAATGATGTCCTGCAGGTCTTTGTAACGCTGAAGGACTTTCTGGACGCCGCGGGCGACGCCGTAATGTTCCGCCCCGACGATGTCCGGCGTCAGCGCGCGCGAGGTGGAAGAGAGTGGGTCCACGGCCGGGTAGATGCCCAGCTCGGAAATCGCCCGGTCCAGCACGATGGTCGCATCGAGGTGCGCGAACGTGGTGGCGGGCGCGGGGTCGGTCAAGTCATCGGCCGGCACATACACCGCCTGGAAGCTGGTGATGGAGCCCTTCTTCGTGGAGGTGATGCGTTCCTGCA
>SESF01031363.1_pt1 | contig 28198 bp, 25 predicted proteins | sample 3171521 | NCBI WGS metagenome assembly SESF01 (sample SAMN10866945, study PRJNA518727) | freshwater metagenome | biome: subpolar coniferous forest; feature: holomictic lake; material: water; isolation source: holomictic Lake 227, 6 m and 8 m depth | place: Canada: near Kenora, Ontario | collected...
AACAATCAGAGTGTGGAGTGTATGGTGAAGCATTTTGCAGGCGGCGGTCCGCAGAAAGGCGGCATGGATGCACATTTTCCTCCAGGCAAACAAGCATATCCAGGAAACAATTTTGCCTATCATTTAATTCCTTTTGAGAAAGGCGCTTTTGCTGCACACGTGGCGCAAGTGATGCCTTATTATGGGGTACCAGTTGGACAAACAAAACAGGACGTTGGCTTCGGATACAACAAAGAAATCATCACCGGTTTATTGCGGGAGAAATATCATTTTGAAGGAATCATTTGTACCGATTGGGCACTGGTGTCTGATGCCAAAATATTTGGGTTGATGATAAAACCTGCTGCTGCTCATGGAGTTGAAAATTTGAGTAAGGAGGAGCGGATACTGAAAATATTGGACGCAGGTTGCGATATGTTTGGAGGTGAATCTTTGACAGAAGACCTTGTGAATCTTGTGAAAAACGGGAAGTTATCAGAACAGCGCATTAATCAATCTGTAAAGAGAATTCTCAAAGAAAAATTTCGTTTAGGACTCTTTGATAATCCATATTTGAAAGCTGAGAATGCATCGATCGTGAACAATGCCAAATTTATTGAGAAGGGAATCGAAGCACAAAAAAAATCATTGGTCTTATTGAAGAACGATCAGTCGATCTTGCCTTTAAAATCTAACACAAAAATCTTCTTGCAAGGATTTAATAAAGAAGAATCAGCAGCCTATAAAAATTTAGTGACCGATGCCAAAAATGCAGATGTAATTATCATCAAACTCAATACGCCATATGGACTAAAGCCGGGCGAAGAAAAATACCTGATGCAGAAAATATTTCATCAGGGACATTTAGATTTTGATGCAGATAAAAAAGCAGAGATTCTAAAACTCATTCAAACCAAGCCCACTATCACGGTAATGAATTTAGAGAGACCTGCGGTTTTTCCTGAAATCAATTCGGCCAGTAAGGCGGTGATTGGCGATTTTAGTAGTCAGGATAATATCATCCTAGATTTGATTTTTGGAAAATTCAAACCCACCGGTAAACTGCCTTTTGAATTGCCTTCTTCTATGGCTGCAGTAGAAAAGCAGAAGGAGGATGTTCCTTATGATTCTGAAAATCCATTATATCATTTTGGATTTGGACTAGGGTATCAATAAAAAAACGATAGTTAATTTATTTATTTACTGATTTATTTGCAAGTTGACCGCAAGCTGCATCAATATCTTTTCCTCTGCTTTTACGCAATCTTGAGTTCACTCTATTTCTTTCGAGATAGTTCATGAATTCAGTTGTAGTATGCTCATCGGGTTTGGTAAATCTAAAAGCATCAGTAGGATTATATTCAATGATGTTGATCAGATCAGCTGGAACCTTTCTGTAAATTTTTACTAACTCTTCTGCATCCTTTAAACTATCATTGAAATTTTTGAAGAGGATATATTCGAAAGTGATTTCATTCTGCGTTTGCTTGTAAAAATGATTGAGCGACTCAATCAATGTTTCGATATTATTCGTTTCATTGATGGGCATGATCTCATTGCGTTTCTTATCAGTTGCTGCATGTAATGATACTGCTAGTTTGAATTTCACTTTATCATCTCCCAATTGTTTAATTTGTTTGGAAATACCAGCTGTTGAAACAGTGATCCGCTTAGGACTCATATACAATCCATCTGCCGCAGAGATCCTATCAATTGCTTTTAATACATTATTATAATTTAATAAAGGCTCACCCATTCCCATGAATACAATATTGGTGAGTTTTTGCTGATGTACTTTTTCTGATTCCTGATTGATCAAAACAACCTGATCGTAAATTTCATCGTATGTCAAATTTCTTTTGCGATCGATGGTTCCAGTTGCACAGAATTTGCAGGACAAACTGCAACCAATTTGTGAGGATACACAAGCCGTTTTTCTTTCGGCTGTAGGGATCAACACACCTTCGACCATATAGCCGTCAAATGTTTTGAAACGCGATTTGATCGTGCCATCTTCACTAACCTGTGTAAGATTAACTTTCAATGCAGGTAAGGAAAATTCTTGGGCCAATTTAGTACGTAGGTCCTTACTCAAATTGGTCATATCATCAAAACTATGCGCATGTTTCTGCCATAGCCATTCGTGTACTTGTTTCACTCGGAATTTCTTTTCTCCGATAGTTTCAAAATAATTTTCCAACTCACCCAAACTGAGGTGGCGTATATTTTTTAAAGATTCCTTCATGTTGCAAAGATACCTTTTGAGAAAGGAAGGGCAATTTTAATCCACAAATTTTAACTTGTGACTGTAAAAACAAGCTAATTTCAAGAAAAGTTTAGGAGAATATGATGAAGACCTGCTATATAATAGATACAGTTAGAACCCCCATTGGCAGATATGGAGGCAAACTCAGCGATATTCGACCAGACGATCTATTGGCGCATGCGATTCGAGTTTTATTGAGTCGTAATCCGGGTATCGACCCCTTGGCCATTGAAGATGTGATTGCCGGAGCAGCTAATCAGGCAGGTGAAGACAATCGCAATGTGGCCCGAATGGCCGCATTATTGGCTGGATTGCCAGTTTCAGTTGCCGGCACCACCGTTAATCGTTTATGTGCTTCTGGTATGCAGGCTATCATGGATGCTTCAAGAGCCATCATGTGTAATGAAGGATTATTATATATCGCTTCTGGGGTGGAAAGTATGACTCGTGCACCTTTTGTAACGGCAAAATCTGCTTCATCATGGAATCGAAAAGTGGAAACTTACGATACTACCATGGGCTGGCGATTTGTGAACAAGGCTTTGGCTGATCAATATCACCCCTATACAATGGGAGAGACTGCCGAGAATGTGGCCAAACAATGGAAGATCAGCAGGGAGGACCAAGATGCATTTGCACTTGCTTCACAAGAAAAATATTTTGCTGCCAAGCAGGCCAATAAATGGGAGGATGAAATAGCTGCTGTTGAAATGATGACGGAAGATCGATTGATCACTTGGTTCAATGAAGATGAACATCCGCGTCAAACATCGTTAGAAAAATTAGCACAGTTAAAACCAGCGTTTAGTCAGGATGGAACCGTTACCGCGGGTAATGCATCGGGCATTAATGATGGAGCTGCTGCTATGTTATTGGCAAGCGAAGAAGCGGTGAAGCTGTTTAATTTACAACCCATGGCTCGCATTGTAAGTATGGGTGTAGCAGGAGTTGATCCGGCCATTATGGGAATGGGTCCGGTTCTGGCTACAGAAAAAGCCTTATTAAGAGCTAATCTGAAAATGCAAGATCTCGATTTGATTGAATTGAATGAAGCATTTGCTTCACAAAGCTTGGCTTGTATTGATGAATTGGAATTGGATCCGAATAAAGTTAATGTAAACGGCGGAGCCATTGCGCTTGGTCACCCTTTAGGTTGTAGCGGTGTTAGAATCTCAACCACTTTATTGCACGAAATGTATCGCACAAGAAAGCATTATGGATTAGCTACCATGTGTGTGGGCGTTGGGCAGGGAGCGGCTATCATCTATGAAGGGCTTTAAAGTTTTATTAATGGTATGGCTGTTAAGAAAATATATATTATTTTCATTGACATAAAATACTTGCACCATAAAAGAATAATTACATGAAAAAAATTACTTACTTATTAATTGCTTTTTTAGCGATCGGATTCTCATCAAAAGCACAAGACAGTTTAGCACAGTATACTGGTAAATTTAATTTTCCAGAAGGAAGTATTGTTTCTTATGTAGCTGTAACTGCAGAAAACGGAAAATTAAATTTCAGTTCTGATAAAGGCAGTGGTACTTTAGAAAGAGTAGCAGCTGATTCATTTGCTATTCCTGAATATCAGGGAACAGGAAAATACACACGCAATGCAGAAAATAAAATCACTGGCGTTGTGATTGATGTAATGGGTTATCATATAGAAGGCGTAAAAGAAGTTCCTGCTATTGCGTTGATCGATCCTAAGTATTATTTAAAAAGCGAAAGAAAGCAATTCGCTATTCGATAAACTTTGCTGATCGCCACTGATCAGATTTTTTAATACCACCGAATTTTCTAACAATTCCTTACTGCCAATAATTACGGCGTAAGGAATTTGTTTTTTATCAGCGTACCTAAACTGCTTATCGAACTTACTATTCTCGTGATAGAGTTCTGCTGCGATACCCTTATCGCGTAAGGCTTGCATTAATGTATAAGCTGCTTTACTTTCTGCATCACCCAAATTAAAAAACAACACCTTGGTACCTGTTTGCACTTCTGCAGGAAAGAGTTGCAGCTCTTCCATTACATCATAAATTCTATCCACGCCAAATGAAATTCCAACACCTGGAATATTCGGCACATCAAAAGTTCCGGTAAGATCATCATATCTTCCACCACCACCAATGCTACCCATTTGGGTATTCGTTGCTTTCACTTCAAAAATAATTCCGGTATAATAATTTAGTCCGCGTGCCAATGTAAAATCAGCCTGCAAATGATTTGCTACAAAACTGTTCTGGTGATAATTCAATACCCATTCTAATTCTGCAATGCCTTTGTTACCAGTTTCGTTTTCGCCGATTATTTTTTTGAGTGCAACAATTTTTTCATCATTCGTTCCATCGATCAATAAATAAGTTTCGATGGTATTGATTTGCGAATCAGATAAACCTCTACCACTTAATTCTTCTTTCACTTTATCTAATCCGATCTTATCTAATTTATCAATCGCAACAGTGATATCCACCATTTTATCTGCGCCACCACAGATCTCAGCAAGTGCTGCTAAAATTTTGCGGTTATTCATTTTAATGGTAACATCAACCCCCAATTGTTTAAAAACAGTGGCATATAAATTAGCCAACTCCACTTCATTCAATAAAGAATAACTACCCACCACATCTGCATCGCACTGATAGAACTCGCGGTAGCGGCCTTTTTGTGGACGATCGGCTCTCCATACGGGTTGGATCTGATAGCGTTTAAAAGGCATGGTCAGTTGCCCATGATTCATGGCAACATATCTAGCAAAAGGGATAGTCAAATCGTAACGCAATGCGCGTTCAGTTAAACCCTTTGTATTTTTTCCAGCAAGAATTTTATCGAATTCGAGTTTGGCCTGATCTTGTTTGGCGGGATTATCGAGTCCGTTATTCAGTATTTTAAAAATCAACTTATCGCCCTCCTCGCCATACTTACCCATTAAAGTATCGAGGTTTTCCATGGCAGGGGTTTCCAGTGGCTGAAATCCGTAGCTCTCCATCGCAAAACGAATCGTTTGAAAAATATAATTTCTTTTTCTAACAACGCTAGCGCTAAAATCTCTGGTGCCCTGTGGTAAACTCGGTTTGCTCATATACTAATTCTAATCTGGGCAAATATAAGTAAACTCAAAGATGCTTAGTGCCCTGGCTTGAAAGCCGGGGTTATGGTATTTTATATGATATTGTCAGCCCAACCGATTTTTTGTCCATTTTTCACTCCTCACTTTTATCTTTTATCTTTTATCTTTTCACTTTTATCTCTTCACTTTTATCTTTTATCTCCTCACCTATTTTACTAACGATTATTAGTTTTTTTATTGTTTTTTCGTTATGGAATTAATAAATTTTAGAATCTTAAGATAAATCAGAGTTTTAAATTTGATTTGATCACTTTTTTTGGGTTACTCAATAGAATTATTAACTAAATTGCCCACCCTGTTCAATTAGATGTTACATGCAAGAGAGTTTTAGAGATAGACAGAAGAAAAGTTATACTTTAATGCGGATGTCCTACGATCTGGTGATGGCCTTATTAATTTTAGGAATGGCAGTAGTGATGATATTTGCTGAGAAACTTAAAATTGAGCAAATCATGGCCGTAGATGACACATTTAGATACCTATTTGGTGGCATCTGTGTTTTGTATGGCGGTTTTAGATTGTACAGGGGTATAAAGAGGGACTATTAGTGATGAAGGGAATGATTAAACATAGTTTTTTGATACTGGCGGTTTTGCTTTTCTTTGCGGCCTGTAAGGGTAAGCAAGGTGATATAAAAGACGATCGAGACACACCGAATCAGGGTACTATCCGGATCAGTGTTGACGAAAGTTTTAAGCCTGTGATCGAAGAACAAATCAAAGTGCATCATTCTTCTTTCCCGAATACGCATATAATAGCTAGTTATAAACCGGAAGTTGCGTGTTTGAAGGACTTGCAAAACGATAGTACCAGAATGATCTTGATCGCTCGGGGGCTATCAAAAAATGAATCATCGATCTTTGAATCAAGTTTAGGTTACCGCCCACAGTTTGCCATTCTTGCTTATGATGCCGTAGCAGTGATAGTGAATCAGAAATCGGCCGACAGTGTTTTTACAATCAATGATTTGAAAGCTATATTGAGCGGTAAAAGCAAGCGGATTGCAGTGATGGATGGAAAAAATGCTACAAGTACCGTAAGATTTTTGAAAGATAGTATTTTGAAAGGCGGCGATTTCGGAGCCAATGTGGTTGCTTCGAAGAATAGTGAAGATGTAATTGACATTGTTACTAAAAATGAGAATGTAGTTGGTTTTGTGGGATTGAGTTGGGTAGGTGATAGTTATGATCCTAAGCAACAGGAAAACTTGAAAAAAATTCGGTTGGCATTGGTTGAATGCGTGAGATGTGTGGAAAAGGGTTTGTTCGCAAAACCTTCACAGGCTACTATTTCATACGCTCAGTATCCCTTGCCTAGACCGATGTACTATATTTTAAAAGAAAATTCAGCGGGTCTGGGAACAGGTTTTATGAATTTTTTGAGCCTTGAAAGGGGACAGTTAATTTTCAAAAGGGCACTCCTGGTTCCTGCGAAAATGAATTTTAAAGTAAGATCAGGAAAAATAAAAGAGTCAGATTAACGCAACAATTATAAATTTCGACCAATGAAGAAGATCGTATCGATGATGTTAACGGCACTGTTTTTAATACAGTGTGCAATGGCACAGTCCGTTCAGGAAGGTGTCAAACTGTTACAGTACGTTTACAAAAACAACAGTGCTAAGGCTGTCTTACAAAAAGCCTATGATGCAAATCCAAAGGACCCGCAAGCGATTTATTGGTTAGGTATTGCCAATGTTGCCAAGAACAGAGAGGTTTTATCGAAAGACGGTGTTGCTGCTGCAAGGGCTTTATACCAAAAAGCTTTACAAGATGGCGTTAATGATCCATTGATTTGGGTGGGACAGGGTACTTTAGATATCTTGGATGGTAACAATATAAATGCTGCTAAACAAAAGTTTGAGCAAGCAATTACTACAACAACAGAAACAAAAGGAAAAAATAAAGGAAAGCCAAGTGCTATTATTCTTAATGCCATTGGTTTTGCAAATTCATTGGGCGGTTCAACCTTGGGTGATCCATTATATGGTATTGAAAAATTAAAGCAAGCTGCAACAATCGATCTTAACAATCCAGATATCTATTTCAATATGGGTGTTTGTTATTTGAAATTGGGTGGTGAAAATGGTGGTGAGGCGGTAAAGGCTTTTCAAGAAGCTGACCTTCGCGATACTAAAAGCGGTAGAGCAAAATGGCGCACTGGTAAGATCTATCAAAGTCAGAATAACAAAGAATCTTTAGAACTTTTCTTTAATGGTGCTATTCAGGCTGAACCAGCTTTTCCAGCTCCTTATATAGAACTATTTAACTACTACGCAAACAGAGATGTTGCAAAGGCAAAAGGCTATTTAGATGAGTTCTTAAAGTATGCCGATAAAGATCCTTTGAATGATTTCTTCTATGCAGAATATTTGTTCCGCGCAGGTAAATACACTGAGTCTTTAGCGAAAGCAAAAGAAATTGAAGCTTCTGCAGGATTGGCTGCTGTGCCTCGTTTGAGCTTATTATATGCTTATAACTATGATCGTTTGGGCGACTCTGTTGCTGCAAGAGATAATGTTGTAAAATTCTTCAACGCAAAATTAGATATACAATCACCTGACTACGAATTGGCAGTGAAATTGTTATCTAAATTCCCAGGTAATGAAGCACAAACTGTTGGGTACTTAGAGCAAGCTATCAGCAACGATACTTCTAAAGTAAACCAGTTGAATTATATGAATCAGGCAGCTGAAATTTATGGTAAGTCTAAAATGTACAAAGAGCAATTGTTCTGGTTAAAGAAAAGAGCAGATGTGCTGCCTACTCCTTTAACCAATCGCGACTACTATTATATTTGCGATGCTGCACTTAAGTCAAAAAGTATAGATGATGCCAAAAAATATAGTGCTGAGTATATAAGCAAATTTCCTGATCAAATGTTTGGCTATCGGTTTGCCGCAAACTCTGCAATTGCAGAAGATGTTGATACAACCAAAGGAACTGCAATACCAGCCATACAAACATATATCGACTTTTTGAATAAGGATTCTGTGAAAAATGCCAAGTTGCTGTTGCAACCTTATTACTATCTAACCTATTATTATCATGATGTAACTAAAGATTATCCAAAGTCATTAGAGATCCTAAACCATATATTGGCTGTAAACCCTGAAGATAAATATGCTTTATCTGCAAAGCCTACAGTTGAAAAAGAAATTGCCAACCCGGCTCCTGCTGCAAAAGGCAGCACTAACAAAGGTTCTACGGGTTCTACCCCAGCTCCTAAGAAAAATAAATAAGAAAAATACTCCCCTTTTTGGGGAGTTTTTCTTTTATATCCCATACAGGCTTATTTTTGCATGAATTTAAATGCTTCTCATGAGTTGGATTTCCTTTTTACTCGATGTTAATGAATCAAATTCTGCAGCAAATTATCTTCCTATCGGGATCCAATTGATCTTCGCGGCTGGCTTTGTAGCCTTCATGATTGGACTTTCTGCTTGGGTTGGACCTAAGCGCAAGACTGCAGACAAATTAGAAAACTTTACGAGTGGTATTGAATCCCACGGAAATGCCAGACAGCCAATGGCCATCAAGTATTTTCTGGTAGCGATCCTATTTGTGCTGTTTGATGTGGAAGTAATATTCTTTTATCCATACGCTGTAAACTTTAGAGAACTGGGTTGGGCTGGATTTAGCGCACTACTCATGTTTGTAGGATTCTTTCTGATAGGTTTTATCTATATCATTAAGAAAGGTGCTTTAAAGTGGGAGGATTAGGTCGATGTTTTTTTTGAATTTTTAATTTTGTATTATTTATGTCACGTCCAGTTCGATTTAATATTCATCCAGTTGAAACAAAAATAGCTAATGCCGTTTCTATGGCAGAAGCGCCTGAAGGCTATGCTGGAGAAGGCTTTTTTTCTACTCGCTTGAGCGATGTTGTTGGTTTAGCTAGAAAAAATTCTTTATGGCCTTTACCATTTGCCACATCATGTTGTGGAATTGAGTTCATGGCTACCATGGCTTCTCACTACGACTTGGCTCGCTTTGGTGCTGAAAGGGTTGGATTCTCTCCCCGTCAATGTGATCTTTTAATGGTAATGGGAACCATTTCTAAGAAAATGGGACCAGTTGTGCGTCAGGTATACCTCCAAATGGCCGAACCTCGTTGGGTTATTGCCATGGGTGCCTGTGCTAGTAGCGGTGGTATATTTGATACTTATAGCGTGTTGCAAGGTATTGATCAGGTAATTCCTGTTGATGTATATATTCCCGGTTGCCCTCCGCGCCCTGAAGCTGTATTAGATGGCTTTATGAAAGTGCAGGAATTGGTTGGTCAGGAAAGTATTAGAAGAAGAAATAGCGATCAATATAAAGCGTTGATGAATAGTTACGGAATAGAATAATAAAAACGAAATGGCATTAACACAAGAACATATTCAACAAAGACTAACAGAAAAATTCGGAGACCTGGTTTCCAATTTTGAAACTCCCTATGGCATGCTCAGTTTTGAAGCACCAAAGGATCAGAATCTGAAAGTGTTGCAATTTTTATACGACGAGGCAGATCTGAATTTTCAATTCATGACCGATCTAACTGCGGTAAATTATCCCGACAAAATTGGTCGCGAATTAGCCGTTGTTTATCACTTGCACAATTTGAGAGACAATGTAAGAATTCGCTTTACAGTGTATTCAGATATTGCAACTCCGGATGTATTTACTGCAAGCAAATTATTCTCTGCTGCCAATTGGATGGAAAGAGAAACCTACGATTTTTTTGGAGTGAATTTTGTAGGACACGATAACCTGAAACGTATATTGAATGTAGATGAAATGGATTATTTTCCTTTAAGAAAAGAATATCCTTTAGAAGAAAGAACACGTATCGATAAAGACGATCAGATGTTTGGCAGAGGTTAATAAAAGCTGATTAATTAAAATAAATAAGCCCCAAGGGGTTTGGATATGACAGAACATCATCAACACCATATTAAATTACCAGAAGGTTCCATAGAGAAACAGACCACTACGCTTAACGTTGGTCCGACCCACCCCGCTACACACGGTGTGTTTCAGAATATTATGGAACTCGATGGTGAGCAAATTGTTTCTACAGAACAGACCGTTGGATATATCCACCGGGCTTTTGAGAAACTGGCTGAGCGCAGACCGCTGTACCAAATTACCACAATAACAGATCGTTTGAACTATTGCAGTAGCCCATTGAATAATATGGGTTGGCATTTGACTTGCGAAAAATTATTGGGTGTTCAAACCCCTAAGCGAGTTGATTATCTGCGGATCATCATTATGGAATTATCAAGGATCTCTGATCACCTGATCTGTAACTCTATTATGGGTGTTGATACCGGTGCTTATACTGGGTTCATGTACATCATGCAATTCCGTGAATTGATTTACGAGATATATGAAGAAATATGCGGGTCCCGTCTTACTACTAATATTGGGCGTATTGGCGGCTTTGAAAGGAATTTCACAAATACAGCGTTTACGAAACTCGAGAAATTCTTAAAAGAATATCCAGCTGCATTACGCGAATTACAAAACTTATTTACACGTAATAGAATTTTTATGGAACGTACAATTGGTACGGGTCCGATCAGTGCTGAGCGTGCTTTGAATTATGGATTTACGGGTCCGAATTTACGTGCTGCCGGTGTTGACTACGATGTTCGTGTACATAGTCCGTATAGCAGTTACGAAGATTTTGATTTTAAAATTCCTGTCGGAAAAAATGGCGATAGCTACGATCGTTTCTTAGTGCGTAACGAAGAAATGTGGGAGAGCTTGAGTATCCTTAATCAGGCTTACAAAAAAGTACAAGAGTTCAAAGGTGCTGAAGCAGAAGTGTTTCATGCAGATGTCCCTGAATATTACCTGCCAGTTAAAGAAGACGTGTATACAAAAATGGAAGCGCTGATCTGGCATTTCAAAATTGTAATGGGCGAGATTGATATGCCTAAAGGCGAAGTGTATCATTCTATTGAAGCTGGTAATGGTGAGTTAGGTTTTTATTTAGTAAGCGATGGCGGAAGAACCCCATTCCGTTTGCATTTCCGCAGACCATCCTTTATTTATTATCAAGCATATCCTGAATTAGTTGTTGGTGGTATGTTGAGCGATGCGATTGTGGTAATGAGTAGTTTGAATTTGATCGCAGGTGAGTTGGATGCTTAGAAACTGAATTGATTTATTGAAAATGATTGATTGATATGGTACAATTTTCAGAAGAAAAACTAACAAAGGTTAAAGAAATCATCGCTCGCTATCCGGAAGGAAAACAGAAGAGTGCACTCTTGCCTTTATTGCATTTGGCACAAGAGAATTTCGGTGGTTGGTTAAGTGCTGAAACAATGGATTATGTAGCTACTTTGTTAAAGATCGAACCAATTGAAGTTTATGAAGTAGCAACCTTCTATAGCATGTATAATACCCAACCGGTTGGTAAATATGTTTTTGAAGTTTGTCAGACTGGTCCCTGTATGCTAAACGGAAGTGATAATATCATCGCTTACATCAGTCAGACTTTAGGAATCAAAGCTGGCGAAACAACTGCTGATGGTTTGTTTACTTTAAAAACTGCTGAGTGCTTAGGCGCTTGCGGATATGCACCGATGATGCAGTTGGGTAAACATTATAGAGAGCATCTGACTAAAGAAAAAGTGGACGCAATTATTGCAGAATGCAGAACTGCTGCAGCTGCAAATAATTAGTTTAAAAATATTTAAATCAACGAATGGCGAAAGCCACGCAATTGAATACAATGGGAAGAAAATTATTACTAGAAAAAGCACATGTTGAAGGAATTCGTTATTTCGATGTGTATCGCCGAGAAGGTGGATATCGCAGCGTTGAGAAGGCCCTGAAAACCATGACACAAGAAGAGATCGTGGAAGAAGTGAAGAAGAGTGGTCTTCGTGGTAGAGGTGGCGCCGGATTCCCTGCAGGTATGAAATGGGGCTTTATCGCAAAACCAGAAGGCGTTCCTCGTCACCTGGTTTGTAATGCAGATGAAAGTGAACCTGGTACTTTCAAGGATCGTTATTTAATGGAATTCATTCCGCACTTATTAATTGAAGGATTAATTGTTGCTTCCTATGCTTTAGGAAGTCATGATACTTATATTTATATCCGCGGCGAGTATGCTTGGATCCCGGATATTTTGGAGCAAGCAATTGCGGAAGCAAAAGCGAATGGATTTTTAGGCAAGAATATTTTAGGAACTGGATTTGATTGTGAGATTTATGTACATCGCGGTGCTGGCGCATATATCTGTGGTGAAGAAACTGCTTTGATAGAATCATTAGAAGGCAAGCGCGGCAACCCAAGAATCAAACCTCCATTCCCTGCAATCAAAGGAGCATGGGGTAGACCAACTGTTGTAAACAACGTAGAAACTTTAGCAGCAGTTGTTCCCATTATTAATGAAGGTGGTGAAGAGTTTGCAAAGATTGGGGTAGGTAAATCAACTGGTACCAAATTAATTTCTGCTTGCGGTAATATTAATAAGCCGGGTGTTTATGAAATTGATATGACCATCTCTGTAGAAGAATTTATTTATAGCGATGAATATTGCGGTGGTATCCCAAATGGGAAAAGATTAAAAGCTTGTATTCCAGGTGGATCATCTGTTCCCATTCTTCCTGCGAATCTATTATTGAAAACTGCAAAGGGCGAAACACGTTACATGAACTATGAAAGTTTGAGTGATGGTGGATTTGCAACAGGTTCGATGATGGGTTCGGGTGGATTCATTGTGTTAGATGAAGACCAGTGCGTGGTAAGAAATACTTATTCATTAGCCAGATTCTATCGCCACGAAAGTTGCGGTCAGTGTTCTCCATGTAGAGAAGGAACTGGTTGGATGGAAAAATTGTTATTACGTTTAGAAAAAGGCGAAGGAAAAATAAGTGATATCGATTTGCTATGGGATATCCAAAGCAAGATTGAAGGTAATACCATTTGTCCTTTGGGCGACGCTGCAGCATGGCCGGTGGCGGCTGCGATTCGACATTTTAGAGATGAGTTTGAATGGCATGTAACACATGCTGCTGAAGCTCAAACAAGGAATTATGGATTGGCGCATTATGCAGATCCAATACATGTTCCTGCAACCTAATTTTTGATTTTAGAATTTTGACATATGTCTGATACAACATTATTTAAAGTAACGATCGATAATATCACCATCGAAGTGCCAGCAGGGACAACCATCCTGAATGCTGCTCGAAAAATTGGTGGCGATGTAGCTCCTCCTGCTATGTGTTATTATAGCAAACTAGAAGGTAGCGGTGGTAAATGCCGTACTTGTTTGGTTGAAGTGAGCAAGGGTTCTGAAAAAGATCCTCGTCCCATGCCTAAGCTGGTAGCTAGTTGCAGAACTACTGTGATGGATGGAATGGAGGTTAAAAATATTACCAGTCCGAAAGTAGTAGACGCAAGAGCAAGTATTGTTGAATTTTTATTATTGAATCATCCATTAGATTGTCCGATCTGTGATCAAGCAGGTGAATGTCATTTGCAAGATCTAAGCTACGAACATGGTAAAGATGGTACGCGTTATGAGTTTCAACGCAGAACATTTAAAAAACACGATCTAGGAAAATATATTCAGTTACACATGACGCGTTGCATTCTTTGCTATCGTTGTGTATTTGCTGCAGATCAACTCTCCAATAAACGTGTTCATGGTATTTTAGATCGCGGAGATCATTCAGAGATCGCAACTTTTATTGAGAAAAATTTGGACAATGATTTTATTGGAAATGTAATTGATGTTTGTCCCGTTGGAGCACTCACCGATAAAACTTTCCGATTCAAGAATCGTGTTTGGTTCTTAAAACCAATGGATGCACATCGCGACTGTCCAACTTGCAGCGGTAAAGTAACTTTATGGAATAGAGGAGATGAAGTATACCGTGTTACTGCCCGTAAAGATGAGTGGGGTGAAGTGGAAGAGTGGATCTGTAACGACTGCAGATTTGAGAAAAAGAATACTAGCGATTGGGTAATCGAAGGACCAAGATTGATCGACCGCCATTCTGTAATTGCACAAGGGCACTATGCAGGAAACGTGGGACAAACAATACCGAATGAAACGATCAATAAGGTACTTCATGGAAGATCGCCAAGACTATTGATGGATATTCATTCTGTGAGTGAAGTGAATCAGCCTAATAATAATTTGAGTTCTATTATGGGGCCTTCACATTCCAACAATTTTAATTCTAACAAAGACTAATTGATAATAGATCATGACACTACTTTCTTTAGATATGTTATTGGTACTCGAAAAACTGGTGTTGATTGTCATCATCGTTTTTGCGAGTCTGGGTATTGCACTCTACACCACATTTGCAGAACGTAAAGTGGCTGCTATATTGCAAGACCGTCCAGGTCCAGAAAGAGCTGGCCCCTTTGGTCTATTTCAACCTCTGGCTGATGGATTAAAGTTGATTATGAAAGAAGAGATCATTCCTAGCTCTTCCAATAAGGCCTTATTTATATTGGGTCCGGGTTTAGCAATGACCGCTGCTTTAATGACTTGTGCGGTAATCCCTTGGGGAAGCAGTGTGCATTTATTTGGCAGAGAAATTGATTTGCAAATTGCAGATATCAATATTGGTATCTTATATGTGTTTGGGGTTGTGAGTTTGGGTGTGTATGGGATCATGATTGGCGGATGGGCTTCGAATAATAAATTCTCTTTGATGGCTGCATTGCGTGGAGCATCACAAGCAATTAGTTATGAGTTGGCCATGGGTATTGCGTTAATCGCATTATTGATGACTACCAATACTTTAAGCCTAAGAGAAATCGTGAACCAACAAATGGCGCCTGGTCATTTGTGGAATATTGCTTATCAACCTTTGGGATTTTTGTTGTTCTTTATTTGTGCAATGGCCGAGTGTAATAGAACACCTTTCGATTTACCAGAAGCAGAGAACGAATTAAACTTTGGATACCACCAAGAGTATTCATCCATGAAATTAGGATTTTATTTATTTTCTGAATATATCAATATGATCATGAGCAGTGCCATTATGGCTTCGCTTTATTTCGGTGGATTTGATATTCCTTTCTTCGATGAAAAAATATTACCACAAAATATGGCAGCCCTGGTAGGTGTTGGTGCATTGCTGATTAAAATTGTGATTTTCATTTTCATATTCATGTGGATTCGTTGGACCATCCCGCGCTTCCGTTATGATCAGTTGATGAATTTAGGTTGGAAAAGTTTAATACCATTGGCACTAGCAAATATGCTGGCTACTGGTGCATGGATTTTATATTTCGGATAGGATTAAAAATATTTTTGCAAGAAAAGAGATTTATTACATGGAGGCACTAACTAATAGAGCACAAGAAGTAAGCCGCAAGCCGATGACATTCATCGAAAGCCTATATATACCCAGTATCTTAAAGGGTATGGCCATTACTTTTAGTCATATGTTCAAGAAACAACCCACTATTCGTTACCCGGAAAAAACGCGTGAGTTTAGTCCCGTGTTTCGTGGCGTACACGTTTTGAATCGCGATGAAGAGGGTCGAGAGCGTTGCACTGCTTGTGGATTGTGTGCTGTAGCTTGTCCTGCCGAAGCCATTACAATGGAAGGAGCAGAACGCTTGCCGGGTGAAGAACATTTGTATCGCGAAGAGAAATATGCAGCGAAGTATGAGATCAATATGCTGCGTTGTATTTTCTGCGGACTTTGTGAGGAAGCTTGTCCGAAAGAAGCCATTTTCTTAAGTGAAACTTTTGCACCAGCAAACTATAATCGTTCAGGATTTATTTATGGTAAGGATGACCTTGTTATTCCAAATCCTTTGACAGATCCAGAAGGATTTGCAAAAGCGAAGGGACCTTCAAGGAGCAATTAATAATTACAATTACTGGTTGATACAACAGATCAACTACTAATTAAAGCAACAATGAGTACTACAGAAATATTATTCTTTTTTTTAAGTGCGGTGGCCATTTTTAGTGCCATCATGGTTTTGATCAGTAAGAACCCCATATATAGCGTGCTGTGGTTGGTGGTTACTTTCTTTGCCATCTCGGCGCACTACATTTTACTCAATGCGCAATTCTTAGCCATTGTAAATATCATCGTATATGCAGGGGCTATTATGGTATTGTTCTTATTTGTGATTATGTTGATGAACTTAAATCAACAGAACGAACCGCAAAAAGGATTGTGGATGAAACTAGCCGGTGTAATTTCTGGCGGATGTTTCTTGATGGTATTGGTTTCGTTGGTAAGACAAGCAACTGATATGAAAACAAAAGTTGCAATGACCACTGGTGGCGATATTGGGTTGATCAAGAATTTAGGAAGGGTATTGTTTAGCGATTATGTAGTACCATTTGAAATTACCAGTGTATTATTTTTAAGTGCCATGGTTGGTGCAATAGTTTTGGGTAAAAAAGATTAATAAAGATCAAATTAGGTTATGCCAATACAATATTATATCTACCTCTGTTTAGCTTTATTTAGCATCGGCATTATTGGTGCGTTAACACGCCGTAATGTGATTGTCGTATTCATGTGTATCGAGTTAATGTTTAATGCAGTGAACTTACTGCTGGTAGCATTTTCGAAAATGCATTTAGCTGCGGCAACTATTTCTGATAAGGCTTCAACAGTAGGTACAGACGGACAATTATTTGTATTCTTCATTATGGTGGTGGCTGCTGCAGAAGTAAGTGTGGGACTCGCCATTATTGTAATGTTGTTTAGAAATACGCATTCGGTTGATATTAACTTTTTGAACAGATTGAAAAATTAAAATACTGTTTCCTCTTCATGCTTGCATGTAAGGGTTTCAGGCTTTCCTTATTATGAGTAAACTTGTTTATTTAATTCCGCTATTTCCCCTGCTGGGTTTTCTGATCAATGGATTGGGAAGGAAATCATTGTCGAAATCTTTGATCGGCATTATTGGCAGCGGCGCAATACTTGCTTCATTTGTAGTAAGCGTATTGGTATTCTTTGATGTAAAAGCAAATGGTGCTTCGGTAATTACACTCTTCAATTTTATTTCCGTGAAGAGTTTGGTAATTCCTTTTGCATTTCAGGTGGACCAACTTTCTGCACTATTCCTGTTGATCATTACGGGTGTAGCATTCTTAATTCACCTTTATTCAACTGCCTATATGCATGAGGAAGAGCCTCAGCATTTTGGCCGGTATTTCGCTTACTTGAATCTGTTCGTTTTCTCGATGTTATTATTGGTATTAGGTGCCAACTATGTGATCATGTTTATTGGATGGGAAGGCGTTGGTTTGTGTTCTTATTTATTGATCGGATTTTGGTTCAAGAATAATAATTTCAACTATGCTGCTAAAAAAGCATTTGTAATGAACAGGATCGGTGATCTTGGATTTTTATTAGCTGTGTTCTGGTTGATTTTTAAATTAGGAACTACCACTTTTACAGATGTATTTGCCCAAGTTGGAAATTTATCTTCTTTCGATATTACAGCGATCACAGTTTTATTATTCGTAGGTGCTATGGGTAAGAGTGCGCAGATCCCATTGTATACTTGGTTACCAGATGCGATGGCGGGTCCAACCCCTGTATCTGCATTGATCCACGCTGCTACCATGGTTACAGCTGGTATCTATATGATCGCTAGAAGTAATATCCTCTACACAATGGCGCCAGCAACCCAAACATTAGTTGCGGTTGTAGGTTTAACAACGGCCATTTTTGCAGCAACCATTGCGATCAAGCAAAACGATATTAAAAAAGTATTGGCTTACTCAACAGTTAGTCAGTTAGGATATATGTTCTTAGGTCTTGGTGTTGGCGCTTATACTGGAGCGGTGTTCCACGTAATGACCCATGCATTCTTCAAAGCATTATTATTCTTAGGAGCTGGTTCTGTAATTCATGCCATGCACCACGAACAGGATATTCGACAAATGGGTGGATTAAAAAAATACATGCCAATTACGCATATCACTTTCTTATTAGCCTGCTTAGCCATTGCAGGAATTCCTCCATTCTCAGGTTTCTTTTCGAAAGATGAAATTTTAATGGCAGCATTAGCAAAAAATCCGATCTACTATTATGTAGGATTAGGTGGCGCTTTAATGACCGCTTTTTATATGTTCCGTTTGTATACTTTAACCTTCTTAGGAGGATTTAGAGGTACACATGATCAAGAACATCATGTGCATGAGAGTCCATCTGCAATGACCATTCCTTTAATCATATTGGCAATCTTATCGGTTGTTGCTGGTTTTGTAGGAATTCCAGAATTGTTTGCAAAAGATGCACATAGCTTGGAACATTTCTTAGCCCCAATTTTTGCAGGTTCTACCGCAATTGCAGCGCAACATCATTTAGAAGCATCTGTAGAGTGGACTTATCTAATTGTTTCAACAGTATTGATCATTGCAGTGATTTTATATGCAGTGAATAGCTATAAAAAATATCAAGCAACCACAGAAGAGAATACCGGTATTGCAAAAGTTTTAGAGAACAAATGGTATGTCGATGAATTGTACGATGCGGTAATTGTAAATCCATTCAGTGCAATAGGCGGATTTTGTAAGAATTTTGTAGAGAAGAATGTGATAGATGGTGCTGTGAATGGCGTGGGTAAATTAGTGGGCTATGGTTCAAGACAATTACGTTTGATGCAGAGCGGACAGGTAGGCAACTATTTACTAATTATGGTATTGGCAATCGTTGTATTTGTATTGGTTTGGTTTAATGATATCACCATCGTGTATTATTTAAACCGTTTATTTAAAATGGCCTAGGCGTTAAAGAAAATATATGATTCCTCTTTTACTGATATTGATTCCATTGTTGAGCGGACTAGCAGTATTTCTGCTAAAAGATTCGCCTTCATCTAAGGCTCTTGCCCTTGTGTCTGCATTGGCTACATTGGTATTGTCGTTAATGGCTGTCTTTACTAAAGGCGCATTGACCTATGATGCAGCCTGGTTACCAGGATTGGGAAGCCGTTTTAGTTTATTACAAGATGGGATGAGCAAAATGCTTTGCCTGTTAACTGCCATTTCTTTTCCGGTAGTTTTTGCAGCAACCTATAAAAATGTATATCAACGTTCTTCTGCATTTTACGGGTTGATGCTATTAACGCAGGCAGGATTGCTTGGGGTTTTCTTGGCATCAGATGCATTGTTATTTTATTTTTTCTGGGAATTAGCATTGATCCCAGTTTATTTTCTTTGTTCTATCTGGGGAGGTGAAAAAAGAATTGCTGTTACTTTTAAATTCTTCGTTTATACATTCATTGGTTCTTTATTAATGTTGGTTGGCTTATTATATGTGTATGCACAAACTCCTGACCATTCTTTTGCAATGCAGAGTTTTTATCATGCTAATTTATCGGCTCATCAACAGAATGGTGTATTTGCTTTGTTCTTTATTGCATTCGCCATTAAGATGCCAATCTTTCCATTTCATACCTGGCAGCCTGATGCATATGAGCAATCTCCTACTGCAACTACCATGATCTTAAGTGGCGTGATGGTGAAGATGGGGCTCTTTGCCGTGATCCGTTGGTTGGTTCCAATGCTGCCATTGGGTGTTCAGTCGCACAGTATGTTTGTGATTGTTCTCTCAGTAATAGGAATGATTTATGCATCGCTCATTGCGATTCGTCAGGATGATATTAAACGTTTGATCGCCTATTCATCTATTGCGCATATCGGTTTAATGTGTGCTGCAATTTTTGTACAGAATCAAATTGGTTTGGAAGGAGTAATGATCCAGATGTTCAATCACGGGATCAATGTTATTGGATTATGGATTGTGGCAGATGTGATTGAGCAACAATTGGGAACACGCAAATTCAGTGAGTTAGGCGGACTTGCTCAGAAAGCTCCGGTATTGGCTATTTTGTTTGTGGTGATGGCATTGGCAAATGTGGCACTGCCATTAACAAATGCATTTGTGGGTGAGTTCTTAATGTTTAATGGATTGTTCCAATATAATGTTTGGATCGCTGCGATTGCAGGTATTAGCATTATTCTGGCAGCTGTATATACACTGAATACCATTCAAAAAATATTCTATGGCAACACAGTTGAAAAGACTTTGCAAGCTGAGGAAGTAAGTGGCAATGTACAATGGGTATTGAGCATATTGGTGATTATTGTTTTGGTAATGGGTGTATATCCACAACCAATGATCGATCTAACAAAAGATACCGTGAGTGCCATATTCGCTAACCGTTAATTGAACACAGACTTCGAAAGAGGTTTTTAAGATAAGTAATTATGAACGCAATTATAGTTTCGACTTTATTAGGTGTAGTAATGATGTTTAGCGGCATCTTACTCAAGAATAAATCAACATTAAAGTATATAGCCATTGCTGGCTTAGTGTTGCTATTGTTAGCAAACCTGTTTCAAACTTATGGTGTATACACTGTGGTAGTAAACAGTCACGAATTATTACGTTTTCAAAAATTCGGATTATTCTTTAATAGCATTGCAATTGCAGCAACACTGATCTATGTAATACTCAGTGGAAAAGATATTGAGACCGCAGGTAATTATCCGGCCGAATATTTTGCGCTGATATTTTTTGTTTTATGTGGTGTGAGTATTCTATGTGGTTTCAATAGTTTATTGATGTTGTTCTTAGGGATTGAAATATTGTCGATCCCATTATATATTTTAACTGGTTCAGATAAGCGCAATTTGAAAAGTAATGAAGCCTCACTGAAATATTTTTTAATGGGTGCATTCACTGCAGGAATCATGTTAATGGGTATTGCGTTGGTATATGGTGCAACTGGTTCTTTTGGAATCGTTTCTCCATCTATCATTACTACTCCAAATGGAACCACTGCAGTTCCAAAAGCTTCTTACTTAGAAATTGCAGGGATCTTATTGTTATTCGTTTCGATGTGTTTTAAAGTTTCTGCTGCCCCCTTCCATTTCTGGACGCCAGACGTGTATGATGGAGCGCCTAGTGTGTTTACTTCATTCATGGCAACAATTGTAAAAGCTGCAGGTTTCTTTGCTTTTATCCGTTTACTAGAAGGGCAGTCGGCCATACTCGGACCCACTTGGAAGATCTTATTGTCGTTCGTGATCATTGCTACTTTATTGATTGGAAATATTACAGCAGTATTTCAACAGAGCGTCAAGCGCATGTTGGCCTATTCAAGTATTGCACAGGCAGGATTTATGCTGTTTGCTTTGTATGCTGCAAACGATGTGGCAAAAGAGGGCATCCTTTTATATGCTGCAGCCTATAGCCTTGCGACCATTGGCATTTTTGCGGTATTGATCAAAATGAAAGACTATACTTTGGATGGTTTTAATGGATTAGCTAAAACGGAACCCGTTCTTGCCCTCACAACTACCATCTGTTTATTATCATTATCGGGGATTCCATTAACTGCTGGTTTCTTTGCGAAATACTATATGTTGGCAAGTGTTATCAAAACCGGAAGCGGACTTTGGTTGGTTATCGTAGCGGTACTTTTTGCGGCTGTGAGTGTCTATTATTATTTCAGGGTGATACAATCCATGTACTTCAAAGAAGGCGTGGCAGAAACGGCAGAAATCACTGTTGGATTTAAGGCAGGATTGATTTTTGTAGCGGCTTTAATCGTTTTAATTGGTGTGCTACCCTCTGTATTGCTCAATTATTTCTATTTTTAACCGCTCCTCACATTTATAAGCGCAGTTTCTTTCAAAAGCAGAATCTCGATTACCTTTAATCCATTGAAGGAATAATCTAATACTGCATGACCACTCTCGATTCTTTAAGTTTAGCCTGGCGTAACGTTCGAAGCAATTTGCTTAGAACAAGCATTACTGTAGCCATCATTGCCTTTGGAATTATGGCATTGATCGGTATCATTACTGCTATTCAAGCAATGAATCAGAGCCTGAAAGAAAGCTTTTCGTTCATGGGTGCCAATTCATTTAGTATCCGATTCAAAGAATCTAACTTCCGCATGGGCGGAGGTGGCAATAGAGATGAGTTTTCGAAAGCAAAGAAAGGCGCAAAAAAAGAAAAGAAATCGAATTTAGGTAAGCCAATTCGTATGGAAGAAGCAACGGCTTTTAAAGCTGCTTTTAGTTTTCCTGGGGCTGTATCTACCGTATATCGCCGCGGACCCGGGGGGCAAGAAATACATTATTTAGAAAAGAAAACGAACCCCAATATTGTGATTATGGGGGGCGATGAGAATTATCTGGATGTAAATGGCTATACCCTTATTCAAGGTAGAAATGTAAATGGACTCGACTTGCAAAGCGGAAGAAATGTGTGTATACTCGGTTCTAGTGTGGCCAATAAATTGTTCGGCGATAAGCCCGAAAAATGCATTGAAAAAATAATTCGAATTGGAAGTGTTCCTTATCGGGTAATTGGATTGTTAAAAGAAAAAGGTTCGAGTGCCATGTTGCGTCAGGACGATGTGGTTATCACATCATTCACAAACCTCAGAAGGTTTACCAATGGAAGTCCATCTTACATGATCGGCGTAATGGTACAGAATGTGAATGAGTTGAATGTAGCTGATGGAGAAGCTACATCTGTGTTTAGAAGTGTAAGAAAATTGCAACCTGTTGATGAAGACAATTTTGCATTAGAGAAGAGCGATAAGTTTGCAGAAATGTTCATTGGATTCTTGAGTAGCATTACCGGATCTGCTGGTGCGATTGGTTTGATTACTTTGATCGGTGCCGCTATTGGTTTGATGAATATTATGTTGGTGGCAGTAAACGAAAGAACCAAAGAAGTTGGATTGATCAAAGCAATAGGAGGAAAGAGTAAGAATGTTCGTCAGCAGTTTCTTTTTGAAAGTATTATCATTAGCATGTTAGGTGCCTTTTTCGGAATTATTTTAGGGGTACTAGTGGGCAATATATTTTCGATGGTCTTAAAAACAGGGTTTGTAATACCTTGGTTCTGGGTGGTTTTAGGAATTGTAATTTGTTCTATTGTAGGATTAGCTGCAGGTATTTACCCCGCAATGAAAGCCGCCAAATTAAATCCTATCGTAGCATTACGTTACGAATAATTATTTACCAGAAAATTTCTTCAGCTGATCGTTGATATAATAGAGGATATCTTCTGAACTTGTATTGGCACGCAGCCAATTATAGCTTGGTCTACTCTGTTGTATAAAATTGCGTAATGTTTCGTCTTTAAATCCGGTGCTCTCTTCCACCAATTTTGTGGAGTAACGATAGTTGATATATTCTTCTTTTTCCTGTGCTTCAAAAAAATCGAGCGCTTTACGTTTGCTTTTTTCGTGTTTAGAAAAACGATCAATACTAATTCCTAAACCAGCACCCGAATTAGATAAAGCAAATGTTGGCTTTTTATAAGAAACCATATCGTGCAAAAGATCGTTTCTTCTTTCCATACTATCCATCTGATAGGCAGACATGCCTTTTGAGCTTACGGTAACATTACCAAGGTCATGTAAAAGTGGAGACGCAAAAATGTCAATACTATCTTGCATTGCTAGTTTATGAACAAACTGCACTGTGTCGAAATGATAACCAACAGCTGCATACGAGAGTACTTCGTTCTCTTTGATATGGATTTTAAAGCGACCGCTATTGCCGCTCATCACCGTTTCGTGTGTATTGTTATTGGTAACACTCCCTAATACAATTGGGGCATGTGTAACACTATCTCTCAGATAGCCTATAACAGTCTTATTTTTTTGCGCAGAAAGCTGAAAACAAAAAAGAAAACTTAACGATACAAATAGCCATTTCATGCAATTAATTTGAACAAAGGTATTGAAACATAGAGTGCATGCATAAAAAAAGCCGTCCCTCCCGAGTACTCGGGAGCGGGACGGCTTCATTTTTTTAAAAGTTGTATTGATTATTTAGGATCCAGGCCTTTCTTGATTCGGTCAGCCAGATCTTGTAAATGATACTTACTGATCTTATCGGTACTGCTATTTGCAGCAGCGTTGATTTCAGTTTGTAGGGCTTTTAATTCTCCTTTTGCTACAGAGATCACATCGGTATACTTAACGTTAACCGGTGCTGGTCCGCCAAATCCACCCATACTAATGGTGATCATTGGTGTAGGATCAACCATATCAATAAGTTTCTCAACAAAAACTTTTTGGATATTTCTTCTATAGCCATCGATTGGTTTATTGCCGCTCAATTCGCTAAAGATCCCCTTATGTAAATCACCCAACATTTCAATAATATTATAAGTAGTATTTCCAAAGCGATTATTTGCTTCAACGAGTCTGAACAAACGTTGTCCATCCAACAAACTATTTACTGCACTAGCTTGTATAGATTGAATAGTTTCTAAAGAAATTGGATTTGCAATTTTATTTAGAATGTTTTTATCTAATAACCAATTAGGTGTCTCAAACAATTGTTTGTTCAGAAAAGCGATGGCTTCTTTTTGCATTGCTTTAGAAGTAGGCTCATAAATATCGCCAGCTTCTTCGATTGTTTTGAAAGTCTCATTAACACCAGCAACATTTCTTAAAACGTGACCAACGTAGCGTGAATACTGACCAATCAATTGGGTATAGATATCAGAGAGGTTCTCGTAAGGATTTGCTTCTTCTTTGGTCCACTCAGGAATTGCCACAATGATTCTTTTCAGATTCTTAATGCCATATTCGCTGGCCTTCATACTATTGTCGCCAAGGTCTTCCGTTTGCGCGCGAGGATCGGCACTGCGGCCTTCTCCACCAAACCATAATCTTGGATTTTTAGAAAGATTATCGATCACCCATTTGTTAGTGACTTTTAATTCCTGCTCAGGATCAGTAATACCAGTATACTTATAACCCCACTCTAGTGCCCATTTATCGTAGTCGCCAATGCGAGGGAATAATCCAATTTCGCTGATATTATCTTCAGGCTGTGCCACGTAGTTAAATCGCGCATAGTCCATTATAGAAGCTGTATGTCCATTCGCTTCAACCCATGCTTTATCTCTTAATTTTTCAACGGGTGTTTTACTACTACTACCCATATTATGGCGAAGGCCTAGTGTATGTCCCACTTCATGAGAAGAAACGAAACGAATTAATTGTCCCATTAGATCATCATCGAATTTCATTTTTCTTGCTCTTGCATCTACAGCTGCGGTTTGGATCAGGTACCAATCATGTACGAGTTTCATCACATTGTGATACCAGTTGATATGGCTTTCAAGAATTTCTCCGCTGCGTGGGTCGTGTACTTGCGGACCCGAAGCGTTTTCAATATCAGAAGCTAGGTAGCGGATCACAGAAAAACGTGCATCTTCCAAGCTCATCGTGCTATCGTCTGCTGGCCATTCCTTTCCAACTATCGCATTTTTAAATCCAGCTTTCTCAAAAGCTTTCTGCCAGTCGTTAATGCCATCGATCAATGGTTTATGCCATTGTTTTGGGGTAGCCGGATCGATATAGTAAACGATTTGTTTGATAGGCTCAACCAATTCACCGTTCTTATATTTATCAAGATCTTCTGGTTTCGGCTCTAATTTCCAGCGAACTGCAAATTCTTTTTTATCAACTTTTTGTTGATCATCACTATATAATACATAGCGGTCGGTAAAGTAACCTACTCTGCGATCGTAGAGACGAGGAGTCATAGGTGTCTTAGGCAATAAGAGCATCGAAGTATTTAATTCGATGGTAACGGCACCGGCTCTAGAAGCAGCGGTGAAGCCCTGACCGCCAGGAAAAGGTGATCCTCCCCCCATTCCACCCATTGGTGAAGCGGGGCTGGTAGTATAGGTTTTTACGGTTTTGATCTCTGTATTGATAGGATAAGTGCGGATCGACTGAACATATGAACGATCTGGCGCAATGGCAGCAAGGCTAAACTGGCGTTTATCGCTTTGGTCAAGGCCTACCACCTGATTATCTCCCTTAAAGAAATCGGTTACTTCAATAACGGTACTGGTAGAATCTTTGCCATATGCTTTAACGTCAAATGCAGCTCCGATAGGGTCTAGATAGGAATTAGAAACGGCTTTTGAAATATTGTTGCTAGAGTCGGCCATACTAATCAGGGTAACAACTCTTAGGAATACATTATTGCTTGGTCCCTTTTCGAATTTCAATGTTTGTTTGTTCACTTCACCACCACCATAAACACTGGCACCACCTGGTACTTTAGCAAAACGGGTAATCGCGTAGATCTCTCGTCCCATAATACTATCAGCGATTTCGAAATAGTATTTGTCATCTACTTTATGTACGGTAAAGAGGCCTTTACTACTAACGGCTTTGTCTGTAATGACTTCTTTATAAGGTTTGGGACTGGGTTTTGGGGCATTGGGGCCACCCATTCCAGGCATTCCGCCGTTTGCACGAACATTTTCACCGGATGGACTTCCGGGAGTGGGGTTAGGATTTTGGGGTCTTTGCTGGGCAAAACTGGCGGTTGCCACCAATAAAGCCAACGAAACAAAATAAATTCTCATAAGTAATTCTGTTTAATTTTAACTTAAAGATAATCTGCAAACGATTGCAGATTATCTTTTTTAAAACTTCTTATATGGGCGGAAGAAAAAAAACAAAATAAATCGGTGAAAAGGCTTGTGAACCCTGTGTATGGGTGCGTTATTGTAATGAATTCTTCGAAATATAAAAAAGAAAAAAAAGATTGGCCTGTTCTTGTTTACTGTTTCAATAAAATCCCTAATTTGTAAGCCCTTTAGAAAAAGTAAGGGATGTTTTGTTTTTTCAAGACATTTTTATGTAGCATTGCGAATCGTAATTTTTTTATCAACTGTAATTTTAAAAACCAAAAATCAATTGAATCATGGCTGACATCAAACCAACTGCACCAGCGGCTGCTAAAACCGCAACTTCTGCTCAACCTAAAAAGAGCAGTAACTTGGTTGCAACTATCGCACCTATTGCCTGTATTATCCTGGGTTATGTTTTATGGCGCTTCGTAATCGGTGCCGACAGTAATTTCACTTCACCTGATGCTGCTGGTGGTTTTTGGCCTAGTCACAAAGGACCAAAAGGAGCTTTAGCTAAAATGTATGAGGGTGGAATTATCGTTCCGATTTTGATTGGTGCGTTCTTAATTGTTCTTTCATTCTGTATTGAAAGATTTTTGACTATCACAAAAGCAAGTGGAACTGGCAATATTGCTGAGTTTGTGCGTTCAGTACAATTCCATTTAGCAAACAAAGATGTTGACAAGGCTATTGCTGCTTGCGACAAGCAAAAAGGATCTGTTGGTAATGTAATGAAATCAGGTCTTAAGAAATACAAAGAAATGATCACTAACACAGAATTGTCTACTGATCAGAAAGTATTGAATATTCAAAAAGAAGTAGAAGAAGCTACTGCTTTGGAATTGCCAATGTTAGAGAAAAACTTAGTATTCTTATCAACTATCGCATCAGTAGCAACCCTTATGGGATTGTTAGGTACGGTAATGGGTATGATTCGTTCTTTCTCTAAATTAGGTGACGAAGGTGGTGGAGAAGCTGCTCGTGAATTATCTCAAGGTATCTCTGAGGCATTGTACAACACTGCTTTAGGTATTGGTACTTCTGCAGTAGCTATCATTATGTATAACGTATTCACTACACGTATTGATGGTATCACTTACGGAATTGACGAATCTGGTTTCACATTAACTCAAAGCTTTGCAGCTAACTATAAATAATCGTTGATTATTTATGGAATCTGTAATGATTTGTATCTTATTAGTGAAACAATTAAATAAATAACAATGGGTAGAGCCAAATTACCACGGAAGAGTACCAACATCGATATGACGGCGATGTGCGATGTGGCGTTCCTTTTGTTGTCGTTTTTCATTTTGACAACAAAGTTCAAGCCAGCTGAAGCCATTGCGGTAACTACACCTTCTTCTGTAGCAGCAAAAGTTGC
>SESF01016999.1_pt1 | contig 28174 bp, 15 predicted proteins | sample 3171521 | NCBI WGS metagenome assembly SESF01 (sample SAMN10866945, study PRJNA518727) | freshwater metagenome | biome: subpolar coniferous forest; feature: holomictic lake; material: water; isolation source: holomictic Lake 227, 6 m and 8 m depth | place: Canada: near Kenora, Ontario | collected...
CCCACGGAGACCTCCACGCTGCCGACTGTCACCCGGCAGACTGGATGGGCTTCAATGGGGCCGCGGGCTTTCGCCCACGGAGACAACTGATCTCGGCCATGGCTGAGGATGTTGAGAAGGCGCTTCAATGGGGCCGCGGGCTTTCGCCCACGGAGACACGAAACGACCACATGCCAGCGCACCGGAATCAGGTCGCTTCAATGGGGCCGCGGGCTTTCGCCCACGGAGACTTTGATGGAAGCGGCAAAGCTTCGCTGCCAACCAATCGCTTCAATGGGGCCGCGGGCTTTCGCCCACGGAGACTGCAAGAACGTGGTCCGACACGGAGCCGCGAGCGATGCTTCAATGGGGCCGCGGGCTTTCGCCCACGGAGACCCCTGAGTGGGCGCAGGCTTTTAGAACCTTTGTCGCAGCTTCAATGGGGCCGCGGGCTTTCGCCCACGGAGACCAACGGCTGACCGAATGTTAGAACGGTATGCCAGATGGCTTCAATGGGGCCGCGGGCTTTCGCCCACGGAGACTCGGCCTCGATAGCCTCGGGCTCGTTATCCGTGCCGGGCTTCAATGGGGCCGCGGGCTTTCGCCCACGGAGACGCCCCGGCTCTCCCTGTCAATTCACCGAAACCGGAAACGCTTCAATGGGGCCGCGGGCTTTCGCCCACGGAGACTGCATTCTTGTAACCAAGTCATTTTCAGCGATTGAGACCGACATTTGCAAGCGGTTCTTGCATGGCACCCGCATTCTAATGGCGCTGAATATGTTTTGTTCACAAGTCCTTGAGCAACAGCTTACGAGCGCCTCCACCTAAAATGCTCATCACCTACCCTCTCGCATCGGCTTCGGTGTCCTACGAATGTTTCGAGGTTGGCCGACATCTGCGCGTTGCACACAGGACGAAATAAGAATATGTCAAAAACCCGTGGCACCCTGCGGGAACTCCACACAACGCCAGGATATTGGCCTCCTGCGCGCGGCAGAAAAGGCTTAGCTCAAACCACGTAGCACGGCGAGTCGAAACGCGTGTAAGGCAATCCGATAGCCGTAATGACCCGGTCGCCCCTCCCCTCGGACGGCCCAAGCGAAACAAAAAGGGCCTGATCCTCGCACGAATTGATGACCTCGCCCAATTCCCTCTCCAGTTCGATCTTTTCCGAGGCCGTCAGGTCGCATTCAAAGATGGAAAATTGGAGGTGGTTCCCGTAATTGCGGCAGATCCTGAAGACCTTGCGCAAACGCTTGTCGTCCGCAATGTCGTAGCAAACAAGATAGGTGCTTCTCATGGCCCAGGCGCGGGGTTGTGCCCTTGAACGCGGAGACTGGCGGAAATCCGCGCCCTCGCTGGCGCACAAAGGCTTCCTCTACCGGGTGACAAAGGGAACATACTCGGGGATCTCGCCAGTTAAATACCGGGCCAGCAGCCGAAATTGAAGCTCCAGCACACGCCGGTAGCTCACTTTGTATTCAAACAGCGGATGCGTGATGATTGCGCTCATCCGCTGCTCATAAACTTGGAAGAACAGCTTCCGTCCGGCAGGACTAAGGTTCACGGCCTGCCCGGCCTGCACGAAATGTTTTGGCAGGATCATGCGATTGTTCACCGCAGTGAGGACAACGGACTCGCCAATCAGCGGTCGAAATTCCTCCATCACATCCAAAGCCAGTGCCGGCCGGCCAAAGCGCGGCTGGTGATAATAGCCGATGTACGGATCGAGCCCCACCGCGAGCGCCGCGAGCGTGCAGTCTTTCGAAAGCAAGCTGTAAGCCAGCGAAAGCATTGCGTTAATAGGATCCGTCGGAGGGCGTCGATTGCGCCCGGTAAAATTAAAGCACATCGGAGCGGCCCCAGCGTGCTCTCCATCGGACCCGTCATCCGGCTTGAGCATCCCCGCGAACTGGCCGAAGTAAAAACTCGCCGCAGCGCCCTCGGTCCCCAGGAGGGTTTCGATCGACTCCGCTTTCAGCGCGGACTCGGCCAGCGTCTTGAGCTTGGCCAATATGGGCGCTGGCGGTTCCACATGATTGCGCATCAGCAACGTGCGATGGTTGCGGATCTTGCCATGAACAAACCTCCGCGCCAGCGCCAGGCATGCCGCCGGGTCGCGGCTCAACCGGAACTGTTCCACCCGCGTGAACACATTCTTCAGCTCATGCCCCCTCGTGATTCCATAAAACCAGCCGCCCATGGAAAAGTAGGTCACGGGAATTTCCAGTTCACAGAGCATCTGGATCGCCTGGGTCGAAATCTGGATGTTTCCAAACAACGCCACATGCGACACATCCCCGGCGCGCACCTTCTCCAGGATCTTATCGGACTCTTTGACCACCAGGAGCTCGTCCGAACAGCCGATGCGCAGCCCCGGCGTATTCAGGTGCAGAACGCGCTTATCATCCCGCGCCGCCATCAGCCGTCGAGGCGGAACAGCTGTCGTGCCAAGCGCCACTTTCAGATCCGCCTCGTCCCCGCCCAGGCTTCGGCGTGCGGCCTCTGCCAACAATCGCGTCTCGTCCGGAAGGCAAACCGAGTTCAACGAACAGCGCACGCACTTGGGCGAGCCCACCAACGGCGGCGGAATGGAGCCTGCGGCGGTCCGGCGCGCCTCTGCGATCCGTTCCATCACCCAGCCCTCCAATTCCGGGGTCATCATCAACGGCACCCGCTGCTTCGTGCCCCGGTAATAAATGATGCCCCGCTCACAAGCGTAGCCGTTCTCCCGCAGCAGCAGCATTTGCAGGCCGAGCTGCATCTTGTCCGTGTCCCAGAGTTCCACCCCGTTTTCATTCTCGCGCGGCGAGCCCGCTTTGTAATCGACCGGGCAAACCTCCGCCGCGGAAAACAGATCCATGGAACTCCCGTTCCCCTCTGACTCTGACGGAGTGGCGCGCACCTCCACCAAGTCGAGCTTCGCCGTCACCCCGAGCCGCTCGGAACCCAGCATCACCGAGCGGGAATGGATCGTCTCAGCCGGTTCTGCTGCCTCCGTAGGCTTACCGGTTGAAGCATCGTCCTTGGTTCCTTTGGCTTTGCCCCGTTTGGCGGGAGTAGAGGAATCCGAAGCCGCCGCCGTCGCCGCCGCCGTCGCACCCGAAGCAGCAGGAGCCGCCATAGCCCCTGAGCCGCCGTCCACCCTCCGGTGCAGAGACGAGCCGCGTAACGTGTCCGCGCTCTCCACGAACACCCCTTCCACCTGTTCATAGAAAAACAGGCGGGGGCAATAGACGAACTCGTTGAGCATCCGGGCCGGCAGCGTTTCCAGGGGCGGCGGAGCCGGGGTTGGAGTCAACCCATCGAGCGCAGCCGCGTCAGAACTCGGCGCTTCGTCCGCTTGCGCCGCGTCGGAAGCGTCCGGCATCAAGCCTCCCGGCGGCGCGGGCTCGGCGTCGCTGGCGTTTTCGAGATTGTGAAGAGGGATATTTGGCGATTCCACCGCGCCATCATCGCTCCCGAGCGCGCTGCCGGATGCGGCAAGTTTGGCCCATCTCCAGTTCACATCGCTTTCTACGACACCGACCTGCGATTACGCAGGAATAAACAGGCCAAGGCCGAAGTGAGCGGAGTGGCCGAGTGCGATCGGGCCTTGCACTGCGCGAGGGAAAATAAGGCGGAAAGCGCCAGAGGGTCGGCGGCCGCCGTCGTCACCTCGCTTTTGGCGAAAGCGTTTGAACTGGATCGGACGCAAACCCGCGCCGCCTTGCGCGCGGCCAAGGCGGAAGTTGTCCGACTCATCCAGCAGCATCTGAATCTCGACTCCTGGTGGATCGATATCAGCAAGGTCAGCCCGACGCTCGATCAACCGGGTGATCTCTTCTTGCAAGGTTGCGATCATGAACTGCCGCGGGGAGCGTAGCAATTCAGGCGTATCGCGCTTTGTTCCGTTCGCCTTGGCAAAACGAGGCACAAGAAACGGTGTTGCAGAGACCCATTCCCGTGATTCCCTCAACGGCCCAGCTTGGATATTCTGTATCGTATCCAGTCCAAGAAGCAAAACGCCAAGCGGGTGCCCTGACTCGTCACGTTCCCGATTCTTGACTTCGCGGAGCTGGTCGAGGACGTGGAGTTCGCGCGAACTGAAACCGTCCTTTGCGACAATGGTGAGATGATCAAGGCGACCGTCGCCGTCTTCATCTGTGGGTAGAAAATAGGCATGACCGTGTCCTGTAAGCGGTTCACCCTGTGCGTTTTTCCCGGAGAAGATGGAAGATGCGGGGCGTTCACCTTCGATTGTTTGGAATCGTCGTCCGAAAATCCCCATTAAATTGCGCCGCGCATCTTCCGCAACAGGCAGCGTGACAGTGACGAGCGGGAGCACTGCGGAATCGAGGATAAAGCGCGCCACTTGTGGACGAACTGCTGAGGCGTGGCGCACCGGCCCGCGTGGCGCTATGCGAAAGCAATCCGCTGGGCGGGCGTACCGCACCCAACGACTGCCCGGTGGTTCGGACCATTTTTCGTCATGAAGCCAGAGAGTCTCTCCGCAAAGGTGCCAGTCGGGATCGTAGTGCGATTGCACATGAACCTGTTTCGCCGCACCTCGTCCAGTGGTCGTTGTTGTCTTAGGGGTATACGTATCGGCAAATGCACCGGCAGGATCAGCGCAAAGCACACGGACGACTTCGGTTCCTGGTTCAGAAGCGCGCGAGCCAAGGGGGCGGCAATTGATCGTTGAGGCCTTTGCTTCGGCCTCCGCTTGGTCGAGCAATCTTGCTTCGCACCACGCTTCCGAACGGCCAAGATAGCCAAGGGCATTCAGCCATTTCACGAGCACTGCCCTTTGCTCTTTCGCCAGGGTTGCTTCAGGCCAAAGAACAATCACTTCGCTTTCTGCTGGGAGTGCGACAAAACTGTCGAAGACAAGGGTCTTGGCTTTGTGTGGTGCTCGGGGTTTCCAACCCTTATCCCAAGGCATAAAATGCCGCGAATGCCCCGATCCCGCGTCTGGCAGAAAAAACTCGGGTGGTTCAGCGAGGACGCGCAAAATCGTTTCCGCTTCTCGCTTAGAAGCAGAGTCGGGAACCTTAGTCTTCCAAGATGCAACCATGCTTCGGAGTAGCCGCCATGGAGAGGGAGGCCACTCGATAGCTGCCTCATTAACATGCCGACCCCAAGGGGTGGAATGAAAGCGACCCGCCAAGAAGCGTATACCAATTGCGATCATACCTCGTTATTCGGCTCTGTATCTGGACCTGCCTCACCATCGACGTCGTAAGCTTCGATAATTGCTAGCCGCGCCGACTCATCAGTTGGGAAAAGTAGTTCAGCTATCTCCTCGGGCGATTTCTCAATCTCTGGCTTAACTGTAATTGTCCCGCCTTTCTTCGCCGTAGGTTTTTTGTAAACGATTAGGGATTTTAGCTCAGCTGGGATTACAGGAACTGGAGTGTTTAATGGAAGGTCGACCTTAACGGCGGGTAGTTTAAGCTTGAAGACGACGATATTCTGTTCGGCGACAAATAGCCCGGCGGCTTTGCATTTTTCAATCAACATCGCACAATCTTTCAGTAACTCATCCTCGCTTGGCAGCGAGAAGGAAACGGGGCGCGTGACGGAAAGTTTGATTTCTTCCAAATCACATGCGGCACGTAATCGAAGACCCGAAGCGAGAAACCTCGTTATCTTGAGGAGGGCAAAAGCGATCATGAAGTGAGTAGCGGCTTCGCCGAGCGCATAGCCGCGTATCAACGCAAGATCGAGATTGAAGAATGCAACAATCTTTTCGGCAGTGAACTCCGTCCTGTGATACGGAACGTTTCCGAAGCCGCCTTTCGCATCAACGCCAGCGCGTTTTGGTGAAGGCAGAACATTATCAACCTTCGTGCCTCCGCTCTCGGCGACGCGAACGCCAGTAGCTTCGATGAATCCAGAAAGAGCACGGGTGATGCGCAAGCGCCCATCGATTTTCTCCAAGAAGAGCCCATGCATAAGGGAGTTCGGATCCCATTTAAAGACAGTGTGATGAAACCGCTTACGATCAATTACGCCCGGTATGCTGTCGTTGGAGTCTTCCTCGTCTTTGGACTTTTTTGTCTTCACTGCGGTGATTCCAAGATCGGAAAGGAAAGCTTTCCGAAATTCCGTCGTTTGGGCCATTTCCTCTCCCTTCCATATATATGGAGAGTTAAGCCGATGAAATTCCTGCACAGTTGAGGTTTTGCCTAAGCTACCACAATCAATTCGGACAAATGGAATACCACGCAATTCTTTAATCCAGTCGTTTTCCGCATCGTCCCAGCATGCCATTTCTAGGTGGTTGGCCACGGATTGGGCAGATTCAACAAGGAGCTTTTCTGTGAGTGTTCCATCTGAATTTGGAACTGTATAGCGGGCCGGACCGAGGTCGGCAAACCCGGTGGATTGAAAGCGGTCGCCTTGGAGCGGTCGCAGGGTGGCTTCAATGAGGAGACGCGGCGCGTCTTTGAGTGCGGAGTAGTCGATGGGCATTGGGTCTGTTGGTTAAGGGTTGCTAGTTTGAAGTGGACGGCAAACCATTTCGTAAAGAGGAATGGCGCTTGGCCGGGCAATCGGAAGCAGAAGTGCTGCCGCCAAACGACTGCTGGCGGCAGGATCGCAGGCGGTCTCGGCCCATTCCTCATCGCGGCGGCGTGCTCCGTCACGAGCTTGCGGCCTCGGTTGCAAACCCGAAGCCCGGAAGCGGCGTGCGGCGATTTGGCAGGCTGCGGGAACATCGCCCGTGCGCAGCAAACTCAGAATACCGGGATCAGGATAGAGAAAGCTCAGCTTTTCAAACAGCTCAGGCGGCAGCAAACTTCCGGGAGATTGCTTCGCGGGGAGATCAAGAAACAGGAGTTTGAGCAGCGCGAAGGCGCGCGGCAGGGGCAGAATGTTGGTTGCTTCCAATGAAGGCGGCTGAACCGGTGCGGCTTCTCCTGTATTGCAAAGAATGAGGCCCCAAATCAGTTCTGAGATGCGAGCTTCGTCCAATTCACCCCCGATAAAAGCGGTGATCGTCTCCAGCGAAACGCGATGTGAACTGGCGAGCGGACGTGAATCGCTCCCGGCGCGCAATCCATCCATCACCCGCCGACTTAAGACGGCGGCGAGATTCCTGGAAAGATCAGCAGCAGTCCAAACCACGGCGCGATTTTTTTCCGCCCAAGCGGCGCGAGAACCCTCCAAAGCGACCGGTTCGAGGTTGATCCTCAACGGCCCGATCCTTTCGGTGGCATCGTTAAGGTTCGCGAGGGCCAGCGCCAATTCGAACTCGCGTGAACCGTCGTTCGCCGCAGCAACCCACTCGGGCGAGAGATGCGCCAGCGGGCGCAGTCCCTTCGCCTTTTCGCGGAAGCTCGGAGCCCCCGCAACGGCCTGCTCCGCCGCGCCAAGGGCAACCAGAATGCCTTGAAAAAACCGCGCGCCACCGTAACGGCAATAATCGAAGGTCGCCCGCTCGATTCGGCGAAGGGCGGAAGTAAAGCGGGCATTGCCTTTTTTGCGGTCATCTTCACTCTCTTTTTCAAAGGACCCTAAGCGGAAAATCGAAAGCCATTGATCCACCTCACGCAACAAATCGACGTGCGTCCGACTCCGAACCGCGTGAAGGCCTAACCCTATCGCCGTGTTGTAATTGTCCCCACCAATGCGCCCACGTAAGATTGCAAAGCGCTGAAAGCCCGTAAGCCCACGGTCAACCCCCAATTCCGCGACTGCGCGGGCTGCGTCAACGCCCGAGGATGCAGTTCGATTTCCAGTCTGCATTCGCCCTTCCGCGAAAAGTTGCAGAAGTTCTGCTGCCGTTGAGGGACGCTTCCATATTGGAAGCCAGAGTTCTTTACCCGCCTGTTCTTTCTCGACAACCGAGGACGCAACATTTTGAGAAGCGTGAACTTGGAATGGAAATGCTGGGGTGCTGCCTAGCCGCACCCCTGCTCTACGACAAAGCGCTCCCGCAAAGCATAGTGCTCCTTCAACCGCCAAAATGAAGTTCCACGGGTTGAGCATCGCATCGCGTTCAAAGCCGTGCCCCGCATTTGGCCCGCCGACCGCACCACCGTCGAACAATGACGAGGTTCTCTTTTTTACAAGATGCGTTGTTGACGTTCCGAAGAGTGCATTTCGCAGCAAGCTCAGGCAAATGTCGGTGGTGTTGACCTCCACTTCTCTGCCTTTTTTCGTGATCCGTTGTGAATCGAACTCTGGAAAAACGTCCCAGATGTTCTGCATGAAATTATCTGAAAAGTGAGTATTGCCGTCGCTGCCGCCGCCGCTGCCGAGCATTGCCGTAAAGACTGGTTTTGACTGCTCGATTACAGCAGCAGCATCAATCCAGTCGGCAACTTGCGGATCAGCACTCCCACGGAGCAGAGCTAAAAATCGAGCCTTGGCCTCCCCCTTCATCTGCTCCTTCTTTTCAATTCCAGTTGTCTGAAGGCCTTTCAAGGAATCCACTATCGCAGTCCGATAGGGGGCAAACCGATGATGCTTCGTCGCCGCGAAGGCCGCGATAATCATTGCACCGGCAGGCGTTTCCTTGAACTGAGGCTCCACAGTTGTCAGTTTAACATCGAAAAAGTCGCTGCCGCTCCATGGAACTACGATTGGCGTCGGGATATAGGTTTTAAGAAAGAACTCTTCCAGAGCGCCTTTCGAGAGGGCCGTTTTGAGGGAAAAAACTCCATCTTGCCAATATCCCCGGATACCAAGATCGCCAGAAGAATTATTACTCACGAGCCGCAACACCCCGAGCGCTTTGAGGTAGTTCATCAGCGGCTCGGGCGTGCAGCCGGGAAGGGAAAGAGTGTGTGAGATCATCGGTTAGATGGCTTCGGCGAAACGTTGACGCCAAATGATTTTCAACGGCGCAAGATCGTGCCGGTCTGCGGCGCGGAGCGCCGCGAAATAAGCGGCTTTCTCTTCCTCGCTCCGCACTTCAAGCCGCACCTCAGGTAAGCCCGCGCGACGGAGAATCTCGCGCAACCAGGGGCGGGCAACGCGACCGTTAAAGTCCCTGAACGGGTGAATGGAAAAAAAACGCCCTTCGGCGAAGGCGAGCGTCTCCAGCAACATTTCTTCGTCATCGCCCAAGAGGGATTCCCAACGTGCGGCCAAGTCGACCGCATAGTCGCGCAAAGCTACGGCAACCTGGTAAGAAGGAGGGGGTTCGTGCACCCCAACCGTGACCTCCACAGTTCTCCATTTGCCAGCCCAATCAGGAACCAATCCCGCGCAGAGTTCCCCGTGGAGCCTTGCAAGCAACGACTCATCGAGCGGCGAGCTCGCATAACTGCCGAGCGCGATTTCGGGTTGAATTTCCGCAGCGCGGGAGGCGAGCCGTTCGGCTATTTCGCTGTAGGCAAGTTCGCCATGAATGGTCTCGATGGTGCGCGTGGCACCCGCCGGGCGTGTATTTCCCTCAGCCACGCGAGGCTTACCGGTTCGCCCTCCATCCACATGCTCCAGTACACGCTCTCCGGCACGGGCTCCACTCTCCGGCGAAGTTGCTCCTCGGGCGGTAATGCCCGCCACTGTCGGATTTGTTCGCGAAGGCTCATGGACCTCAGTATCGCGCGAAGAAGCCGTTGAAGCAAGAGCGGAGGCACGCTCATCGGCGGCACGCAGGAGAACTTCGAGAAAGGCGAGTCGAAATGGGCCGAAAGAGTCCCGCAATGAGAGCATCCGCTCCGACCAACTCGGCAAACCATTGAAGGGCGATTGTTCGCCAAGCCCGAGTTCCATCGGCTCCAGCGACAGGATTACGGCTGGAGCGGTCACTTCGCTGCCCGAGCTGCCGCCCAGAAAGGCCTGTGGAAGTGGGTCGCCATCCCAAATGCCGCGAGCGAAACGGCCTGCATCTGGAGCGGGCCATTCACCGGGCAATGAACGAATTGAGAGCCTGACTTTCCCGTGATGGGCGGCGATGAGGTAGGCCACAAGATCGCGATCAGCGCCCTCGACGGGAATGTTCGTTTCCGGCTGCAAGACTCCGAGCGCGGAAGCGAGTTCGTGGCGGAAAAATTTGCGGCGCAATTCTCCCTGAGATGGCTTCTTGGCAAGGCTGGACGAGCGCCATGCGTCTTTGGGCGCTTTCGCCACTGGCTGGGCGCCTAAATTCCGCTCGCATTCGACATTCTTCTCCGGCTTAAGCTTGGCCTGGAAAGCAGCGTGCGCCTTGCCCCAGTCGTGCCAGCGTGCGGCGTGCCCAAGAAGCGCGGCATCGACTGCGGGGCTAACGACCGCGATCGAATCCAATTCTTTGCAGACCCAGTCAGTATGCAGCGCGATGGATTGCCAGAGGCCGGATTGCGAAAGCGTGTCGGCGTCCGTCTTTTCCTCCGAAGCTTTTTCATCCGCAGCGATGATGACTTCTACGGTTTCCTTGGAGTCCGGGTTCCATCCCATCGCTCGCAAATAACCCCCGGCTTCCGCAGGCAGGAGATACGTTTGGCCTGGGTAGGCCGCATCGGCTTTGACCTGCGTCCACTCGCCTTCAAGGAAATCCCATCGCCAAATGGGCGCATCGGTCTTTTTAACGAAATCTCTGAATTCCTTGATCGAGACAGGACACAACTCGGCGCGCGAAGGCTGCGTCTGGTCAGCGCCGCGAGGCCGCCCATTTTTACCGCCCTCCCACTTCCTCCACGCAACTTGCACACTACTTTCTTCGATTTCGCGCACCCAGCGGTCAATGTCGATGTCGTTTCCAGCCAAATCGGGCGTGGTATCGAAAAGTTCCATGAGGTCCTTACGCCGGATGACGTGCGATGCGACCGGGCGATCGGACGCCGGGATCGGAACATCGCGCAGTTGATTTGGCGAGACTCCCGTAAGAATCGGATCGTTCAAGCGGCGGCGCGCCTCTGAAAGCTGCTCCTCGGTGTAGGGCAATGCAGCCGCTGACTCGAACCAAACAACTCTCGTGTTCGGCAAAATGCCGCGGCGGTTGCAGCGACCAAAGCGTTGAACCAGTGAAGACCATGGAGCGAGTTCGGTGTAGAGTGTGGCTGCCGAAAGATCGATACCGGCTTCAATGACCTGCGTGCTAATCACGATCTGCCGCTGTCCTTCCGCTGTGAGCACTTGTTCAAGGATTGTGGCGCGATCCTCCGGGCGAAAACGTGAATGCATCAGAAGCAGCTTCGTCGGCCCTTTGCGCGTGAGCTTTTCGACCTCCGCAAAAAGCTTGCGAGCAGTCTTGACGGTATTGACGACAACTAAAGTCAAGCCTTCGCTCGCCTCACTTGCCAAGACGATCTCCTTGGCCAGTGCTTTCAAATCGTTTCCGTTCGCACCTGCATGTTCCAGCGGTTTGGAAGCGTCCAACAAGGTTTTCACCTTTTCGGTGGCGCGCTCCTTGTCGGAAAGTTCCACCGTCTCAGCGAGTTTATCGGGATCAAAATCCACGGTTTTCAGCCAGCCGCGCTCGCTGGTCGCACTCATCCACCAGGAATGGCAGGTCACCGTAGGCTGCATCGTGGTGCGAAAAGCTTCGAGTTGCGTGGTCGTCGGCAACCCACTACCCATTAACTGCGTTTCATCCATGACCCACAAACAGTCATTGTTCAGCAGCCCGAAGTGCATGGGCCAGCGGTAGCGGCTCATGCCGTAGCCCCGGTTGAGGGCGCGGCTAAGCAGCATGTCCTGGGTGCCGATCAGAATGGCGTCCTTTTCAGGGTAGAGGTCCCATTCGGGCTCATTCTCACGCTTCTCCTCGCCGCCCATGAGGACATGGACGCGCTTGCTGCTGCCCGGTAGAATCAGTTTTGCCTTCTCCAAGTTCTCCAGCCACTCTCTGACATTCGCCTCGGTCTGCTCGACCAGTGTCCGCATTGGCAAGCAGTACACGAGTCGGCGAGGCCAGTCGGGTCCGGTTTGTTGTAAACTATTCCGGCGGAGCCGGTTCCAGGCCCATGCCAAGACGACGGCTGCGGTTTTGCCCAGCCCGGTGGGGATGGAGATCAACTGGGACCGACAGGGCGTGCCAGCTTCATCCGTATCCGGGCTGGCTTCGCCGCAGGCCAGCCTGCGTTGGTAATCGTAGGGGGTGGAACCGCCGGGAACCCGGTCGTTGCCCGTCGCCGCCTTAAAAAATCCGTCAAAAGTGGTCATACCTGTTGGCTTCATGCCGTTGGGGGGATTGTGTGAATCAGCGCGATCCGATCGCAGGGCGTTATCTTTTGTGAAAGATGGATCGGATTGCAAGATGTTTGTTGATTGCAACACGGCTTGAGGGGTTGTGCTAGTGCGCAGTCCAATGAAAACCCGATACCGGTAATCGGCTTCGGGCCCATTATCCTGCGCCTGCTTCTGAACGATGCTGTAGAAGCCAAACTTCGTTGCGAGCCACATAATCCCCCCCTTACGCCCCTCGTTCCTTGCGATCTTCTTCCGGGACGATCTCGGACCATGGATGACCGTGCTCCCACCTCGTTCGCCGCATAGGTCGCGGAGTTGGCCGCAGCGATGTTCATCGGGGCTGCCGTGGCGATAGCGTCCTGGTTTGCGCCGAGGAAGGGGAACGTCCAGTTGTAGTTCTCGGTCTGGTGCTTGATCTTCGCCGCCACATCCCTCCAAGTGAACCGGTGGGAGGCGTTCTCAAGGCCGTCCATCAAAATCGTCACGATCAGCTGGCCGGGCCGATCCTCTTCCGGGATCTGCCCGAGCCGTGTGCCGAGGTCGTCAATAGTCCTGCCGATGGCATCGAGCAGGGCCGTGGTGTTCCGGGGCACGTAGGTTTCCCGGGTCAGGGCGACGAGTCCCTGCACCGGGATGGATTGGGCGGCCACCAGATATTCATCATCGAAGAGAACAAGCGTGAGCTTTGCCAGCCCCTCGGCCTGCTGCTGGTCCCGGAGAAACCGGTTGAACCCCTCGATGGCGGCATCCTGGCACGAGTCCATCGAGCCGGAGCGGTCGAGAATGAAAGCGATCTCGGTGTAACTCTTGTTCATGGCAAGACCATAAGCCTGGGGGTGGGACATCCGCAGGGGGATAGCCTCAAATCACCTGGGCTCCTTTTGATGGTCCAGTCGGGCGTCCCGTCCATCATTGGCCAACCGCTCTATTATAAGCTCCATCAATTATGGTAGGGAGTCGGGCAGGAGGACGTGGCGAGGTGTCACCGCTGATCTTGCTTCTTCAACAGAGCATCCAATCCCGTGGTGATCCTCACCTTTTTGCCGGAGTAGTATTGCGCGGTGATCCTGATATCTAACGGGCTTAAAGAGCCTAGTATCTACTTGCATAAATCCGAATACTTACCCGCGATGAATGCGTCAATTTGCGCGATGAGTTGCTTGGCGGAGCGAAAACTGGCCCCGCGGAGCGCCTTTGCGGAAAGGATGCTAAACCACACCTCCACTTGGTTCAGCCAGGAGGCATGCGTCGGAGTGAAATGGAAATGCACGTTGGGATGAGCCTTGGTCCAAGGGTCATCCTCGACTCGGTGCGTGCTCAGATTATCCAGAATGACATGGAGTTCCCGATCTGGGTGCTGTGCCACGAGTCGGTCCATGAATTCCAGAAAATCCACCCGGCGCTTGCGTTTGAAGTGTCCGGCGATGACTTGCCCGGTCGCAACATTAAGAGCAGCAAAGAGCGTGCTGGTGCCGTGGCGCTTGTATTCGTGGGCGAAGCCGGTGAGGGCGCGCCCATCGGGCATCTTCAGCCAGCCTTGTGCTCGTTCCAGCGCTTGGATGCAGGGCTTCTCATCGAAACTTAACACCACCGCATTCTCCGGCGCTGCCAGATAGAGCCCCACTACATCGGCCGCTTTCTCTGTGAATTGCGGGTCGGTCGAGACGCACCAACTGCGTCGACGCTTTAGGCTAATGCCCAACTGGCGCAAAACTCTCCAGATTCGATCTGCGCTCACTGCCAATTCCTTGGCCAGCAGCGTGCCGTCCCAGCGGGCATGTCCCGCTGGCGGCGGGGTGTCGAGTTGTTGGAGCAGGCGGGTGCGGAACTCTCCTTCCTCCATCTGGGGCGGCCGCCCAGGGCGGCGGTCGTCATGCAGCCCGTCAAGCCCCTCGCGCTCGAAGCGGGTGCGCCATTTGCTGACCGTTGCCTTGCCGATCCGTAATTGTCGCGCGATCTCGCTCGATGCGGCCCCTTCGCTGGCTCTCAGGATAATGCGGGCGGGTTCGGCATACCGTGCCTGCGCTTTCGGTCGGCGCAACATTCCGGTGAGCTGCTGCCGTTCATCGTGGCTAAGAATAATTTTCGTGGCGGGTCGAGGCATTCCCGCATTCCGCTTATGTCGCGAACTGTTGCAAGTAGATACTAGTCGGCTGACCGCAATTGTATGGAATTGCCCCGCCAAGACGTTGCGAAACGACAAATGTGAAGTGCCCAACGTAATTGGGATTGCTGCCAAGGTTCAGACAATAGCGGGCGATTCGCCTTGCAGGTCGCTGAGGAGAGAATGGATGACTTGCTCTTCAAAAACAGCTCTCTTGTTCGAGCGGATGGCGTCGGCGAGTTCGGGTTGCCAGGGGCTGATGAAGGCTTGCGGTGCAAGAACGATTGTACCGACCGCTTCAAGATAGTTCTCGGCCTCCATCCGCCAAGGGGTGGCGGCGTGCTCCTTTACCAGTTGATCGACAATTCTCAGACCCGCCCAATCAAAATCAGCGTGACAACGCAGCTCGGCTCCTGCTTGTTGAAGTTGCGTAAGTAATAGGCGGACGGAAGACGTCGGCTGGCCGTTGGTGCAGATCAAAGGGCGACAGTTTGCGCCGATTTCCCTCGCTGCTGCACTGACAACGCTCGGGTTCTCGCAGATATAGACAGTCCTAATTGCACGGTTCACCGCCGGAGAGAAAACAGCGCTCGAAAGCTGACGATAGGTGAGAAATGCAGGTTGGCCTTGCCGCCGATGAAGCGCGAGAAGCTCCTCCAGCATAGAGCCTTCAGCCGCGTGCAGATTGAAAACGAGAACGGGTGCACTCAGGTCGTCAATGATCACCCCCACAGCCGCCCACGCTTCACGTCGGGCTTTGGCGTTCAGTTGACCGTCGATGTCATGCATCGCGGCAATAGCACGAAGGCAGAGCGTGGCGAGGGGTTGACCACGATCCAGCGCATGACTGTCGCCCGCGCATTCCGCCGCAAGATTCGCGAGAAGTATTTCTTCGGGTCTCCCAGGCTTTTTCCACATGATGACTCGCCACGCTTTACGCATCAGATCTTCGGCTGTGGAGAGATTTCCACGAGAGATGCGCTTCAAAGCCCCATCAGCCGCTAGGCGGTCCACCCAATTGAGCATCTTCGGCGCGCCGTCGCATCGCGTGCGGGCGGCCTCGAAAAGCGCCTCCCACTGCCTGCGCTGGCGCTCGATCTCTTTGCGCTGGTTTTCCACGGGCCCGTGACACGTCAGAACGATATCCACAAGAGAAGTTAGCAAACCGGCATCCTGCATCGAGCGCTCCAGCGCATCGAGATTAAGGGAAAGATTGGCTCCGGCTGTGCTTTTCCTTCCAATCAGACCATCAACGGCCCGGCGCTCTTCGGCGCTCGCATCACTTTTCACCAAAGTGCCGCCAAGCGGGCGTCCGGCGGTCATCCGCGCCACAAGCCGCTTTATAATCCAGCCTAGGGCGGGTGAGGAGAAGATGTCGCGCAGTCGTTTGTTATCAGATAGTGGGTCCATCGGAGTGAGACACCAGTTTGCGCCCGTTCCACACCCAGCGGGAGACATGCACGGCGGGCGAATCAGGTCGTGACGCAAGCTGACAGATCGCCAAGGCGGGCACCGTGGGATAGCAACCCCACTCGCGCTCGCTGGTCATCATAAAATCCAAATCAAAGCTCTCAATCAGTCCCATTAGCCGGGCTCGGGTCGGGGCGTCGATGCCGATGAAGACTTCATCCAACAAAATTAGTCTCGGGGCGAACGGCGCCGCACTCTGGTAGTGTGCGGCTGCGGCTGCAAATTGCGGCAGGGTGAGGAGAAGCGCCTTTTCCCCGCCGGAACCGGTACCGTACGTTTGTTTGGTGAGCTTCTTCCACTGGCCATCTTGATACCGCATGATTCCGAAACGGTGCCATCCGCGGTAGTCCAGCGCCGTGCGAAGATGATCCGGCCAAGCGGCGGCTTCGTTTGCAAGCTGGGCAGACTTGATCCTGCCATGCAAAAAACGTCCGATGCTATCGCGTTCGGCTGGCGACCACGCGGCCGTCATTTTCAAAAGCTGCTGGCGCGCGGCATCGAGCCCATCGGCAGCTTCGGCATTCACCTCCCATACGAAGCGCAGTTTGATGCCACTGCTGGCTGGTTGTCGATCGAGTTCGCCATTTGCTACCCTTACCCAGTCTTCACCTTCACGGATAAGCGTTTGGAGTTCCGTGGCTATTTCACCAATAAGGTGATTTTCGATGATCTCGCGTTCCCGCGCATCCAGCATTTGCTCGCGATTGGCCATCTCGTCAGAGATGGAACGATGCAAAGCGGTCATGGTGTGCGCCTGTCCATGAAAAGCGCATGTAACAGCGAAAACGCCCTCGTCGACCATTTCGGCTTGGGGATGATAGCCACGCATCCCCAGTTGGTCGTTCAAGTCGCTGAACTGATGCTGAATGCCGGATTGAGCCCGAATCCAATCCCCTTCGTCCGATGAAATGCTTTCCAGCGCCTGTTCAATCCGGCGTGCCAATTCGACCGCGGGGTTGGGGGCGAGATCCGTGCGCTCGGGCTGGAGATTTTCTCCCGCTTCTTCCAATAGTCGTTTCTCCGCAAATAGCTGAAGTCGGCGGACGGCCTCGGCACGGGCTTGCTCATGGGTTGCGCGCTCTGACGACGTCCCCATAGGTAATGGCTCTCCCGCTCGATAAAACGTCGAGGCGCTTCGCGGGCCTGATTAGCCAGTTTGTTCTGTTGTCTTCAGGACAAGCTGCAATGGTGTGTTTGGAGGCGCAAATGCCGCCAAATCGCTCCGGCAACGAAAGAGGCCATGCACCACTCCTCGATCACTTCCACAATCCATTACCCTAGAAAAAGCAATTGGATTTCGCGCCAAGGCTCTTCTGCCGGATTTGGGATTACTAGAAAGCCGGATGCGGGAAATCCGCCCGTCCGGTTTGGGAGGAGGGGCGGCGATGAGCAGCCCTACCTCATCTACGGAGCCGGAACGTGCGGTGCTCGGGTGTGTAGTTTCCCCGACGAATGATCCCGGCAAGGCACGCAGCCGGGGGCGGGACTGATCTGCAGACCACCCTGCTAGACAAGGACGATAAGCCAATCTGCAGCGCTTTTTACCTGTATGTGTGGCCGGAGGCCGCGGCAAAATAGGGGCTCACGCAGGGCCGCGAAATGGATTTTTTAGACAGGATTACAGGATGCGCAGGATGCATCCCCCAAAGGAATCCTTTGAATTCCTTGGATCCTGTCATCCCGGTTGCAGCTGGCCATGTGACCGCTTAAAATCCCGCCGCTGTCAGCCCGGGAGCCCGACGGAGTTCGCCGATGTTGCCCGGTTACAGTTCACCCGGACAGGCTCGTGACAGCAGCGAAGCCGTCATCTTCACCAGGGCAATGGTTTTATTGCCCTTGAGACGGAGCTTCGGGCCCGCTCTGCCAAGTGTGGAACCCCATTGGCGCGATCTTAACCTTCGCGTTGAGAGCGAACTCTTGGGTTCCAAAGTTGACCACCGCGTGCCACCCATTGGAGAAATCCGACTGCTGGACATTCCGATCGGGAGTCAGCCAGCGATGATTGACCAAGGCAGCACCAAAGACCTGGTTGTAAAACGGCATTACCCGGCGGTAGGATTCCAGGATGTTCTCTTTCTTTTTCCAGTAGGTCCGGTTGTCGATGTGGTAGGAGGCGGTTGTCCCGTAGAGGATGTTGAAGAGATCCTTCATCAACATGTATTCGGGCTGGATGAGGGTGTTGTCGCCCCAGGCCCAGGTCGCCACCCGGGCGTCCCCGTAGATGATGCCGTTGGCAGGCACCCGTTTTTGCGGGGACATGTTGAAATTCTTGAATTCGTCGTTGGGGGCCACCGGGTCCAGTCGCCCCACCATGTGGTAGACGCTCATCCCGCCCTCGCTGACGGTGAAATACGGGGTGGCCCAGGCGTCGCCGCCCTCGCCGCCGAGGATCATCTTGTGGTCGTAGAAGTACTTAAACATCTGCAAGCGCGCCTCCATGGAGCCGCGCGGTGTCACCGGGTGCTGGGGATTGTAGTCCTGGTCAAGCCAGAGGGCCGCGCCCGGGCTCACGTCAAAGAAGCGGTAGACGAAATGATAGTCGGCCAGTTCGGCCTCGAGCCGTTCCTTGGCCGCCTCCATCAAGGTGGCCGGCGAGCCGACGTAGCGATTGGAATTGGGACCTTTGCTGAAGCGCGGCTCGCCGCGCTCGTTGAGCGCCACGTGCTCAGGGATGTGGCCGATGCGCTTGTAACGCTCCATCCAGCCCAGCTTGGTCTCGTCGGCGCCTTTCCACCATTCCTTGGGCAGGACGTCGAAGTAGTTGTCGTAGATGCCGAACAGAAAATTGTATTTCTGCTGGAGCTTCCGGGCCTCCTCAGGGCTCACATAGAAATTGAAGCCCAACGCCACAATCCCTTTGTCCATGCCGGAAGCGACCATGTCATCGAGAATCTTGTAGACATTTTCCATTCCGGTGCGGCTCACGTAAATCCAGAAAACGGGCGCTCCCCGCAGTTTGGCAATGGCTGGGTTGTCCTTCTCTTTGTCGGCCAGGCTCCGGTAGTGGCCGCCCTCCATAAGGTGTTTCCGCACGTTCAACGAGATATTCACATAGCCGCCGCTCTGCTGGAAGATGAAGCGCAGATTGCGCGGCTCCTGGAATTTGCCGAGGTAACCGCCGAAGGAGATCTCCGGCACCAGCGTGGGCTGGCCCTCGATCTGCCGCAGGTTCAGCGCCAAGGCGCCATGATAGTAATCCTTGAGGATGAGGGTGTAGCCCTCGCCGGTTTGCGGCTGGAATAGGCCTGCCCATTCCACGCAATGCTTCATGATGCCTTTGGGGCTCTTCTCGGGCAGCACGGGGTTGTCCACCTTGAACAACATCCCGTATCCCTCCGGCATGACCCACTCGAAGCCTTTTTTGGATACGGTAAATGGCACGGGGAAACGGACGGTCTGGATCTTCTGGGCCGGATCCATGTCGAGGGTCGCGTCAAGTACGGGCGCATCGGCCGCAAGCTTGTAAATGAGGGTGACGGGTAGCTTCTCGAAGGTGAAAGTCACCTTGGCGCCGTCCTTCTGGGCCGCGACCTTCACCCCCTGGATCTTGGACACTTCGAAGTCGGGGCTCTGCTTATAGACCGTGCCCGTTTTGAGATCGGCGACCTCGGCCAGCGAGGTCGCCTCGTCGATCTTCAGGGAGACGAACTTGTTTTTGATCTCCAGGGCCTGGGCGCTGGAGAGCGCCAACGCCGCCGAGAGCCAGGCAAGGAACATGGAAGTGGGGATCGGACGCATAGGTTGCCGGTCGTTAAGGTGAGGTGCCGGTGTTTAGTGGGCGTTTTGCCAAGTGTGGAAGCCCATGGGGGCCACAGTCACTTGCTTGTCGAGCGCGTATTCGGTTGCGCCGAAGTTGACCACCACGTGCCAGCCATTGGAAAAATCCGTCTGCTGGACACTCCGATCGGGAGTCAACCAGCGGTGATTAATTAAAGCCGCCCCAAAAAGCTTGGTATAAACCGGCACCACGCGGTGGTAGGATTCCAGGATCTTTTCCTTGTTTTTCCAGTAGGTCCCGTTGGAGACGTGATAGGAAGGGGCCGTTCCATAGAGGATGTTGAAGAGGTCCTTTTTGAGAATGTAATCGGGCTGGAGAAGAGTGTTGTCGCCCCAAGCCCATGTCGCCACCCTCGCGTCCCCGTAGACGATCCCGTTGGTCGGCACCCGTTTCTCGGGCGACATGTTGAAGTTCTTCCAATCCTCCGTGGGCGGCACCGGGTCTAGACGCCCTTCCATATGATAGACGCTCATGGCCCCTTCGCTGACGCTGAAATAGGGGGTGGCCCATGCGGCGCCGCCTTCCCCGCCGATAATCATGCCGTGCTCGTAGAAGAGCTTGAAGACGCTCAGGCGCCCTTCCATCGATTGCTTGGGGGTGGCGGGGTGTTGAGGATTGAAGTCCTGGTCCAACCAAAGCGCCGCCCCTGGGGTGACATCAAAGAATCGGTAGTTGAAGCGGTAATCGGGCCATTCCGCATCGAGTCGTTCCTTGGCCGCCTCCAAGGTGGTGGAGGGCGAGCCGACAAAGCGGCTGCCGTGTTTGCCGGGGTTTTCGCGCAGTTGGCCTTTCTCGTTGGACGCGACATGCTCGGGGATCCGGCCAAAGCGCTTGTAGCGTTCCATCCAATCCACGGCAAGCTTGGGATAGCCGTTGGCCTGCCACCATTCCTTGTCCATCAGGTCAAAGTAGTTGTCGTAAACGCCCACGGGACCATTCCACTTCTTTTGAATTTCCTTGATCGCCTCCGGGCCGACAAAATAATTGAACCCCAGCCCCACAATCCCCTTATCCATGCCCGAGGCAATCATGTCGTCCAGGATTTTCATGACCGAGGCCGCATCCGTGGCTCCCGGATAAATCCAGAACACCGGAGCGCCGCGCAGCTTGGCGATCATCGGGTTTTCCTTCTCCTTCTGGGCAAGGCTCCGGTACTGGCCGCTCTCCATGAGGTATTTGCGGAAATTCAACGCAATGTTCACATACCCGCCGCTCGGCTGGAAGATGAAGCGCACCCGCCGCGGTTCCTGGAATTTGCCGAGGTACCCGCCGAAAGAGAGAGCCGGCACGAGGGTCGGCTGGTCGGCGATCGGTTTGAGTTTGAGCGAGAAATTGCCGCAATAGTAATCCCGGTTGATCAAGGTGTAGCCTTGGCCGGTCTGGGGGTGGAAGAGCCCCGCCCATTCCATGCATGGTTGGAAGATTCCTTTGGGGCACCTCTCGGGCATGGCCGGGCTGTCCACTTTGTATAACATCCCGTATCCGTCCGGCATGACCCACTCGAAGCCTTTGCCGCACACGGTGAAGGGCACCGGGAAATTCACCATCTGGATTTTCTGTTCCGGATCCATGTCCAAGGTCACATCGAGCACGGGGGCGTCTGGGGCCAGGGTGTAGGTGAGCGAGGTCGCCAGCTTGTCACAGACGAAGGAGATTTTGACCCCGTTCTGTTGGGGGGCGAGCGCCACGTTTTTGATTTTGGACACATCAAAATCCGGGAGTTGCTGGTAGACGGTGTTCGTCTTCAAATCCGTGACCTCGGCCAAGGAGGTGGTTTCATCCACCTTCACAGAAAGGAACTTGTTTTTGAGTTCAAGGGCTTTGGCGTCGGCAATGGAGAGCCCCAAGGACAAAGCCAGGCAGGCTTGGAAAACGCGGTTTTTTTTCATGAGATTGATTTTCGCGAGCAAATCGTCCACGCGGGACAACCGCCAGTTGAAGGGGCGGAGCGCAAATCGAGGCGCGGGATGACTCGGGGAGTCGTAGCTGACACGATCTAGAGCCGTCAAGAACAATTCCCCTCCCTGTGTCGGTCACAAAAATTGTGACATTACAAAAAAAAAAGCTGCGGTAAAATGAGCGCCAATCTGCAAAACAAACGGGGCCGATCTCCAAACTGGAGTAGCCCCCAACCATAACTTAAACCTGCGATATACCCATTCTCATGTTCCAATCTCAAAGGCCGATCAATCTCGCTGCCTCCCTCCTCCTGCTTTTCCCGATGCTTCATGGAGCTCTGGGTGGAGGGACTGAAAATGTTCCCACCGTGCTGGAGAACGCGGCCCTGGTCCGACGCAACGGCAATTTCTACAACAACCGGCCCCTCTACGCCGCGCAGGAAAATCCCGAACAGCGCTATTATTGGGTATTCGGCGGGGACAAGCCGCTGCTGCGTTTTGGCGGAGGCAGCAACCTGGATGGAACCTTCATGCCAGGATTTCAGCGGGCAGATGGCACCTCCAAGTGGCTGGAAAATTTCCAATCCATTGAAGCCCGCTATCGTCCCGGGCAGATGGAATGGGTGGCTTCCGATCCCGCATTTCCGGGAGTAACGATCACCTTTCATGCGTTGCCCTTGGGGACGGGACTGGGCATGGCAGCGCGCGCAGAGGTCAAAGGAGCTGGCACCGGCGACAAGTTGGTCTGGATGTTTGGAGCCGCTCATAACCGCTGGGTGCCGTTTATCGACGCCATGGCGGCTGATAGCCAGCAGGTGAAATACGAGAAATTCGATCCTGCGAAGTCGGAAAACAACGGGGTGGAGGTTGTCGATGGCATCGTGCGGCTGAGTCTTTCGCGCAATCAAAAGGGCCGGAATAGCCTCTTGGCTTGCAGCAGCGCCTCGGAGATCCGGAGTGCGGATGCCGACCAATGGACTTCGCCGGCCTCGCTGGCCGCAAGCACCGGAGCAAACCGGCCGATTGCCTGTGGGGTCACAGAAATCAAGGGGGAGGAACCGATTACCTGGATTGCCAAGATGTCGCTCGAAAACCAGCCGGTGGCTGCGATGGATGTCAGGGCCGAATACCAGGCCGCCTTGGCTCGCAAGGATCGCCTTGCTAACCGAATCATATCCAACACGCCCGATCCCCGGTTTGATTTCATTGTGAGCGCCTCGGTGTTTCCCGCGGATTGCCTCTGGCGCAAACAGGCCTTTGGTCATGGCTGTCTCTCGCAGTTCACCGATCCTCTCCTGGGTTGGCGTTCGACTTTGGCCGGCGTGGCCTATAGCTGGCATGACCGGGTTTACAAAGCCGGACAGACTTTCCTGGCTTCGCAGGTCAAGACCGAGGATTACCGGGGCGAACCCGCCTTGGCCAAGATTGTCGATAACGAGGAACTGGCCCGGTACGAGGGGACCTACTGTCATCCCGGCAAGGATCCGCGGTTCCACAGCAAGGGGCGTTTGATTCCCAACCAGAACTCCACGATGTACGACATGCAATCGCAGTTTGTTGATTGCCTGGTGGAGGACTGGCGCTTTACGGCCGATCCGGAAATGGAGAAGCTGCTGCGACCGGCCTTGGAGTTGCACCTCGACTACATCGACCGCGTGTTCGATCCGCAAAACCAGGGCATTTATGAGAGCTTCTCCAACACCTTCCTCACCGACAGCGTCTGGACCAATGGCGGCGGGACTCCCGATGAGACCGCGTTCGCATGGCGCGGTCACCTGGCTGCACGCGACATGGCCAAGCGGGCCGGGGATAAGGAAGGGGTCAAAAAACACGAGGCAAAACTGGCTTTGATCCGCAAGGGATTCTTCGATCTGCTCTGGGTCAAGAATGCCGGGATTCCCGGGGCTTATCGCGAGCAGGGCGGCCACAAACGGCTCCACCCCGATCCCTGGACCCCGGGCCTCTATCTGCCCATGGATTGCTCGGGCCTGCTCAGTGACGAGCAGATGGCCTCCATCGCCCACTTCACCGAATACGGTCTGCAACGCGAACCCCGGCCCTCGGGCGGTGTCCGCCTCTATCCCTCCAACTGGGTTCCGGCCATCTGGTCCAACCGCGAGAAATCGCCCGGTGACGAATACCATATGGCATTGGGCTATTGCTTTGCGGGGATGCCGGAAGGGGCATTTGAAATCATCAATGGCAACATCAGCGAGTCGGCCTTTGAATCGGCCGTGCCGGGCCAGTTGGGCGTGCCTTATGGAAGCTGCGGCACGGACTTTGGCGATTGCGTCTCAGCTTTCACTCGCACGGTGGTTTCCGGCGTATTTGGTTATCGTCCCGACCGTCCCAACGGCCTGGTCACCATTGCCCCGCAATTCCCGGCGGCATGGGATCACGCCGATTTCAAGCATCCGGAATTCAGCCTGTCATTCAAACGCGACGCGAGCAGCGAAAAGGCCCGGAATCATCACTTGAGTGTTCAACTGGAACGTGAATCGGCGATGGAACTCCAGGTTCCTTTCCAGGGAAACCTCAAGAGCGTTACCCTCAATGGAAAGAAAACCAAATGCGAGATTCGCCCCGGATTTGGCCGGTCAATTTGTATCGTGCGGACGCCGGTCCTCAAGAAGGCTGATTTGGTCGTGAATGTTGCCGGGGAGCCCGCGGTTGCCGGGGCGTGGGAAAAACCCGTGGAGGTCGCCGCCGAGGTGGGCCAACCGGTGGAGGTGGCATTGGCGGCAAGCGCCGCGAAGATTCTGGATGCCCAGGGGGCCTTGGAATCGCCGAAAGTCGAGAAAGGGAAATTGGTGGCCAAAGCAGCCAACAACCCCGGGAATCATCGGGTGCTCGCCCTTCTCAATCCGCAAGGGAAAAATCCCTCATACCAGGTCGTGGACATCAATATTCGCGACTCCAAAGCGGAGCAGTTCGCCGCGGAGAAGAACCTGCGCCAGGCCCCGGAAGGAGCCCAGTGGACCGGGATGGATCTTGCCAGCGTGAAGAATTGCCGGATTACGGACATTTTCCACCAGGACTATCTCTCTCCGCGTCCCGACACGATGTCACTGCGGCTGGCCAAGGATGGCTACCTGATCTGGAACGCGCTCTATGCTGGCAAAAAGGCGCCCGCCATTGACTTGAGCCTTACGCGTCCGGCTCGTCCCGCTCCGGTTTACGAAGTGTCCGGGCAAAATCTCAAGTTCGGTCCGGAAGTGACCATCGAAGCTTGGGTCTCGGCCGACATTGGCGAGCAAATCGGCTGGAGCTACGTTCGGTTTCTTGAAATCGGCAACTTCTCGGCCGACATCCTGGCGCAGTGCGGTCGTCTGCTTCGCCTGAACCTCAAGGATCCCATTGTGCATCTTACTTCCCCGTTCTGCGGTGAGCGGATGACCCACATGGCCCTCGTGTTCCGGCCCGGCAAGGAAGGCCAGATTTATTTCGATGGCCAGAAATGCTTCGTCGGAACCGCTCCGGTGGATTGGAGTAAGGAGTTGGTTCAGAGCATCCGGATCGGAGCCGTCCAAGGCGGGAAGAATCGGTTTATGGGCCGGGTCGGTCGGGTTGCGATCGCCAACACGGCTGCTACAGCCGAACAACTCCAGCACCGTGGCTTGGATGCCGCAGCTTTGCCGGGCACCATTGCCGATTGGCAGATTCCGGAAGCGGAGGCGCCCGAGGTCAGTTCGGTCGTTGCGGGAGCTCCCACGCTGGTAAACCAGCAACTGGCTTACGTCCGCTCCAAAGACATGTCCCCGGAATTGCCGGTGGTGAACGGGATGCTGAAGGTCCCGCAAGGGGCGCAGTTCAAGTGGGATATCAAGGAAAAGGATATCGCCTTCACCTCGCTCTGGGACAACTGGCCGCGGAAGGTGACCGTCCCGGTCAACCAAACGGGCGATTCGGTCTGGATGCTGGTGGCGGGTTCGACCAACCCCATGCAGGTCCGCATTGCCAACGCGGCTCTGCGCTTTGAGTATGCCGACGGCACCACGGAACAACTCGACCTGGTCAACCCGACCAATTTCTGGTCCTTGTGCCCGTTCCTCTGGTCGGATTACGAGTATGCCCGCGAAGGGTTCTCCCTGCCGAAGGAAAAGCCCTCCATGGTTCAACTCGGCACCAACTGCCGCGCCATGGTCTATGGCTGGAAGCTGAAAAAAGGAGTGGCACTCAAGCAGGTGACTTTGGAGAGCCTCTCGCAGGAAGTCATCGTCGGCTTGATGGGAGTGAGTGTGTGTAGCCAGTGATTTGGGCCGCCCTCGAATGAAAAACCTCGAGGGGAAATGCTTAGCTCTGATTCTAGGCCTTTGCTGGTTGGGAATGAGTGGAGTCCGGGCCGAATCGTTACCGGTTGCGGGGGAATGGCGGCACCGGTTGGATGTGCAGAAGGCCGGCGAAAAGGAGCACTGGTTTGCCAAGGAGCTTCAGGCCGACACGCCCGAAACGAGCGGCACGATGCGCCTGCCGAACACGCTGGACACCGCCGGCATCTCGCCCAATAAGGAAACGCCCACTCTGTGGCGACTTTACCGGGCCACCAAGTACGTCGGTCCGGCATGAGTTCGCAAACAGATTATCAAAACAAATAATATCCGCCTTAATGATGACCAGAAAACTTATTGGAGTAACCGTTGCTGCCGTAATGCTGGGCGGGATGGCGGCCTTTGCGGCGGATGAACTGGAGCGGGGTTTTCGCAATCCTCCTGACAGCGCCAAGCCCTACACGTCCTCGTGGTGGATGAACGGGAACGTCACGAAGGAGGGGATCACCGCTGATCTGGAGGCGATGAAACGGGTGGGCCTGGGCGGGTTTTTGCTTTTGCAAACCAGTTGGCACACGCCTCCGGGACCAGCGACCTTCATGGGTGAAAAATGGCGGGAAATGATCGCTCACGCCGTGGCGGAAGCCGGTCGGCTGGGGTTGGGAATCGGGATGCACAATTGCGCCGGCTGGTCGAGCAGCGGCGGCCCCTGGATCACCCCCGAACAGGCCCAGCAGCGTCTGGTCACCAGCGAGCAAACCGTGCAGGGTCCCGTCCATTTCTCGGCGGTGTTGCCCCAGCCTCCAGTGAGGGCGAATTATTACCGCGACGTCGCCGTACTGGCGTTTTGCACGCCCCAGGGCGAGACGGAAAGCCGGATGAAGGCGAGCGCGCCCAAGATCACCGCCAGTTTCCCCGGTTTTGACGCCGCGAAGGTTCTGGATGGCGATCCCAAGACGTTCGCGGCGCTGCCGCTGCCGCCCGCGCCGCAAAAGCCTTATCTCCAGATCGAATTCGCCGAGCCGTTCGCGGCCCGGACCCTCGCGTTGATGGGACCCCCCATCTGGCATCCCCTCGAGGTGCAGGTCTCCGAGGATGGGCAGACCTTCAAAACGATCCGGCATGCTCTCGGCCACGGTCGGGAGAATGGCCTGTTCCTGTGCTTGAGCACCGATGCGACACCGGTACGTGCCCGTTACTACCGCGTGGTGTTTCCCCGTCAGGAAAATATACAGGTGACCGAGCTGGTTTTGTCGGATCGCCTCAGCGTGGAGAACTTCGACTCCAAGGCCGCCCTCTTGCGGGAGGGTGGCGGGATTTACAGTTCGCCTGAGAATGGCCGCGTCCGGGCCGATAGCGTCGCGGGCTCCGCAGGCCAGGCCACGCCGGGCTTGGCCGTGCCGCGCGAGGCGGTGCAGGATCTCACCAGCCGCCTGACGCCCGATGGGAAACTCGATTGGGAGGTGCCCGAGGGGCGGTGGACCATCCTGCGGCTCGGCCACACGGCGGACGGCAATAGCAACAAGGGTTCCTACGGGGTGGGCTTGGAATGCGACAAATTCAGCAAGGCCGCCCTCGAGGCCCATTGGGCGGGCATGATGCGCCAAGTGGTCGAAGCCGCCGGGCCGCTGGCGGGCAAGGCGCTGGTTTCTGCCTATGTTGACAGTTGGGAGGTCGGCTGCCCGAACTGGACGGCTGCTTTTCCCGAGGAATTTCGCCGCCGCCGCGGCTATGACCTGCGCCCGTTCCTGCCGGTGCTGAGCAACCGGATTGTGGATAGCCCGGAGATCTCAGAGCGGTTTCTTTGGGATTACCGGCGCACGATCGCGGATTTGTTCGCCGAGAACTACTACGGGCATTTGGCGACGCTGGCGCACCGCAACGGCCTCAAGTTCCAGGCCCAGACCTACGGCTGCGGGCCGATGGACGAGTTGCTCTCCAGCGCAACCGCAGACATTCCCATGGGCGAGTTCTGGCAAACCACCTACAGCGGCGCGGGGGAGCCCTCCTGTAAAATCGCCGCCTCGGCGGCCCACGCCTATGGCAGGCCCATCATCGCGGCGGAGTCCTACAGTGGTGGCGGCAAATGGGATCTTCACCCCTTCGCACTCAAGCCGTATGGCGATGTGGCTTACTGCCGGGGGATCAATCGCTTCGACATGTATTGCGGCGAGGCGCTTCAACCCTGGATGAACGTGGCGCCCGGCATGACCATGGGGAACTGGGGTCTTAACTTTGACCGCAACGTCACCTGGTGGGAACAGGGCAGGGCGTGGATCAGTTATCTGACCCGCTGCCAGTACCTCTTGCAAGAGGGAAGGTTTGTTGCCGATGTTTGCTTCTTCGACGGCGAGGACTATCTCGCTGGCCACCAGATGGGGAGCGACTATCTCGTACTTCCCGCCAAGTCTCCGATGCCCAAGGGATACGACTACGATCTGCTTGACCGCAAAATGCTCCTGGGAAGCATGAATGTTGAAAACGGTCTCTTCGTGTTGCCCTCCGGGATGCGTTACCGTTTCCTCGTTTTACCCGACTCCAAAGCGCTGACCCTGCCGGTGGTGAAAAAA
>SESF01021969.1_pt1 | contig 28115 bp, 25 predicted proteins | sample 3171521 | NCBI WGS metagenome assembly SESF01 (sample SAMN10866945, study PRJNA518727) | freshwater metagenome | biome: subpolar coniferous forest; feature: holomictic lake; material: water; isolation source: holomictic Lake 227, 6 m and 8 m depth | place: Canada: near Kenora, Ontario | collected...
GTTGCCTTTTCACTGGTTCCCGCTTCAATGTGGCCCTCCGTGCCAAAGATTGTTGAAGAACGATACCTGGGTTCGGCTTATGCACTTGTGTTCTGGATTCAGAACATTGGTCTAATGTTCTTTCCCTGGCTTATAGGGGTTGTGATTGAAGCCGTAAATCCGGGTGTAACCGAGGCAATTCAAAATGGAGATGTCAACGCGGTTTACAACTATACAGTGCCAATGCTTGTGTTTTCAAGTCTCGGTGTTGCAGCTATTTTCCTGGGATTCCTCCTCCGCAGGGAAGACAAATTGAAGGGTTACGGACTTGAATTACCAAACAAAAGAACCTAAAGCCAGCATGTCTTTATGATGGTGCGTTCATCATATTTTATAACCCTGTTAATGATAGTGTCACTTAGCGCCATGGGCAATACCATGCCCATGGCCGCCGGTGATACCATCAGGCTAAATTTCGACACCATCACAAATTTCTCTCTTACTCTTCCTCCCTGGCAAACGGTTGACCTTGACCATCATGTTACGTATGGAATAGAAAATCATTTTTTTCCTAACGACACGGTTGCAAAAGCTTTCATGTGTTTCAACCCATCGGCTGTCGTCCCTCCGATGAGTGATTCAGCAATCCTGCCTCATAGCGGAAAAAAATACGGGGCATGTTTCTCTGCTATTCCAGCCCCGAACAACGACTGGCTCATCTCACCCAGGATTCACCTTCAGCAGCATGCACAATTTTCATTATGGGTGAAGTCTTATACCGATATCTACCAGGGGCCCGAACAGTATAATATTCTGATCTCGGTTACCGATTCGGCCACCCCGAGCTTTACATCCATTTCCGGTTCCCAGCCACTTCTGGCCCCAACCACCTGGACCCGGAAGGTGTTTGACCTTTCAGCCTATGAAAACAAGGATGTGTTCTTAGCTGTTCAATGTGTTTCGAATGACCATTTTATTTTTATGGTGGATGACATCGAGATAATCACCTCAGGTACGGGAACGCTGAAATCCGATTTCACAGCCAGCAGGACTCAGATCAATGCAGGTGATAAAGTAAATTTTCTGGATGTCTCAACCGGGATCCCGACTTCCTGGCAGTGGACTTTCCAGGGGGGAACTCCTGCAATCTCAAACCTTCAGAATCCGCAGAACATTTTATACACTGATCCGGGCAATTACGACGTTACGCTTACTGTAGGGAACGGCTCATCCACCGACACAAAAACAATTACCGGATATATCAAGGTTGGTCGATACCCTTCTTCAGCATCGCTTGACTTTGAGAGCCTTGCTGACTTTACACTCAGTTTCAATCCATGGTCAACTCTTGACATTAACGGAGGCGCCACCTATACCATCGGGAATAATATCACTTTTCCGCATAGCGGACAGCCAATGTCTTACATCTGTTTCAACCCGGCTGCTACGACTCCTCCGGAACCTTTTATGAAACCACATACAGGGCAAAAGCTTGGATGTTGCTTTTCTTCAACCCCACCTCATAACCCTAATAACAAATGGCTGATCTCGCCGCGTTTAACATTGGGAACAAATTCAAAGCTTGATCTTTGGGTCATGACCTATAATACATACTATGGCCTGGAAAGGTATAGAATTGCCGTCTCGACGACTGATATGAACCCTTCCAGTTTTACATACCTGACAATCGGTTATGAGACCGCGCCTGTCGATTGGACCCAGCGTTCATATGACCTCAGGGCCTATAATAATATGACTGTATATATAGCCATCCAATGTGTTTCGGACGACCAGTTTATTTTCATGGTCGATGACATAAGCATTACCTCCCTGGCAGGTGTGGATGATCAGAAGAAAGACCTGAATTTTTCGGTTTACCCGAATCCCGCTGAAGATTTTATTAGAATTTACTGTGATCTGCCTGATGGAACTTTTGTGAGTATCGAACTTATCGATATCCTAGGGAAAGAGGTAAAATCGGCCGGGTATAAAAAGGAAAGTGAAGCGATGCTGCTTGATGTTGCGGATCTGAAACCCGGAGTTTATTCCCTCATGATCAGGGCCGGCGAAAGGCAGGCAACAAGTAAAGTTCTGATAACAAAATAATGCCGGTAAAATGAAGAGATTTTATTTCAGCCTGTGTCTTTCGTGCATAATTTTTATTTTCATCTCTATCCGGCCTGCTAATGTGATGGGCCAGCGGCAATCGGCCGGCGTTCCACTGAGTATCGCACAGGCGCTGGATCCCGGAAGCGTGCATATTTATGATCTTCAGCCACCCGACGAAGACCTCATCCGCCAAAAGGAAAATTCAAAACAACTCCCTTACAGGTTTGCCCTGAGCCTTAAAGCGGACTTCTCGGCAACCAATTCGGGCAATACACTAATAACAGTCAATGGCCTCAGGGTCTGGAGGCTGGCGTTGAGATCGGCAGGCGCCAAAGCGCTTATCCTTTACTTTGACCGCTTCAGGATACCCGAAGGGGGGAAGCTCTTTGTTTACAATCCTTCAAGGACTGTTTTGTTCGGGGCATATACATCGTTGAACGAAAACTCATTCGGAACATTTGCCTGCCCGCTTATCGAAGGTGAGAAGGTCGTGCTGGAATACAATGCCCCTGCATCTCTTCCTCTCCCCGACATTCATATTTCGGAATTATCCTATGCATTCCGCGGTGTTGCGAACTATAATGAACCCGACGCAGCTACAGGCTCGGGAATTTGTGAGGTGAATGTCAATTGTTCTGAAGGGAATAACTGGCAGAAGCAGAAAAGAGGAGTAGTAAAGATTGTCACCAAAGACAGCACAGGAGGTTCGAGCTGGTGCTCAGGATCCCTGGTTAACAATACCAATAACGACGGAACCCCTTACCTGCTTACCGCAAATCATTGCGGAGCTAAATCACGGCCTGTAGATCTGAGCCAGTGGCTGTTTTATTTCAATTATGAAATGCCCGGTTGCCCGAATGCTACGGCTTCAACTCCGGCTGTATTACTCGGCGCTGTCTTGCAAGCCCACGGAGGGACCGAATATACAGGTTCGGATTTTTACCTTGTAAAGCTTAAAGAAACGATTCCCGACTCCCTTCATGTTTACTTCAACGGATGGAGCCGGGAAGATGTTCCCAGTCCCAACGGCACGGGAATTCATCACCCTATGGGAGATGTTAAAAAGATCTCGACATACCTTTCACCCCTGGTAACTTCGTATTACCCCCAGAATCCAAACCCATGCTTCTGGGAAGTATGGTGGAACAAGACTGCCAACGGCCACGGAGTGACTGAGGGTGGTTCATCAGGTTCACCGATATTCAGTTCCGAAGGACTTATTGTGGGCACGCTTACCGGCGGGAATTCCCTCTGTGATTCTGCTCATATCAACCTGTCTGACTATTACGGCAAGTTTTCATGGCATTGGGACAAAAACGGGGCAGATTCATCGAAAGTCTTAAAATACTGGCTTGATCCAATGAACACAGGTTTGATGAGGTTGGGCGGATGGGCACTGGGCGTTGAGGAGAGCATTTCTGTTTCTGATTTAAAATTGTTTCCCAATCCGGCTTCGCAAAGCACAAACCTGGTCGTTTCAGGCGGGATCAGTACAGGCGATGCCTTCAGCATCACCTGTACCGATATTCTCGGAACTATTCGTCATGTGCCGGTTTCAGAATTATCAGCCGGGCATTACCTGATCGACACCCGGAATCTTGACCCGGGGATCTTTTTTGTCACAGTTACAGGCAGCGCTTTCAGGAAGAGCATAAAACTTGTTAAAATCTAAGAACTTGCCGGAATCTCATTTGGATAAAAATCTTTTGGATGAGAGGGTATCTCCCGAATTAGCTGAAATAGCCGATAAAGTATTTACAGGAGTATCCCTCAGCCCGGCCGAAGGACTTTTTTTATTCGAAAAAGCAGAATTGAGCTTCCTGGGGATGCTTGCCGATAGTGTCAGAAAGCGGAATAACGGGGATACGGCCTGGTTCATCCGTAATTTTCACATTGAGCCTACAAACATATGTGTTAACCGCTGTATTTTTTGTTCCTTTTCCCATCATTTCAGCCATATCAAATGGGAGCTTTCGGTGGATGACATCCTCGCAAAAGTTGAACAGCAGGATGAAACTGTGCGGGAAATCCATATCACAGGCGCTGTTCATCCAAACAGGGATATAGAGTATTATGGAGGCCTGCTGAAAAAAATCAAGGCACTTCGCCCTTCACTGCACATTAAAGCTTATTCGGCAGTCGAGCTGGATTATATGATCCGAAAAGCAGGGATGGATTTTATCACTGGTCTGAAGTACCTGAAGGAATGCGGACTGGATTCAGTCCCCGGGGGAGGGGCGGAGATCTTCGACGAAAAACTCAGGCATGAGATTTGCGGTATGAAGACCAGTTCGGCTGACTGGCTGGAAATCCACCGCCTCGCTCATGAGATCGGACTGCCTTCCAACGCCACTATGCTTTACGGGCATTTCGAAACCTATGCCCACAGGATAGACCATCTTGAAAGGCTGAGACAACTGCAATCAGACACTCATGGGTTCAATGCATTTATACCCCTGAAGTTCCACAGGCTGAACAATGAAATGAGGTTTATTCCACAGGTTGCTGTGACTGAAGACATGAGAATGTATGCTGTTTCGCGGGTGTATCTCGACAACTTTCCTCATATCAAAGCGTACTGGCCTGCACTGGGCAGGAAGATGGCCCGGGTCTCGCTTTCGTTCGGTGTTGATGATATGGACGGCACAATCAATGATTCGACAAGGATTTACTCCCTTGCCGGAGCTGAGGAACAAAGCCCGGTAATGACTGTGAGCCGCATGATAAGACTCATTGAAGAAGCAGGAAGGACCCCTGTTGAAAGGGATTCTTTATACAAAGCCATCGGCTGACTCCTTCAGCATAATATCCCTCACCATTGTCGTAACATCTTTTGAATCCATACCCTTGATAGCAGAGTATGGAATGGGCTCAAGCACCCTCGCTTCGATGTTATGGTTCTTATTGATAAGAAAGCCCCCTTTTCGTATAGCCATTGAAGTTCCCAGGATAACGATCGGCAGGATCGGCTTCTGGTTCTCGAGGGCGAGATGAAAAGCCCCTGTTTTAAACGCCTGGATTTTACCATCTTTTGAACGTGTCCCTTCAGGGAATATCATTACTGAACTGCCCAGCCTAAGAACTTTAGTGGCCTTGATCATCATCCTGCGCATACTGCTCTTGCTGGCCCTGTCAATAAGGATATACTTGTTCAGGTACATATTCCACCCGATAAAGGGAAAAAGTGTAAGGGATTTCTTTGCGACCCATTTGAAGTTCACCCATAAAAGATAGAGAACCAGGATATCTGCTCCCGATTGATGATTCGAGACAATGACATAGGTTTCGTCCTTACTGATGTGTTTGCGGCCTGTTACTCTTGTCCTCCAGAGAAAATTTGCCTTTAGTGCGAGATATGACCAAAAGCAGCTGAATTTGTGCACAACGGTCATTTTTTTATCGAACGGGAACGTGAAAAGGAAAAGGACACAGCTGAGCGGAAACAGAATTGCTGAGATAAAGAACAACTCGAACCAGAAATATGATGATGCCAGGAAGCGAACTGTACTCTTCATGCTCTCGGGATTTAGTCTTCGTTGCCTTTATACTGGCTGTATGTCCTCCATTTATCAATTACCGAAGCGAGATCCGCCGGGTATTCCGAATCGAAAAACATTTGCCTCCCTCCGGCCGGATGCAGGAACCCAAGTGATTTTGCGTGAAGAGCCTGGCGGGGCAGCAAATTGAAACAATTCTGTACAAACTGCTTGTACTTTGTAAAGGTGGTCCCTTTCAGGATTTCGTGGCCCCCGTAACTTATGTCATTGAATAAAGGGTGGCCTATATGTTTGAAATGAACCCTGATCTGATGGGTACGACCTGTCTCAAGCCGGCATTCAACCAGGCTCACATAACCGAAACGCTCAAGAACCCTGTAATGTGTAACGGCCTCACGCCCTTTATCCTGATCTTCAAATACAGTCATGACAAGGCGGTTTCTTGGATCTCTTCCGATATTGCCTGTTATCGTACCCTCATCATCTTTCAGATTCCCCCAAACAAGGGCAATGTAAGTCCGTTCAATGGTATGATAGAAAAACTGCCTTGCAAGTTTGCTCTGCGAAAGCTCATCTTTTGCGACAAGAAGGATGCCCGAAGTGTCTTTGTCGATGCGGTGTACGAGAAACGGTCTTGAATCCTTCGAAGGCACCGATTTCTGAAGATGGAACAGCAAGCCATTCTGAAGAGTGCCTGTGAAATTTCCATGCCCGGGATGCACAACTATACCTGCTTCCTTGTTTACAACAATGATCTCAGCATCTTCATAAACTATGTTCACAGGGATATCTTCGGGATAAACTTCTGTATCCCTTGGCGGATGGGCCAGTACAATAGTTATAACATCCAGGGGCTTGACCTTGTAATTGGGTTTGACCGGCTTACCGTTGACGAGAATATTTCCTGCATTGGCAGAGTTCTGAATCCTGCTGCGGGAAGCATTTTCTATTTTGGCGAAAAGATATTTGTCAATCCTGAGCTGAGCCTGGCCCTTATCCACCACAAACCTGAAATGCTCATATAATTCTAAGGGTTCATCGTGAATTTCGGCATTCTCATCCATAAGTAAGGTTTTCAGGGATCAGGGAGTGATTATGATTTTTCTTACTGCAGTTTTATTTCCATTCCCATCACTGAGATACAAAATATAAATACCCTGGTTAAGTGCCGAAAGGTCGAGCCGTTCAGTGTATCTTGTCTTAAGCATCGTTTGCCCCAGAAGATTCGAAATGCTTATGCTGTATTTGTCGGCGGATGAGGGAGCGGCATCGTTCAGGCGGAGGTGAAGAACACCGTCACGGCAGGGATTCGGATAAACGTTCAGTGAGACAGAAACGGGTTCTGTTTCTTCAATACCAAGCGGTATGGGCTTGCCAACGATCGGTCTCATCATGAGGGATCCTGAAAATGCGCTTGGATACCATCTTCCGGTTGTATTATAAAAGATCTGGTCAGAATGGTCATTATAGCTGTCAAATCCAAGGCACATATTTTCAGGACCGGTTTGTATCCAGCCTACGTAAAAGGCACCACTTACAGGAATCGGAGGCGTGTGATAAGTAACGAATTTATTCAGGCGGTCGGCATACCTTGGTACAGTAAGTTTGCTGTAGAGTGTATCACCGGGGGTTCCCACATCATCACTCCATACACATAAATAAAAATACTGGGTATTCGCGTTGTTGAATACATGGTTAAAGTACATCTGCACAGCCCTCAGGGTGTCGGGTTTGTTCAGGTTAAAACGGTAGGCAAGCATCGCCCCTGCAGGAGTGAGCCCGTACGAAGCCTCAGGAGTTCCGTCATCATAGGCAAAAAAATTATAGAGGGTTTGTGTGCCTGTGATCGTATCTCCCATAGTCGACGACGGGGCATTATCCTTAATGGTATGCTGCATCGTGAATACAGCGCTGTCGGCTTGTGTGACGGGATAGAACCACGACACCACGGGATGCAGGGTTACCGGCCCGGTAACATAAACCGGCTGAACATTGAAATTAGGGCTGTTTAATGTTTTGGTAAAGGAGCCTGAAGGATTGGTGACTTTATAGCTGTACCGGCAATTCTGGGTAGTTGCAGCACGGTTACTGAAGATGACCATGACAGAATCGGCCATCTCCGTTTCAGGGGCTGCCGTGTATTGGGGATATGGCATGGATTCATAATTCCTGAGCATGCTGGGTGCACGGTCAATGAAACTGACCTCAGGAATGATTGTGTCGTTCATGTTCCTTCCAATGTTCAGGTAAACGTTATCGATATTCCACTGATCACAATTTGCCTCCCATGAAATTTCGGGAGGGGCGGCAAAATTCACATAATTGTAAAACTGAAACCTGAATGTTTTTTTGAAAAACAGGAAAGTGTCTCTGATCGGAATCATCACCTGAACAAAATACTGCTCATGATTGATGGCTCTGAATGTGTCGAGCGGCATCCCTGTACTCGACCATGCCCTTACCCAGAGATTGGGAATATGAATGGTGTCGGTCAGAATAACCGTGTCGTGGGCAGGTACGGCAAGGAACCGAAGGATAAGCGAATCCTGTGCCAGAGGAAAATTTCTCGACCTCCCCTGGGGCTGGAAATAAAAACTCAGGTAAACCGAATCAGCCTCTGTTAGTTTGCGGGGAACAGGTGTAAATACTGAATCAAGTCTGATATATCGCGATGTCAGGCTGTCGGCAATGAAAGGAGTAGGGCCGGGTTGCGCCTTCTTATACATCAGTCCGTTCTCATCGATGGCATCAAATGTGACGGCCCCCAGGTTCGGAGGAAAAATCGGCATATCAGTGTTTACAAAGGTGAAATTATCGATCCAGAGGTTGCTGGTCGGGTAAATGCTGTCGTAAGAAAAGTCATCAAAAAAGGGGAGGCCGATGGGGATAGTGTCATTGCCGGTTTTTACGCGGCCCTGCATCTGAAGGTCAAGGAATTTCTGCCGTACGACTGGATTCATTTGCAGGCCGGTTAAAATCTCCTGAGCCCATCCGCATACAGATATAAAAAAGAAAAGTATTGTTATGATTCGTCTCATTATGTTATTTTCTTTTCACTATTCACCAACTCACCAACTCACCAACTCACAATTTATTCACGAATTGCTTATTTCTATGGTGTTCATTACGGCTTCGCCGAACACAATTTCACAACTCACTGCAGCAGGCTATCCAGCACAACAGTATCCTTCTTCATCTGGCTTGCTTTTGCGCCCATACCCACCTGCAGGTCAATGATTGACCCTTTGTCGATTTTTGTACCTGCTGCAATGATCCGGTTTCCCATCATCTGGTTCTGAACTGCATCTTCATCAAACGACCTGATAAATATCAGTTTCCCAAGCTTAAGCCCTGAACTTTCAAGCATCGACTGGGCCTGTCGCAAAGTAAGGTCCTTAAGGTCTGGCATTGCAGTTTTTTCAGGAATCATTGACACAATGGTCAGGTAAACCATCCGGTCATGCTTAACCCTTGAACCCGGGTATGGATCCTGTGAAAGGATAGACCCCTTGGTTTTTTCAGAATCAAAAATGCTGTCGTTGATCGCAAATTTGAAATCGGTGTATTTATCTCCCCTGCTTACATCAGAGATCAGTTGTCCCCTGAAATCCGGAACTACAATATAATCACTATGTTTGGTATACCATGATAGAGAATAGAAGGTAATCCAGAGCAAAACAGCTGTAATACCAACCGAGATTAAAAAATGCTTCAGAAATTTTTTTGAAAACAAAAACCTGATAAAGTTCATTCCTGCATTTACCTTATTAACCTGAATCAGACGATTTTATTGTGCTTTTACGGCATGGCAAACTTACGAAAAATTGGCTTTGCCTCAAAATACCCCGATTTTGTGTTAATTTTGCCCGTTAAATCTTATATATGTACAATATTGCCATAGTTGCCGGGGGAAATTCGGGGGAATATGAGATTTCGATGAAAAGCGGAAAACAGGTCGAACTTCATATGGACCTTTCCCGATTTCGTCCTTTTCTTATCGAGGTCAATGAGACAAGGTGGAGATACACCATTGGATCCAAGTCATTCCCGGTTGATAAAAACGATTTTTCACTGACGATAGGGAAACGTAAGGTTAGGTTCGATGGGGTATTCAACGCTATTCATGGCACTCCGGGTGAGGATGGCAAGCTGCAGGGATATTTTGACATGCTTGGAATCCCTTATACATCAAGCGGAGTTACAACCTCGGCGGTCTCTTTCAATAAAAGCTTCTGTAAGGATGTTGTCGCTGGCTACGGAGTTGACGTTGCGAAATCAGTTCACCTGTATAAGGGGGTCAAGGGAGGTGAGCCGGAGGTTTTAAAGAATCTGACTCTTCCGGTTTTCGTAAAGCCCAACAACGGGGGATCCAGCGTTGGAATGTCGAAGGTCAATCACAAGAAAGACCTGAAAGCCGCACTTGCCAAAGCGTTTAATGAAGATAATGAGATCCTGGTGGAGGAGTTCATCAAAGGCAGGGAACTTACATGCGGGGTTATTAAATGCAAGGGAGAGGTCATTGCCTTTCCTGTCACCGAAATACTAACGAAAAAGGAATTTTTTGATTACGAGGCAAAATATGAACCGGGGATGGCCGATGAGGTCGTTCCTGCTGATATATCTGTACAAGCTGCTGATGCCTGTCGTGAAATTTCGAAAAATCTTTTTATAAAGCTTGGCTGCAAAGGGATTGTACGTTTTGATTACATTTTATCGGGAAGCAGATTTTATTTTCTTGAGGTAAATACTGTTCCCGGAATTACTTCAGCCAGTATAGTCCCGAAGATGGCCAAAGCCTATGGATGGTCGTATACAGACCTGGTCACCAAATTGTTGAACGAAATTCTCTGATAAAAAATAAATTGATGATTTCACTTGTTTTTGCTACGAATAATGCTCACAAACTTCGGGAGGTACGCGATATCACCGGAAATGCGGTAACGGTCAGAAGTCTGGGCGACATCGGGCTTTTTTCCGATATTCCTGAAACCCAGGCCACGATTGAAGGAAATGCGAGGCAAAAAGCGAGGTTTATCTATGATAAGACCGGCCTGGATTGTTTTGCCGATGATACGGGGCTTGAGATCGACGCTCTGGATGGCAGGCCGGGTGTGTATTCGGCCAGGTATGCGGGTGAAGGATGCAGTTTCGCCGATAATGTGAACAAGGTGCTCCTTGAGATGCAGGGGATTGAAAACCGCAGGGCGGCTTTCCGCTGCGCTATCTGCCTGATATATAAAGGCAATGAATTTGTTTTTGAGGGAATTATTGAAGGTGAGATAACAACCGTTCCTTCAGGATCTGAAGGCTTCGGCTATGACCCTGTATTCAGGCCACTGAAACAATCCCAGACTTTTGCCGAAATGCCGGCATATCTTAAAAATGGTCTCAGCCATCGGGGAAGGGCTGTTCAGAAAATGCTCCAGTATCTTAGCCAGCTGATGTAAAAAAAATCCCGGGGGTTGGCCGGGATTTTTTATATCATGTTTCCAGTTTTATGGGAAAATCACGCCCTTATAACTTGTTGCGTCAACCCATGGGATGGAACTGCCGAAACGCTTGTTGATAGCATCGATGAAGCAGTTTGCCGACAAGGCATTTCCCCTTGGGGTAAGATGAACTCCGTCAAGAGAGAACGCTCCGCCAGTAACAAACTTTGTGGTCATATGAACACCGTCCCATATAACGCCTGACTGGGAAGTAAGTTCTTTCATTTTTGCCCTGACGTCGACTAAACCAACTTTGCGGTTTGAAGCCAGTGTGTCAATGATTGCATTAAATGCGTCAGTGGAAAACTTGATCTTGTCAATCTCATCCTGGGTCAGCACAAACTGATCAGGAATGGGATATGGCCTGTAAGTGGCGGGGTTGATGATACCCATTCCCCTGCACTTCATTGAATCCTGAGGTACTGAAAGCAGAACGAGTTCACCTGGTTGCATCTGCCTCACATGCATAGGATGAGGGTTGGTGGGATCATTGATGATAAAGGCATTCTGCCCTACAACATAATGGAATGGCAGCTGGTAAAGCGACATTGCATAATTGATCGAATCGGCAAGCGTCTGCCTCGAAATAACCAGTCCGTTGTAAGGAACTGTCGTAAAGAAGGGAATGCTTGTAATATCCGGAATATTGGCCATTACGCCTTGTGCTCCGGTTGCAAGCATTGCGCCGAGAACAGTCTTCATGTAAAAATAGAAGGTCTGCGGTTTGGTGATCGAATCAGCTGGCGAGCCTCCTGAAAGAGCCCATCCGAGAACGTCATTGTCGCCAAGCTGCATGGTGAAGAAAGTCGGACTGAGTTTTGAGAACTCCTGAACAACGGCTCCGTCCATATTGGTTGTAAACCTTGCGTAATACGGATTCAGCTTTGCATAACCCGGGTATAACATCATGAACGACCTGACTCCTGGTATCCCGAGGTTGTTTACAGAATATCCGACAGGTGCAAGAGGTTCTAATGCACCCTGTGCATACACAGGTGAAAGGCTTGTGATACCCTGGCAGTCGGTCTTGTAACCCAGGACAAACTTGGGAGGTGCTCCAGGGTAGATGGCAACCCCGTAATTGCTGGATACCATCGGCTGTACAAAAGCGCCGCCACCGGCAAGCTGAAGCTGCTGGGCAATGATGTTGGGACAGGAATATACCTGACCGTCATGGTATAAGGCACCATCGGCATATCCGGCAACAAGCGAATTCCCGACAGCGACATATTTTGTAAAGTTTGCTGACCCTTTATCTACTGCAAATTCACTGATCTTTCGTTCACAGGAGGTGAAAAGGGCGAGTGATAATATAATGAATGCTAGTTTTTTCATTTCGCTCAGTTTTTTAAATTAGAAACTATATGATAAACCGATGGCTGGAATGTAAAACACCGAACTGTAGGTGCCTCCGAAATTCTCCGGACTGTAATTCCCGTCACGTTTCATCCCCATCAGGTAAAGAAAAGCGGCGTCAATGCTGAATCCCTTGAATGGAAATACTGATAATCCTGCAGTCAGACCAATTTCATTTGTGCTTGGTGTCTGCGGATTAAGATAATCGGAAGGAACCGGCGAGGGATCATAGTAACCACCTACCCTGACAGTAACAGTCGGATTGATTTTATACTGAAGACCGAGCCTCGGGATGAGCCTGTTCTGATATAGGGCGGCAGTTGCTGTCCTGTTCAATGCCGGTGTCTTTGTTTTAAAGTTGAATACCAGTGAATCATACTGGCTCCAGAAAACATAACATAGGTTGAGGCCAATGAGAAATTTTTCATTGATCTCATAAGATAATCCGAAATCAAGATTGGCGGGAAGAGGTAAGGAAACTGAAACATTACCGTCGGGGAACTGGCTTTTTAAAGAGGCAGGAACTGTAAATGTTGCTTTTGCATTCTGCACATCCATATTGATCTTCGAACGGTAGTCGATACCTATATTAAGTCCCTTAACCGGATGGATCTGAATACCTGCATTGAACCCGAAACCGATTGTGCTTCCTTTGATATTAAGCTGGCCTTCGCCCGAAGGGCCGTCAAGAGGCAATGCCTTATTAAGATTAACTGTGCCGTAAGCCCATACCAGTCCGATACCGATACCAACGATGTTCTTGAACTTGTATGATACAGTCGGCTGGACCGTGATTGCATTAAAACTCAGGTTCTGGATAAGATAACGGCCATGCCAGTTGTCGCCCCACGAAAGACGGTTCCCGTAAGGTGTGTTTACTGCCAGCCCGATACTGAGATTGTCAGTGGCTTTATAAGAAGCATAGAGATAAAATGGAGTGTTAAGCTCATGTACAAGGTGAGCCTGGTAATTCTCATTAGTCTGCTGGAAGGTCACCCTTGCCATGATCAGGCTTACCCCGCCTGAGATGCTCCATTTGTCTTTAATAAAAGAAACGGCTCCTGGATTGTAAAATATGGCGCTTGCATCGTAGGTAAGCGAAGTCCCGATCAAACCCATTCCGGTATTCCGCGTACTATGCAAACCAACCTGGTAGCCTCCTCCCATGGAGGTCATTGCTGCAAAACAAAATAGCAGCAAAAGGAAAGTAATTCTCCTCATGATACAGTTTTTTTGGTTAATACTGGGCGCAAGTTAGCAAAAATTTGAAATATGAATAAAAAGATACATGATTGTGCCGACAACTTGTTAGGTATTTTTCCTTATCTTTGCACCAGAAACCCCCAACCATCAATAGTATGAAAAAGAATTTTACATTCCTGCTTTTCCTCACAATCTTTTCCTGCGGCATTTTTGCCCAGTCGCTTCAGCTGAAAACCCATACGGGCGCTGTTGTTACAAACGGCTCAACAATTTTTCTCAAATGGAACTATGGGGATACCACAACTGATGTGTATGTGGAACTGAAAATGCAAAACACTTCAGCTACAGCTGCAAGTTACAAGGCAATTAAGGTTAATAAGGTACTCCCGAACAGACAAAAATCTTATTTTTGTTTTGCCGGCGGGTGTTTCCCTGACACGGTGACTGTATCTCCAACCCAGCTTTCACTCGCAGCCGGGCAGGAAGTCACTGATTTCAGCGCTCATATTAAGCCGGATTCTACCACAGGCAATTCGGTTGTATATTATAAATTTTACAACGTGGCAAACCCAAGGGATACGATCAGTGTTTTTGTTCAGACCCAGATCTGGCATCTTGGGATCAATAATAATTCCGGCGACATTGCAGATCTCAGCTCAGCCTATCCTAACCCGGCCAATAATCATTTTACTGTCGATTATAAACTTCATGAGCAGGGTACTGCCCGTCTGATCTTACAGAACATCCTGGGATCAACTGTCAGGGAAGAGATCTTGTCAGCTGAATCAGGCAAAATTCAGATGAACGTATCCGATCTCCCCGAAGGCATTTACATGTATTCATTAAATATCAACGGCAAATCCATATCGGCGCGTAAACTCCTGATCAGGCATTGATCGTGAACTTACGAAACAGCGTAAAAAAAAGCCCCGATCAGGGGCTTTTTTTTATGCTCTGTAATACAGGATCATTCTTTTTTCCAGGTCGTGAAAGGATTTGAGGCCAGGGCTGAATTATAATACCTCCGATCCCCGCTTACTTCCAATCCGATCCATGAAGGAACTTCAAAGGTCTCATCCGCAGTCCGGAGTTCAATCTCCGCAACGATCAACCCATGGTTATCATCATGAAATACATCGACTTCCCAGGTTTTCTGGTTGAAGATTATGCAATACCTGGTTTTAGTTACCTGGCTAACTGTGAACTTTTCAAGAAGTTCCTCTGCATCACCTGCAGGGATCTCATATTCGTATTCGTCCCTGGTGTTGTTACTGGTTGCTCCTTTGATTGTTATAAATCCCTTGTTACCGGCGATCCTTACACGTATCGTTTTCCCCGGCTCGTCATTCATATATCCCTGCCTGTACTCCTTGCCTTCCGGCTTCGGAAGCTCAGCCCACAGTGTATGATCAACAAGGAATTTGCGCTCGATCTCGATTCCCATGCAGGGCTGACTTACTTCAATCCGAACTCTTTCTTTATCTTCTCGACATAATCAAGTTTTTCCCATGCAAAGAACTCTACCTTTTTCAGATAGACTTCCCTGCCGCTTCCATTGACCTTTTGGGGTTTAGAACCTTTTACCGGGTAATACACCTCCACTTCCTTTGCGTAATAATCACGCCCGAAGTGCCCGTATGATGCCGTGGGTACGAATACTGGATTTTTAAGGCCGAAGCGTTCAACGATGGCATAGGGCCTCATGTCGAATAGCTTATTGATCTTTTCGGCAATAGCTCCATCATGAAGGACTTTACCCTGCTTATCTTTAACTACGGCAGTACCGTAAGTGTTCACATAGAGTCCCACAGGCTGTGCCACGCCGATGGCATATGCAACCTGAATCAGTACCTGGTCAGCAACACCTGCCGCTACCATGTTTTTGGCAATATGCCTTGCAGCATAAGCCGCCGAACGGTCGACTTTTGAGGGATCCTTCCCAGAGAAAGCCCCGCCACCGTGTGCTCCGTGTCCGCCGTAGGTGTCAACAATGATCTTCCTCCCTGTAAGCCCGGTATCGCCGTGTGGACCGCCGATTACAAACTTTCCTGTAGGGTTGACAAACAGTTTGAAATCCTTGCCGAAGAGTTTCTGTACCCTGGCAGGGAGGGTTTTTTTAACCCGGGGGATCAATATTTTAAGAACGTCCTCGCGGATCTTGTCCTGCATGGCCTTTTCAGCAACTTTTTCAGCTTTGGCCGAAGAATCCTTTGCTTTTACGAATTCGTCATGCTGTGTGCTAACGACAATTGCGTCAATCCTGAGCGGTTTGCCGTTGTCATCATACTCTATGGTCACCTGCGATTTGCTGTCGGGCCTCAGGTACTTCATCTGCTTGCCTTCCCTGCGGATGTCGGCAAGTTCCTGCAGCAGGATATGTGCCAGTTCGCTCGACATGGGCATGAAGTTGTCCATTTCGCGGCATGCATAACCGAACATCATCCCCTGGTCACCGGCGCCCTGGTCTTCCTTTTTCTCGCGCTCAACGCCCTGGTTGATATCAGAGCTTTGCTCATGGATGGTCGAAACCACACCGCAGGAATCGCAGTCAAATCGATATTCAGCCTTAGTGTACCCTATGTTCTTAATGATCTTCCTGGCTGTTTCCTGAACGTCAACCCAGCCATTGGTCTTTACTTCGCCACCACAGACGACAAGTCCGGTGGTGACAAATGTTTCGCAGGCCACCTTAGATTCAGGGTCCCAGCGCATGAATTCATCAAGTAACGCATCCGATATCTGATCGGCGACTTTATCGGGATGTCCTTCTGAAACGGACTCCGATGTGAATAAATATCCCATATTTTAGAGTTTAGAATTACGATTTACGATTTACGATTTCCCTTCGCCTTCTTACTCCGTAACCCCGTAACCTTGTCACCTTGTTACCTTGTTACCTTTCAGAGTGCAATTGTTATAAAGAACGTCAATATATTCAATTCCATTGCCACAAACGGCAAAGTTTAGGAATTAAAAGAATGGAAGGGAAGTGATTGATGGGAGGAAATGTTGTTTTAGCATTTTTTCCAGTGGTTGCAATCAATCAAATCTTTCCACTCCGCCGGCAAATTTAAAAACTTTTTTATTCTCCTGATTAATTTTTGGTGAGTTCCTGGAAAACTTCTTCGAGCTTCTGCTCTTCCTTCTGCAGGGAAAGTACTGTCAAACCTTTATCTACAGCGAATTTGAATACATCGGCACGGATGTCGGTCCCTGCTTCGGATTCAATAAGCCACACGGCCGAAGAAATACTTTTCCCCTTTACCTGATTTGCAGATTCGTTTTCAGGTACAAGCAATTCCTTTACCCCGGCAAGAGATTGTATGATTTCCTTATTGACTGCGGATGAGAATTCAACCCTGATCAGGGGTTTGGAAGCAACTATCGAATGAAGGTTCTTGGTTGAGTCATCAGCTACGATCTTCCCTTTGTGGATAATGATAGCACGGTCACATATAGCTTCAACTTCCTGCATGATATGCGTCGACAGCATAATGGTCTTTTGCTTTCCTATTTCCTTTATCAGATGCCTTATTTCGGCAATCTGGTTCGGGTCCAGCCCCGATGTGGGCTCGTCGAGGATCAGTACTTCGGGATCATGGATCAGGGCCTGGGCCAGCCCGACCCTCTGCCTGTAACCTTTTGAGAGGGCTGCTATTTTCTTATGCTGTTCGGCTCCCAGACCGGTTAGAGCCACCATCTCATCCACCCTTGACCTTACAGAACCCTTAAGCTGATGAGTCCCGGCAACAAAAGCAAGGAACTCTTTTACATACAAATCAAGATATAATGGGTTGTTCTCGGGAAGGTAACCTACCTTCTTCCTCACTTCGATCGATTGTTCAAGTACATCAAAACCACAAACAGATGCTTCCCCTGAGGTCGGAGGGATGAAACAGCTGAGTATTTTCATCAGGGTGCTTTTCCCTGCCCCGTTCGGCCCCAGCAAACCCACAATCTCTCCCGGGTTAATACTTATTGAAACAGAATCCAGAGCCTTCTGATTTCCGTATAGTTTGGTGATATTGTTAACAGATATGGACATGATAATAATGTACGATGTATGATGGACGATGCACGATGGACGATGTACGATTTCACCATTTCACCATTTCACCATTTCACCATTTGAACTGCAAAAGTATAAAAAACCATCAGACCGGCTTAATCGGTCTTATAGAGTTTCCATACAGCGATGAGTATCGAGAGGGAGGCAATGGCGAACAGGGGACGGAGTACCTGTTCGGGCACTTCCAGCACCCAGAGCCTGCAACCGTCATATACCATATATATCAGGAAGGTCAGAAAAATAAACAGTCCGTACGATTTTTTCTTCTGCATCCAGATCAGCAACCCCAGTATGGTCACAGCCAGTTCGAGAAGAATCGAAATGTTCTGCAGTGCATTCATTGAATGAATTTTGCATAAATATAGTAAAAAAGAAATGCAATATGCAAGTTCCTGATTAAAAATAAATCAGCCCGACACATACCGGATAAATCCCTTCAGATGTTCGGGGATCCTGCAGGCAAGGAAGTAGGGAAGGGAAAGCAAGTAGTATGGTTTTCCTTTCAGGGTTGCAGCTTTGCGGATATTCACGTTACCGGCGTAAAGTCTGATCGCGAAAGCATGGGGAGCTTCATCGATGAACTGGTGTAGTGACCTCAGCCTGCCTGGTTCTCCTGATTTGACTACTATCGGGATGATCAGGTTCTCAAAGGGGATCACATAATCGACTTCCGCCGAAGATTGTGCTTTGTCCCTTACCCAGTAATCCAGTTTATTCGATGCGTCAGGTGAACTGCTGAGCAGTTCCTGCCCCACAATATGCCGCAGTACCTGTCCTTCAAACAAGGCATTCAGATCCATTGCCAGGAGCATCTGGTTCTGGATGCCCGAAACATGGGTCATCAGCCCCGTATCAAGCATCTGCAACCTTGGCAGTTTGTTTGAGTCAGGAGTAAGCGGGACATTTGCTGAAACCGAGGGATAGCTGAGACTCAGCAGCATTGAATTTTCGAGATACGTGAATGTGGCTGCCATTTCCCTGCTGCCGAAAGGAACATTTCCGAAGGCATTGAATTTTATCCTTGTTCCCGCGTACATGAATGCATTTTGAAGTGTAAGGCTCAGCAAATCCTTTTTAGCTTGCCTGAACCGGGTTTCATTGATATCCGCATAAAATTCCTCAAGTATCCCTTCATACACAGGCTTCAGGGAGGCCATGCTCTTTGTCTGAACAAATTTCTTTACCACCGCAGGCATTCCTCCTACAAGGCAATACCGGTGGAATAAATTCAACAGGTTATGAAACCCGCTCACCGGAAAAGGTACTTCATTGAAGGCTTCGATAGCATCCTTGTCCCCGTAAGATCTAAGGAATTCATTAAATGAGAAAGGCCTGAGATAAAGTGTTTTGAAACCAGGCGGCAACTGGTGAAGTTCTATGGCGCAGGAGAGGATCACTTTAATCCCTGGATGCAGTGATGTTATTTCTTCAGCAAGGCTGATTAACTGCGGATTGCGGCAGGTGCAATCAAAGAAAACCAGTGTACGCGGCCGGTGGGCATTCTTCCCTTTCAGGAACAGCAAAGTGTCGAGGAAGTCCCCGCTTGAACCGGATTTACGGAAGATCTCAACATCTGATGGGTCTTTGAGGTCAAGCCTGATGAATTGTCTGAAATTCCTGGCCAGGTTCTCAACCAGGGTGGTTTTACCGGTTTGCCTGGCCCCGTAAAGTATCATGCCCGGGAAAGAAATGTCGGTAGCCCATTTCTCGAGGGAGGATGCCAGGGAGCGATAATAAAATGTATTTGCCATGAAATAGGGCATAAAGTTACAAAAAATTGTCACAGAATATGGGATAATGATGTTTTCTTTGAAATTTATTATGGGATTGTTTGTGTGGTCTCAGGAATGTCAATATCTTTGCACCCCTTTTTGAAAAGAAATCAAACAGAAATATGGATACCTTAAGTTACAAAACGATCAGCGCCAACAAAGAAACCGTTACCAAGGAATGGCTGTTGATTGATGCTGAAGGCCAGATACTTGGCCGTTTGGCTGCGAAAGTCGCAAAACTCATCAGGGGCAAGATGAAAACAAACTATACCCCTCATGTTGATTGTGGCGACAATGTGATCATCATCAACGCTGAAAAAGTGTTGTTAACCGGAAGCAAGATGGATGACAAGAATTATGTTCGTCATACCGGATATCCCGGAGGACAGAGGATCAGGAACCCCCGTGAACTTTTAGCAAAGAAGCCGACCGAAGTCGTTGAAAAGGCTGTCAAAGGCATGCTTCCAAAAAACCGCCTGGGTGCTGCTCTCTTCCGTAACCTTTATGTATATGCAGGAACTGAACACCCTCATCAGGCTCAGCAACCAAAACAGATTCAATTAACCTCAATTAAGTAATATGGAAATCATCAACACAATCGGCCGGAGGAAGACTGCTGTTGCCAGGATCTACGTAAAAGATGGCCAGGGAAAAATCACCGTCAACGACAGGGATTATAAGGAATACTTCCCAACCCCTATATTGCAGTTCAAGGTTGTTGAACCTTTTGAAGTCACCAATACCATGGGTCAGTACGACATCCAGGTCAATCTCGATGGTGGTGGTGTAAGAGGACAGGCAGAAGCTCTTGCACATGCACTTTCAAGAGCGCTTGTAAAGATCAACGAGGAATACAAACCCTTACTCAAGGCTAAAGGATTTATGACACGCGACCCGAGAATGGTAGAGCGCAAGAAATTCGGCCAGAAGAAAGCCCGCAAAAGATTCCAGTTCAGCAAACGTTAATATTTTTAGAACTCTCATTCATTTAATATGTCCAGAACAAGTTTTGATTCATTATTGGAAGCCGGTGTTCATTTTGGCCACCTCAGGAGAAAGTGGAATCCGGCTATGGCTCCTTACATTTTCATGGAAAGGAATGGCATCCATATCATCGACCTTTATAAAACCATTGCCAAGATTGATGAGGCTGCTGCAGCCCTGAAACAGATTGCCAAATCAGGCAAGCGCATACTTTTCGTCGCTACCAAAAAGCAGGCCAAGGAAATCGTGGCCGAACAGGTGAAAAGAGTAAATATGCCATACGTTACCGAGCGCTGGCCCGGCGGTATGCTTACCAATTTTGCCACCATCCGCAAAGCGGTCCGCAAAATGGTATCCATCGATAAACTCATGACCAGCCCTTCATACAATAATCTTTCAAAGAAGGAACGACTCACCATTACACGTGAACGTGCGAAACTCGAAAAGAACCTTGGCTCCATTGCCGACCTCAACCGTCTGCCGGCAGCTATCTTTATCGTTGATATCCTGAAAGAGCACATCGCCCTGGCCGAAGCAAAGAAACTGAACATCCCGACCTTCGCCATCGTTGATACAAATTCGGATCCACGTAAGGTTGATTTCCCGGTACCGGCAAATGACGATGCTTCGAAATCAATCAGCATTATTATCGAAACAATGGTCAACGCCATTGAAGAAGGGCTTGTTGAACGCAAACTCGACCGCGATAAGAAAGCAGCTGATGAGGACAGGGGAGAACAGGATGAGGATTTCGATGACAGGCTGAAAGAGGATGAAATCGAAGAAGACGTTGCAGGCATTAAACTTGCAATCAAAGAACATCCCGATGCAAAGGTTACAAAAATGAAGACGGCTGAAGTAGAATCCGAAGAGAAGAAATCACAGAGGAAAAGGATAAACAAGCCGGTAGGCAGGACCAAAAAATAAACTTTTAACGCTAACAGAATAAACTATATGAATATTACAGCAGCGGATGTAAATAAACTTCGCCAGATGACCGGTGCCGGTATGATGGATTGTAAAAAAGCACTGCAGGAATCAGAAGGCGATTTTGAAAAAGCAATCGACTATCTCAGGAAAAAAGGACAGAAAATCGCCGGTAAACGAGCCGACCGCGATGCTAACGAAGGATTTGTTGTTGCAAAAACCACTGGAGATAAAACCTTTGCAGCAGTTGTCATGGTAAACTGCGAAACCGATTTTGTTGGAAAAACTGAAGAATTCAAACAGTTTGCAAAGGATATCCTCGATGCCGGTATTGCCAGTAAAGCCCATACCGTGGCTGACCTTATGCCACTTGCTATCGGAACAACCACAGTTGAAGGAAAACTCAACGATATGCTCGGCAAGACCGGAGAGAAAATGCAGATCTCTCATTGGGAAGTTGTTGAAGCCCCTGTAACCGTAGCTTACAACCATTTTGGTAACCGCCTTGCAACCATCCTTGGCATCAGCCCGAAAGATGGAAAGAATGCTGAAGAAGTTGCATATGAATTGTCGAAACAGGTTGCGGCAATGAACCCTGTCGCAGTTGACAAGGAAAATGTTTCCCAGGTTATTATTGACCGTGAGATGGAGATAGGCAAGGAACAGGCCCGCCAGGAAGGTAAACCTGAAGAAATGCTTGAAAAGATCGCTGCCGGGAAACTGAACAAGTTTTTCAAAGACAGCACTCTTCTGAACCAGGAATACATCAAGGATAATAAAAAGACCTGTGCCCAGTTCATCGCCGAAAATGATAAAAATCTTAAAGTAACTGGCTTTAAAAGACTTCAGTTAGGCGCATAAACTCATTGTTTTAACTAAGATCCGGGATTATCTTCGATGTATGGATAATCCCGTTTTTTTTCTATGCCGCAGAAAGACTCAGTTCAGTCGATGTTCAACGAGATTTCGGGAAAGTACGATTTCCTGAATCATTTCCTTTCATTTGGGATTGATATTCTCTGGAGGAAACGACTGGTGAAGGAAATTCTGAAGTCGAAACCCTTGCATGTGCTTGACCTGGCAACCGGCACGGCCGATCTGGCCATCGAACTCTGCCGAAAGGGAGATGTGAAGGTCACAGGTGCCGATATTTCAGAAAAGATGATGGTTGTGGGCCGGGAGAAGATTGAGAAAGCCGGACTATCGGGAAGGATTGAGCTTTCATTCGGAGATGCAGAAAACCTGGGATTCGGAAATGATGCTTTTGATGCAGTCATGATCGCATTCGGGGTAAGGAATTTCGAAGATCTTCATAAAGGGCTTTCAGAGATGCTTCGTGTGGTCAAAAACGGGGGTGAGGTCATGATCCTGGAGTTCTCTCATCCGCAGTCATTCCCGATCAAACAGTTCTATGGTTTTTATTCCCGTTTTCTTATTCCTACGCTTGGGAACTTTATCTCATCCCATCGGTCTGCTTACCGTTACCTGCCAGAAACTGTCGCAGCATTCCCCTCAGGGAAGACATTTCTCAGGATCCTGGAAGAGACGGGCTTTATGGGATGCCGAAGGATCAGCCTTTCAGGAGGAATTGCCTCCATTTATACCGGCAAAAAGCCTTCCTGAATGGTGGAACATCGCATCTTAGCGGGTTTTTATAGCAAAATAAACCTGGCATAACTTCGTTATTGTAGAGTTTAAGGCTTGTTTCAATTGAAATATACACGCTTTCTCACGTTTACCTGTATTAGCTTAATGCTTTTTTTCAGCCAGCCTGCAAAAAGCCAGACAAGCATCATTCTTAATATGCCCAGGTATGACGATGATCTTTTTCATTTCGGCTTCGTCCTTGGCGGTAACATGAGTTACCTCACTATCAGGCCGGTTAACGATTTTCAGCATATAATATGGGATTCAACCTATATACCTGATATTCTGCCGATGCCGAAAGGCGTCAGGGTCCTTAGCATTGAATCAAAGCCCACCCCGGGTTTCGTGATCAGTATTGTAAGTGATATGCGGATTGGCAACCTCTTTAACCTGAGATTTATTCCTTCCCTGAGTTTCGGCGACCGGGATGTGATTTATACTTTACAGGTCTACGGAAAAACCGACACAACGATTGTAACAACTACAAAGAAGATTCCTTCAACATATATTAATTTTCCAATCGAACTCAAATATAAAGCACTCAGGTACGGCAACTTCAGGCCTTACCTCCTTGCAGGAGCCCAGTACACTATCGACCTTGCTTCTCAGGCGAAAAAGCGTGAACAGAAAAGCCGCGACCAGAAGATTGTGAAATTCAACCAGAATGATATTTATCTTGAAGCCGGGGTAGGATTCGATTTCTATAACGAATGGTTTAAACTTGGAATCGAACTTAAAATGATGTATGGACTGATGAACATCGTCAAGTATGAGCATAATATTTACACTGATCCCATCGAAAAGCTGAATTCCAAAATATTCCAGCTGAGTTTCACCTTTGAATAGGCCTTTCCCCGGTTTTCTTATATTTGCATGTAAATCATTGATCATGGATCGTATCGCGGTTTTTCCCGGCTCATTTGACCCGGTCACTAAAGGGCATGAGTCTGTCATTAGGCGTTCGTTATACCTGTTTGACAAGCTTATTATTGCCCTGGGTGAGAATTCAGCGAAATCGTCATTGTTCACCCTGGAGCAAAGGCTGAGCTGGCTGTATAAGCTCTTTGGTAATGAAAAAAAGATCAGCATCACGCAATATAACGGACTTACAGTTGATTTCTGCAGGGAACAGGGGGCAAGGTTCATTCTCAGGGGCCTTCGCACCAGCGCAGATTTCGAATTCGAAAGGGGTATCGGGCAGATGAACCGACTGATGGAGCCCACGCTTGATACGGTTTTCCTTTTGTGTGAACCTGAATACGCCTCTTTAAGCTCATCCATTGTGAGGGACATTCTCAGGCATAAAGGAGATGTCAGCATGTTCATCCCCGAAGGAATCATAATCAAGGACTAATCACTAATCACCAATCACCAACAACCAATCACCAACAACCAAACACCAATCCCCAATCCCTAACCCCCAATCCCTGAAAAATTGGCATACATTTTGACAAACTGAAAATATGAAATATAAACTCCTGTTAATTTTATTTATTTTTTGCACAGTGATTTCCTTTTCCCAGAAAATCAGCATCAGGGGAATTGCGCCCGGGGCCGGTGGAAGGTATATCACCCTTACAAAGCCATCAGACCTGGTCACCAATACCGACCAGTTGCTTGCCAAAGAAAAAATTGATACAAATGGCAGGTTTAGTATCTCGGCCGTTGTTGAAAAAACTTTCCTTGGCAGACTTTCGATTGACTTTCATACCGTTGATTTCTTTATTGAACCCGGAAAGACATATGAAGTGAGCATCGCCCCATATAAATACGATGATGTAAAGGAGCTTAACCCATTCATCAATGCGACAAACCTCCAGATTAAACTTGTGGGTTTGCCTGCCGATGACATTAATTACATACTTGCCGAATTCGATGGAATTTATAATGCCTTCCTTGTAGAACATTTCAATTCACTTTACAGGGATCATAACAGGTCATTGCTGGATACCCTGAATACAAAGCTCAGGCAGGCAATCGGTAATCCTGCCGATCCTTATATCAGAAATTACATGGAATATAAGCTGGCCAATGTGATTCAGCTTACCCAGGCTATGAACCAGGCAGGGATAGGCTATTCGTATTTCACCACAAAACCGGTGCTGTACGACAATGTCGAGTACATGGATTTCTTTAATTCCTATTTCTCTAAGTACCTTGTGGCTACATCCAGGCTTCTCAAAAAGAACGATTACCATGCATTGCTCACCGCACCTGATCCTTATGCGGCGCTGATGAAGGCGCTGCTGGCCGACTCAATCCTGAAGCCGGAACCGCTCCGGGAACTTGTCCTTTTAAAAGGGCTGATGGAAATGTATGCATCGGCTCCGCCGGATGACCAGCGACAGATTATTTCGGTGCTGAAATTTGTTGAAATGAAAGGCAAAGACCAGAATAGCAGGGTTACTGCTACCAATATCATCAAATCACTAACAAACCTTCAGCCGGGATCACCTGCACCGAAATTCAGACTTAAAGACAAATACGATAACTTTGTAAAACTTGATTCGCTTAAGGGACAGATCGTGGTCCTGAATTTCTGGACTTCATACTGCACCGGGTGTACCGACGAAATGGACCTGATACGGCCATTGGCCGATAAATACAAGGGAAAAGTTGCCTTTGTCAGCATTTCCTCCGAGTATTACTGGATTAAGATGCTGTATTTTGTGAATTTGAAGAAGGACTGGAACTGGACCTTCCTTCATATCGGTAATCAGATCGACGTGCTTAAGGCATACGATGTGCGCTCGTTGCCCTTGTTCGTGATCATTGACAAATTGGGGAACATCTATAAATATCCTGCAGATTTCCCGGGCAACGGACTTGAAAAATCAATTGAACAATTACTCCAATCATCGAAATAATTTCCCTTTGAAATAGGGTGAAAGCAAAATTATGTTTGACATTTTTAAGAAATTCCTGGGTAGTAAATCCGCCCGTGACATTAAAACCATCAATCCTCAGGTTGATAAAGCACTTGAATTCGGAGAAGCGTTCCGGGAAATCAGTAATGATCAACTCAGAGCTAAAACACTTGAATTCAGGCAAAGAATCAAGGATCGGATCAAAGATAAACAGAAGGAGATCGCTGATCTGAAAGAGAGGTTAAGTTCTGATGAAATCCCTATTGATGAGAAGGAAGGTCTTTACAAGGAACTTGATAAACTTGAAAAGGACGAGTACGATATCGAGCAGGATGAGCTGAACGCAATACTTCCGGAGGCTTTCGCGGTAATTAAAGAAACTGCCCGTAGGTTCGTTGACCATGAGTGGGTCGAAGTCACTGCCACAGAGATGGACCGTGACATGGCAACCCGTCGTTCAAGCATCGAGATCGCAGGTGATACAGCCAGGTACAGAAGCACCTGGCTTGCCGGGGGCAACACCATTCGATGGGATATGGTGCATTACGACTGTCAGCTTATCGGCGGGATCGTACTGCATGAAGGAAAAATAGCGGAAATGGCAACAGGTGAAGGAAAAACCCTCGTTGCTACTCTTTCGATGTACCTGAACGCACTCCCCGGTAAAGGAGTTCATCTGGTAACCGTCAATGACTACCTGGCAAAACGTGACTCGGAATGGATGGGGACATTATTTGAGTTTCACGGATTGAAGGTTGATTGTATTGACAAGCACGAACCGAATTCCAATGCCCGCAGGAATGCATACAATGCTGATATTACATACGGCACCAACAATGAATTCGGTTTTGACTACCTCCGCGACAATATGACCGGGAATCCCGAGGAGATGGTTCAACGTCCGCATAATTATGCAATAGTGGATGAAGTTGACTCTGTACTTATTGATGATGCCCGTACTCCCCTCATTATTTCAGGGCCTACTCCCAAAGGAGAGAACCAGCTCTTCGATGACCTCAAACCCCAGGTTTTAAAGCTTCACAATGCACAGAGAAACCTGGTGACAAAACTGCTGGCCGAGGCCAAACAACTGACTTCCGACCCGAATAACTCAGAGAACATGAAGAAGGCCGGGGAGCAGATCCTGCGTTCCCATCACGGACTTCCTAAGAACAAAGCCCTGATCAAGTTCCTCAGTGAACAGGGAATGCGAGCCCTGATGCAGAAAACAGAGAACTTCTACATGCAGGAACAGTCAAAGAACATGCATGTCATCGACGATGAACTCTATTTTGTCATCGATGAAAAAAACAATACCATCGAACTCACCGATAAAGGAATAGACCTTTTAACCGAGTCTTACCAGGATTCATCATTTTACATTCTTCCCGATATAGGAGCCGTCATCGCCGATCTCGTACGTTCGGGACTCTCTGATCTGGAAAAGAGTGAGAAGAAAGATGCTCTGATGCTCGACTATTCTGTCAAGAGCGAAAGAGTGCATACAGTGAACCAGCTGATCAAAGCTTACGCCCTTTTTGAGAAGGATGTGGAATACGTGGTCATGGACAATAAAGTCAAGATCGTTGATGAGCAAACCGGCCGCATTCTCGAAGGTAGAAGGTATTCCGACGGCCTTCACCAGGCAATTGAAGCAAAAGAAAGTGTCAAGATTGAAGCTGCCACCCAAACCTATGCTACCATCACACTGCAGAATTATTTCAGGATGTACAAGAAACTTGCTGGTATGACCGGTACTGCCGAAACAGAAGCAGGAGAATTCTGGGATATCTACAAACTCGATGTAGTCGTCATTCCCACAAACCGTAAGGTTGTCCGTGACGACAGGGAGGATCTTGTATATAAAACAAAGCGGGAGAAATTCAATGCGGTGATCCAGGAAATCCAGGACCTTACTCAAAAGGGAAGGCCTGTCCTGGTAGGTACAACATCGGTGGAAACTTCGGAATTGCTAAGCAGGATGCTCAAGAGAGTGAATGTTCCGCATAATGTGCTCAATGCAAAATTGCATGCAAAGGAAGCCGATATCGTTGCCGAAGCGGGAAAATCAGGAACGGTCACTATTGCAACCAATATGGCAGGACGTGGAACCGATATAAAACTCGGTCCGGGTGTTAAAAATGCAGGCGGACTTGCCATCATCGGTACCGAGCGTCATGAGTCACGTCGCGTTGACCGTCAGTTAAGAGGACGTT
>SESF01012138.1_pt1 | contig 28112 bp, 18 predicted proteins | sample 3171521 | NCBI WGS metagenome assembly SESF01 (sample SAMN10866945, study PRJNA518727) | freshwater metagenome | biome: subpolar coniferous forest; feature: holomictic lake; material: water; isolation source: holomictic Lake 227, 6 m and 8 m depth | place: Canada: near Kenora, Ontario | collected...
TCATTTTCACCGACACCCATGCCCACCTCTACCTTGAGGAGTTTGATTCCGACCGGCAACAGGCGGTTAGCCGTGCCCTGGATGCAGGAGTGAAGTACATTTTTTTGCCAAATATTGATTCTGGTTCTATCAAAGCGATGCAGGATGCAGGATGCAGGTGGCCTGATATATGTTATCCGATGATGGGGCTGCACCCGACTTCGGTGAAGGCAAATTTCAGGGATGAACTGGATATAGTAAGGAAATACCTGGCGGATAAGGCATACAGGTTTGTTGCGGTGGGAGAGATTGGCATCGATCTTTACTGGGACAAAACCTTTGAGAAGGAACAGAAAGAGGCGTTCAATATACAGCTCGACCTTGCCCTCGAATACTATCTGCCCGTTGCAATCCATACCCGGAATTCAATGGAGGTGGCGCTCGAGATCCTGGAAGCAAGGAATGACAAGGGGTTAAGAGGAGTGTTCCATTGCTTCAGCGGGGATGTTACCCAGGCTGAACGGGCTGTCAAGATGGGGTTTTATCTTGGGATCGGCGGTGTGGTCACGTATAAAAAGTCGGGGATTGCCGATGTTGTGGCAGCCATGCCCCTTGAAAACCTGCTGCTTGAAACCGATGCTCCTTTTTTACCGCCCGTGCCACACCGCGGACAACGCAATGAATCGTCATATATTCCGTTAATAGCACACAAGATTTCCGAAATAAAGAATGTATCTTTGGAAGAAGTGGGACGTGTGACCACAAATAATGCATTAAAATTATTTACGAAGGACGAAGGACGACTTACGAATTCAATTTAAGAATCGTAAATCGTAAATACAATCGTAAATCATGCTTCGTAAATCGTAAATCAATCATATGATCGGTCAAACAAGTATCCTCGTAATATACACCGGCGGCACCATTGGGATGGTGCAGGATCCGAAGACGGGCTCACTGAAGCCTCTGACGTTTGATATTCTTTACAAGTACCTGCCTGTACTGGAGAATTTCAACTGCCATATTGATTTTCATACATTCCAGCCCCTGCTCGATTCATCGAACATGAATCCATTGTTTTGGGTGAAGCTGGCCACTGTAATAGAAGAGAATTATGAAAGCTACGACGGCTTCGTGGTTCTGCATGGCTCCGATACCATGGCGTATACCGCCTCGGCCCTGAGTTTCATGCTTGAGAACCTGAACAAGCCGGTTATTTTCACGGGTTCCCAGCTTCCAATCGGGATGGTACGGACCGACGGGCGTGAGAATTTCATCAACTCCATTGAATTTGCGATCTCAAAGGAAGTAGATACACCTATTGTTCCCGAAGTTGCCATATGTTTTGAGAACAAGTTATTTCGCGGCAACCGAACCACCAAGCTGAACACTGAGAATTTCGGGGCCTTCATTTCTGCGAATTACCCCTTGCTTGCCGAGGTTGGAGTTAAGATAAAGTACAACAAAGATCATATTTTGAAACCTAACTTCAAGAGGCTAAAGGTGCTGAAGGAGCTTGACGACAACATTGCTATTCTCAAGTTATTCCCGGGCATCAACAAATGTGCCCTTGAAGCCATCCTCAATACCTGCGCACTCAAGGCTGTGATCCTCGAGACCTTCGGTGCCGGTAACGCCCCGACCCTCCCCTGGTTTCTTGATGCGATTAAAGAGGCTGCCGACAAGGACATTATCATCTTAAACGTGACCCAGTGCAAGGGCGGCACAGTTGAAATGGGAAAATACGAGACGAGTGCCGAGCTCAGCAGGATAGGTGTGATCGGGGGATATGATATTACAACCGAATCGGCCGTCACCAAGCTGATGTACCTTTTAGGCTGCGGTTTCTCGACCCAGGCAGTCAAACAATTGCTTCAAACAAGCCTGAGGGGCGAGATGACGGTTTGATTTGTCGGAATTTTTCGTAATTTTGCATCCCCAAAACAAATTAGGAGTTGCATTAATTCGTAAATCGTAACTCGTAATTCGTAAATACAAAGGAGAGGTGTCCGAGTGGTCGAAGGAGCACGCCTGGAAAGTGTGTGTACGCCAAAAGTGTACCCTGGGTTCGAATCCCAGTCTCTCCGCAAATACATTATAAAAAACGCTGTAATTTAGACCATTACAGCGTTTTTATTTTTCTTACACCCGAAGTTACACCCACTTTTTAGCGCCTTTTTCCAATCTTGGTTTACCATTGATCATTCATAAAACTTATTTTTTAGCCTGAATTGATCCCAAGCAAAATCTACCTTCCGATAATTATGAACATGTATTAAACTGACAATTGAATGTTTATCCACCAGTGAGTTCCTCAGGAATATAGAATGAGATTATGAACGCCATTGATTATGAGACAGAACAATGATCTATTCTATCATGGATGGAAAAAACTGGTTAAATCCGTCAAATGGAGATATTAATTACTAGGCTGTTTAGGATTCAGATTAACTTGAACTTGAATATAAGTTCCTATGCCATTTTGATTCTCAATAAGTTTTATGCAATTTGTAACTTCAATAGTTACTATCGATGAATGAAAAACTGAGAGTACTTTATCTTGAAGTTCTTGATCTGACTCTAATTCTACAATCTTAAGTCCTTGGTCTTTCGCAATATTTAAAGGTATGGGACGACCATGAGTTTTATGATTTGACGCAGTACCAAGCCAAGTGGCAATTTTATTAGCTTTAACATCACAATCTGGTTCATTTTTAAACATAAAAGAACACAACCATAATTTAACTTTCTCAATAGATAAATCTGTTGTGTTTTTACAAATATCCAAAATTCCATGAGGTAGATTCTTTAATTTACTAACCCAAATTGGAGCGACATTTGGATTTGCAATTACCTCCGCTTTTGCTTGTTCAAATTCACTTAATAAAGATTGTGCAGGTGCTGTAAATAAACCTGTTTGAGTAGGAAAAGTAATTTGAGGGTCAATAGGACCAATTGCAGAATGTTTCCCCATTACAATTTCATCACAAGCGCATGCTAACATAGTAGCAGCAGACATTGCACTTTGAGGAATTATTGCTCTAATGTGTTTATATTTAGCTCTTAGATAATTAACAATTTGCTCTGTCGCTTCTACGGTACCGCCGGGACTATGAATGATCAAATCAAGTTTATCATTCTTTAGTCCATTTAACGCAGACATAAATCCATGAATATCATCATTAACTATGGATACAAGAGAAGGTGGTATGGCTAACATCTTCCCAGTTGTGTAAGCTGTGATATAAATAATCGTATCTCGTCCAGTGTATTCGGAGAGTTGTTTTATATACTTTCTCCTTACGTCATCCTGTGCAGTATTTTTTGCAGAAAGGATTTCATTTTGAATTTCATTCCTCGCAGGCATTGAAAGCTCCTTTATAATTTACAATTACTGTGTAGCTTGGCGATTCCTCTTCTTTAGCAAAATCAGCTATTAACTGATCAAGTTGTTGAAAATAGTATTTGCCAAATTTATCTTCTGCAATTTGTAGGACACTTTGCTTTTGTTCTTCGTATGTCATAACATTTTCCATATGGTCGATTATTGACAACAAACAAATATATACAATTATTGTTCAAAATGGATGCCTCTTGTTCCATTTTTATCAAAAAGCTATTGTTAAAATATCATAAATGCATTCCATCAATACCACAAACTTTAATATTTCTCAAATATAGTTTAAGAACCATAGAAAGCCACCTCTACCATTTCAACTAAAGCTACCCAGCGTATAACCTTCTCTGACTCACCAGTGACTGTAATGGATAACGCTCCATTGGTTATATCGGCTGTGACAGCGGCATCCCAGGCTGAAACGCTTTCGGCAATAACTGTTTTGGTAACTGAGCCTATGATGGCTGCTGATGCCGCGGTTGCATCTTTCTTAATGAGGCCTTTGAATTCATAAGCTGCACCTTCGGAATTATCATCAGATGCGGCGACAACCATAATCCTGAATGCATTCATTTTGTTGGTTGCCAGGTAAACATAACCCTCCTCTCCTACCAGAAGAACTGAGGGAGTATCATCTTCAGTTTCTTTTCTTGCAATGATATTTGTATACTGAGCTTCGCCTAATTCCCCTGGATTGCTAAAACCTACTGATGCCTTGGCATGCTGGTAATCATTATAGGTTTTGGCATTGAAGCCTTCAACATGGGAGTATTGGTTGGCGCATTCATTGGAACCGCCTTCTGCATGGCCGCCTTCTCCGGAAACAATGTTTCCATTACCCTCGGCTGAGGAAAATTCACCCGAAAGTACATGACTGGAGCCAGTTGCGCTGGATCGGTTACTGCTTATCTGATGTAGGTCGCCGGCTGCTGTGCTATGTGTTCCTGTAATTTCATTGTGTTCACCAGATACCAGGCAAAACTGGCCGGTAACTTCATTATGAGAACCAGCGGCAGACATAGAATTTGCACCGGAAACCTGGTTGTGCTCACCGCCGGCAATAAAAGAACCTGCACCACTTGCCACACGGGTAACGGCTTCCCGGACAAACTGAAAATCGGTTGCATTAGCACCACGGGCATTTCCAGCCAAGGCACCAGATGATAAAGTACCCTGACTTGCTTTAGAACAAGTGCTAAGATCCTGATCACCGGTATTGGTGCCGGAGACCGCATTTAATGCTGTGGCATTGGAATGAACATGATCGGCTGAATTTGAATGCTTTTTGGTAATAGCATCATCGTAATCTGCCTGAACACCAAGAATAGCTTTAACTGCCGGCCCAGTACTGGCAAGAAAGTTTATAATTCCCAAACTATCTAACCAGGTTCGAATAATACCGGACCTTGGTCTGGCAGGTGCAGAACCTTGTTCAGAATAATCACGATAATTGGTGGTGCCGCGATTTTGCTGGCCCATCAAGAAATATTTTGAACTTCCCATATTTTCGGATTTTAAGTCATCATTACATAAAGTTTGTCGAGGCTACCGGTAGTGGCTTCTCCAACATCCATGGAAAACTGAACCCAGGTTGTTAACAGGTCTGCTACATTCAGGGTCATTGAAGAGAAATCTTTGTCGAGGGTGATGGTGATTGGCGCATCATCCTCATTGACACAGGTATCGAAATTAGAACCATCGAGACTCTGGAGCATAGTTAAGGTGATATCATCATCCAATCCGGAATAGACAAACTGAATGGTAAGTTTGGTGGCGCCATTTGGGATCTGGATATATGGCGATAAAGCGTTCCCCCCTGAGACAGGTAAAGAACATTGAATCATTCTGCGTGCGATGGCCATAATACATTGATTTATAAACTGGTTGATATTATTCTAAAGCCTGAGACTCTTTTAGAGACCGGGGCTGAATACAAGGCATAATTCTGGGCGATTACATATTCCTGAAGGAGGGCCTGTTTGGAACGAGCAATAGAGAAAACTTCCTGCATGGTATCCCTTCGGTGGTCCCGTGGAAGCAATACTGCAGTAGATATTTCAACAAGAGCCGGCGAAAGGGATGGATCAGCGCCAGGTGTATATTGTGCAGTTTCGAGTAGTTGCTGGTTAAGCATGGCGTATTTAACAAAGAATGCCAGGCATGGTTTGATATACAAGGTAATAAGGGTAGTATAATCACCGGGACTTGCAACGACATCATCGTAAAGGGCGGTCGTCAAAACAGGTTTGACATACTTTAGCTCAGCAGTCTGAATGACCTCGGCTTTGATCATGCTTGGATCAAGCTCAGTAATATAAGCGAGAGAAATTACTTCGGTGGAGGAGATCAAGGACATGGTTATCGTGATGATTCAAATATTTAAAGTGTCGGAGGATGGATAAATGTTTTTGAGTTGAAGAACCAGTAATTTTTGAACAGGGTCGGTTTTATCGTAATCGAGACCGGAATCCCGACGGATTTCCCATACATATTTCATGGGATTGATGCGGCTGATCGGCGGGGAGTTGATAAACTCGAAGTCTTTGAATTGCAAATTGCACTCAGAGAGAGAAGTTTGCAGGGATTGTATAAAGACCTCCTGGATGGGATGGATCACGGTGGATATTGCAATTTCATACTCGTTGAGGATTCTTCCGGAGTCAAATCCGGATTTTTCGTCGGAATAAGGAGTGAGCGTGCGGAACCAATTATGAATGGTGATCAGCGAAATTTCAGACTGTTTATGCAGCTCGGTCCAGTTATCCTCTTTCTCCCGGTTGAATGATATGAACTTTGCTTCCTGTGAGCTTATACCGGGCCCCAGATCAGAAAGATATTGGATGATAATTTCATTGGCCTTCGAACTGAGGGCGCCTTTGTATTGCTGAAACATGGCATCCAGTTCATCGGCTGCCTCATCGGAGTTCACTCCAGGGATGACCAATAACCCAGGAGTGGCAAATGAAGATTCAAGACGGGTTTGGTTCCAGATATTTGTCAGCCCTGAAATAATAACATTGCGGATACCGGCAAAATAGGACGGAATACCATAGTAAAAGAACTCAGGTTCATAATCTTTAATCTGAACCATGGAATGATACAGCCCGTCGGCCCCCTTTGAGAACTCAGGGAAAAGGCTAATGGATTGCAAATCCTTGTCGTCCTTGCCCTTGAATAAGTCCCAACATGGATGAATCAAGGCATGTTTACCATCGGTATGCAATCTTACCCGGGAAGCGTCCTGATGATAGACAAAGACAAAGGACTTTTTTTTGTTGGAAACCAGCTCATAGTAACAATTACCAAACGTCAAATAATCAAAGCATAACTTTTTGAGTGTATACAAAAAAGGCTCTTTGTGATTATTGGGCAGGTTGATAAACTGCCGGGTAGCAGGATCAGAGGATTGGATGCCCTGCCCAAGGATATAGTTGGTTTTTGAATTTAAAATAGCCCGGTGAACCGGAACCTCCCTGGCCAGCTTGATTAACTGACGAGGGAGGGCGTTATCGTCGCCAAAGGGTATATAATCCTGATAATTGACACGAGTTGCAACATAATCAGTATCAAACAAATCCAATACAGGAGCGTAATTGAACTCAAAAAAGCGGGTTGTTTGAATCTGTTTTGCACGCATAATACATAACGGGTAATTCGTAACCTGGACATTATTAGTCTCCGAAACCAGCCAGCATCAATAGTTCTGAGTGCAGATAAGCAGTTTGTGCTTTATACTGAACCCGGTAACGCCGCATTTGGAGATCGGGATTATACCAGGACTCTATATCCTGAGGGTCCATTAACCCATCAGTCCCGAAAATGAGATTCTGTTGGGTAGTAAATACAGCCCTGTGAGGTTGGACACCATTTTGATACGTGGCGATCCAGGTATCCCAATCAGGACGAACCAGAACAGGATAGCCTTCATACGAAGGAACATTGATACCATTAAGCATCATGGTCAGCGGAAGATCACCCGTCTTATTCTTGATCGTATGAACCAGGTTCCTCCACATGGACCGGGTAACCATAAACACCAATGGAAATTCGAACATTTCAGGACGTGCCCCGTCGATCATTTCTTCAAGGGTAGAATCAGCCTCACCTGAAGCCAACGCACCTTGTTTAATAGCTGCGACCACTCCGGATGCTGCACAGGTTCCCGTGCCCGTGACTGCTGCAGTGAAATCGAAGGTCTGACCCTTGTATCTGCTGACACACTTGATAGCGCCGGCGGATGGGTTGGTAACGATAACCCCATTGAACCCTGCACGGGCTTCGATAGTGGCTTTGTGAGTAGCAAGCCAATCGTTACAGGTAACAGTTGCGCTGGAACGGTAAGCCTGAGAATAGGCAACACCATTGATCGTTAAGACCAGAAACGTATCGGTACCCGCGGAATACGTTTGGATTTTCTCAGCTTTGACAGCGGAGGTAGCCGAAGCAACCACCACATGTTGAGCAGCTGGAATTGTACCGGCGTAAACATCTTTGATGAAATGTGTCATGAAACCGGTATAACCCGAAAAGTTGGTATCAACTGTCCCGGTTGGGACCCCTGATGTTAAGGTTTCCTGCACCGGATTGCCAAAGAACATCTGACGGATCAAGTCCTGCTGCCCAGCCTGGGCAATGATTGGCAGCATGATCTTATTCCAGATGTCGGGTTCCTTCATCCTTTCGATATCATCCTCCTTGTAGCCGGTGGCTAACAATTGTTCAACGATAGAACCCCAGAAAGCCCGTGCATTTTGCTCAAACTCCATGGCCATGGGAGCAACCGTGATGGACTGGGTAGAGAGGGCAAAAGTACCGGCAGGAGTGAAACCGGCAGTAGATTTTGGCTTAGTGATGAACGAAGGACGAGAAATTTTGTTCAACAGTTCGGTACCCTTGATATCTGAACGTACCGTGATAGCTCCCCGGATATCTTCACCCATGAAAAACGGGGTAACGAAAAAATCACGGATTGACTGCTTTGTAAATGCAGGGCTGATGGCGTGTGAAAAAATATTTGACATGGCGAAAAAGATTTACGATTTACGATTGATCAGGACTTTTTGATTTTATCTTTGAAATGGGCAGGCATTTCCTTTAAGAGCTGCTTACCAAAGGTTTCCTCAGACGGACCTATCTTGACATGAGGATCGGAACCCTCAACAGTTGTGGGACGGGCTTTGAGCTGGTCCTGAAGAGTAACTATCTGATCCTGGAGCGTAGAGAGTTGTTTTTGATGATCCGTCTCAAGAACCGATAACTGCTTTTGGTAATCGGCTTCCAGTTGTTCAACAGTCTGGTTGTAATCCTTGACCGTATCTTCGTTTGCTCCATCCGGAGTTGGGCTTAAAAGGTTTTTAAGCCTTTGGAAAAGTTCCTTTTTCATAATCTGATTGTTTGAAAAATATTTGAGCATAAATTCAATGATGGTATCCGGCTTACGGGCAATGAGTGAAGCAATAGCCGGGTTAGAATCAAGAAACTGGGTCGCCTGATAAGAGAAAGAGTCAACGGCAAACAAAGAGTTTGTAGCGGCAGGATCGTCAACCAGATCGGTTGCCAGAAGTTCTTCAATACGGGTTGCCGGGTATTCATCATTAGTAATTGCAGGTTCCCCTGGGATAAATGCAATGGATGCCCCGAACATATCAGGATTATTCTTTGCCATTTTCAGGATGTAAGCAAAGAGATTTCCAGATGGAGATTCCTTGCAGACATCATCCAGGTGAAGATCACCATAAACCTTTTCGCCATCAACCTGGAAATTCTTAAACCGACCGATATAGGTTCCGAATGAAGAGCTACACATGTTAGGATGACCAAACCGGGCTTTTACACCAGATTCTTTTGAATTACCAAGTTTTTCGATCTGGGAAAGGGTGGTAGCATCTATCTGTTCAAAATAGGATTTAACTTTTCCGACCTGGGCCACAATAACCTTTTGAAGTACCCCGGAATCATCATCAATTTTTGCAACAGAAAAGGCAATCGGTGGTGTGGAAAATGATTTCATGCCGGTAGGGAAATTAAAAACGAAACAAAAATAATCTAACTTAAAGTATTTGTTTAGTAAACATTGGCAAAAAGTTGTATTATAGGTTGTTATTATATTATTTATTTTGTATTTTTGCAAGAAATGGCTATATGAATCCGGAAACTGAAAAGGTAATCATTGACATCAGGGAGCATTTTGGAATTGATGTAGAAAATCTTGTAAAAAGTGGATTGCTGCCTGCTAGCGCTGCCAAGAAATGGCTGGTAAAAGAACTCTACTTTACATACGCCAAAGAGGGAAATACCATTGAAAAGAGAGGGCGGACCTATACCAATATTAAGAACGAATTGAGTGATTGTTACGGGGTGTCGGTGAGTTCGATTGAGAAGATGATTTACAGAAAGTAAGGGTCAATCGATTACATTCGGTTGTCAGCGACAACTTGCTGGAAAAGCGGAAAAATAGAATACAGAGAATGGAATATGTATTCCTAAAATAGGAACAAATAGGTAAAATATGGAACCGAAAACTTCTAAACCCCAGTTATTCAAACCCGGTCAGGGTGGGCGACCCAAGGGAGCAGCCAACAAGATCACCCGAGAAAATAAGGAACGGGTTGAATGGGTACTTGAACTGCTGGATGAAACCCTGGAAGACAGTATCAGAAAACTGAAACCAAAAGATCAGGTTGATCTGTGGATGAACCTGCAGGAATATATCCGGCCGAAGTTGCAACGAATGAACCTGGATATAGCCCCGCCGGAAGACAAAGTAACCAAGATCACCTTTGAAGTAGTCAAGGGGAACTAACCATCCCATGGAAAAGAATGTCAGGGTTTCCGTTGTATTTGAGAAAAATTATACCGCCAGTACCAAGATCATTGTGAATCAGGGCGGGAGCAGGTCGGGGAAGACTTTTTCCATTCTTCAGTTACTCATCCTGGTGAAAGCATTTGAAGGTACCGATATGGTATTTTCGATTGTCAGGCGAAGCATGCCGGCATTAAAAGCATCGGCGATGCGGGATTTCTTTGAAATTCTAAAGGCCAATGACCTTTATGACGAGCGGCACCACAATAAGACCGAGAATACCTACCTGCTGAACGGGAACCTGTTTGAATTCATGAGCCTGGATCAGCCCCAGAAGAAACGAGGGGCGAAACGTGCTTACCTGTTCATCAATGAGGCCAATGAATTAAGCTTGGAAGATTGGGTACAGCTCTCCTTACGAACAGAAAAACAAATCTACCTGGACTTCAACCCCTCGATGGATGAGCATTGGATTTATGATGTCGTCATCCCCCGGAAAGATTGCACCTTTATCCATTCCACCTACCTGGACAATGTCCAATTTTTGCCACCTGAACAGGTCAAGGAAATTGAAAACCTTAAAACGGTCGATGAAAATTATTGGAGAATCTACGGCCTGGGAGAAATCGGGCAAATCACAGGACTTGTCTTCACGAACTGGCAGATTGTTGATGAATGGCCGGAATCCTGCAAGTGGATCACCTACGGGATGGATTTTGGATTCTCCAATGATCCAACTGCACTGGTCAAAGTCGGTATGAGCGGCGGAGAACTCTATGTTGATGAGTTGATTTACTCCCGGGGTCTTACCAATCCGGACATCTGCAAATGGATTAATCAGCTCGGGATCACCAAGTCCGATGAAATTATTGCCGACAACCAGCCCAAGTGCATTTATGAAATCCGACAGGAAGGGTTCAACATCAAACCGACGTTCAAGGGTCCGGATTCGATCCTGGCCGGAATTGACATCCTGAAACGGTATCCCATGCGGATAACTAAACGGTCGGTTAACCTGATCAGGGAGTTGAAAAACTATAAGTGGAAGGAAGACGCCTCTGGAAAACCGTTGAATGTTCCGGTTGACCGGTTCAACCATGGAATTGATGGAATCCGGTATGCTTGCATGGGCCGACTGTTCATGGGAAACCGCCTGATCAAAACTTCCAGGCACCTGAGGTAATCCGGAATCAGGATTCTCACTATTTTCCTCTGCAATGAGAATATAATACAGCATTAAATCAAAATCGTAGGCACTGATTAGCGGAAAAATTTTTCGCTTGCAAGGCTGCCGGTCATTTTTTTACCATAAAAAAATTATGGTTTTCAAAAAAATGACGGCACCCAACGGGCCCCGGCCTTGCAAGTAGAAAAATTTTGCAGGTAGCTTTGACGGAGATTATGATTTAATTAAAACCTGCTCCGACCCTCACTGTTTTCAGGGGATGGGGAGGGGGTTTGGTGGTAGCCGCCACGTTATGAAGCCCGAGGAACGAGGGCGAATAAGGTGGCAAGGCTGGCTGGCAGAACGAGAAAAGCAAGTATACCAAGCGGCGTTTTTCACGCTGCTTGGTTGTGGACTTGGATGGCGAAGCTGCTCAAACGAAGCTGAAAAGGCAATGCATTCACCGGTGCCGGCAAACGGAAAAGAGATAGGCCAATAACGCTTTAAAGTACCGATTATGGAGGGTGAGCGGAAGGCACGAAGCTCATGCATCCGACGATAGGAGGGTGCATGGCGAGTGCCTGTAGCGAGGCCCGGAATAATTCGGTAGCTTTAATGGGTTATAATCGAGGTGAGAATGCTTTGCCGGTACTTGTTGTACTGACAACTGAGAAAGGAATAATCAAGGGGAAGTGCACTGTTGGCATTGCGAAGAATGAGCATATGCCAAGGGTGCACAGGAAAAATAGCGAACTGAGAAAAGTCAACAAACCAACCTGCGTTATTTTTAACGCTGGTTGGAAAGGGGATCGGTTTTGGTACCTGCAGGAATTCCGGAGGATGATTGTTACGAAGTACTCTCGTCCGGCCCGTCGAAACATGAGGCAGGGCATTTGCCGGTTTTTAAAACCTGGGGGAGTACCAGAATAGTGCGTTAAGCAATACCGGTATGAAATGAAAATTGAAGCGGGGACTGAGAAGGTTGTACGGCAGCATTATTTTGCTGCGGTGCAAGCTCGAAAGGCCCTGCGGTGGGGGAGTGTAGGGCTTTCATGGTAGCGAAGTGGAGCATCCGCCGGCGAAGCCAAGGGTGCGAAACGTAGCGGACATTGAAGCCCGGAAACGACCAACTGGTGTTAACAGGTATTGCTTAATGCACTTTTATCGAGGCAGAAATGCGCTGCCGATATTCTTGTACTTCGAACTCAAACTTACTTGTAATGCTGCCGGATGAGCACCCTCTCAAACTACTCGTCCAGCTAACGGGGATATTTAACATAATGTGATTATAGGACTGACGCAGGTAAAGGCCAATGCCGTTAAATGAAAAGGCAAACGCTGTGGGCAGGGATTCATAAAATTAGAGGGGGGTGGGCTTCAGCCCATTGCGGTTGCCGTACATTTGACGGCGTTGCTTAAAGCCGGGATAGGCCAGCAGCGGCAGTACTATAATAGCATGTTATGTTAAATTTAGCCCCGTACCCATCGTACTGAGGGTAGGAAAATGCTGGCTACCAGGGCTGTTTATGCTTAGGTTCTCTATTATTTGCAACAGAAATTAACCATTAATACACCGGGTGCGAGGAACGAAGCACCGGGTGTATACCTATTGAAATACCGGAGCAACGGCTAAGCCTGAAGGAATGACAGGTGGAGCCATGAGGAGCTTGCGACGAATAGAGCGGAACCTGGAATGACTGAATGGATTAGCGGTTGCGGAGGGTGGGGAGTTGATTCGGACAATTTTTGGTACTTTGACGGAAAACAATATTATTTCAATAATAAACTTTGCGATCCACTCGATCTTTCTCTCAGGTATAGGGTATAATAAGAAACCGAGTTTTCGCCTGGGATTTATTGTGAAATATGTCACGAAATAATATTAAACGAGCAAAGTATGTTATTTTTGTGACAATTGATAAAATTGATTAAACAATGGGGATATTGGAATAATGTTCCTTAAATAACTTAATGACAATAATATAGCTATAATAATTACGAAAATTATATTTAATGAATATAAAATAAATAATAATTAATGTAATATTATTTATAAACATAATAAATATGCACTATATTTGTGACACAAAAATGAGAAACAGCAAAACCGCATTATATGGAACTGGGAGAAATCATAGGCAATAATATTAGAGTGTATCGCCAAAAATTCGGTTATACACAAACCCATTTAGCCGAATATTTAAAAATTGACAGAAGTACTATCAGCCTTTATGAAAGTGGTGATCGGGAAATTTCTGTCATACATTTGGAAAATTTAGCTGATTTATTTGGTGTTGAACTTGATTGTTTGGTTGAAAGCAGTCCTGAAATGCATACAGCAGATTTGGCTTTTGCATTTAGAAAGCAAGACCTTGATGTTCAGGATTTGAAAAGTATTGCTGATTTTCAGAAGGTTGTTAAAAATTATATCAAAATTTGTCAAATTAGAGAAGGGTGAATAATCAACTTTTAAAAAAAGAAATAGAAAGAAGTGCATTAAAATTCAGAGGTGACAGCGGTTATGGCCCCTCTGATCCAATTCATTTGACTAGTCTGCTTCTAAAAAGAAATGTAATTACTCTTTTTCGGCCTTTGACTGGTGGATTAAGCGGTATGGCTATCAAAGCTCCTGGTGATATGAGATTTATGTTGATAAATCAGACTCATATTATTGGAAGGCAACATTTTTCCATAGGCCATGAATTGTACCATTTATTTATACAAAAGGATTTCACATCACAACAATGTTCAACGGCATTATTTGAAAATCAGACTGATAATGAAGAAAAGAATGCTGATATGTTTGCAGCATTTCTGTTACTTCCCGAACAGGGCATTGTTGATTTAATTCCGAACGAGGAGAGACTACATAAAAACAAAATCAAAGCAGAAACGATCTTTAAAATTCAACAATACTTTAGTTTGTCTATTAATGCAGTTATTTACAGATTAATAGAACTTGGTTATATCGACAAATCATATTACAATAAATTTGCTTTCGAAAAGAAGAGTATAGCTCGTAAGCTGGGATATGATATGGCTTTATATGAAGCAGGGAATGCGAATAAGGTTATTGGCGATTATGGCTTGATTGTTAATAAATTGTATGAAGAGAAAAAGATTTCTGAAACTTATTATCTCGAGTTGCTTAACGCAATAAATATTGACCCTTTTGCACCATCAGAGAATGGAAGCGAATAGAGAGGTGTTAATATTGGTTGATGCAGATGTTATCATCCATCTTTACAAAGCGGACAAAATTTCCTTGCTAAATGATTTATATCCGGGCAGGATATGCATGTTGGATCTTGTTTTAGAAGAATTACGTAATAACAAGACAGTAAGAAATTTTATTGAAAATTTGTTCATTCTGAAACAGGCAAAAGAAATAAAATTTCCGACAAGCTCAAATCAAGAAACACTTACCGAGTACTTGATGCTCAGGAAAACCGCAAAAGGGAAAGGGGAAAGCGCTTGCCTTGCTTATTGCAAACATTATAAAAGTATTATCGCCAGCAGCAATACGACCGACATCCGAAATTATTGTGAAGTGAACAGTATCGCTTATCTGACAACCTTGGACCTTTTTGCAGTCGCACTAAAAAGGGGGAAATTGACTGAGGTTGAAATCGACATACTTATCGGAAAAATTACCAGAAATAACGAAAGTTACCTATGCTGCCGTAAAATCAGCGATCATTTAAAATTTCATTTTAAGAGCGAAAAGTTGCTCTATTGATTCAGATCCTTCTAATTGATTCAATCAAGGCATCAACTCCTTCAGAAATTTTATTGTACAGGATCACAATAACCTTATATCCAAGCTTTTTCAGTTTTGTCCGTTTTCGGTCGTCATCAAATTTTACATATTCTTTTTCGTGAACTGGACCGTCAATAAAGACAACAATTTTGGGGTCGTAATAAAGGTCGGCTTCGGCAATAGGTTCGCCATCTTTGGAGATTATTTTGTGGATTGAGGCGGGGAGGCGTATTCCATGGTCTTTTAGCATCCGGATGACGGTACGTTCGAGATCCGAGGCTGCTTCTTTCATGTAAAGGTCAAACAATACATTATCATCTTGAGAGCCAGTGATTGCGGCGGTACCTGCAAGTTGCATGAGGAATCCTTTCACTGTTGAACGGTCAAAGTGTTTGTGCTCGTACTGGTTATAAAAGTTGCATATGCAGTTGTAACATGCTTTTATGCAAGCGTTGCTGTTATCGTTGCCTTTATCGTCATAGTGTAATAAATCCAGTGCTTTATTTGCTATTTTTCGCAATAATGCACTTTCTTTAACTATGGCTGAAAGAGTTCCGGTTCCTCCTTCGGAGGTTTCAAAAATGATGATTTTCCCATTAAATCCTTTAATAGGTTGATAAAATCCACCTATCTCGTTGTCATCAAGGTTCATCACTGTACTGATACTTTGCAGAAGTGTGTTGGTCAATGTGCGTGCAAAGGAATTTTCATCACCGATATACGGATTAGTTAATTGAAATGTAACTACGTCGTTGTGAGAGGCGGTGAGTAGTGAAATGTTCCTGTTCAGGATGTTTTGGTTGATATTCTTTTCGTTACAATACTCAATGACTTTATTATGCTGTACCCAGTTCAGATTCTTCGTATCTAGGATGAAACCTTTGATTTTTTTACTGTAGTCAGCATTATGTCCGAGGTTCAGGTGGTTCATCTCAGCACTGCGTTCAAATGTTATTTTACAAAATGGTTGACCGCTTGCTCCCAATTCAAATACTACAGCTTTACTGCCCGGTTTGTAGCTATGAATGATTTTGTATCCCCCTTTTAGTCGTTCTTCTTCATCTGCAGTTATCCGCATTCTACGTATTGCCCGCATTTTTGGAAATTTCATGACATTAAGTAAACTTTGCGATTCCCAGACAGAACCACAATTTGGACAATTTGAGGGAATGGTTGTAGAAGACCCGAGGTTTTCAACATGTTCGCAATCATCGCATACCACAACGTGAAATCGACTGGTAGGGTCAACTTCACGGCTGACTGCATTGATGGAAAATTTTGACCCACTGAAGTAAATGTTGTTGTGAGGTGCAAATTCTCTTATCGCTATGGCATGGTCTCTTGAAATTTCCTCTTGTTCTCCCTTATTAAGAAACCGAACTGATGTTACTTTTGATGGAAATGCATAATTGGGAAGAAATCCTACTTGCGCAAGATACCGGTAAACATAAAAATCTTCTTTACCTGATTTAAGATTGTTGTTGCGTTCTTCCAATGCCTTCCGCCTACTATCAAGGGAGAAATTAGTGTTCCCCTCAATCCTGATCTTATGGTCTATTTCCTCAATTTCCTTCAATGATTCCCTGAAGTCCTCACGCATTTTGTCGAATGCTGAATCAAAATAGTAGGCATATTGATCTATCTGGTCTTCGATTTTCTGCCACGTAATTGCGCCATTGGAATCTTCAATTTCATTTCCAAAAGCCTCACGAACATTATTGAGAATGTTAGCACGGCTCCGTTGAATGGATTCAATAAGCCCTTCAAGATAATCCTTCATCATGGGCAATTCAACCCGGTTGCTGAAATCCATAAACTGAAAAGGTTGAGTCAATAACTTTTTGTCAATAGTCTGGAGCACTAAGGAGTTTACATGTGATTCGAAAAGAGAAGCATTCGCTAGGTTAAACCGTGGCACGCTGATTTTTCCGGAAACGATTTCAACTGGCCTGTTGTAAAAATATTGATCATGAACCCCTCTACTGGAGCCAGAGCCGCAAAAAGTCTGAATAATTGACCCTTGTCCTGAACGACCTGCTCTTCCAGCCCGCTGAGCATAGTTACTTGGATTGGGTGGTACATTTCTTAGAAAAACAGAAGAAAGCGTACCAATATCAATCCCCAACTCCATTGTGGGGGTGGCAATCAAGAATTGAATTTCAGGAGGTGTTTTCTTAAATTTATTTTCTTTAATTTTTCGAGCCTGACCATTTACCTGGCTGGAATGATCTTCGGAGACAATGTTATCTCGCCCATCGAAGGGCCTGGTGTATTGGATAGTATAAAAATTTTCTTCTTCAACGGCCGGGATAAGAGGCTCTTTACAGTTGGCTTTGAGGCAACTTGTCATATACTCCCAATTGTATCTGGCTCCACATTTCCGGCAGGAATATTTGTATTTTATTTTTGGAGTTTCCACAAGAATCATATCCGGCTCGATAAAGTAGACATCTTCCCTGTTCACTTTTTGTTTTGCCAGGTAGCCCATTTTCAAAAGGAAATCCCTTGTCTGCTCTAAAACCTTTACAATTACATCTGTATCATCGAAGCCGAAGCACTTTTTAATCCACGATGTAAGAGCCCGAGAACCATTAAATGCATGATAAGTGAATTGCGTTTTTTTGAATAAATCCTTATCTGCATTGGTATAGATGCCGACATTGGTATCTTCAACGGCTTCAAATATTCTTTTTTCGGGAGCTTTTTGTTCGATAAAATCTATAACCTGTTGATAGAAAGTTGATTTGTCCATTAGGTTTGGATGGCCAATGGCCAATTCGCCCCTAAAAATTTCCATGAACCCATAAATATAGTCCTTGAATAAAGGTTTTGGTACATCTTTCAGATAAGAAAAAAAGTCTACTTCCGGCTGTATAATAACTTCATCGAGAGCTTCGTAACTGGCTGACAGTAATCCAACATCCTCGAGGTTTATACTGATAAATCTCTTCGTAGTGCGAATTTCAACGTACAAATATGTTTCGAGATAGCGCAAGTACTTTTCTTTGAACATGCGCCGTTGTGCAAATGGGATTCGCTTTTCATATCCAGCATCAATGATATGCGGATAGAGCAGTTCCGGGATGCTTTTGACAGGAAGAAAAGTAGATTGATCTTTAAGCACATTATACAAAGCTCGCCGGAAATAAATCTGGTTGTACCAATGATCGAGGTGCCCAGCTTGAAAAGCAGCATCTTGTCTATTGTCAGTGAAGCCGATAACTTTTCGTTCGAGTGGAGGTGACGAGGTTATAGAGGAGGTTACGATTACATCGGTACCGGTAGCACGGCCAATTGAATTTAGCAAAAACACTTTGGCGTATTCTGTGCTCCCGGAATGTTCGGTTCGGCAATTAAGGCAATACGGCATCGGTGAAGGAATCAAGGTTCCGGAGTAATCTTCCTCATCGTGATAAGTTGTAAAGATATTGGATTGACTATTCAAGATGCCCAGGATGGGACGTTTATCAGCATAGGACGCCTTAATGATTCTCTTTTTTGGTGTTAGCCAATGATTTGGAAGGTTGTCAATAGTTTCTTTAAAAACCGGACTATAATATCCAGAGGTGAGTTTATTGGTTTCGTCCTGGTATGTCCATGGCTGTGCTTCGCCGGTTTTTTTATCGAAACGCATACCATAATATTCCTGTCCACAAGTACGGCAGAAATGAAATGGATAAAGGGTAGCTTCGCCCCTGCCTTGTTCCTGGCAATGAGGGCAGGTCGTTTCTCCGCTGTCGCTCATATAACCACAACCTTCAACCAAACATCCTTTCATTTCAGAACCTTGATTGTAGAATGCATGAACCTTGGGGATGAATCTTGGCACTTCGATGCCCATCTCTGAAATGATCGTACCTGTCATCCCGAGCAAAAGACCAGCCCGGATTTCGAGTTTGCATTGTTCAAGATCAGCACCAGACCTTAATTCTTGTTGGTATTGATTGGCCAGCGATGTGAAATCTTTGATCTCCTTCAACGATTGTTCCAAAAAACCCAGAATAAAACTTTTTTTCAGTGCTTCGCCAATGGATAGTCTATCCAGTTTCCCAGTGAATGGATATCCCATCACTGATTCAAAGATGGATAGTACACTTTGCAGTTGATCACTGTCGAATGCATCCAACTGTTCCTCGGTAATTGTGATCATGGGTGATATAATTTCACCATCAAATTCGATTGATTTGTCCACGTCTTCGATCACAACATTTTCAGGAGCAAATGTTTCACCAAATATCCGGGAGGCAAATTGCGCGACGGACTCGGCAGAATCTTTGCCATTGACATCGCTTACCATGGTGGCGGAGGTGCCGATACAAATCAGTTTGCCTTTGGTTTCTGTTTTTTGTTTCAAACGGCGTATAAGGAATGCCACGTCAGCCCCTTGCTTCCCGCTATAGGTATGCAGTTCATCCAAGACGAGGAAACGTAGGTTGCGTTTAAAATCATCTTTGAAAAGCGGTGCATCGTCGTTACGTGTAAGTAATAACTCGAGCATTACATAGTTGGTTATAAGAATGTCAGGTGGAGTTCGCCGAAGTTGTTCCCGATCGTATATTTCAGAGGAGTTTGGGATAGCATTCTCACCGAATATTTCTTGATAAGCTTTTAGCGCTTCTTCACCTGTATGCTGAGTGTCTCCGGTATAAAGTCCGATAGTGACGCCAGAGTTGTTGAGTTTCTTTGCCAATTCTTCATATTGCGTATTGGCGAGTGCATTCATTGGATAAATGATGATAGCTTTGATGCCCTTGGCACCTTTTTCTGCTTCCTGCAAACAGTGGCTTACGATGGGCAATTCAAAACACATGGACTTGCCTGAACCCGTACCGGTAGCAACCAATAGATTTTGCTTATTTTTTGCGGCAATCTCGCAAGACCGTTCCTGATGCGCATATGGCTTGAAATTGGGATATATCGTGGTTGTTTTTTCGTGAAGCCAGCCTTTTTCTACTAAATGGGTTAAAGGAAGGCCAGCCTTAAATCGCTTGCTAATCTGAATTATCGGCTCCTGCCATAACATTCTGCGTTTATTAACACCGTCCTTCACAAACCGAGCAATTTCAGGATTTTTAAATACCTGGAAGGTCTGTATATACGATCTATACTGTTCCTTTACTGCTTTATATATTTTAAAAGGGTCCATAGCCGCAGATATTAATTTTTGAAAGTTTTTTGTTATTATATCTCCTTTTGCACCCAAACAAACTCATCATAGAGTTGCAAAATGGTTTCCTTGGTGCGGTAGCTGCCATATTTTGCGATGTCTTTTCGCTTTACAATTGGAAAAGTTTCCAGTATATAATCCATCTCCTCCTTCTCCAAACCATAGAGATGCGCAAAAACGGCATCCAACTCGGTTTGTAGTTGGAATCTTTCTTTCTCATTCCATTCAAATGGTGCGGATTGAATACCAAAATCTTCAGCTAGTGGAATCAAATCGATACAATTGAATGATAATTTTAAAACTCTTTCATTTATTGAAGACCTAAGTTTGTTTGAATATTTTTTTAAAGGCACTAATGGTAGTTGCTTTACTATAAAATGATTTAAAGCAGTGCCTCCAATCTTAGTCCTTACAATATAATCAAATGTAAAAGAGTTTAAATTCGCTAAAAGTATTAATGCATTTTGATAATCATTGATAACAATAGTTGGTGCACTTACCATTGTAGCGCTTCTTGGAATAATTGATGCTATAAATGTCCTGTTATCTGTAGCACGACATATCAAGCGAAATACAATTTGCCAACTTTTAGTCCATGCATTCTTTTCAATCTTTTTATCGATGATAGTTTTTAAAATGGAATATCTCTTGGATGAAATAAAAGAAGGTGAATGATCGGAATTAGTGACAAATCCATTTGAGTCATAATTTGAATACCTGTGATTATACTGAAAGAATAACTTACCCTCGTATGCTCCATAGCTATTTTCATCTAAACGATACGGTAAAAGGATTTTCTTCTCATGAGTATCATTAACCATTTGCCAAGCTGTCCACCCAAATTCATTTTGATGGGTTATTTCATTATTAATAACATTAGATGTTCTGTATATTTTTATTACAATATTTGCATCTTTCTTATTCCTGAATACAGGACAGTTTACAGTATTCGGATTGATTAAACTGAATTCTTCCGAACTCAATGAATAGTGCCTGAAATCATCAAAAACATGATTTGGATTCGTGGCAAAAAAAAGTAGATCTATTGGCTCAGAAGATTCAATTTTTCTTAGTGTAAGTAAGTTAAATTTGAAGCTCCTGTGAATGTCAAAGATTTTTTCATTATTCTCGAAATCAAAAAGTGATTTCAAAAATTTATTCTTTACAATGAATCCAAAGTAATCCTTTGAAGTATCATCAGTTGCTATGCCCGATGGAGTAATGATTGCTGCAAAACCTTCATCGGCTAATAAAATCAAATAGTTTTCTGCAAATACAAGATAAGTATTTACATTTCTGGAAGATGAAAGTTCAAATTTTTTGCTATTCTTTAAAAAATGAACATTACGAAGTAGAAAAGTTTGTTCATTAATATAGCTTTGATAAAGTAACGGATCAGATAATTTTAAATCCAATATCAAGGATTCTCTAATTAGAGCATCAGCATCTACAATTGCTTCATTTTTACCTTTAAAATATTTTTTATCCTCAACTTGTAATTTCTCCCAAGGTGGGTTCCCTAACAAACAATCAAACCCACCTTTTTCAAATACTTCGGGAAACTCTAGGTGAAAATGGAAAAAATTATATTCTTTGGCCAATTGTATTATCGTTTCAATCAATTGTGAATTCACCGGTTGGTTTTCGCGAAGGCTTTCGAGGGTTGCATTGGTTGGGTATTGTTCAAGATCATGATTTGTTTTTTCTATAAAGAAAGCTGCAATCCATACGTCAGCCATTAGCCATTCCTTGAACTTTCTTTCCGTTTTTTCGAGACGGCGGTATTCTTCCTCTGCTTCTTCGACATCGGCAGAGAATTCCTGTTTTCGGTTGTTGAGTTTTTCGCGCAACCGGAGTAATTCGCTTCCGTCGGCCCTCCCTAAATGAATAGCATACTGAACAGTTGGCTCGTTAACCATGTTCATTCTTTCCAATTGCTTTTTTACTTTCTTTTTAAGCTTGGTGCAAATTTCGGGATTGTCGTTCCCCACTGCTTTATAGGCCTCTTCAGGAATACCTTTTTCTATCAATACCGGTGTAGATCCAATTAATGAGTTTCCACATTTTAATTTGTGATCGAGAAAGGATAATGGCATATCGGGTAACGAAGCAGTAATCCACAAAGAGAATTTTGCTAGTTCAACGGCCATGGGGTTCAAATCAACCCCGTGAATGCATTGGAGCAAAACATCACGTTTGGCCTCACGCAATTGCTCATCGGTTGGCCGTTCTTCATCGCCCATGCGAATGAGTGCCAATCGTTCACCCATTTTTTCAAGGGCTGCGCAGAGAAAGGCTCCCGAACCACAGGCAATATCGGCAACTTTGAGATCGAGCAAGGCTGCTTCTTTTTCCACTGGTGTGGTTTTAGAAGCGACTGCGTGGTCAATCACAGGAACCAGCGCGCTTTCAATCAATTGGGCTACTAAACGGCTATCGGTATAATACGAACCAGTAGTTTTACGATCGGTGCCACGGTCATCGAGATAAAATTCGCCCTTGTTTATTTGGCGGCTACCAAGTTGGCAGGAATCAATGGCTATTTTTGGTTCGTAGTCGAGCAGACTTTCATAAACCGAACCCAGTTCATCAATTGCCAGGTTGGCGTAGTTGATGCGGTTGATGAGCTTGTCAAGTTTAAAATAACTCAGGCCATAAATGGCATCAAGTAAGTATTTGTTCTTTAGTGAAAGCTTAAGCAGGTTTTTGATTTTTCTGTCAGAAAATAGTTGTCCTCCAAAAGCATTAATCTTATCACCGTTTCGGAATGAATATCCATCTGCAATCAATCTAAATGTGATCCTTAAACCCTCCCAAAGATCTTTTTCTTCATCCTGACTGTAGTTACCCAAATTGGCTTTTTCACGCAACGCATTGATACTGTATGTGTGTGCATAAATGTTATTGCGAACCGGAAGCCAGCCTTTTTGTTCGGCGAACATTAGGAATAGTAGCCGGTAAATGATGTTTAGGATTTCATTGTAAAACTCTTTTACCTTGCCATTCTGAAATTCTTCGGGATTGAGGTCCTCGGCAAATCCATTACCCAATTTTTCGATGGCATCAATTACCTGATCGCGTAGTTTGTTGCCTACTTTTACCCCGGTTTCGCGCGATTTTTTGTGAAATTTTTCCAGAAGGCAATTATCCTCTATTTCAATTGGATTGCCTTCATCATCATATTCAACCTCTTGTGTTCCCTGGTATTGATTTTCAAAACGTGAACGGTGCAAAATGCGATACAAGACTCTAAACTGTTCAGTATCCCTGGTTTCAAATATGCCTTCAAGGTCGAATTCAATGAAGCCTTTGGTGATCGAATGATAGAAGTCACGCAAAATTCTGATTTTTTTTCCGTTGATCAGGATTGCCCATTGGTGGGGACTGGTATTGAGAAATTGCTGAAGACAATCCTGTGGGCTCTTGTTCTTATGTGTGCGACTATTTATATCCCTATGGTCAAAATCCTGGGTTGAATGTACCATGTGGATAAACGGGGCATATTCACTATCCCAGCCTTTGTATGAAATATGATACTCGAGATCGGATTTGCTTTTAGTATTTGAAGGGACAAAGACAGGTTTGAAATCGAACATTTCAAGAAAAGGAATGATCCATCGTTTACGTAGATTTGCAGTATCGAAGCGATCCTCGAGCAATTGGGTGCGAATTTCTTCCCATCTTTCGCGCAGTAAATCAAAGGAAACGGCTATTGTTTCGTCCACCTTTTTCATGTCCGGCCCGAAACTCTTATCTTTTACATAGTCCGCTTTGGTTTCACCGGCCATTGTGAGGCAGAAGTCTTCCGTTATAATATTCCCGCTCGATTTGATAAAACTTAATGGCATAATGTAAGGGCTAAAGCGGTTGAATGATGGTGACTGTTAACAGGTCGTAACCTGCATTTTCGAGATGAATAATGTCGTCAAGCCAGGCAGGTTGATTCGTTTTCATGCTGTCCACCAGTATTTTTTTATAAAGTTCTTGCCGCTCTTCAATGAGTTTTATCTTTCGATCCTGGATTTTCTGTTGAATTAAAGCATCAAGACTTTTGTTGGCAAGGGCATCTTTCAGATGTTCCGTAAGTTCTGTTGCGTCTAAGGCGCGGGTGGTGGTTGAAGGTTGGATATTTTCGAATGAGATGGATTTTTCGGAGAAACTATCAATTGCCAGGGTTACTAGTTCCTCTATTACTCGTTTCTCTTTTAAACCTACCGTGAACCTGACGAGAAAATTGTATTGGTAAATAACAGATTCAACAGTTTCAGAAAAATAGTAAGCATTCCTGCCATGCATTCCCTTATTGGAAAAAAACTCTGCTTTCACCAATTCAATAATTTTTCGTACAAGCGGATGGCCAGCATCAAGGATAAGCGCTTCGGGATGTGTTAACGCCAATTCGGGATCAAACGTTACTTTTGGAAGATAGTCACCAAATTGAGACAGGACAAGACGGGGATCGTTGAGATATATCTCATAGAAGCCATTGCCTATTTCACTCATACCTGAACTGAACTTTTTCAAGGCAGATTTTACAAACAGTAATACCTCTGCCTGGGAACCAACAATGCGTTTTGTTTCTGCAATTCTCTTATCAATTTCGGGTAGTTCAATATCAAGGCTGGAATAAAATGATTCAGATTCAATTTTCTTTTTGCGCTTCAGGTCTTCATCGTTGATGGAAAATGATTGTTTAACAGCCTTTCGGGTTTCATCAACCCCAACAGAGGAAAAAAGATCCGGGATAGCCTGACCACCGTTATTCTTCTTACTCTTGTTTCGTTTCGATGCCTGGTTGATTATGGTTGAAAGATAAACTTCATCGCCGAAATAGGCAGCAGCATAATCCCGATCAACTTCAATGGTACGCTGTTTTTCGAGCAAGAGATCAAGAATTTCTTTATCGAGTGAATTATCAAGTACTAAGGTACGGATATGCACAAACTGCTTTGGTTGTCCTATACGGTCAATACGGCCATTACGTTGTTCAAGCCTGTTTGGATTCCAAGGTAATTCGTAATGTACAATACTAGACGCTAAGCGTTGCAGGTTGAGACCCTCAGAAATTACATCGGTTGCAAGTAAAACTGCTTTGGCTGCTCTGTCAAATTTTTGAAAAATATCTGAACGTGCCTTTTGGCTCATGTCGCCATGCATGATAAATACATCAAATTCTCTGGACTTAATATTTTTCTCCAAATAATCGAGTGTATCCCTATACTTGGTAAAGACAATGATCTTGGTATCTTTATTGAAAAGCTCCGGTAAAATTTTATCCTTTAACCGGGTGAGTTTTTCATCATCACGGGGCGTTAGAGTTCTTGTAAAATCAATTATACGCTGCAGTTCACTGATTTCATTTTCATTGAGTGCCTCGAAATCGAGTTTCAGCGATGCCATCTCTTCTGAAATTCGTTCATCATCGGAGAACATGTCATAAACATATCCTTGCAGTGTCTCCGCATTTGCATCTTCCTCTTGGTATGTTTTATTTTTTATAGTATTGATCCTGTTTTCCAGGGACATCAGCACTGCATAAGGCGAACTTATCACTCGTTTCTGGAAGTGAAAAGCTACCCAATTGGCTATGTTGCGAACTTTCTTTGTCCCTTCGGCATTGGCCGCAGTTAATATGAAGTCACCATATCTTTCAATGGCATCCAGCAGTTGCATATATTTACCATGGGGATTGGGTGTAATGATGACCTCGGTTTGATCACGCTTTGGAAATGGTGATTTTTGACCCTGTTTAGCATACCAATCTTCAAGTTTACGCCTGTTACGCTGGATTACGTTAAAACGTGCTTTAGTCTTGTCAAAACTTATTTCACCGCCATTATGGTATAATACAATTTCGGAATTTAGAATTTCGAGGATACTGGCGAATGTATCGGAATAGCCATTATGTGGTGTTGCTGTGAGGAATAAGACGTTTTTTATTGCAGCACTTAGATCAGATACGAGTTCGTATCTTTTTTGTTGCTTGGAAACGTTGAAGTTACTATGGGGTCTGGCACATAAGTGAACTTCATCAACGAGTAACAGGTCCCAGTGTTGTTCCTGTAATTGCTGCTTGATATCAGGCGCTTTTGCATAATCAACCGAGGCAATGACAATATGAAAATACTGCCAGGGATTTGCGCCGCCAGGCAAGTCCTTTTCAAACTCCTTGCGTGAAAAGGAATCAATGATGGTAGCTTTGATATGAAAGAAATAGTCGAGGGCTTCCTTCCATTGTTGTTTTAGATTGGCCGGCGTCAGGATGATAATCCTTTTCAATTTACCTCTCTGCATGAGTTCGGATATGATCAGACCGGCTTCAATTGTTTTACCAAGACCGACATCATCTCCAATCAGCATCCTTACATTTGGTTTTTCAAGTGCCAATACCAATGGCACCATCTGATAATTGTATGGTACAACCGAAGACCGGTGCAAACTAAGAAATGGTGCGGAACCATGGATCAGATCAAATTGATAGGCACGGAGCAGAAGGCGCTGGGAGGTCAGATCACCCGGGAGTTCTGCGCTTATTGGCTCAAATCTTTCTTCTTTGATATTCTCAATGTCGGCTAAAAATGTCCTTTTATCGTCTGAGTCACCGGTGATCGGGGTGGCAACCATTTCAATGCCATCGAATTCATCAACCCGCCAGAGGCGGTTTCGCATATTGATAATTATGCCAGGTTTTAAATTTTGATTGGTCATTTGTTATGTGAAAGTATTATTTAGTAAAAGTAAACCAAAATTACAATGACAATTGTCGTTGCATCGAAAATATTACCTGAAACTGGAGATAGGGGATGAGTATTATAATCGTGTGATATTTCGCAGTAACAAATGTAAATGGAGAATCTCGAGGCATTTAACCATATGGGATCTAACTACCAATCATTTATTTTTATAAAGGTTTTCTAAAGACTCACTTTTTTCACTTTTTTCACTGAAACGTAGCTGGTTGTTCTGAAAATCATGTATGGAAAACTGGGTCAAATAATCTGCAAGGTCTAAACCATTCTGCTTTTCTTCAACGGTTGCTTTTGTTTCAAGCAGGTCAGAAACGTTAACCGATGCAATTGTAGAGAGCTGTCCGGCCTTATCCGTCCATAGTTTAAATGCATTCAAATCCGGGAATAAGGTTACCTTTCGTCGTTGTAATACTCTACATCTATCCAGATTTGATAACCCTTCTTTATTCCCAGCCGCCAGCCATATAAGGTTAGGCATATAACCTGTTGCAATGATGGCCGTCTTTTCACTTTCGACAATTCCAATGGGCCGCCGTGGATCGCGAGTTAAAAGGTGTTCGCCGAAAAAACATTGTTTCAACTCATAGTCGTTTAGATTCAGGATTTTATGTACCCACGTGATATGAGGATAGGGATTTTTAACCCGTTTACCGGTATCGCTATTGTAAAGCATAATTTTTCCCGATCTGATACGGCCAAGAATGTCGATCTGCCAGAATATCGTAGACCCCAGCCAATGTTTCGATGTGCCGATAAAATATTTAGCAACCAGGCTGGCTGTAACTTGTTCCCCAAACAACCTGATCAAATATTGAATGAAATTATTTCGGCTATATTGCTGCAAACTTGCTTTGAAGAGTTCGGCCGGGATTACTGAAAATGGTTTTATCGGTCTTGGAATTGGTTTGAAGATCGTAACTGGCTCCCGTTTCCGATCCGGGTTAGCCTCAAAATATTGCTTTGGTGTGAAATGGTATCCGCAATTATCAAGCCTTTCGCAACGGCCAACATTGGCCGAAAGGTGTTCACCTGTCTCAGTGTCGATGTATCTACTGAAGGTTCTGGCATGGTCACAAGCCGGACATGTATATCG
>SESF01011448.1_pt1 | contig 28076 bp, 19 predicted proteins | sample 3171521 | NCBI WGS metagenome assembly SESF01 (sample SAMN10866945, study PRJNA518727) | freshwater metagenome | biome: subpolar coniferous forest; feature: holomictic lake; material: water; isolation source: holomictic Lake 227, 6 m and 8 m depth | place: Canada: near Kenora, Ontario | collected...
CTTGGCCAGAGCGCAGTCGTTGTCTGCGACCGTGGTTACCTCCGACACGAAGAAGGGTGGAGGCTGGCACTGGCAGCCCGACTCTCGGCAGCGGGGATACCCCTGTTCCGCGTCGATGCTGACACGGTTGTCCCCGCCGATGCTGCCAGCCTGAAGCTTGAATGGTCGGCCGCGACGCTGAGGCGGAAGATCGAGGGCGCAATCCGTCATTACGCCCAGCCCTCGGCCTTCCGGGGGAGGATCCGCGACGCAGCCAGCCTCGGCGCTGACCAGGGGGACAGTCACTTGGAAGCCTATGAAAATTCCGAGGGACCCGCCCACAGCGGCGACCGCTCTCCCGGGCAGAAGCCCCCACTCCGGCCCGGGACTGCGGCTGCCCGTGCGGCCTTCAGGAGCTTCCTCGACAGGCTCGACCGCTACGAGGGGGACAGGAACGATCCCAACCTCGAGGGGACGAGCGGCATGAGTGCCTATCTCCATTTCGGGCAGATCTCTCCCGCCGCGATGGCGAAGGCTGCGCTTGAGCGTGGTGGCCCGGGAGCAGCAGCCTTTGTCGAGCAGCTGGTCGTGCGCAGGGAACTCGCGATCAACTTCTGCCTGCGTGAGCCTTTCTATGATCGCTATGACCGGGCAGTCCCCGAGTGGGCCAGGCGGAGCCTTGCGGGGGCCGCCGGGGACAGGCGTCCATGGATCCACGGACGGGAAGCCCTGGAGGCTGCGGCGACCCACGATCCCTACTGGAACGCCGCCCAGAACCAGCTCGTCCGGACTGGAATCATCCATACCTACATGCGCATGTACTGGGGCAAGAAGATCCTTGAGTGGAGTGCCAGCCCCGAGGAGGCCTTCGCGACAGCCCTCTATCTCAATGACCGATACGCCCTCGACGGGCGGGACCCCAGCAGCTATGCAGGTGTGGCTTGGTGCTTCGGCCGCCACGACCGTCCTTGGGCGACTCGGGCAGTGTTCGGGAGCATCCGGTACATGAACGATGCTGGCCTCAAGCGCAAGTTCAACCGCGAAGCCTATGCAGGGCGTTGGACCTGAGGGACCCGGAACTCCTGGCGAGTCCCCACCATTCGTATTGGCGGAATGATGCCCAGATGTCATACTAGCCTCTCTCAGGGGGTACAGTGAGGGGCTTGGTGCTGCTTCGGCGTGCGGCGGAAATCATGGCCGCTGCGGCGGCATACCTGCTTGCCGCCCTGATCGGCGAGGCTTTTCTCCCCCCAATCGGGGACAGCTATGCGCTCTGGATTCCATCGGGCCTCGGCATCGCCATGGTGCTGGTCTTCGGGAGAAGTGCCCTTATCGGTGTCCTATTCGGAGCCACGCTCTTCTGGCTGGGCGCCCTTGGCGGCGTAACCGCACTCTCCAATCCTGAAATGGTCGGCGTGGCAGTGGCGATCGGCGCCATCAGGACCATCGAGGCCTGGGGGAGCGCCTGGGCTATCCGGCGCTTCACAATAAGCCTGCCCCCGCAAAGCATAAGTGAGATTCTCCGTACGAGTGGCGCGGTCGCCCTCATCATCCTTGGAAGCGCCGCCCTGGGATCGGCGACACTCTCCATCGCGGGCATCAATGCGTGGTCAGATTTGCTATCGATCATCTGGCGATGGTGGCTTTCAGACCTTTCAGGTACCCTCCTTATCGCTCCTGCCTTGGTCAGCCTGGCAGGGGGGCGGAAGATAAAGCCCGACTTCAATGCCTCCCCCTGGGTCCTCTCATCTTTCATTGTCGGTGCCACGCTTTTCACCTTCTTCCAGGCTTCTGCCATTACGAGACAGGGCATCGAGGACGAATTCCATCGGAACTTCCGCGAGTCCCTGCAGGTTTCAAAGGATGAGATCGAAAAGAGCTTCTGGTCGCTCAACGCCCTCGCCTCCTTTTCGGGGGGTCAGGCAGAAGTCTCGCCAGCGGAATTCAGGGACTTTGTCACAACCCTCCTCGGCGGCCACGCATCCACCCTGCCCCTCTCCTGGGCTCCCCGCGTTTCAGACACCCAGCGCCCTGTCTACGAGCAATCCCTCCTGACCATGGGCTTTCCCGATGCGCGGATCATGGAACTGGACCAGGACGGCAGCATCGCGCCTGCGAGGAAACGCGAAGTATACTTCCCCACGATTCTTTTCGAGCCCGCCACCCAGCAGACTGCAGGCAGGGCATGGGACACGGCGAGCAGCCCACCGCGCCAGCAAGCGATCTTCGAGGCCCGCGATTCTGGCAAGGCCACCCTTACTTCACCATTTCACTTTGAGTTCGACCGGGAAGGACGCAACGGAGTCCTCCTCATGAAAGCGGTCTACCGGAAAGGCATGCCGATTGCCACGGTTGAAGATCGACGGCTCGCCCTCCAGGGTGTCGTTTCAGGGGCCTTCATGGTCGGCTCATGGATGGAGCAGGCCCTGGCCAGCATCGAGCGCCACGACATTGAGATCTACGCCTTCGATGTCACCTCGCCTGGCTCCCCGCTCTTCCTCGGCTTCCACCGCTCCATCTCGGGTCCGCCTTCGCTGCCAGCCTCCGCAGACCTTCGTCCCAATGCGCTTGAAGCGGGGCTCTATGAGTCAGCTACCTGGGAGGTCGGACAGAGGTCCTGGCTGTTCATCGCACGGCCGGGACCCGCCTTTGCAAGGGACGGAAGGAACTGGGTCTCATGGCTGTCCCTCCTCATCGGTTTCGCCTTTGCGGGAAGCTTCCTGACCTTCCTGTCCAAGCGCCAGAAGTCCAGGCTCGCCGTGGCCCGCTCCGAGGAAGCAGTCCGCATGCTGGAGGCGCGCAACGCCGCCATCATCGAGAACGCCCCGGATGGCATTACCCTCATCGATGCGAGGGGGCTGTTCATCCATGGAAGCCCCTCCGCAACCCGGATGTTCGACCTCCAGCCCGGGGACATCCTGGGCAAGCCGGCGCTCAGTGCCGTACACCCCGAGGACGCGCCCCATCTCCGCGATCTCTACAATGCCCTGGTCGCCGACCCGGCGAAGCCATTTACGGCAGAGTACCGCTACCGCCACCGCTACGGTGGCTACAGCTGGATCGAGGGCAGTTTCACGAACCTCCTCGCCCATCCCGGGGTCAAGGCAATCGTGAACAATTTCCACGACATCAGCGACCGCAGGACCGCGCAGTTCGAACTCGAGGAGCTGAACAGGACCCTCGAACAGCGCGTGGAGGAGCGCACGGCGGAGCTCAGGCAAAGCGAGGCAGAGCTCCGCGCGAACCGGGACCGGATGGCCGAAGCGAACGCCGCCCTCGAGCGGGCGGGACACATGAAAGACGAGTTCCTCGCCAACATGAGCCACGAGATCCGTACCCCGATGAACGCGATCATCGGACTATCATCGCTCGCCCTCAAGACAGGGATGACGAGGAAGCAGCAGGACTACATCTCGAAGGTGCACAGCGCGGGCCTCTCCCTCCTGGGAGTCATCAATGACATCCTCGATTTTTCCAAGATCGAGGCGGGCGAGCTTTCGATCGAAAAGGTCAGCTTCGACCTCGACGAGGTACTCACGAACCTGGGCACGATGGTCTCGCAGAAGGTCATGGAAAAGGAGCTCGAGTTCCTCATCGACGCGCCGAAGGGAATCCCCCGCAGCTGGATGGGAGATCCCCTCCGCCTCGGGCAGGTCCTCCTCAACCTCCTGTCGAACGCCGTGAAGTTCACCGAGGCCGGCGAAGTCAGGCTTTCGGTAGAGCTCGTCGAGCAGCTGGGGCCGCGTGCAAAGCTCCTGTTCGGCGTGGAGGACACGGGCATCGGGATGGAGCCAGAGCAGCTAACCCGCCTCTTCCAGGCCTTTTCCCAGGCGGACAGCTCGACGACCAGAAAGTACGGCGGTACCGGCCTCGGCCTCAGCATCAGCAAGAAACTCGTGGAGTTGATGGGCGGACAGATCTGGGTCGACAGTTTGTTGGGAAGGGGAAGCCGGTTCCGCTTTACAGTCTGGCTCGACGAGGGCCCAGAAATAGTGGTTGCGCTTCCATCCAGCTTCGACGGCACAAGGGTCCTGGTCGTGGATGACAATGCGGCCGCCAGGAGCATACACCGGGGCATTCTCGAGGAGCTCAGCTTCCGGGTCGAGACCGCGGCCTCCGCCGAAACCGGGCTTGAGCTCATTTCGCAGGCCGACGCCTCAGATCCCTTTGCCCTCGTTCTGATTGACCTCCACATGCCCGGCGGGCTCGATGGCGTTTCCGCGACCAGGCACCTGAAGCGGGAACTCGGCCTCCGCCAGCCCCCCCTGGTCTTCATCGCCACCGGCAGCTCGGGTGAGGAACTGCGGCCCTCGGCAACTGAAGCTGCTGCCGAGGCAGGGGCCGACGAATACCTGGTGAAGCCGCTGACTTCCCCAGCCCTCACCAGTGCGCTGAAGCGGCATTTCGGGGCCAAAGACAGCCTGCACGGCCTGGTCGAGGCCACCGCTCCACACCAGACAAGGCAGCGCGACTTCGGCGGCGCGAGGGTCCTCTTGGTCGAGGACAATGAAATCAACAGGCAGATAGCCACAGAACTCCTTGAGTCCGTCGGTGTCGAGGTTACCGTGGCGGTGGACGGGCTTGAGGCAGTGGAGGCGGTCATGCAGGCTGACTCACCCTTCGAAGCCGTGCTGATGGACATACAGATGCCGCTGATGGACGGCTACACGGCAGCCCGCAGCCTACGATCCGACAGCCGTTTTTCAGCCCTACCGATCATAGCAATGACAGCCTACGCGATGGAAACCGACAAGCGGCGCGTGCTCGAGGCAGGGATGAACGACCACATCGCCAAGCCCATCGACCCGGAGGTCCTCTTCGCAACCCTTGAGCGCTTTGTCCGGATGCCGGCGAGCGGGGACAGACACCCGGCGAGCGGGGACAGACGCTGGGACGGGGATGCCTCAGAGGACTCTCCACAGGAAAGACCGGGTTCCGAGCCCTCCTCCCTGACTTCGCTGGTCACCATCGACACGCGTGAGGGACTGGCACGCGTGGGAGGCAAGACAGACTTCTACATCGAACTCCTCACGCGCTTTGCAGAAGACCACCGGGAAGACGGAAACCGGATCGCCGCTGCCCTCGCCAGAGGGGATGCCCAGATGGCTGAGCTCCTCGCCCATAGCCTGAAGGGCGTTGCCGGAAACATAGGGGCTACGGCCATCCAGAAAGCTGCGGCGGGCCTCGAGGACATCCTCAGGCATGGTGCCGATCCCCTGACCCAGGAGGGAGCCATCATCGCGATCCGGGCTGCCCTCGCCTCCGCCCTGGATGAACTTTCGCCCATCATGGAGGCGAGGCTCCAGGCCGGGCTGGAGGCCAGACAGGCCAGCCCTGAACGAAGAGCCGCCATCCTCGAGGAACTGCTCCGGCTGTTGGAAAACTTCGACGTCGAAGCCGTGACCTATTTCAAGGACATACGCTCCGAGCTTCTTGGAATCTTCGGTAGCGAGCGGCTCATGAAGCTCGAAGACGCACTCACCAACTATGAATACGAGGAAGCAGCCCAGTGGCTGCGGAGCGAGACTCTGTCCTAGCAAAAGGCTGCAGGGATTCCAAGGCGCTGGATGGTCATTCGCCGCGGGGCTGCGACATTTCCCCCGACACCGTCCGGGCCGCCGGATTCTCTCCTTTCAATAATCCCTTTCATTGCATCTTGGCTGATCTGAGCCTACACTAGCGTCGTGGTTATTGTAGGAAAAAGCGGTCTGCGACGCGCCGTCTTCTTCGGGATGTCCCTTCTTTGCTGCCTGGTCGTGCTTTCGGCCCAGTCTGCAAGCAGGAAATATCATATCCTCGTGATTGACTCCTACCACGAGGGCTTTGCCTGGAGTACCGCAGAGTTCGAAGGCATCAAGGGAGCATTGACTGCGGAGCTGTCGCCCAACTCCCTCGACATCTCCGTCTTCCATCTTGACGACCGGCGCTTCCATGCCAGGCTGGCCATCACTGAGGCATATTTCGCCCAACTTTACAGTGACCAGAGTCCGGACCTCATCTTCACTTTAGACAATGCAGCCTATTCCTTCATGCGGGAAAACCGCTGGCGTATCGGAGGCCACATCCCGCTGGTCTTCGCCGGCGTCAACGACTACCTCAGCGACGGGAGGGAAGGCGAACTCCTCATGACTGGCATCGCCGAGAATTTCCTGTCGGGGAGAACCGATACGCTCAAGGCAGCGCTGGCCCTCCTTCCTGGGACGAGACGCGTCGTCTTCACCCTCGACGGAACCCCGACTTCCCTGGCGATACAAAAGGAGTTCGAGGCAATCAAGGAGCAGTTCCCGAAACTCAGCTTCGATTTCCGGACCATCGAAGACCTTGACGGGCAGCTGGCCCTCGTCGCGGGACTCGGAAAGGGCGACATATTCGTGCCCATAGGTACCCACCTCGACGCTTCGGGCACCCTCCTGTCCTACGAAGAAGCCATGGAACGGCTCTCCGCAGCCTGCCCCGTGCCAAGCTTTGGCTTTATAGAAAACCGGATCGGCCACGGCCTCGTGGGCGGCAAGATCCTCACCGGCTACGACCACGGGGCCTCGGCCGGGAAGCTTGGCCTCGCCATCCTCCGGGGAGCGTCGCCAGGGAGCCTTCTGCCCCTCAAGGACAATCCAGGGCAGTTCTTTTTTGACCATCGCCAGATGCTGCGATTCGGACTCTCCGAATCCCTGCTCCCGAAGGGCTCGGTGATATTGTTCCGACCCGTCGATCCCCTGTCCGCTGCCTGGGGCTACCTCCTGGCCTACACGGTGGCACTTGTGGTGCTGACAACGATTGTCATTCTTCTGGTTGCAAGCAGGCGGAGGCTCCGCGTCGCCACCGAGCGTCTTGCACGGAGCGAGTCAACCCTGGAGTCCTACTTCGAGAACTCCCCCGAGGCGATCTTCGTGGCAGATGATGCAGGCAGGTACCTCCGGGTCAACCGGGGCGCAAGTCTCATGACCGGCTATTCGACCACGGAACTCCTCCGGCTTTCGGTTCCGGACCTCCTGGCACCAACATCAGTCGACGAGGGGCTCAGCCATTTCAGCCGTGTCTTTTCCGAGGGAAGGGCATACGGGGAACTCCAGTTCCGCCGCCCGGACGGCAGCGTTTTCTGGATGAGTGTCCATGCTGTCCGGATCGGAAAGGACGAGAACTTCGCCATCGCCCAGGACATCACCCGGCGGATCGAGGGCGAGGAGGGGGTCAAGCGCTCCCTGGTCGAAAAGGTAACCCTCCTCCGGGAGCTTTACCACCGCACGAAAAACAACATGTCGGTCATCATAGCCTTGCTCGAGCTCCAGGCCCTCGAGCGGGGGGACGAGGCGCTGACCAAGGCTTTCAAGGAGGCGGAGAACCGTATCCGATCGATGGCACTGGTCCACCAGAAGCTCTACGACGCTGCCGACCTCTCCCACATCAGCCTTAATGACTACATCAGTGACCTGATCGAGCTCCTGACAAAAAGCTACAGTGTCTCGTCCTCCGAAGTAGCCTTCGACACCGAAATGGAAGAGGTCAGCGTCCTCATCGACAGCGCCATCCCCTGTGGCCTCATCCTCAACGAGCTTATTTCGAACGCCCTGACCTTTGCCTTCCCGGAGGGGAGGAAGGGCAGGATCACCATCGCGCTGCGACGCGACAAGGAAGGATCAATTGAACTCTTCGTCGCCGATGACGGCATCGGCGTTCCCCTCGGCTTTGACTTCCGCCGCGACGGTCGTCTTGGCTTGCAGACCATCTTCGGACTCGCTGAGGAACAGCTCGAAGGAAGTGTGGATTTCCATTCAGGCGCGGGCCTGGCCTGCCGAATCACGTTCAAGGATGACCTTTATGGTCCAAGGGTATAAAAGATGAAGCACACGCGGATTCTCATCGTCGAGGACGAGTTCATGATCGCCAACCAGCTCAAGACAAACCTCATCAAGGGTGGCCGCAGCGTCTGCGGAATAGCGAGCCGTGGCGAGGATGCCATCGACATGGCACGGAAGGAGATGCCGGATGCCATCCTCATGGACATCCGCATCCGCGGCTCCCAGGACGGGGTGGCTGCAGCTACGGAGATCAGGACCTTCCTCGATGTCCCGATCATCTTTACAAGCGGCTACGCCGACCATGAGATGCGCGACCGGGCCCTCGCGCTCCAGCCCTCCGCCTATCTCCTCAAGCCCATCAGCATTGCCCAGATCGAGGAACTCCTTGAAGGCGAAATGACGGCGCAATGAGGGGCTCAGGCCCGCGGGCCGTTCCCTCCGGACTTGATCAGGGCGGGTGCCAGGCGGAACCCGAGGTACAGCATCCATGCGACAAGGCCGAGATGGAGCACGTCGTTTTCAGAAAACCACAGGCCCCATGACCACAGCGCAGGTCCGAGGCCCCCGAGATAGGCAGCAAAATAAGCAGCCATCACCAGTGCCATGCCGAGCCATGCCCGGAGGAGGAGGAGGTCCGCCCGCCGCTTCCAGCGTAGCCAGGCCACAAGGTTGACGGCAAAAAAGGCCAACATCGAAGGGATCACGAAGAGCACCATGGCTTCGAAGGAAACCATGAAAGCGTCGGGCCTTGCTGCCCCGGCAAGGGCGAAGACCACATAGGCCGGCGTGGAGATCCAGGCCCAGGCACCGAGGAGCTTCCCGCCAAAGCCACGCGTCGAAAAGGCCGCGACGGCCACTCCCATCGAGGAGACGCTTGCGACGGTGAGCATCATATAGGCGACTTCCCAGCAGCTTGTGAGGGCCATCGTTGTGCGACCGGCGCCTTTTATCATGTAGCCAAAGGCCTGGTAGCTCGTGCCAGCGAGCAGGGTCCCGAGGCCCCAGACTGCAAGCGCGATCCCCCAGCACAGGAGGGCGCGCAAGGCACCTGGGCCCGGATCCGCAGGCCCGGCGGCGGCGCGCCGCCGCAATCTGAGGAAGCGCAGGCCCATCGCGATCGTCAGGATGCCCAGACCGTATACGATGAGGGTCGAGCTGGGCTGGATGAGGACAATCTGCGCGCCGGCAAGGTCAAAGCGCCAGAACGGCTGCGCCGCTAGCCAGGCCTCGGGGCTTTGAGGCGGGGAAAGGACGAGGTTGGAAAGCTTCATGGCAATGATAGTCGCCTGTCATCCGGGCTGCGGTCAACGGGAAGGAGGAATGGTCCGTGGTGTCTGTCACCCTCACCCGGCCTCGTGGCAGAAGGCCAGGCAGAAATCCTCCATCGCACGAAGGGCTTCAGGTTCGAGACATTCGATGCTGTCCTGAGGACTATGGGTAAGTGCCCAGGTCCCAGGCCAGGCTTTTCCGAGGGTTTCAGCGCCAGGCAAGAGGGCCAAACCCGAGACCGCGCGTGAAAGGCGCTCTGCTTCTGCGGCTGGAAGAAGGCTGATTCCGATCGAGGGCAATCCTGCAAGCGAGAAACCCAGATCGTCAGACCAGGGCAAGGGCAGCTCCAGTGGCTCGCCGATGCCTGCTTTGGCTGCCGCCTTTCGAACTGCGGTGACTGTCCCCGCAAGAATTGCCGCACCCTCGGGGTCCTCCCCCGGCTCAAAAGCCCGCCGGGCAGAGGTCGAAACAAGAAGCCGCGAGCCCTTGCCGATGACATCCAGGACAAGAATCGCGGGGCGGGTTGCCCGCTTCCTCGGTGTCTGTCCCCCTGGTGCCCCATTTGTGTATCCCCCGGGCGGTGTCTGTCCCCCTCCGAGGATCGATTTTAGGCCAAGGCCAAGGGAATAGGCACCCTGCGAGAGGGCTCCCTCCGTGGCAGGTGCCTCTTCGCCATCGGTGAACAGGATGAGAAGGCCGCCCCTCTGGCTCTTCCCCTCCCCACCATGGTGTCTGTCCCTGTTTTTGCCCAGGCTTGAACTTCCCATCCGTTCGGCCACGCGCACCAGGACAAGGCAGGCAGCAGAGTTATCGAGGGCGCCGGGGCTGCCAGGGACGCGGTCATAGTGGGCGACAAGGATGACAGCAGGCTTTCCGTGACAGGCACGAACGAGGAGGTGGCGGCGTCCGGCGATTGCCAGGACCTGACTTGGAATTCCTCTCGATACAAGCATGCTGATGAGAACCGAAAGGCGGTCGGCATCCGGAGCAAGGAAGGCCCGGAAATCCGGGCCGAAGGGATCTGTTTCGGTGGCCAGGCCTGTCCGGCCTCCGGGGGTCCCCCCGCCTCTGGGACTCACCTCAGCGTAGATGCAGCCAGGTCCAGAACTGGATCGGGCTTCCGGGACGAGCCCAGAGATCCGGTGGAAGCTCGGATGACGAGTTCGAAGGGCAGGATCCTTGAGCGGGAATCGGCCCGGGACAGGAGCTCGCAGGCGAGGGTCGCGGCGCCGGCGCCCTTTTCAAAGCCCGGCTGTCGCACGGTACTGAGGGGCGGGGAGGCTCGGCAAGCCAGGGGGATGTCGTCAAAGCCCGAGACCGAGGCATCCCCAGGAACCGAAAGACCCCGTCTCCTGAGGGCATCGTAGGCGCCGAGGGCGATGATGTCGGCCATGGCGACAAAGGCAGTCGGCATCGGGCCGGGAAGGGCAAGGAGTTCGTCGGTGGCGCGAAGTCCGCCTTCAAAGGAGCCCTCGGCAAGCACGATCGGCGCCTCAGTTCCCCCGGCTACAAGGCTGAATTTCGCAAGCGCCTTGGCAAAACCCGAAAGGCGCCTTTCGCTGACCAGGGAATGTCCTTCAAGACCGCTGGAGTAGACCTCGGGCTTGAGCCTGAGGATTCCCACGTGCCGGTGGCCCAGAGCCAGCACATGCTCCATCATTGCCTGGGCGGCTGCCTCGTCGTCGATGCCGATATTGGCGATTCCCTCCATTTCGCGGGCATCGATGGTCACGAAGGGCAGGTGCCGGCGCCCGAGGATGCGGGTGACTTCGGTGTCGACCTCGATGCCGATCATGATGAGGGAATCGACTGCTGCCCTGCGTGCCGCCTCCTCGACCTTGCCGCGGATCGGGGGCAGCATCGTCAGGACAAGCCCCCGCTCGTCACAGATCATGCCGATGCCGCGCACGATCTCGCAGAGGTGGGGATTGGAGAGGGCTTCGTGCAGGGGCTGGGGGAGGAGGAGTCCGATGGCGCCCAGGTGACGCGTTGCCAGGGCACGTGCCACCGAGTCGGGTTCGTAGCCCATCTCCGCGATGATGTCGAGGACGCGCTTCCGGGTCTCTGCCGAAATGCGCCCCGGATCGTTGAGCACGAAGGAGACAGTCGTCTTGGAGACGCCTGCCTTCGCGGCGATGTCCCTTATGGTTACACGCACAATTATTACCGATCCGCCCCGGCACCTGTTGTATCGATCCCGGCCTTCCCCGTCATTTGATCGAACCGGCTACCATGCCCTTGATGATGGACTTCTGGGCGATCAGGAAAAAGATGATGACTGGTACCATCGCCATGAGAATGGCCGTCATGATGAGGTCCCACTGCTTGACGAAGGCGCCGGCGAAATTCGAGATGGCCAGGGGTATCGTCATGATCTTATTGCCCTTGCCCAGGATGAGGAGGGGAAGGAGATAGTCATTCCAGATCCAGATGCCATTGAGCACCAGCACCGTGGCGTGGATGGGCTTCAGTATCGGCGAGATGATCCGGTAGAAGATTCCCGGGCGCGAGCAGCCATCGATGTAGGCAGCTTCCTCGAGCTCGAGGGGAATGCTCTTGATGAAGCCGTGGAACATGAAGATCGACTGCGAGAGTCCGAAGCCGACATAGGCCAGAAGGATGCCCCAATAGCTCCTGAGAAGCTTGATGCCCGTCACATCGGCGATGCCCCTGAACCAGGACAGGAGGGGGAACATGACGATCTGGAAGGGGATCACCATGGCGGCTACGAAAATGAGGAAGACGACGCCGGAGGTCCTGGTCTTCGAACGAACGAGGACCCAGGCAGCCTGGGCCGACAGGAAGTTGATGAGGACGAGGGACGCGGAGGTGATGATGACGGAGGAGATGAAGGAGGACTGGTACTGGATGTTCGCGCTGGTCCAGATCTTGGCCACGTTCGTGAACAGGACGCTCCAGTCGGTGGGGAGGGCAAGGGGCTTGTCGGTGATCTGGAAGGCGCCCTTGGCCGAATTGATAAGTACTATGTAGAAGGGAAATATGAAGACGGCGAAGAGGGCGGCGGTCAGGAGCCCGAGTGGATAGTTGTTGTTGCGCAGTGTCCTCACAGCTCGATCTCCTTCTTCTTGTTGGCGCCCACCTGGATGGTCGCGATCACCGCCAGGACCACGAAGAAGATGACAGCGCGGGCCTGCCCCATCGCCAGGTCATTCGACACGAAGGCCGCGTTGTAGATGTTCATCGCCAGGAGTTCCGTGCCATAGATGGCCTTGCCCATGAACATGGTAGAGGGACCTCCGGAGGTGAGCGAAATGTTGACGTCGAACTGCTTGAAGGAATTCACGAGGGTAAGGAAGAGGGTGATCGTAAAAGCCTGCGAGGCCATCGGCAGGGTTATGGCGAAGAGCCTCCGGAGGGGGCCGGCCCCGTCGATCTGGGCTGCCTCGTGGAGCTCGATGGGCACGTTCTCGATGGCCGCGACGTAGATCATCATGATGTAGCCCGCGTACTGCCAGGTTCCCGCTATGACAATCGCGAAGAGGGCGGGGACGCTCTTGGCCAGGAGGAGGTTGGCGGGATCGGACCAGGCCTTGATGCCCAGAAGAGCACCGAGATTCGGAATCGCACTATTGAAGATGAACTGCCAGATGTAGCCCAGGATGAGTCCGCCGATGAGGTTGGGGACGAAAAAACCCGCGCGGAAGAAGTTGCGGCCCGGAATCCTGCTGGTCACGAAGAGTGCAAGGGCAAAGGCTACCACGTTGACTACAGCCATGTTGACGATCGTATACAGGGCTGTGATGCAGAAGGAATAGAGGAAGGTCGGATCGGCGAAGCTCTTGGCGTAGTTGAGGAATCCGACGAACTGTACCCCTGCCCCGTCCCGTGGCGACGAGGACCAGTCGGTGAAGGAGTAGTAGATGCCCAGGACGAAGGGCACGACGACAACCATCAGAAAGGCGAAGATCACCGGGGAAAGAAAGAGCCAGAACACGAAGGTGTGATCCCGTTTCGACCGCATCAATAGCCTCCTTGAGCTCTTGTCTGGCCGCGCCGACCGCGCAAGCGCCTACGTTCACCATACCCTGAAAAAGGGGCCTCGTGAAAGGATAAAAGGGCGGCCCTCCTCAAGAGGAGGGCCACCACCGCATTAATAATGGATCACATGATGGACACTGTCGCCGGGCCTACTGGCCCGCAGGCCTACTGGCCCGCAGGCCTCGGTGCCCGGCTTTGGCATTTACTTCTTGAGGCTCTTGAAGGCGGAGGTCAGGAGCTCGATGAATTTCGCTTCGTCTATCGAGCCGTTTGCAAACTGGTTGTAGATAGGAGCAAGCGTCTTCGAGCGGAAGTCTCCCGTGAACTGGTACTGGTTCCAGCTGAATATCTTGCCGGAGGCAGCCCAGGTCTGGACGGACTTGGAAAGGAGGCCTTCGGGGCTCAGTTTTACGTTCGAGAAGGCGGGGATCATGCCCGCTTCCTTTACCATGTACTGGGCACCGCGGTCGGTGGAGGAGAGGTCTTCGAGGAACTTCTTGGCAAGGGCTGCGTTCTTCGACTTCGAGTTGACGACATAAAAGGAGGGAGCGGCTACAAAGATGCCGTCGCTCACGGCCTTGGTGGAACCATGGGGTGCAAAGGCCATCTTGAAGGTCGCGTTGGCCGACTTCATGTTGGGATCGGTCCAGTTGCCCTGGTGGAGGAATACGGCCTTGCCATTGGCAAAGGCTCCGACCTGGGAGTCGTAGTTTCCGGTAGTAAGGACAGTCGGATCGGCATACTTGAAGAGGAGGGCGACCCAATCGGCGTACTCGGTCAGGCGCTTCGCGTCGACAGTTCCGGCAAGGAGGGCGTTGGTCACGCTCATGTCGCCATACTTGAGGCCGTTGGAAAGGAGGGAGTTGAAGTTGTGGTCACCGGTAACCCAGCCCATGTCAGGGCCGGCGGCCATGGAGACGACAGAATTGACGCCGAGAGCTTCCTTCATGTCATCAAGCTTGGCAAAGGCGGCCGTATAGCCGCCAAGGCTATTGAGGGTCTTGGGATCGACGCCAGCCTTGGCAAGGAGGTCGGCATTATATGCCATTCCCCAGCCTTCAACGGCGACAGGAAAGCCGTAGACCTTGCCATCCATCTTGAAGGCAACGGAGGTATTCTTGACCCACTTGGCGGCAGAGAGGTCGGCGATGATCGCCTTCCACTCTTTATAGGACTCAGGACCGTCGATGGCGAAAATGTCAGGCATGTCGCCGGCGGCATAATCGGCCTTGAGCTGTTGACCAAGGCTGATGTTGCTCGAGCCACCGACAGATTTAACGGTAACCTCGGCGTTGTTGGCCTTGCCCCAGTCGGCGGCATAGGCCTTCAGGGCCTCGTCGATCTCGGGTTTGCCCTGAGCGAGCGTGATCTTGGCCGGAGCTGCGAATGCAAGGGTGACTGTCGCGAGTGCGAGAAACGTCATGAGCACCTTCTTCATCTTCTTCCTCCATGCAAAAAACGTGTGTGATACCGGCTCACTAGGCATTCTGCCGAATCCTAATAAAACCGGATTTAGTGAAAGATCATTATAAGGAATGGCAAAGTAAAGGATCAAGAGGAAAAATAAACCGGTTTACACGGAGGGGCGCGCAGGGAAGCAGGAGGCAGGCTGGGGGACAGTCACGGTGTGTCAGGGCAGGAGGAGCCCTGCCGGGGGGACAGACACTGAAAGTCCCCCGGACAAAAAAAGGCTGCCTTCCGGCAGCCTTTGGCCCATCGCATCCTTCCTCTTAGCGGTCGCGCATCCGGACCAGGACTTTAAGGAAGCGGTCCATGTTCCCAGACATGGCTTCGACCAGTTTGGGATCGAAATGGTGCCCGGCCGAGTCCTTGATGAAATCAACCGTCTTTTCGAGGGCCCAGGCAGCCTTGTAAGGCCGGGGGTTGGACAGGGAGTCGAAAACGTCGCAGAGGGCGACGATGCGCCCCGAAAGGGAAATGGCCTCACCCTTGAGGCCGCGCGGGTATCCACTGCCGTCCCAGCGTTCGTGGTGCTCGAGGGCGATGGTGGCTGCTCGCTGGAAAAGTGGCCCGTGGTGCCTGGCCAGGATATCGTGGCCGATCTGGGTGTGGTCACGCATCATCTCGAGCTCTTCGGTAGTGAGGGCACCGGGCTTGTGTATGATGTAGTCGGAGAGGCCGATCTTGCCGATGTCGTGCATCGGGGCGGCCTCAGTCAGGAGGAGTGCCTCCTTGGCATCGAGGCCAAGGATCTCGGCGAAGATGCGCGCAAACTCCCCCACCCGCTCGACGTGGGTTTCAGACTCCCTGGTCCTGAACTCCACGAGCTCGCTCAAGGTGAAGATGATTTCTTTCTGGGCGCTGATGAATTCCTCACGCAAGGCTTCGAGCCTGGAATCCGGATCGACGGATACCACAGCAGGAACCGCAGTGGCTGCGGCTGCAAGAGTGGTAAGTTTCCTCCGGGCTGAAAGCCAGAGGCCCAAAAACACAAGCGCGAGGATCGAAGTTACAAGGGTTGCGATCAAGCCGGACGCCATGTAGTGCTCCTTTCAATTTCCCGGAGGCGGATCGAAGCCGACGTTGTCAGTCCACTGCTGCCACGCTCTCAGGTATGTACTTAATAATAATCGGTCGATTCCACTGTCCGCAAGGAGGTGCGTGAGAATCCCGGGAAGGGGCAATGGGAGGGCCATGGGGGACGGCTTCCGCCTTCAGGGCTGGAGGCGCCGTGAACGGAAGAGGAAGAATCCGACAAAGAACCAGGCGGAGGTGAGGATGACCATGGCGGCCAGTTCGAAAGCCAGGTCCCCGGGCCCAAGCCCGTAGTTCAGCATGCCCTCGAGTGCCTTGACGCCGAAAGACAGCGGAAAGAGGCTCCCCACCCCAAGCTGGTGCCCTGCCAGCGTGAATAGCTCCGTTGAAGGCAGGGGCATGACACCCGAAAACAGCAAAAGGAAAAAATAGGGAAAGTTCCCGACGATCATCACGTCCTTGACGGAGTTGCAAAAGCCTGCGGTGAGCAATCCGAAGGCGATGACCGACAGCGAGGAGAGTCCTGACACAAGGAGTATCGAGAGAAGGGGTGCTTGCAGCTTCCAGCCCAGGGCCATGGCCGTGAGAAGGGCAAGGAAGATGCACGAAAGACTCACGATGAGTTGGTTGAGGGTCGCAGCCGATAGATACTCGAAAAGCGAGAGCCTGGACATGAGGAGGCGCTTGATCGTGCCCTTTTCGGTTTCGCGCACAAACAGGGCGGCTGCAGTAAAGAGAACGGTAATAATGGAAAGGATGAGAAGGCTCGGCATCATGGCGTCGAAGGGCGAAAGCTTCCCCTCTGGCCGAGCCGATCGTTCTTCTATGGCAATGACACCCTCGCGTCCAGTCCGGGCCGCGACCCAGGCCTCCGATACTGTGTACGTCAGGGCCAGGAGCATGGCGTACTTCGGCGAGGCGGGATCGCCCAGGAAACGCAGGGTGGGCCTGGAACCAGCTTCGACGCTCGCCTGGAAATCCGCAGGCAGGACGAGCACGAGATCGGCGAGCCCCTTTCGAGCGTTTTCAAGGCCTTGGCTCTCGGTGGAAAGCCCCAGCACCTTGATCCGGGGGCCATCATCCCCAAAGCTCGCAGCCTCGAGGGCGGCGCTGAGGGCTCTGCCCACGGTGTCTGTCCCCCTGTCCGCTGCCTCATCGATCACCGCAAGGCGGTACTCCGTAGGCCGAGCGTCGAAGGCTACATGGAAAACAATGACAAAAAAGGGTGCAAAGGCCAGGGCCAGAAGGAGGATGGGCCACTCACGCAGGCTTTCGCGGCCGAACTTGCCAAAAACGGACCAGAACCTCATTCGCGGAGCCCCCTTCCCGTCAGCTCGATGAACACATCCTCGAGGCTACGTTTCCGCACCCTGAGCTCCTCGACCGGCAGCCCGAGTTCCCGGGCGAGGGCGAGGACCCGCACAAAGGAGGAATCACCCTCTCCGGCTGGGATGACCAGCTTCCCGGACTCCGCTGTGACCTCAAAGCCCTCAGCCTTGAGTCGATCCACCAGTGTCTGTCCCTGTTCTCCGGCATCTGCGGGAAGGCTCAACTCAAGGACCCCCCCGGCCCCGCTCCTCTGCTTGAGCCTCTCTGGCCTGTCGACGACGAGGATGCGGCCCTTGTCCATGATGGCAACACGGTCGGAGAGCTTGTCAGCCTCCTCCATGTCGTGGGTGGTAAGCAGGATGGTGACCTCGTCCCGTATCGAACGGAGATAGTCGCGGACGAGGACCCGGCTCTGCGGATCGAGGCCAGCCTGGGGCTCGTCGAGGACGAGGAGCTCGGGCTCGTGGACGAGGGCCAGGGCGATGTTAAGGCGGCGCTGCATTCCACCGGAGAGGGTCCGGGCGAGCTTGTTCCGCTTTTCGGCCAGGCCCAGGACCTCAAGGAGCAGACCTGCCCGGAGGCGGGCACGCGTACCGGGCAGGTCGTACATCCTGGCCATAAAGACCAGCTGTTCCAGGCAGGTCAGGCTGTCCCAGACCATGATGGACTGGGGACAGAGACCGACGGACCTCCCCGTGCCGGGGAAGCCCTGCCTGGTCGTGATCGCAATGGTCCCAGAATCAGGAGCAAGGAGGCCGCAGAGCATGTTGATAGTCGTCGTCTTTCCCGCGCCGTTGGGACCCAGGAGGGCGAAGACCTCACCCCGCCTGATCGACAGGGAGATGCCATCCACGGCGGTCACGGAGCCAAAACGCCTCGAGAGCCCCTCGACCCTGACGATGTCAGTAGTGTCCATTGCTGCGTATCCCCTCCCCTTCAGGCACTCCTCGATCGCAGTTACCGCAAACTGGGATTCGTGGAGTCCTGCGCCGAAACCGCACTCCGCGATCGAGCCCGAGTCCACCACAAGTATGAGTTCCGCGTCACGAATTGTCGACAGGCGCTGGGCGATCACGAAACTCGTCTGTCCCTCCATGAGGGTCATAACAAGTATGATTTCTTTTTCCATTAGCGCCAGAAGACGCTCCAGCTTGAGCATGAGGGGTTCTTCGTCCCAGGCCAAGGCAATTCGGGATCCTCCCTGGATCGAAGCCGCCCTGCGCGGCCGTGATGCAAAGGTCACAGTGCATGATCCATGCCGTGAGGGTCAGGCTTTGGCACGTGCCCGCGGCGCTTCACAAGCAAATCACGACGAGGCAAAGCCTTGTGCAGGAAGGAGGGGATGACTATTATCAAGGTATGATGCGGCCTTTTTTTCGCCCCTGCCTCGGCTTGGCCGGAGTGCTCCTCGCGTGGGTGATTTTCCCCTCAGCTGCCGACGATCGTCTTCTTATGCGGATCTCGGTGGAGAACGTGGCCGACCACTTCCAGGCCCGGACTGTCCAGCGCTTTTCCGAAATCCTTTCCGCCAGGTCGGGTGGGACAATTCTCGTGGATTTTCGGCCCGCGGCCCGTTTCTTCCGGGACGCCGATGTCACGGCGGCCCTCGCACGAGGTGATGTCGAGATGGCTGCCCCCGGTATCTGGCAGTTTGACCGGAGCGTCCCCGACACTGCCGCCCTCATGCTTCCCTCCGTGTACGCCCGCCCCTCTGAAATCATGCATGCCTTGGTTGACGGCCCCCTCGGGGCAAGCCTCGAAGGAAACATTGAGAAGGGCCTCGATGTAAAAGTGCTGGGGAGGTGGCTCGACCTTGGCTACGGACAGCTTTTCGGGGTGGGCAAGCCCATCACCCGCATCTCAGACATAAAAGGCCGCACCATCCGCGTAGCAGGAGGAAGGGGAAATGAGGAGCGAATCAGGGCCCTTGGTGCATCTCCTGTGTCCATACCTTCCCCCGATCTTCCCAATTATCTCGGAAAGGGCCTCATTGACGGGATCCTGTCGACATTCGAGACTGTCGATTCGGCGGGGCTCGACGTCCTGGGACTCCGCAGCGCCCTCGAGGACAACGAGTATTATCCCTTCTACGTCCCCCTCGTATCTGCAGCCTTCTGGAAGCGCCTCACGCCCGCCCAACGAAGCCTTGTGACCTCGGCCTGGGACGAGGTCATAGGACCCGCCCGCGAGGAAGCCCAGGCCGCACAGATGGCAGCCCGTGCCCGCCTTGTCGAACGCGGCATGCGCGTGACTGTCCCCTCTCCCTCCGAGACCGAGGCTACACGGATTTCGCTCATATCCCAGGAAGACGGGATGGCGAGCCGGCTGGGAGTGACGCCAGCCATCCTGATCCTCCTTCGGGAGCAGCTGGCGAGGCTGAAAACAGACCGATGAAACTGCGTGCCCGGCGCCTGGGGCTCCTTTCCCTGGGGAGCACAGCCGCGCTTTTCACCATCCTCCTCCTTGGCGTAAAAAACCTCTCCGAATCAACAGCCGCCTTCCGGGAGATCAAGAACGGTACCTCGAAGGAGCTTCTCTTCGAATCAGAACTGCTGGCCCAATCCCTCGATGGTACCCTGGACATCTACGACCTCATTCTCGACGGCCAGTCCGGGCAATTCGATGCCGGCAGCAGCAACATCGCATCCCTGGACCTTCGCCAGCTCCTTCGCCACCTCCCTGCGGCGATCCAGGCCCTCATCCTGGACAGCTCTGGGAGCATTGTAGCCATGCCCCCAGGCCAGGCCCGATTTCAGATCGGGGTTTCACCTGACAAGCTGGACCGCATCGCCCTGGAAGGTGGCATCGCGTATCTCGTCACAGACTATGGAGAGGCGAGGACTCCGATCCTCGCCGCGATCAAGCCAATCGGCACGGGCGCAGGGACTGCTTTCATAGTCGTCCTGTTCAGTGGCAGCGCGTCTGCGAACCGCCTGCGACTCCTCCTGCAAGCGGGATCCAGCAGCGTATCAATCATCGATGGGGACGGCAGGCAGTTCATAGAAGAGGGGAACACGGAACTTGCGGAGGGCCGCGAGATAATCGTCTCCGAAACAGCCCTTGCCTCGCATCCAATCCGGATCCGGGTAGCGCGCGACATCAACGGCGAACTCCGGGACTGGGAACGCCGCCAGGCCTGGCAGCTGGGCCTGACCGGAAGCCTTGCGCTGATCGCAGCCGCCGTTTCGGTGGGAGCCCTCTTCCTCAGCAGGAGGGCCCGGAAAACCGGAGAGCTCGAGGCGGAACTCAGTGCCCGCGACCTCCTCTTCCATGAAGTGAACCACAGGGTCAAGAACAACCTCACGACTGTCCAGGCCATACTCGCGCTCAGCGAAAACGAGCTCGAGGAAGCGGACCCACGATCCGCCCTGGTGCTCAAGGAAGCGTCCGAAAAGATCCGTTCCATCAGCATGCTCCACGAGCAGCTCTACAAGCGCCGCTCACTGTCCTTCATCGACCTCGGGGACTACATCGCCGACCTCGTGGCCCTGCTCCGCGATTCCTATGCCAGGGATGAAAGGATCGACATCGAGGTGGCCGCCGATCCCGGCATCGCTGCAGCCCTGGATGCGGCGGTCCCGCTGGCCCTGATCCTCACCGAACTGGTCACCAATGCCTTCAAGCATGCCTTTCCCGTGGGCCGGAAGGGTCGAATCAGGATTACTGTCAGCAAGAAAGGAAATGGCTGCGAGATCGTGGTCGAGGACAACGGCGTCGGGCTGAACGACTCCTCGGGCGGCTACGGCCATACCCTGATCGAAGGCTTGATCGCGCAACTCGGCGGCGCCATGCAACGCGACCTGTCGAAGCAGGGCCTCACTGTCAGTCTGACCGTCCCCTCCCTGGCCGACCACATGGATTAATGCCCCCTAGTTCCTTCCCATTTCATTCTGCCGGGCTTTCTGCGATACTTTCGGAATACCGTAGGAGGATCCATGTTCAGCATCCGCACGAAACTCGTTCTCGCCATGGTGCTTGTCATAGGACTCGACCTCGCCTTCTCGATCGTCTACCTCGGTTCCGCCGGGCGCGAGAAGGCCTTGTTCCGCGAACTGAACACCATGGAAACACGGCGCAGTACCATTGCGGACCTTTCGCTCCAGGTAGCCAATGTATGGCAGTTCCTCACCGATGCGAGCCTCACCCAGTCACCCGGAGCCGCGGACAAGGAAGGGAAGGCTTCCTACGACGCCGCGATGACCGATCTTGACCGCCTCCGGAAGCTGGAAACCGTTCCTGCCCGCCTTTCGATGATCTCTGGCATCTCCGGGAAGCTCCAGGATTTCTGGGCTACGGGAACAAAGATGGTCGGCGGCTACGCTGCCAGCAAAAAGGCCGGCGACTCTGTCATGGTCGATTTCGACTCTTATGGCCGTGATCTCCTGTCCCTCCTCGATTCGCTGTCGAAACCGATCACTGAAAGGACTACGGTGCTCGAGAGTGATTTCACTTCCAGTCAAAGCAGGGACAGCATGGTGTTTATGCTTCTCGCGCTCTTCTCGGTGACCTTCACGGCGCTTGGTGGCTTGCTCTTTATCAGAAGGCTCACCGGGCCACTCCTTGGCGCGGCAGCAACCCTTGAGGGTCTGGCGACCTCCCACGGCAACCTCTCGACCACCCTCCCCGTCTCCGGCAAGGACGAGGTAGCCACCCTCGCCAGGGGCTTCAACGACTTTGCCGCCAAGCTCCGATCCATCCTCATCAATGTCTCGGACCTTCTCCTCAAGAACCGCAAGCTCGCCGAGCAGCTGCAGGTCTCCGCGCGCCACTCCGCGGAATCGGTCTCCGACATCTCAGGCTCGGTCACCAACCTCACCGGCCACATGCTGAGCCTCGACGGGTCGATCTCCTCGTCCTCGTCGGCCATAGAGCAGATCATGGGCTCGATCCGCAACCTCGCTGTCCTCGTCGACCGCCAGTTCCAGGCCATCGAGCGATCGAGCGCATCCATCGAACAGATCATGGCCTCGGTGGCGAACGTCGCGCGCATAGCCGACGCCCGTACCGCCGCGATCAACGACCTTGTCGACATGATACGGAACGGCGGAGACAAGGTGCAGGAGACCAACTCGATGATCGTCGAGATCGCCAAGAACGCGGACTCGATGATGGAGATGATCGACATAATTGACAACATCTCCAGCCAGACCAACCTCCTGGCCATGAACGCCGCCATCGAGGCAGCCCACGCGGGCGAGGCGGGCAAGGGATTCGCGGTCGTCGCCGGGGAGATCCGCCAGCTGGCGGAGGGCACCGGAGCGAACGCGGCCCAGATCGCAGCCTCGCTCCGCGTGACCACCGACCGCATCAGGCTCGCCGCGGATGCAGGCAACAAGAGCGAGGAAGCGCTCAATGTCATCAACCGGGAAGTCGCCGAATTCGCCAAGGCCATGCACGAGGTCTCCGGCTCGATGAACGAACTTTCCCAGGCAGGCCAGGAGATCCTGGAGTCCATCAACACCCTCGTCACGACGAGCGAGACCGTCAAGTCGACCTCAGGCGAGATCAATTCCGCAACCCAGAACATCCTCGAGTCCGTGCATTCGCTCAAGGGAATCTCGGCGAGCGCCCTCGGCGAAATTCATGGCGTTTCCACGGCAACCAAGTCCCTCGGCGTCGTCACCCTCCAGGTCTCGGCCTTCGGCAACCAGAACAAGTACAACAACTCCCTACTGGCGATCGAGACGGCCAAGGTCGAAACCGGCGCAAAGCAGGAAGCTTCCACCGAGGCTGTCGGCGTCGGCATCGACTGGTCCGATGTCCTCGGGGTCGGAATCGCGGCCATGGACGACGAGCACAAGGAGCTCTTCAAGCGCATCAACACGCTCCTCGTGGCCCTCGTCGGCGACGAGGCAGGGAGCCAGACCTCCGACCTCGAGGCTATTGTCGAGTTCATTGGCGAATATATCGATTTCCATTTCCGCGACGAGGAAAAACTCCTCCTGGCCGAGGGTTATCCCCGCTACGACGCTCACCGCCACCTCCATGCCACCTACGAGGGCGAGTTTGCGGACATCGGCAAGGAGCTCAAGGCCAAGGGCTTCTCTCCGGCCCTTCTCATCCGCATCCAGGACAAGCTGGTCAACTGGCTCCTTGAGCACATCGCCCGGGTCGACACCGACTACGGAGCGTGGATCAACGCAAAGCGGGCAGGAAAACAGGCTACCGGGAAGGGGAGCGCAGCGAGGAAGGCATAGCGCAGTGTGAGGCGAGGGTGCCCGTAGCCGCCCCTTGCCTTGCGGCCTATGGCAGGAAGCGGCTGCGGACCGACCAGAGCCCGGCAGCCGGGTTGGGCACATAGAATATGTTCCCGCCTTCCACCTGGTTCATTCCCGGCACGAGCTGCTGCACTTCCCATCGGGCTTCCTCGGCAGCTAGGTCCCGCCACCCGAAACCGACAGCCTCCACGTCCGCGCGTGAGAGCCCGCCCGTGCAGTAGGTGATCGAAAAGCGACCCTCGCTTGAGCCGTGGATGAGATGGGCGGCTGCAGAAAGGTTGGCTCCCAGCTCAGGGTCGGCGGCGACTCTCGCTAGCGTGGTGTCTGTCCCCCTGTAGCCGTGCTTCCGGATCAGGCGGTCGATGGTCGGGTCCTCCCCGAAGCGCTGGACGCCCGGAGCCAGGATGATGAGTTCGCCGCCATCGGCCATGGCCATCCGCAAGCGGTAGATGGCCTTGTTCCCGAGCCAGGTCGACTTGAACTCGTGGGGATCGAGGGTGACGACAGCCCGCGTGATGGGCTCGTCGAGGAGCTGGACGTTCAGGCGCTGCGAGAGCGCCGCAGCCTCTTCGAGACAGCTTCGGCCCTCCCCCGCAAAAAAGCCTTTTAAGGCATCGCCCCTCCCCGATTCGTCAGGACCGACAACGGTGAGGGCCCAGAAAAGGGGAAGCGCCTGGGCGAATTCGCAGGCTGCGTAATCAAAGAGGGCGCGCACCGGGGTATCGAGCCTCCCCATGATCCGCTCCATCCCAACCACGGCCCCGAGGAAGTGACTCCGGTTGATGGCATCAACCCCACCCGTGCCAACAAAGACATTTTTCGCGTGGTTGGCCATCCCGGCTACCTCGTGGGGTACTACCTGCCCTACTGAAACGATGAGGTCATGGCCGCCATCCGCCACCAGGCGATTGACCTCGGCAGGCCAGTCGTAAGAAAGCTTGCCCTCGGAGAGCTCCTGCACATATTTGCTGGGTACCCGACCCAGGGTGACGAGGTCCTTCCTCCAATCATGGACGCGGAAGAGGGAGGCTGGCATATCGGGGTACATCGCGGCAATTTCGGCCGATGACATGGCTTCGTGCGTACCGAGGGCCGGCAGGACATCGGTCAAGGCTCCTCCGTAGTACTCGTGGAGAAGGCCGAGCACGATTCCGGCCCTCGATCTCCCCCGGGTTGCGTCCGGAACCAGGGCAAGGACCCGAAAACGCCGGCCGAGACGGTCGAGGGCGGGGATCAGGCTTTCACGGACAAGCTCAGTCTCAGGATCGCTCATGGGGCGATACTAGCACGGCCCTTCCAGAGGCTCCAGACGGGGACAGACACTTTCAGGCCGGCTGGATAAGCTCCTTGAGGGGAAATCCCCTTTCAGTAGCATGTGTTACCGCGGTGTCTGTCCCCCTGTGCCATTATGGCCACTATCCATCTCCCCATCTCTGGAGGCTCCGACATGGCCAAGCGACAGATCATCGAAATCAACGAGAAAACATGCACAGGCTGCGGCGACTGCGCGACAGGCTGCCCTGAAGGAGCGCTCAGGATCATAGAGGGAAAGGCACGCATGGTCGGCGAGAACCTCTGTGATGGACTGGGGGCCTGCATCGGTACCTGCCCCGTCGGTGCGATCACCATCGTCGAACGGGAGGCGGAACCCTACGACGAGGCCAAGGTCATGGAAGGCATCGCAAAGCTGGGCCACAAAGTAATCGCCGCCCACCTCGAACACCTGTCGCATCATGGCCAGGATCTCTATGTCCGGCAGGCTCTGGAGTGGATGGAGGGCCAGGGCATCGAAACAAAGGACTTCGGCTTTGCTGGACAGGGACAGACACCGCATTTCGATCCCTGCCCGGGTTCGGCTTCCCGACGGTTTACACCCCTCACGCCCAAAACGACCCGAGAAACGGTGTCTGTCCCCGTGCGGCCCCCCTCGACCCTGGCCTCCTGGCCGATCCAGCTTCACCTCATCAACCCGAGGGCGGCGCAGTTTGCCGATGCCGACATCCTCGTAGCGGCTGACTGTACGGCCTTTGCTCTCGGCAGCTTCCATGCCGACATCCTGTCCGGGAAGAGCCTGGTCATCGCCTGCCCCAAGCTCGACCAGGGTCGCGAGGTTTATATCGACAAGCTCACCTCCCTTTTTGCAAACGCAAGGTCCGTGACAGTCGCAATCATGGAAGTACCCTGTTGCTCTGGCCTCCTCAAGCTCGCGCTCGAGGCCCGGGACGCCGGCAGCCGCAAGCCAAGGCTGGACACCGTAGTCGTGGGAATCCAGGGGGAAGTGCTCAGGCGCGAGAGCCACTAGACAGACTTTTCCTTGCATCGGAGGTGTCTCAGGGCTATCCTCTGCTCGTGCCCGCCGTCCCCCTCGTAGATGCCCACATCCACTTTCGTGATCTCCACGAAAGGGATCCGGACTTCCCGGAGCGTTTCATTACCGCGGGGGTTGCAGCCTGCGCGGCCAGCCATGGGAGGGAGGAGTTTCTCTGGACCGAGGGCCTCCGCGCCAGGGGCCTCAAGTTTTCGACGAGCCTCGGGATCCACCCCCAGGCGCCATCCATGGATCATGCCGATTTCATTTCGGAGGCAGTTTGCCAAGGCAGGGTCGATTTCATCGGGGAGGCCGGCTTTGATTTTTTCGGCGACCGCCCCGAGCGCGTCCGCAGCCCCGGAAACGAGGCCATCCAGCGGGAGGCCTTCGAATTCCAGCTCGAACTGGCCCTCGCAAAGGGCCTGCCCCTCCTCATCCACGTCCGCAAGGCCATGGACCTCATCTTCGGTTACACACGTCGCCTGGTGCGGCTCCGGGCGGCCGTGTTCCACTCATGGCCCGGGACGCCGGATGAGGCCAATGCCCTTCTAAGCCGTAAAATACCCGCCTACTTTTCCTTTGGTTCAATTGTGATGAATGGGCACAAACGCGCGGCGGCCAGCCTGGCGGCCCTTCCGATGGACAGGATACTTTCGGAAACCGACGCCCCCTGGCAGCCGCCCAAAGGCTACCCCTTCTGCCGCTTCGAGGACCTCGAACGCATCGTCTCTTCTCTCGCACTGGTCCGCGGTGTCGAGCCCGGAAAGCTCAGGTCGGATATCCTGGCCACATGGGAATCCATTCAGGGAGGCACAAGTTGAGCTTCAGGGAGCGAACGACCATCATCACGGGAGACGCGGGAATGGAAGCCTTCGCGAGGGCCTCGGTCGCAGCCAGTGGCAGCCAGGCCCTGTGGGAGGCTGCAAAGCACGACGGGGTCCCAGACTGCACCAGGGCGGGTGCCGAATATCATGGGCGCGAGCCCCTGCGTGCCCCAGGCTGCCGGACCCCTCCTCGCTGCATGGGCGATAAGCAGGATACCGGGGCAGGAGTCAGGGAAACTGCATGAACAATCCTATTAGTCCCTTCAAGCTCGAGCGCTTCTTCGCGCGGCACGAATTCACCGCGAAACGGCTCCTGTGCACCTCTGATTGCGAGTCGATCTCCGTGGGCGAGCTCCTCGCCATGGAGCCGGGTGCGGGAGAAAGGCTCTCTGCCTTCCGCCTCGGCTACACCGAGACGCGGGGGGCACCTGCCCTCCGCGAGGCGATCGCCTCCCTCCATGCCCCGGAAGGATCAGGCGGACCGGGACCCGGCGGCATCTTCGTCCACGCGGGTGCAGCCGAGGGAGTGCTCAACCTTCTGGCCTCCATCCTCGGGTCCAAAGACCACGTCATCGTTGGCGAGCCGGCCTACCAGTCCCTCGCCGAACTGCCCCGCTGGCTCGGCGCGGCGGTGAGTCCCTGGCGGATCAGGAACGACGGCAAGCGTTGGCGCTTCGATCCCGACGACCTCCACCGCCTCCTGGCGACACGCACGAAGCTCGTACTACTGAACGTTCCGCACAACCCGACCGGCGCCCTGCCCACCCACGAGGAGTACGAGGCCATCATTTCGCTCTGCCGCAACCATGGCGCCATCCTCCTCGTAGATGAGGTCTACCGCCTCCTCGAACGAAATCCCGAGCGGAGGCTCGCCCCCGTCTGCGAAGCCTACGAGAAAGGCGTTTCGCTCAACGTGCTGTCCAAGAGCGCAGGCCTGGCGGGGCTGCGCATCGGCTGGCTCGCCACCCGGAGGAGGGACCTGCTCGATGCAGTGGCGGATTTCAAGGACTACAACTCGATCTGTTCCTCAGGCCCGAGCGAGTTCCTCGCCGGCATCGCAATCCGGAACCTCGAACGCATCGTCGGAAGGAACCGCCGCCTCTGCGCGGAGAACTTCCGGGCCCTCGAAGCCTTCCTCCACGACCATCCCGATTTCGCGACACTCGTCCCCCCCGAAGGCTCCTCTGTCTGCTTTCCGAGGCTCAGTGGAAAGGCAGAAGCTGCCTTCGGGGGTGACGCTGAAGCCATGACCCTCGATCTGCTCGGGTCCAGCGGAGTCCTTCTCCTCCCGGGATCTGTGTATGGCTGGGAGCCGGCCCACTTCCGTGTGGGCTTTGGCCGTGCGGACTTCAGGGAGGGGCTCGCCGAGCTCGAGACATGGGCACTGGCACAGGGCTACTGAGCCAGACCGCCTAGACCGAGGCCGAGGCACCGAAAAGGAAGCGCTGGGGGTTGATCGAGCAAAGCCGTAGCTTCAGCTCATCCGGGAGCCCCGGATCCGAGAAGCCTCTCAGGTAATCTGAATAGGATCTTGACTTGAGCAGGCTCATGGGAAAATCCGTCCCGAAGAGGAGCCGGTCAGCGATTGCAACCCCTCCCCTGTCCTCGCTTTCCAGGAGCTCCAGAAGCTGGGGATAATAGTCTGGATCGCAGCCGTTGAAGGAAATGTCGGCGTAGACCCCGGGATACTCGCGCATGTATGCCATGATGGTGCGCGACCAGGAACGCTCCGACGCCTCCCCCTTCGGATTCGCATAACGCATCCCGAAATGGGCAAAATCCACCCTGAGTTCGGGATGGCGGGCCAGCGGCTCCTTCCAGCGCTCGGGCGACCCGATGGTCCAGGCTTCCTCGAGAG
>SESF01023307.1_pt1 | contig 28048 bp, 33 predicted proteins | sample 3171521 | NCBI WGS metagenome assembly SESF01 (sample SAMN10866945, study PRJNA518727) | freshwater metagenome | biome: subpolar coniferous forest; feature: holomictic lake; material: water; isolation source: holomictic Lake 227, 6 m and 8 m depth | place: Canada: near Kenora, Ontario | collected...
AACCGGATAGGCATGGGTTGATCACCCTGCTGCGCACTCCGGCACTCGCCGTCATGGTGATGGCGGCGGTGCTCGGGCTGCTGGTGGCGCCGGTCGCCGGGGTGGTGGCCACCGCCCTCGGCACCGGCGCCCTGATCACCATCTGTAGCGAGCGCGGCGTCAGCCAGATCATTTTCGACGCCGGCAACCCGGCCGCGGACCCGGCCTCGCCGGCGCCGGCCAAAGCTCACCAGCGCCAGCTGTGCCCGTTCTGTCTCTCCCAGGCCGGGGCGCCGGTGCTGCCCGGCCAAGCCTTCACGCCGCCGCTGATGTTCGGGCCGGCGCCCCCGGCCCCGGCCGCTTCCGTCGCCGCCACGCCCTGCCGGCTCTTCCTCACCGGCCATCCGAGCCGCGCGCCCCCGGCCGTCAGCGTCTGACCTCGGCCGCTCCTCCCGCCGCGCCCGCTGTCACTGCGGGCGCCGGGGTGGGGTGGTGCCCGCACAGACTCTCACGACACCGAAGGCGGCCCGCCATGACCCGTTTCGACCCGGGAAAAATCGAGCGAATCGATATTCGCACCACAGCCTCGATCAAGCGCACCCTCCAGTGGGCGGCCGAGGCGACCAACCGCAGCGTCACCGATTTTCTGCTCGACAGCGGCGTCACGAAACCGCCGGAGACCTCGTTTGCCGCCGACCTGACCGAGCGGAAAGCCGAGCGGATCGTGCTGCGCATTTCACCTGTCACCAAGAGCCGGCTGAAGGCGGTGGCAGAAGCCGCAGGCAAGACGATGACCGAATGCCTGATCGAGAGTGGCCTGCAAGCCGCCGCGCTGATCCAGCGTCTTTATCCCGAGGAGTTCTGGCGGGAGGCGGTCAGGGTCCGCTGAGCGGGTGGCCGCGGGGACGTACCCCCAGCGGCCGGCCGGGCTGGCAGCCGGGGCCGGGTGCGAAGAGATGGTGTCCGCGGCGGGATTCGAACCCACGGCCCCAGGATTCATACCACTTCGGCTTGCGCCGCCGCCGACGGGGGCGCAAGCCCCCGGGAGCGTTCGTGGTCTGGACTGTCCCTTCACCCTGGGCCGGCCGGCCGTTAGGTGCTGCCCATCCAGTCTCTACACCTTCCCCGCCATCCGAACGCCGGAAGCGGGGCTTGGCTCGGGATTGGCACCGGCGCCAGACGCGCCCGAGCGTTCCCCGACTTTGAGCAGATCCACCGCCCCGTTTCCAAAGGCGGCGCCCAGTTCTACCAACAAGGAATCCTGTGCTCTATCCTGCTGAGCTACGCGGACATCGACACCGGCCTCTTATACCCCCCTCCGCCCCGGGCCGGCAACCCCCGCGCCGGTTCCGGACGCGATCTCAGCCTCTACCCACGCCGCGCCGGCTGTGGTACCGTTCCCGCCAACAAATTAACCAAACGGCGCCGAAGGCTGCCGAAGAAAAGACGGGGGGGGCGTTCCATGCCGCGAGGCGGACGGGCGCGGGTGATCTTAAGGCCGGCGGAGGCTGCCGACAGTCCGCGTTGCGCCGATATTTTTCTCGCCGGCCGCCGGGCCGCCTGTCCCGGGCGGCCGCCGGACCGGTTCCGTCTCCAGGACTATTACGCCAGCGTCGTTGGCGAGGAGGTCTGGGTCGCTGAGGCCGGGGGCGACGTCGTTGGCTTCATTTCGGCGGCCCTGCCCGACAATGTCATCCAGAACCTGTTCGTCGACGCCGGCTGGCGCAACCGGGGCATCGGCCGCGATCTGCTCAACTGTGCCCTCAGCCATCTCGGCCGGGTGGTGCATCTCCGCTGTTCGGCGCGCAACCATGCCGCCCGCGGCTTTTATCGGCGCAACGGCTGGGTCGAGATCGAGTCGGAGGCCAACGGCGATACCGTGCTTTACCGCAAGATCATTTGCCTTCGGGCCTGAGCCGGGCCGCCTTGAATTTCGCCGTCATCAGGACTGTCATCGGTGAGTCGTTTGCGTTACAGTCCGGCGCCATGCGGACCTTGTATCAATATCCCCTGTCCCCGCCGTCGCGTCGCGTGCGGGTTGCCCTCGCCGAAAAGGGACTCGAGTTCGAGTCCGTGATCGAGCAACCCTGGCGCCGCCGTCCCGAGTTCCTGGCGCTCAACCCCGCCGGTGATGTGCCGGTGCTGGTCGAGGCCGATGGCACGGTCGTGGTCGGGGCCGCGATTGCCGAATACCTCGAAGAGTGTCACCCCAACCCGCCGCTGCTGCCCGCCCAGACTAAACCGCGGGCCGAGGTGCGGCGTCTGGTGCAGTGGTTTGAAACCAAATTCGACCGCGAGGTTACCGAGAATCTGGTCGGAGAAAAGGTGATCAAGCGGGTGAGTGCGCTGGGCCAGCCCTCGGGGCTCGCCATTCGCGCCGGTCTCGCCAACATCCATTACCACCTCGATTACATCACCTTTCTCGCCGAACGGCGGACCTGGCTCGCGGGCGAGGGCTTTTCCCACGCCGATATCGCGGCTGGTGCGCAGCTTTCGGCCGTGGACTACTGTGGCTTGGTCCCGTGGGACGAGTATCCCGAGGCCAAGGACTGGTATGCCCGGATCAAATCGCGGCCGAGCTTCCGGTCGCTGCTCGCCGATTTTGTTCCCGGCGTGCCGCCGCCGCCCCACTATGCAGACCTCGACTTTTGACAGGCTTGTCTTGGTTTGTCATTACTGCTAGAGCAGTTCGCCTCATCCCGGCGCCCCCCGGGGCGCGCCCCTGATCTGGAATCCGGACGTGCATAAGATTGCCTCAGCCGGCGCCACCACGCCGCACACCTCTCCCGCGCTGACCGCCGAGCTGCTGGCCCGGATCGACAGCCGCAGTCTGATCGTCGGCGTGGTCGGCATGGGCTATGTCGGCCTGCCGCTGGCCAAGACCTTCGCCGAGCAGGGCTTTACCGTGGTCGGTTTCGATATCGACCCTGCGAAAGTCGAGGCGCTGATGACCGGGCGGTCCTACATCAAGCACATTCCGGCCGCCGATGTCGCGGCGCTGTGTGCCAGCGGGCGGTTTCGCGCCACCACCGATTATGACGAGCTGCGGGCGGTCGACGCGATCATCATCTGCGTGCCGACTCCGCTCAATGCCTACCGCGAACCCGACATGAGCTATATCGAGGTCACCAGCGAGGCGATCCTGCCGCGGTTGCGCCGGGGCCATGTCGTCTCGCTCGAATCGACCACCTATCCCGGCACCAGCGCCGAGTTCATGCGCCCGATCCTGGAGCGGGGCGGGCTGGCCTCGGGTCGCGATTTTTTTTTGGTGTTCTCGCCCGAACGGGAAGACCCGGGCAATCCGGTGTTCAACACCGCCAGCATCCCCAAGGTGGTGGGGGGCGACGGCAAGGAGGCGCTGGAGATCGGCTGCCGGCTCTATGGCGCGGTGGTGCCAAAAACGGTGGCGGTGTCGTCGCTGGCCACCGCCGAAGCGGTCAAGCTGACCGAAAACATCTTCCGCTCGGTCAACATCGCGCTGGTCAACGAGCTGAAGCTGGTTTACGGGCGCATGGGCATCGACGTCTGGGAGGTGATCGACGCCGCCAAGACCAAGCCGTTCGGCTTCATGCCGTTCTATCCCGGCCCCGGCCTCGGCGGTCACTGCATCCCGATCGATCCCTTCTATCTGACCTGGAAGGCGCGGGAATACGGCCTCTCCACCCGCTTCATCGAGCTGGCAGGCGAGATCAACACCTCGATGCCGCTGGTGGTGGTTCAGGCCACCGCCGACGCCCTCAACCTGCGTCTCGCCAAAAGCCTCAACGGCTCGCGGATTCTGCTGCTGGGCATGGCCTACAAGAAGAACGTCGACGATATCCGGGAAAGCCCGGCCTTCGAGCTGATCGAATTGCTGGTGGCGCGCGGCGCCACGGTCGAGTTCTACGATCCCCATGTCCCGGCGATCCCGCCCTCGCGCGAACACGCCGCGCTGGCCGGGCGCAAGAGCGTGGCCTGGGACCTTGAAGCCTTCAAGGCTTATGATGCCGCCCTGATCTGTACCGACCATGACGGCGTCGATTATGCCGGGCTGGTCGGGGCGTCCAGGCTGGTGATCGACACCCGCAACGCCACCCGTGACTGCAGCGCGGGCCGGGACAAGATCGTCAAAGCCTGAGAGGGCGGAAGAAGCGGCGCAGCAGTTCGGCACAGGCGGCCTCGTCGAGGCCGCCGATCACCTCGGGCCGATGCAGGCAGGTCGGTTGCCCGAACCAGCGCGGCCCGTGGTCGACCGCGCCGCCCTTGGGGTCGTACGCGCCGAAATAGACCCGGCGCAGCCTGGCCAGGCTGATCGCCGCGGCGCAGAGGGCGCAGGGCTCCAGGGTGACATAAAGATCGCACGCGGGCAGCCTGGGCTGGCCGAGCGCCGCGCAGGCGGCGCGGATCGCCAGCAACTCGGCATGGGCCGTCGGGTCGGCCAGGGTTTCGACCCGGTTGCCGGCGGCGGCCAGCACCCGGCCGCTGGTGGCGTCGATGATCACGGCGCCGACCGGGACTTCGCCGGCAGCCGCCGCCGCTTCGGCCTGGGCCAGCGCCAGGGCCATCGGGGAATGCTTGCTCATGGCCCAGGGTGGCGGGCGCCGCGGGCGGGGTCAAGCGGGGAGGGCCCGGGCGATGAAACGCGACGATGATGGCAGCCGCACCGAACGGCGCCACCGGTTGGTCACCGTGGCCAATCCGGCGCCCTGGCACGACGCCCGGGTGCGCTGGAGCGGCGATCTCGCCGAGGGCCGGCGGCTGATCCTGGAGTATGTTCCCGACCGGCTGGTGCTGGCCCCCACGGCCTTCGCCGACTATCTCCAGGTGCTGGAGGCGGCGCCGTGGCCGACCCTGGAGGCCCTGGTGATGACCGTGCTCGACGACCTCAACAATCAGCTGGTGCCGCGCTGGGTTCGGGTCAGCGCCCGTCAGGAGCGGGGTCCGATCGGCCACCACGCCACCGCCAGCGATCGCCAGCCCGGCTGGGACAATCCCGAACTGCTGGCCGGGCCCGGCTGAAGCGCGGGCTCCCTCGACAAGAAAAAGGCCGCCCGACTCGGGCGGCCCGTTTCCTGCTGCCACATGCCGCCGGGAGCCGGCGGCAAAGGCTGTCCTACTTCTTGGCGGCCTTGGCCAGCGCGACCTTCAGCTCTTCCAAGCCTTCGCTGACGCGCTTGCTGATGACGTTGGCGGCCTCGGTGTTCGACTTGGCGACCAGTTCGGCCAGTTCCTTCATGTTCGAGAGGGCGTTCTCGAACGCGCTCTTAACCAGTTCGGCCTGCTTCGCGGCCTTGTCTTCGGGCGAGCCGGCGCCGAGGACCTCGGTCAGGATGGTGCCGGTCTCTTCAAGGGTGGTGCGCAGGATCTCGGCCTGACGACGAACCACCGCCTGCATGCCCTCGATCGCCAGCTGGTTGGCGGCGGTCACAGCTTCGATGTTCTTGCGCTGGGAGGCCAGGATCGCATCGACATCGACGCCGGGCAGCTTGAACTCGGCGAGAACCTTGGAAACGTCCATTTCGAAGAACGGGTAGGCGGTCGGTTTTGCCATGGTTGGATTTCCTCAATAAAGCCGCATAAGGATGTTACGAGGCGCCGACCGTATCCCCTTGCCGTCCCGTCGCTGGTCCGTGAGGATCGCTGTCCGAAGGCTGTTCCTGAGCTTCGTCGCACCGCAACACATCTGAGTTAATAATATGCAAACGGCGATTTTGGCGTCAACGATTTTTTGTGTGCGCCGCAGCATAGGCTAACTCAGGGGCGCCGGACCGGGTCCCCTGACCCCGCCGACAACGAATGGTGACTCCCCGCCATCTGGACCACTATCCCTGGAACAGATGACCGGCTGCGGGAATTCCACCTGACCACGTCAGGGTTTACCCGTGCCGGTCGTGCACTATCCTCCCGGCACCGCGCGGAGTCAAGTCGGCGAAAATTCGCCCCCCCGACCGCCTTTTTCGACCGAATCCGACAAGGCCTTAACAGGGCGTGAAGATTCCCTGATTTCATCGCCGGCTACCCCGGACCACCGCGATCGGGACGGTGGCGCTTCGTGTTCCGCTTGGCGGCGCCGGAGCGCCGTGCGGGCGGTCGCTGGCCGTGCTGGCGCCTCTCGAGTCGGTCGACCGCCGTTCGGCCGCGGCAGATCGCCGCACGAACGCGGCTCATCCCGGCGGTGACGGCAAAGAGTTGACTGATTGACCCGGCGTGCCATGCTGCGGGCACGGATTCGCAGTCTTCAGTTCACGACGGTGCCCACAGTCGCCCCCACCGCCCCCGTCCCCTTGCGCCCTGGCCGCCATCAGCCCTTCCTCACCCCCGACGAGGAACGGCAACTGGCGCTGCTGGCCGCTGCCGGTGATGCCGCTGCCGCCGAGCGTCTGATCGTCAGCCACCTTAGGGTGGTCAATGCGGTGGCGCGGCGCTATGGCCGACTCGGCCTGCCGGTCAACGATTTGATTCAGGAGGGCACGCTCGGGCTCATTCATGCCGTGCGCAAATTCAATCCCGATCATAACGCCCGCCTGGCCACCTACGCGATGTGGTGGATCCGGGCGGCGATTCAGGATTACATCGTGCGTTCGTGGTCCCTGGTCCGAGTCGGAAAAACCGCCGCGCACAAGGCGCTCTTCTTCAGCCTGAAGCGCCAGGGCGCGGAGTCGCGGCCGGCCGGCCATTTCGGCGAGCATCTGGCCGAGGACGTGCTGGGCCGGTTGGCCCGCCGGTTCCGCCTGCCGCCGGCCGAGGTCGCGGGGCTGGCGCGCCGGGTCGCGGGCAAGGATCAGCCGCTCGATGCGCCGATGCCGTCATCGCGCCCGGGCGATGGCGCTTCCGGCAGCTTTGCCGACCGGCTGGCGGCCGATCAGCCGACTCCGGAAGAGATCGTCGCCGCGTCCGGCATGACGCGGCTGTGGGTCGGCCTGATCGAAAAGGCGCTGGCGATGCTGCCGGCCCGCGAAGCCGCAATCATCCGCGAGCGCCATATGGGCGACGTGGTCAAGACCTTCGAGGCGATCGGCCGCGAACTCGGCCTGTCCAAGGACCGGGTGCGTCAGTTGGAAAAGCAGGCTCTGGCCCGCTTGCGTGATCTCCTCAAGCCCCAGGCCGCGGTTCACGGCCTGCCCGGTTGAGAGGAAGCCGGCGGCTGGCGCAGCGGCACCGGCAGCGCCGCCGGGGCGGGCGGCGGCGGCTTGAACAGAGAGGTCAGCGGCGGCCCATAGAGCAGATAGAGCACCACCGCCAGCGCCAGCCCGAGCAGGATGGCGAGGCCGTAGAGCGTCAGCGGCACCGGCACCTTTTCCCCCGGCCGGCGCCGTCCCGAGTCGCGGCGGCCCCGGCGCGATGACCCGTCCGCGCCCTTGCGGGGATCGTGCAGCGCCAGGAGCTTCCAGTTGAATTCCTGGCCGCCGTAGTCTGAATCGGGGTTGTAATCGAGACGGATCAGCCGGAAATAGCCGCGCGGCTTGACCTTGACCACCTCCCGGAAGGCGCGCTCGCCCAGGGCCTGACTCTCCTCGACCACAAGGGACTTCCAGCCTTTGCCCTTGGCGCACTGGACAACGAATCGCGGCGGTTGATCGGTTTTTGACGGCGTCATGACTCCACTCCGCCCCGGCCTCTCATCCCTTGCCCGGACAGTAGGTTACCCGACGCCCGCTGCGTCAAGGGATCGCGCGCAACCGGAATGGTTGCAATCTTGTTTGCCGAGGCAGTTGGTTTTTGCCCGGGGGCTATGGCATAAGAGTCGCGCCGGAGGGGGGGCCGAGGTCTGGCGGACCATCCCGGCGCGGCCCGGTTTCGAGCGGGCGCTGCGCCGCCGGGTATGTTTTCTTCACAGAACACCCAATCATTTTAGGTAAGGGAGTCTCTCATGCAATTGCAGCGTCGCTCGGTGTTATCCGGTTTGGCGGCCGCCGCCGTGTGTCCGATTTGCCTTTCGCGCGGCGCATCCGCCGACGAGCCGCACGGCCACGAAAAACATTGGACCTATGAAGGGGAAGAGGGGCCCGAGCATTGGGGTGAACTCAAGCCCGAGTTCAAGACCTGTTCGATCGGCATCCAGCAGTCGCCGGTCAACCTCGCCAAGCCGGTTCACGCCAGCCTTTCCAAGCTGGTGATCGACTGGAAGCCGTACCCGGTCACCGTGACCAACAATGGCCACACCATTCAGGTCAACTCCCCGCCCGGCAGCACGATTTCGGAAGAAGGCGGCGAAAAATTCAACTTTCTTCAGTTCCACTTCCATCACCCGAGCGAGCATCTGCTCGATGGCAAGCAGATGGAGATGGAAGTGCATTTCGTCCATCTCAACGAGAAGAAGGACCAGGCGATTGCCCTTGGCATCTTCATCGTCGCCGGGGCCAAGAACGAGGTGCTGGAGCCAGTCTTCGCCAACATGCCCAAGGCGAAGGGCGAGATCAAGACGAGCTTTACCATCGACCCCAACAAGATTTTGCCGGCCAAGCTCGACCGCTTCCGCTACGAGGGCTCGCTGACCACTCCGGCGTGTCAGGAGTTCGTCCACTGGAACGTCCTGCGCCAGACCATCACCGCCTCGCCCGAGCAGATCAAGGCGTTCGCGGCGCTGTTCTCGAACAACGCCCGGCCGCCGCTGCCGCTCAACCGGCGCTTCCTGCTGGAAGGCTGAGCCGCGCATCCGAGAGGACGTGACCAGACGCGGCGGGCCGAAGGGTCCGCCGCGTTTTATTGGGCCAGGGGCCGCGACCCGGCCGCGGCCCCTGGCTGGCGATCAGCCGGCGACGTGGGTCTGGGCGTTCTTGCCGCACACCAGGGCGCAGGCGTTGCAGCCGATGCAGGCGCCGCTGCGGGCGACGCTCATGACCTGCCGGAAGGCATCGTCATCGTCGGAATCGACGATCTCACCCTCCTCGGTGATTCCCTTCAATTCCATGATGCCGCGGTCGCAGACCTTGAAACAGCGCCCGCAGCCGATGCAGGTGATGGGGTCGATGCTCTCGAGGTAGTTCGGAGTCCAGGGCGAGCCATCGCGGGTGAGGGGGCCGGACATCGGATTTCCTTTCGGTGGGACAGCGGCGGGCGCGCTCAGGCGCGCGCGGCCTCGGGATAGGCTTCGACACTCAGCACGCCCTGTTCGACCAGCTTGGCGCCGTCCTCGGCCAGTTTGGCCAGGGTGGGGAAGCCGAAGCGGTGGACGTCGCGCAGCGAACGGCTGATCACCACCAGCTTGCCCGCAATCAGCACCACCCGGCCCCAGCCCTCGTGGGACAGCTTGATCAGCGGCTGGGCGATCAGACCGGTGCGGTTTTCGATCGCGAGACCGACGGCGGCGTAGAACTGATCGAGGCGCATCAGGGTGCGCGGATCGGGATCGCCGATGATCGGCAGCTGCTTACGCTGTTCTTTGGTCACGATGAAGCTGCGCAGCAGCATCTGATCGTTCTTGTTGTCCCAGGCGCCGTGGGCGTCATGGGCGCGAATCACCCGGATCAGGGTCTGGACGAACGGGCTCTTGAGCGCTTCGAAATCGGCGTCGTCATCGATCAGCCCGTCAGGGGCGGCAGTCGGCGGGGGTGGGGGCGGGGCGGCGGTCATGGGGGTTCCCGGCAGGAAGGGGGTGGATGGTCGGCTCAGGCGGGCGCGCCCGACAGCGCCTCGCTGCCGGCTTGCAGCACTTTACGCAGCCAGGGCGGCGGGTTGCCCTTCAGCATGGTCTGGCAGCGCGCCAGCACCTCGCCAATCGGCTCGTCGATGGTGACCTTGATCGGATGGATGCGGGCGTTGACCACCCGGGCCGCCGCCGGCCCGCCGATGGCGCGCACGAACAGCAGCTGACAGCCGGCGATCGCGGCCAGCCGGGGGCCGATGCGGTCGTCGGCATCCTCGACGTGGTGGCCGTCCTCGTTGCTGGTGCTCTCGAAGCGGATTGCCTCCAGCATGCGCGAGCCCTCGGTGGTCACCTCATAGATCGCGAGGGTGCGGGCGCCGGCGAAGTGGGCGTCGACCGTTTTCAGGTCCTGGGTGGCGATGGCGATTTTCATGCGGCCTCCAGCGGGATAAGCGGCGGATGGGGTGGTCGGGGCGGCCTCAACCAGCCGCAGCCTGCGGATCGATGGTGCGGTCATCGTCCTCCTCCCGGGTCTGGTCGGGGTGGTTGCGGTCGATCAGGATGTTGCCGATCTCGAAAATCAGGTCGCGGCTGCCCCGATAGCCGACGCTGACCCGGTGCGCCGCACCCAGGCGATCAAAGAGCGGAAAGCCGGCGCGAAAGAGCGGAATGCCGGTGCGGCGGGCGGTCTCCGCGCCCTGGGCGTTGGTCACCAGGAGGTCGCAGCCCGGGGCGTCGCGCTCGAGATCGTCGAGATCGCCGACCAGCAGCCGGCGGGCGGCCAGCGCCGGCAGGCCAGGGGCGGCACCGGTGGTCACCGCGACCTGGAGCGTGGCCCCGAGGTCGGAAAAGAGCGTGCCCAGCGCCAGCAGCAGATCCGGTTCGGCGGCGATGGCCACGCGCTTGCCGGCGAAGGGAATGTGGCCGTCGAGCATGGCATCGAGCAACTGGCTGCGCCGGCGGCGGAGGCGCTCGGGCACCGGCTCCCGGCTGAGCCCGCTCAGGAGCGCGATCAGGCGGTCACTGGCCTCGAGCCCGGTCAGGTGGGGCAGCAGTGTGAAGGCGACGCCGGTACGCCGGTGCAGCGCCTCGGCGGCGGCGCGCATGTGTTCGCCCACCACCAGGGTGTGGATCGAGCGGCCCATCGCCCGGATCTGGTCAAGCCCGGTGCCGCCGAGGCTGTGCGGGATGTAGCCTTCGGCGACGTGGCCGTCGAGGGATCCGGAGAGATCGGGCAGGATGATCGGCTCCAGGCCGCAGGCCTCGACGATCTCGCGCAGTTCCTCGAGATCGCCCGGGGTCAGGTGGCAGCCCGCCAGAATGTTGATCCGGGCCTTGGCCACCGGAGTGCAGCGCCGTTCGGGAACCAGGGTCTCGATCATCGCGGTCACCGCGCTGCCCCAGCCTTCCTGCATGCCGCCGATGTAGTCCGGGGTCGGGGCGAAGACCACGGCGAGGTCGGACCATTCGGGGTGGCGGGCGCGCATCAGTTTCAGATCGCCGACCATGTCCTCGCCCCGGGTCTCGGTCAAACCGGTGGTGCAAAGGCCGATCACCCGCGGCCGGGCGCGTTCGAAGATGGTGCCGATCGCCTGTTCGACATGATCGGCGCCGCCAAGAATGGTCGACAGCTCGTTCATCGCCGTGGTCTGGAGCGGAATCGCCTCGCGGAAATGCCGGACCAGGGCCACGAGGGCGAAGGCGGTGCAGCCCTGGCTGCCATGGAACAGCGGCAGGCACGACTCGAGGCCAAGAAACGCCATCGCCGCCCCCAGCGGCGCGCTCATCTTGAGCGGATTGATCGCGGCGGCCTTGCGGGGGTGGAGCGGCTGCACGGTCATGGCTGGACTCCCGCCTCGATGGGGGTGGTCGCCCACGGCGGCGGCCGGCGCACCGCCGCCCACACCGGATTGGTCAGCTCGCGATGAATGCCGCGCACCAGATTGACCATGCCGCCATAGCCGGCGAAGGGATGGTGGCGCTCCTGATTGATGTCGAGCCAGGGCACCTTGGCCTTGAGGGCGACGAACTGGGTGCGTCCGCCCGACATCAGGATGTCGGCCTCGCCCTCGGCGAGCATGCGGTACATCTCGCGGGGTGCGATCTGGTCGAACAGCAGGGCGTCGGGGCCGAGCAGCGCCCGGGCCTTGGCCTTGTCGTCTTCGGTCGATTTCCGGACCGAGGTGCCGATCACGGTCATGCCGACCTCCTGAAGCGCCGAGATCACCGACCACGACTTGACGCCGCCGGTGTAGAGCAGCACCCGCTTGCCCTCGAGGGCCGGGCGGAAGGCGGCCAGTCGCGCCCAGGCCCGCGCCTCTTCGGCGGCAATCAGGGTTTCGGTGCGGCCGGTGAGGTCGGCCGGGGCGCCGCCCCCGACCAGCATGCGCGCGATGGTGCGCAGCGCCTCCGAGGTGTCGCCGATGCCATAAAACGAGCCCTCGAAATAGGGGATGCCCCAGCGCTCCTCCATCTTGCGCGCCAGCGTGATCAGGGCCTGGGAGCAGACCATCATGTTGAGCCGCGCCCGGTGGGCGGTACAGACTTCGGCATAGCGGCCGTCGCCGGTGATCGAGGCCAGAATGCGAATGCCAAGTCGTTCGAACAGCGGTTTGACCTGCCACAGCTCACCGGCGACATTATATTCGCCGAGCACGTTGATGTCGCAGGGCGTGGTGACCGCGGGTTCGCGGCTGCCGATGACATAGTCGAGCAGCGCCTCGCCGCCCAGTTTGTTACCGAGATTCTTGGAGCCCGCGAAGCCGGGGGCGTTGACCGGAATCACCGGCTTGCCATAGGTCTCGGCGGCCAGGGCGCAGACCTTGACCAGATCGTCGCCGATCAGCGCCGGCACGCAGGTCTGATAGACGAAGACCGCGGGCGGATCGAAGCGGGTGATGATTTCGCCGATGGCGCGGAACAGCTTCTTCTCGCCGCCATGAATGATGTCGAGTTCCTGCAGATCCGTGGTCATGCCGATACGGTAGAGCATCGGACCGGAGCTGAACGAATGGCGGCTATCCCATGAATTGCCTTCGCAGGCGATAGGGCCATGCACCAGATGAGCCGCATCGGTAATTGGCTGCAACGCCACCTTGGCGCCGTCGAAGGCGCAGCCGCCGGCCGCCGCCCCGGGAGTCAGGGTCTTGCGGGCGCAGCCCTTGCGACGGTCGTCGGTGCTCTTGGCCTGGTTGGTCGGACAACCCGGCTCGTTGAAGACCTCTTGCAGCTTTTGTTTGAGCATGACTCGCGTCTCCTCTCCTGCCCTCCCCCGGCCCGGCCGGAGGAGGGTAGCGAGACTCGTTACCGGGTCAGATCGTAGCTGATGCCGGTTTTGGCGGTCTTGATGTCGAGTTCGTCGAGCACCTTGTCGAGAATCTTGACCAGCACCTGCAGCGCGCCCTGATAGCCGATGGTCGGGAAGCGATGGTGATGATGACGGTCGAAGATCGGGAAGGTCAGCCGGATCAGCGGCACGCCCAGATCCTTTTCGAGATACTTGCCGTGGCTGTTGCCGATCAGGAAGTCGGCGGGTTCGGTCGCCAGCAGCGAGCGCATCGCCCACAGATCCTTACCGCCCCAGACCTTGGCCTGACCGCCGAACGGCGAAGCCTTGATTTCGGTCTCGAGGGCCGCGACCCAGGCCTTATTGCCGTTGGTGGCCAGCAGATGGGTCGGTTCAGCGCCGACCTCGGTCAGGAAGCGCGACATCGCGGTCACGAAGTCGGGGTCGCCGAATACCGCGAAGCTCTTGCCGTGGAGATGGTTCATCGAGTCGGCGTAGGCATCGACCACCCGGCCCCGTTCCAGCTTCAGCGCCTCGGGGATCGGCTTGCCGGTCAGTTCCGAGAGTTTCATCAGCAGGGCGTCGGTGGCCTTGACTCCGACCGGATAGGAGAATGAACAGACCTGCTGGCCCTTGCCGGCGATGTATTCGAGAGTCTTGACCGAGCATTCGGATTGCAGCGAAATCGTCGCCTTGGCGTTGAGCGCGGCCCTGGTGGCGGCGATGGTGGTGCCGCCAGAATACATCTGGTAATCGCCATCCGACGGCGTGTCGTAGACGTCAGAGGTATCGGAGAGGATCGTGTATTCGATCCCCATCAGGTCGAGAATGCGCTTCAGTTCCCGGTTGTTGCCGACACTGTAGCCGTCAAAGCCGGGGATGATGTTGATGCTGGCATTGGGAACCCGCTCCTGGCCTTCCCAGAAGTAGGTCAGGATGCCCTTCATCATGTTGTCGTAGCCGGTGGTGTGGCTGCCGACGAAGGCCGGGGTATGGGCAAACGGCACCGGGAAATCCTGGGGCACCGAGCCGGCCTTCTTGGCGTTCTGGATGAAGGCGTTGAGGTCGTCGCCGATCACTTCGGCCATGCAGGTGGTCGAAACCGCGATCATCTCGGGCTTATAGAGGGCGTAGGCGTTGGCGAGGCCCTCGATCATGTTGTTGAGACCGCCGAACACCGCCGCGTCCTCGGTCATCGACGAGGAGACCGCCGAAACCGGCTCTTTGAAGTGCCGGGCGAGGTGGGAGCGGTAATAGGCGACGCAGCCCTGGGAGCCGTGGACGAAGGACAGCGTGCCCTCGAAGCCGGCGGCGGCGAACACCGCACCGAGCGGCTGGCAGGCCTTGGCCGGGTTGATCACCGCGGCCTGACGGCCGAGGTTCTTTTCGCGGTATTCCCAGCTCTTGGTCCACTCGATCACCTCGGCGACCTTGGACTCGGGATGCGGGCATTCGAACTGGTCACGCTTGGCCTTGATCAGGGCCAGATATTCCGGCTCGTTGAAGAGGTCGGCGTGATCTTTGATCTTGAGTGCGTTTTGGGGCATGACGGGCTCCAAACTTTCCAGGGGCTGGACGGACGGGGATGAGGCACCGCGTTATGCGGCCTGCTCCCAGGGCGCCTTGAAGATGCTCCAGACCGGGCTGTTGACGGCCATGTCCATGTCGCGGGCGAAAATCGCAAAGCCATCGTAGCCGTGATACGGCCCCGAATAGTCCCACGAGTGCATCTGGCGGAACGGCACGCCCATTTTCTGGGTGGCGTACTTCTCCTTGATGCCCGAGCCGACCAGATCCGGCCGGATCTTCTCGATGAACTTCTCCAGCTCATAGCCGGTGACGTCGTCATAGATCAGCGTGCCGTCCTTGACGTAGGTCGCGGTGCGCTGATAATCGTCGCGGTGGGCGAACTCGTAGCCGGTGCCGACGATCTGCATGCCGAGATCTTCATAGGCGGTCAGCACGTGGCGCGAGCGCAGGCCGCCGACATAGAGCATCACCCGCTTGCCGCTGAGCCGGGGCTTGAAGCGCGCGGTCACGGCATCGACCAGCGGCTGGTACTTGGCGATCACCTTTTCGGCGTTTTCCTTGATGGTGTCGTCGAAGTGGCTGGCGATTTCGCGCAAGGAGGCCGCGATCTGGCTCGGGCCGAAAAGATTGTATTCGAGCCAGGGCGTGCCGTACTTCTCTTCCATGTGGCGGACGATGTAGTTCATCGACCGGTAGCAGTGGATGAGATTGAGCCTGCTCTTGGGGCCGCGCTCCAGTTCGGCCACCGAGCCGTCGCCCGACCACTGGGCAACGACGCGAAGACCGAGTTCCTCAAGCAGAATGCGGGACGACCAGGCGTCGCCGCCGATGTTGTAGTCGCCGATGATCGTGACGTCGTAGGGACCGGCGACCAGTTCGTCCTTGAGGTCCTTGCGCTCGAGCATCCAGTCGCGCACGGCGTCGTTGGCGATGTGATGGCCGAGCGACTGGGAGACGCCGCGAAAGCCTTCGCAGCGCACCGGCACGATCGGCTTGCCGATGTCCTTCGACTTGGTGCGGGACACCGCCTCGATGTCGTCGCCGATCAGGCCGATCGGGCATTCGGACTGCACCGTGACACCGCGGCTGAGCGGAAACATTTCCTGAAGCTCGTCGATCAGCAGGGCCAGTTTCTTGTCGCCGCCGAACACGATGTCGCGTTCCTGGAAGTCCGAGGTCACCTGCATCGTGACGTAGCTGTCAATGCCGGGGGTGCCGCTGAAGTAGTTGCGGCGCTGGCTCCAGCTGTAATGACCGCAGCCGACCGGGCCGTGGGAGATGTGGACCATGTCCTTGATCGGACCCCAGACCACGCCCTTGGACCCGGCGTAGGCGCAGCCCCGGACGGTCATCACGCCCGGGATCGACTTGATATTGGACTTGACGCCGCAGTCGGACTTGCCGTCCCCGGCGGTGTTGAGGTGCTTGGCCCGGCGCTTGGCCGACTTTTCGGGGTAGGCCTCGAGCACCTCTTTGATGAGCTGCTGATGGAACGCGCCATCGTTCTGATAGTCGGGGCCGTTGGTGTCGAGGCTCATGAGAATCCTCCGATAACTCGAGAAGCGGATAAAGGGGCGCGGGATCAGGCGGCGGCGGCGGCCTTGGCCTTGGCCGCGGCTTCGCGGGCCTCCAGTTCGGCCAGTTCCTGTTCCGCCGACTTGATGATGCCGAACTCCATCAGCATTTCTTCCAGCTCATCCATCGAGATCGGGGTCGGCACGGTGCCCTGGCCGACATTCTCATGGATCTTCCGGGCCAGCTGGCGGTACTCTTCGGCCTGCTTGCTGTCGGGCGCGTATTCGATCACGGTCTGACGGCGCAGCTCGGCGTGCTGGACAATGTTGTCGCGGGGCACGAAGTGGATCAGCTTGGTGCCGAGGCGCTTGGCCAGGGCGTCGGCCAGCTCGTACTCGCGGTCGGTCTGACGCTCGTTGCAGATCAGGCCGCCCAGGCGGACGCCGCCGGTGCTGGCATATTTCAAAATGCCCTTCGAGATGTTGTTGGCGGCGTACATCGCCATCATCTCGCCCGACATCACGATGTAGATTTCCTGGGCTTTGTTCTCGCGGATCGGCATCGCGAAGCCGCCGCAGACCACGTCGCCGAGCACGTCGTAGGAGACGTAATCGACCCCCTCATAGGCGCCGTTCTCTTCGAGGAAATTGATGGCGGTGATGACGCCGCGGCCGGCGCAGCCAACCCCCGGCTCGGGACCGCCGGCCTCGACGCAGCGGATGTCCTTGTAGCCGACCTTCAGCACGTCCTCGAGTTCGAGGTCCTCGACGCTGCCGGCCTCGGCCGCCAGATGCAGCACGGTGTTCTGGGCCTTGGCGTGCAGGATCAGGCGGGTGGAGTCAGCCTTGGGGTCGCAGCCGACGATCAGAATCTTCTGATTGAGGTCCGCCAGCGCGGCGAGGGTGTTCTGGGAGGTCGTCGACTTGCCGATGCCTCCCTTGCCGTAGAACGCGATCTGTCGCAATGCGGCCATGGGTGCTCTCCTTATCGAGATCGATGGTGGTGGTATCCGGCTTGTCGCCGACCGATGATCCTAATAAGGCAAGAGTCGTGCCAACGGCCCCGGGCGGGCCGGTAGCGGATGTTGTTTCCGTGATATCAGAGGGTTGGAGTTTGTCAGGTCGGACTTTCAGCCGATGTTGGGATTCCGACAAAGGGTCAACAAAGCTGTTCGAACCGCCACAGCCGGTCCTGGCCGTCCCGGCCACGCGCGGCTATCGGTCGCAGCGGAGTCGCTGGACCGGCACCGTTAAGGAGCTTTACCTAGTGAGTGTCCGGTGATCCTCCCTAGGGCACGGATACTGTGATCCATGTACTGCCTTGCGCCGGGTTCATCCCGGCGCTTTTTTTGGCCACGGGTTGGCAAGGCGGCCGCATCTGGCGTATTCTTGGCAGCGCCGCCCGGCAGGGTTCGGTCGATCGTCCCTGGTCGGGGAGGGGGAACATGGACTGGATGAAGCTGTTCGTGATCGGCAACCATGACGACGTCGAGACCCTCTATCGGACCCGGGGTCTTGACCGCTTCGTGCAGCGGTCGGCCGACACCAACGAATACAGCGCCAGGGACTGGCTCGACGACACCCTGATTCGGCACGAATACGGGCTTTATTGCGACGGCAGCTGGGATCAGCGTTTCGGCCCGTTCTTCCGGGAGATCTTCGCCGCGGTCGCGGCCGGCGATCTCGGGGTCGTGGTCGCGGTTCATGTCATCCACATGCACGATACCGAGCACTGCCACAGCTGCGTCAACCATGTTGCCGCCGCCGGCTGCTATCTGGTCGAAGAGTTCGTGCGCGAAGACTACGTCAGCGACAGCGACGCCAGCGAAGACACTTCCCGCGACCGCATGCTGGCCGAAGCCGAATTCAAATACGACAAACACATTCTCAAGGCACTGTCTTCCCTACACTGAAAGCCCTTACGGAAGTCTGTCGCCGTCGGCGTGGCCGTGGTAGGATGGCGCAGACCGGTTCGCGTTTGACCCGATCAGCATCAGAGGACCCGCCATGGACTACAGCGCCGCTTCAGGCACCCCGTTGACCGCCCAGCGTTTCCTGGATCAGTATGGACATTCGGCGCTGACGATCCGGGACACGGATTCGATCATCGACGCCGCCAGCCATTTCCACGCCAGTGTCGGCGGCAAGAAATATTCGGTCGCGGTGGTTCTCGACGACAATTTCCTGGTGGTCGGCGTGCTGTCGCTGGGCGACATCGTGTTCGCCATTCACCAGCACATGGAAAAAATCTTCACGATGTCGGTCGCCGACATCATGGCGAAACAGATTCATGCCGCCAAGCTCAGCGACGATATCGTGTCGCTGCTGAAGCGCATGGCCGAACTCGACATTCGCCACATGCCGGTGGTCGAGAACCGGGTGCTGAAGGGGCTGATCACCCGCAAGGATGCCCTTGAGGGCCTTTATGATGATGCCGCGCTGGAACTCAAGTCGCTGACGCAGTTCGTCTTCCGCTCTGACGCCCGCTATTGAGGCCGCCCGCGGCTCCAGCCACCGCTCCCGGGGTCAGTCCGCCCCCGGGAGCGGTGGCTTGCGCTTTTTCGAGCTGAGCAGGGCCACCGCCTTCATCAGGCCCTCGCCGGTCTGAATCACGGTGATCGGCCGGCCATCCAACTCCAGGCACGGGGTGTTGAGCCAAGCCCGCGAGGCGTCGTCGACGTGGTTCATGGCGGCGTCGAGGTTGTGGAACATCTGCACGAAAAGTTCGCCGCGCACCGAGGATTTGCTCCCCACCGGCAGCACCTCGGCCCCGATCTTCATCCGCGCCACCGAAGGTTCGCTGGTGCGCAGAATTTTCGCCAGAAGGCCGGTGGTCAGGTCGAGACGCCCGGCCACGGTCACCACCGCCCGGGTCAGGGCGGCGGCCCGTTGAGCGGGGTCGATGGCGCTTCGCGTGGTCAGACCGGCCTCCTCAATCCGTCACCGCGAGACGGCGGGCGATGATCAGGGCGCGGGCCTCTTCGAGTCTGAGGCGCAGTGCCGGCGGGATCAGCGCCTCGTTATCCCGGTCGACGGCGTAATCGACTCCGCCTTCGGCCAACCCGAGCCCCCGGTTTCCCGGCCGCCACGAACCGTCGCGTCCGCTGCGGAAGGTATCGAGAACCGCCAGATCGACCCGCTTGATCATCGAGGTCAGCATCGTGCCGGGGTGCAAGGCATTTTGGTTGCTGTCGACGCCGATGGCAAGGCGATGCTGGTCGGCGGCCTGCTGAAAAATGCCGAAATTCGATGAGCCGGCCCCGGCGAACACGACATCGACCCCCGACTCGAACTGACTCCGCGCCACCTCGGCCCCGGCGGCGGGGTCGTTGAAGGCGGCGGCGGTGGTGCCGAGAAAACTGACCGCCACCGCAACCTCGGGCCGGGCGTAACGGGCGCCCTGCTGATAGCCGCCGATGAAGCGGCGCAACAGCGGGATGTCGAGAGCGCCGATGAAGCCGAGTTTGCCGGTCTTTGAAACCAGCGCCGCCAGCATGCCGACCAGAAACGCCCCTTCCTGCTCGCGAAAGACCACCGAGCGGACGTTGGGCCGGTCGATGGCAGCGTCGATCAGGGTGAAGCGGACCGCGGGGAAGCGCGCCGACACCGTCGCCAGAGGCGTCGCGTAATAAAAGCCGATCACGGCAATGTCGGTGGCGCCACGCCGCACCAGGGCCGCGACGCCGCGCTCGAACTCGGCTACCGCCTGGGGCTGGTATTCGAGCACCGTCAGGCCGGTTTCGGCCCGGAAACGCTCGGCGCCGGTGTGGGCGGCCTCGTTGAAGCTCTTGTCGAATTTCTGGCCGACGGCATAGACCAGCGCAGGCACGATCTCGCCGGCCCGCGCCCGGTCACCGACGCCCAGCACCATCAGCGCGGCGGCAAGCCACAACAGCGGCCGCATCATCCGCAAGGTCATGATCAGGGTGCCGCCCCGGTGATCCAGTTGAACAGCTTGTAAAAAATGCTTACCACCGCGGCCCCGGCGGCAGCGGCGGCGGTCCCCGTGATCTGCGCCTGGGCCATCATGGTCTGCGTTAACGGCGATACCACCGGCCCGGTGGCCGCGGCGGCGGCGGCGGCGGTGGTGCCGGCGGCCGGCGGCACCGAGGCGGCGGCGGCGGCCGCGGCGGCCGGCGCCGTTCCCCCGGCCGCGACCCGGCTCGCGGCCCAGATCACCGAGCGGATATTGGTTACCGAGCGCATCGCCGAGCCAAACCATGCCGAAACCGGTGGCGCCGCGATGTTGAAGGCGATCATGCCCATGATCGCCCCGAGCCCGATCAGGTAGGGGCTGATGTCCCGGGTCTGGATCCTGACCGGCGGTGGTTCCTGCCACGGCTCCTGAGCCTGGGCGAAACCGGGCGGCGCCGCCGTCGCCAGCGCGAGCAGTCCGACCATCAGATAAACCACCAACCTGCGCATGCCGCCCCTCCCAAACGCCCTGCGGCGTCCGATTCGCCCTATTCGCCCGGCCTAGTACCCGTACAACCAGTTCACCACCCAGGCGCCGACCACGGCGCTGACCACGGTATAGAGGCGGTTCCGGGAGATGGCGGCATTGGTGACCATGGCGCCGGTGGTGAGCGCCGAACCCAGAAACGGCACCCCCGAGACGCCGAAGCTGGCCATGTTGTACACCGCGACTCCGGAGATCGCCCCGAGTCCGACCAGAATCGGATACAGCGGTCCGGTGGTCCGGACCTGGGGCGCGGTCGGCTGGGCGCCTTCGGTCTGGGCCAGGGCCGGAGTGGCGGCCAGCGGCATCAGGCCGATCAGGGCGACCAGGGCGGCCATCACCAGTTTGCGCATCGGGGCGGACTCCATAACATCCTGAGTTGATACCATAAACCGTCCGCCGCCGTGACCCGGCGACGACGGCTATTGATAGTCGCGGGTGTAGAACCAGTTGCCGGCCAGACCGCCGACCACGGTGCCGATGAACACCAGCGCGCCCTGACCGAGACTGGCCAGCGCCCTGGTGCTGATCATGTTGCCGCTCATCACGGTCAGCACCACCATGCCGGAGATGGCCCCGAGTCCGATGGCCAGCACCCGGCTGGTGTCGTCGGTGCGGGTGGCGGTTGCCGGTGCGGGGCCGGCGGTGGCGGGCGGTGGCGGTTTGATCGCGGGGGTGGTCTGGGCAAAGCTTGCCCCCGGCCCGAAGCCGAGCACGGCGATCAGGGCAGCAAAAACGAGTTTGCGCATGGGTTTATCCCCCGAAGTCTGACGGGCGGCGCGACACCGGCGGGCCATGGTGTCGCGGGTGCGGCGCACCATGGCCGTTTCCAGGAACGAAAGTACACGGCTTCGGAGAAACTCTCAAGGGCCTGAAGGGTTTGTCCGCGATGCCGCGGGGGGCGCGCGACAACGCGCCGGTTTACCCCGGTCCGGGGCGATGGCATGCTTTCGCATCAGCGTACCGGTTGCCTCCGGGGGCCGAGGGGGCGCGATCATCGGGGAGCATCCGCCATGACCGAGTTGACCGCCTTGGCGCCGCGACCGCTGTTCCGGGACCGCGGCCTTGCCCTCAGTCCGCTGCTGCGCGCGCTGGTTTCGGGCTGGCGGCTGGTGCCGCTGCTGGCCGCGGCGGCGACCCTGCTCGCCATCCTTGCCCTCCGCGCCCTGCCGCCCGAACACACCGCCTCGATGGTGGTCGGGCCGATCGCGCGCACCGGCGCCTCGGCGATGGGAGCGCGGGCGCCGGTGGCGATGCGCGCCGATATGCCCTTGAGTGTGCTCGAATTCGGCAATGGCGACGAGATGCTGTCGGACTTCGCCCGCTTCGTCGAACTGCTGACTTCACCGGCGGTGGCGGCACGGTTGATGATCGAACCCGGCCTGTTGCCCCGGCTGTTTCCCGAGCGCTGGGACGCCGCGGGCGGTCGCTGGCACACCCCGGGCGGCCTTGCCGGCGGGCTGCGCGGACTGCTGCTGGCGCTGGCCGGACGCGAGGACTGGAGCGTGCCCGACTCCGATCTGGTCGCTCAGCACCTGCGCCGCGCCATCATCGTGCAGTCGCTGGGCAGCACGCCGATGCGCCGGATCAGCTATCGCGACTCCGACCGCGGCTTTGCCGTCCGTCTGCTGGAGCGCCTGACCGCCGCCGCCGATGCCCAGCTGCGCGAAGAGGCCGCGCGCCGGGCCAGTGCCGAAATCGGGTATATCCGGGCGCGACTCGCCGCCGCCCAGGCCGCCGATGCCCGCAAGGCCCTGGTCGAACTGCTGGGCGATCAGGAGCGGGTGGCGATGATGATCGGAGTCGACCTGCCCTTTGCCGCCGATCCCATCGAGCCGGCGAGCGCCTCCCACCAGGCCGACTGGCCCAACCCTCTGATTGTCCTGCCCTTGGCCGCGACCGCCGGTGCCGGTCTCGGGCTGTTCCTGATCTTTGCCCGCCGGGCCTGGCGCGAACCGGCGGCCCGGACGCTGCGGCGCCGGGTGCGGGAGACGGTGGCGGAATGACCGGCCCGGTGCCGATCCCGGTTTCGGTGATCGTGATGACCCGCAATGAGGCCGCCAACATCACCGCCTGCCTCGACTCGGTGCGCGACTTTGCCGAGTGCTTCGTCGTCGATTCGGCGAGCAGCGACGGCACGGCCGCGCTTGCCGCCGCCGCCGGGGCGCAGCTGATCCCCTTCCATTGGAACGGCGCTTATCCCAAGAAAAAGCAATGGTGCCTGGAGCACCTGCCGTTCACCCACTCCTGGGTGCTCTACCTCGACGCCGACGAGCGGCTGACCCCGGCGCTGAGCGCCGAGATTGCGGCGCTGGTCGCCGCCGGGCCGCGCCATGCCGGCTATTACATCAGGGGCCGCATGACGTTTCTGGGCCGGCCGCTGCGCTTCGGCGCCCAAAACTGCAAGCTCGCCCTCCTCGACCGCCACCACGCCCGGTTTGCGCCCTGTCCCGACCTTGATGTTGCGGCGATGGGCGAGGTCGAGGGGCACTACCAGCCCCGACTCGACGGCCGCGCCGGCCGGCTCAGGGCCGCACTCCGCCACGAGGACGCCCGGCCGGTCTCGCCCTGGCTGGAGCGCCACAACCGCTATTCCGACTGGGAGGCGGCGCTGCGCTCCGATGGCCGCCTCGCCGCGATGGCCGCGGGCGAAGGGTGGTGGCGCCGGCTGCTGAAGGGGCTGGTCGAGCGGGCGCCGGCCAGGCCCCTGCTGGCCTTCCTCCACAGCTATCTGTGGCGACTCGGCGTCCTCGACGGTCGCCCCGGTTTCCACTACGCCCTGGCCCGCGCCTTCTATTACTGGCAGATCGGGATCAAGCAGCGGGACCTCGGGGTGCTCAGGCGTTCTCGAAGGCCGGAAGCTCGCCGCCCAGCGCCTTGATCAGCTCGAACGCCCGCCGGCGCACCGGCGACTCGCTGATCCGGTAATAGGCGCGGACCAGTTCCAGCGTTTCGCGCCGGGACAGCGAGCCGAACTCCTCGTCGCAATCGATCTCATCAAGGACGGGCGGCGGCGGCGCGCCTTCGGTCTTCGGCGGCATGTCTTCGAAGAAGAAGCTCACCGGCACCCTCAGGACCTGGGACAGGTTGAAGAGACGGCTGGCGCTGATGCGGTTGGCGCCGCGCTCATACTTCTGCAACTGTTGAAACGTGATTCCCACGGCCTCGCCTAATTTTTCCTGACTGAGACCGAGCAGGGTCCGGCAGGTGCGCAGCCGGTTGCCGACATGAACATCAATCGGATTTGGCCCTTCACCACGACGCGAAATGGTGTGTGCGGGTGCCAGATTAGAATCAACAGCGCTCATCTCATCCCTCGAAGTGCTCACGACTATGCCTCGATTGAGAGAAGCTTAGCACTCATAAGCAATCGGTTACAATCCCCTGATCACACCTTTCCCTCGCATTTTTTTCAGGCTGCATCCTCTGAGCGGATGCCAACATTAAAACCACCACCTTTGCGCCGGAGCAAGTAAAACAGGAATGGCATCGCGCGCCGAACCCAATATGCCGAAAGTTGAAGAAGGTGGATCATGGCCCGTTGGATAATACCGTATTTCAGGACCGCTTTTCGAATCTGCGACTGATCGCGGCGTCCAGTGGCAGCCAGACGGTGTGAAATCCCGCCGAGAGCGAAAATGCACACCGGCCGGGCGAAATAAAGCACATCTCCCGCCCGGGCCAGCGCCTGAAGGGTGAAGGCATAGTCCGCGCCGATCGGATAGGCCGGGCTGAAGGCCAGCCGGTCGAGGGCGGCGGCCCGGTAGAGCATCGCCTGGTGATGGGTGAACATGCCGTACCAGGCGCGGCGATGGCTGCGGGCGGCTTTGAGGCGCGGCGGGCCGCCGGGGCGGTGTTCCCAGGCGTCGCCATAACAGAAGTCCGGCCAGCCGGCGCCGGCCAGCGCTGCCGCCAGGGCGGTCAGGGTGTCGTCCCCGGCCAGGGTGTCGCCGGCATTGAGAAACAGCAGATAGCGCCCCGATGCCGCGGCGAGGCCGATGTTCATGGCATGATAAGGGCCGTCGTCGGGCGCCGAGCGCCACCATGCGATCTCGGCCCGGTGGGCCTCCAGCCAGTCGCGGCCGCCGTCGCGCGAGCCGCCATCGACCACGATCCATTCGAAGTCGCGGCCGGCCTGGCCGGCCAGGCTGGCGTGGGTGCGCACCAGTCCGGCGAGATCGTCGCGCACCACCGTGATCAGGGAAAACAGCGGCGCGGTCATTGGCGCTGAATCACCGAGATCGAGGCCGCGGTCAGGGCCAGCTGGCCGAGGGCGCCGCCGATGTCGCGCGCCGCCTCCAGGAAGTCGAAGGGGTGGGGATCCCGGGGCACCACGATGGTTGAACCGGGCGGGATGGTGGTGTCGCTGAAACTCCAGGCCGAGGTCGACAGCGGCCGCGAGCTGCCGTTTAGCAGCCATGGTATAACGTATTGTTATAATACAGTTATTCTGGATTAATCATTGTTACGACATATTACGCTTTGAGCGCAGCCCAAGCCGCCCTAAAATGCGGCCTCTTCCCGTGGAGGCGCCCGTGCTCAACTCCAAACTAATCCCATATAAAAAGGGGTTCAAGATAAGCGGAACCGACATCGTCATCCGAAAGAGGCCCGATGTTCAGAACTGGGAAGCGTGTATTTATATCAAGGGCGCCCGAAAGTATAAATGCTTTTCAACGCATACAACAAATCTTGATGAGGCTATCGTATTCGCCATAACCAAGGATGCTGAACTGAAATTTATGCAGAAGCACGATATCGACATATTTCCGATCAAGTTTAGCAAAATCGCGGACGAATGGGTTAAAAGGCTTGAGGATCGAGCAATTACAGGAAGTCAATCCAAATCAGTTTTACGCACATATAAATCCGTTCTCCGATCCCACATGGTACCGTATTTTGGGGAGAAAAGCATTGGTGAACTAAACATCGATGTCATTCAGGCGTACATTCCGTACATTATGGAGCGTGGCGTTAGAACTATATCTGCCATGGCTCACCACAACATGACATTCAAGAGCCTTATGAAGTTCGCCCAAGAGAAGGGCTATTACAAAAAGATGTCCATACCGAAACTTGATGTTCCTAAATATAATATTGAAGAGGGTGAGAATCGAGCGCGATTTACGGACGATGAGGTTGATATTATAACTGATAGGAAGCGGTTCGAGGCATACCTAGGAAAGGCCGTAAAAGAACAAAACATTTACCACATAAAAGCAATGTGGGCGCTTATACATTTCATGCTCGCGACTGGCTGTAGAACCAACGACATACTTCAGGTTAAGTGGAGTGACTTTGAAATTAGGCAAAATGGTAAACCCAGGAGGAAAATTACAGATATGTCTGAAGCCGAGATTAGAGATTTGGCTTTTGATTGCGGAGTTACATTTGACGATGAATACATATTCCTTCATGTGTTTCTTGAAGGGAAGAACCATCGCAGATGGGTTCCGATCGAACCTGATTATATTGAAGAGTTTATCTGGTGGCGAGATAACGCCAAGTTTAAAGAGCCCGACGACCTTGTGTTCACGACATTCGACAAAAAGCCGTGCGGATGTCAATCAAAATGGTTAAAGCCATATTTAAAGGCCCTCAACATTCCAGACAAGGTCGATGAGGGCGTCAGAACCCCATATTCATTCCGTCATACATTTATAACTAAAAAGTTAGTGAAGGGAAAGAACGTATTCGACGTGGCGAATCAATGCGGAACCTCGGTGACGCATATTCAAGAAACATACTGCCAGATGCTTCCCGAGGAATTGTTCAGCCGCATATTTGGCAAAGATGATAGTGAAATTCTTGATAAACAACAAAAAAGACGAAAAGAGTTGGGCATCAAGGATGACATGCAGGCACTCGGTGCGTTCTGGGGAAAAGTTGCTGAATTGGACAAAAAGGAAAAGAAAGGTATTTCAAAATAATAACGCAAGCCGGCCCATGGCAGCCACCCCATTTCGTGGCGGCTGCCATTCTGGGCAGGTATATTAAGTGACACCACCAAACCTCAATTTGAATAAGGCTTTGTGACCATCATCCCAATGATAAAACGGAGGAAGTCCCATTTCATTGACCCACATATTAGCTTCAATGGTAATATCGCGACCACTAATTGCCCATTTGAGTTTGCTGAGTCTCCCTCGTTTATTAAAACATATTATGGCAGGCCCATCATCACAGTGGTCGACATATCTTCCTGACCGGGCCTGAAATCTCGTTACTTTCTTAAGGCGTTCGAGAATATCATATCCCCGGTCCGCGTCTCGACTATCTCGCGGAAACAACACAACATCTTCATTGCCCTCAGAGTTATAGAAATACGCAACCACGGAATGCGAGTTGCATGCGTCAACCCAAACATTGTGCCGAGCGCAGGCATTTTCGTTGTCGATATCGTATGTTGATCGCCTTCTAGCGTATCGTTGAAAGATTGTGCTCATATAAATCTCCTTGTTAAAATATCTAGCCAAGCCTACCATCTTGTGTTGATAATCACGTTGCCGAACATATGTACTCCATCAGCGTTCTTGCACACCGTGTCTTCATCGAATGAAACTAGCCTGCAAAGACCATTATTAACCGCCGCTAAACCTAATGCGGCGGGAACAAGGCCAATCATTCCGGAATCTACCGCATATAAAACACCATCGCTTCCGGCATATAATCCATCGCCTCGCAGAGTATGAAACGCATATATCGTTTCATTTCTTATACTTCCAGCCGCACGTGAAAAGAAGAAGTCTCTTGATTTCAATAACGCTTCCCACTCTGATTGATCGTCACTGAGCGTATAGCAAGGGTCACCTAACACATACTCACCTTTTGGGACACGCACTCTTAACACCGGCCTAGTTGCCGGCTCAGGTAGTAAACTATGAATCGACGTTATCCTTTTTGCGTTCTTTTTCAGCGCAACTTTTCCACGCTTGGTTAACGCTGTGCTATTAGGAATTCCCCAGTCTATTAAATCACACATTTTAATTCTCTCCAAAATTGATCCCGAACCTAAATTTGCAGTCTGGTTCGGGATCGTGTTTAAACAAGTTTGAGAGATGTGTTCGGGCATTTGAATAAGCAGGCTGGTTGCCCATGTCAGCCTGAAATTGTTAGAATAAACAACACTTCTCATATATTGTGGCGCCGACTGCAATCATCGCCTACAACAACCACATTATGCGAATTTCAAACCTGGAAATCAAAATAATTGCTTATCAAGAAGTTGATATTTGCATCAAACAATGTTTCGTAAGTTAGATCGGCTTACCCTTCATTCCAAAAGGACTCGATACCCGGAACTGTACCGGGCTGAGAAGGCTCTGGCCGTAACATTGACAAAGTTTGCCAACGTTGCTAGGGTGGGGAGCCCCAAAGGAGAAGTGCCATGGCAACCATGAATGTCAGCCTCCCCATTGATATGGTTGAGTTTGTGGAGAGCGCGGTCGCTGAGGGCGGATACACATCGTCAAGTGAGGTGGTCCGGGACGCCTTGCGTTTGCTCCAGCACGACAAGGCCCTTGAGCAGGAGAAACTCGCCATCCTGAGGCGCGAGATCAACCTGGGCATTGATGCGGCGATGGCTGGGCGGTTCTCCAGTAAGACCGCCAGGGAAATCGCCGACGAGGTTCGGCGGGAGCATCTCGGCGCATGAAATTTGAAATCACAGAACCTGCAGAACGCGACATCAAGGCCATTCTGACCAAGACGCTGAA
>SESF01015124.1_pt1 | contig 28022 bp, 25 predicted proteins | sample 3171521 | NCBI WGS metagenome assembly SESF01 (sample SAMN10866945, study PRJNA518727) | freshwater metagenome | biome: subpolar coniferous forest; feature: holomictic lake; material: water; isolation source: holomictic Lake 227, 6 m and 8 m depth | place: Canada: near Kenora, Ontario | collected...
TGAGTAACAAGATGTTGTAGGAGGCTTTGACTTTACTTGGTGGATTTGTTATAGTGTCGGGACCTATGAAGAAAGAAATACATCCTAAATATTTTGATAAGGCAGCTGTAACATGTGCATGCGGTAATACTTTTACTGTTGGTTCAACTAAAGAAAAGTTAGAAGTTGAAATTTGCAGTGCTTGTCATCCTTTTTATTCTGGTATTGAAAAGACTTTGGATATTGCTGGTCGTGTTGAACGATTCAAGACTCGTGCAGCAAAAACCGCTCCAAAGAAGAAATAACTTAATTTATCCAAGTAAGCCCTCGTTTGTTCGGGGGTTTTACTTTATCTGAAAAAATATCTTAGAATATAATCTGTGATTTTGATACAATAGAAAACATACAAATAATGGCAACACTAGAAGAATTTAAAAAGAATACGAAAACTGCTTTTTTGGCACAAGAATATGAAAAGCTTGAACATCAAGCCGCTGAAGTTGCGCGTCTTATTGAGGCAGATCCTGGAATGAAAGATTTGGCTGATGAAGAATTAAAATCTGTCGAAGACCAGAAGAAGTCTTTGTTTGAACAGATGGAAGAGATAGTTAAAAAAGAAGTTGAAGAAGATGAATTTCCTAACGAGCTTATTTTGGAAGTGCGAGCTGGTGCTGGAGGAGATGAAGCATCTCTGTTTTCTTTAAAACTTGCTGAAATGTACGAGGGTTATTCACGTGCTAATGGGTGGGGTTGGCGTAAACTCAATGAATCTTTGAGTGCTGTTGGTGGATATAAGGAAGCTTCTTTTGAAGTTAGGGGACGTGACTGTTTCAGGAAATTCCGTTTTGAAACAGGTGTACAACGAATACAGCGTATTCCTTCTACTGAAAAGTCTGGGCGTGTTCACACGTCTACAGCCTCTGTTGCTATTTTGCCTATGCGTAAGAAAGTTAATTTTGAAGTTAATCCTGCTGATATTGAAATGGAATTTTCCCGCTCAGGTGGTGCTGGAGGACAGAATGTAAATAAAGTGGAGACTGCAGTGCGTCTTATTCACAAGCCTACAGGTATTGATGTTCGATGTACCTCAGAAAGAAGCCAGGGTAAAAACAGAGAACTTGCTATGCAGATTCTTATGGCCAAACTTGAAGCGAAGAAACAAGAGGAAGATGCAAGTAAATTTGCAGGCGAAAGGAAGAGTCAAATCGGCACAGGGGACAGGTCTGAAAAAATTCGTACATACAATATTCTTCAAGATCGCGTGACAGACCACCGTATAAAGGAGTCGTGGCACAATATAGAAAGTATCTTCTTGGGAGATATTGATGACATTCTCGTTTCTCTAGAAGAGGCAAGTAAGAAAGGCTTTGAGTCTGGTGGGGCAGACGATGAATAATATGGGGTTGCGTAAACCTTTATTTTTTGTTAATATCGTCCTTACATTTTAGATATGGAACCAACAACAAAAATCAACGACCCAGTTATTGAAAGCATGTTTAAGGCAGGTGCACACTATGGCTATACCAAAGCTCGTAGACACCCTTCAACAAAAGCTTATGTTTATGGAGTAAAGAATCGTGTAGAAATTATTGATCTTGAAAAGTCAAAAGCTAACCTTGAGGTAGTTAAGAAATTTATTGCTGAACTTGCAAAAGATGGCAAACAGATACTTTTTGTTTCAAGTAAGAACGAAGCAAAGGAGGCTATAAAAACTCATGCACTTTCTATTGGTATGCCTTACGTGGCAGGACGATGGATCGGTGGAACTCTTACAAACTGGAGTGAAATCCGAAAGCGTGTAGATAAATATCTTGATCTTCAAACACAAAAAGAACGAGGTGAACTTGTAAAATACACAAAGAAAGAAAGACTTATGATTGACCGACAAATCACTAATCTTGAAGATATGTTTTCAGGTATCGTACACCTGCGAAGTATGCCAGCTGCATTATTCGTAATCGACCCTAAGCAAGAAGAAATCGCAGTTAAAGAAGCTCGTCAAATGAAAGTTCCAGTTATTGCACTTTCAAACACTGACTGTAATATTGATGATATTGAATATCCAATTGTTGCAAATGATGCAAACCGTGCAAGTATCGGACTTTTTGTAAGTGAAGTTTCTGAATCTTATAACGCAAAATAAACAGCTTCTATAAGCTGTTGTTTGCTATTTAGTAGTGGTATAATTATTCTCACTATGGCTATAACAACTGAACAAGTAAAAGAATTACGAGACAAAACAAACATCTCTGTTATGCAGTGTAAAAAAGCACTCGAAGAGGCAGGCGGTGATATGGAAAAAGCTATTATCATATTGCAAAAGAAAGGATCAGAGATTGCAGCTAAAAAGGGAGACAGAGTATTGGGCGCAGCAAGAATTGCTTCATATATACATTCATCTGGTCTTGTTGGTGCAATGGTAGAGATTGCATGTGAGACTGATTTCGTATCAAAAAATGAAGATTTCGGTAAACTTGCCTACGATATTGCTATGCATATTGCAGCTCAAAGCCCTTCATACTTGAAAATTGAGGACATTACAGACGCAGCAAAAGAAAAAGTTAAAGAAGTTTTCTTGCCAGAAGTTGAAGGTAAGCCAGAAGAACTAAAAGAAAAGATTTTGAAAGGAAAGCTTGATGCATATTTTAAGGAAAAGGTTTTGTTAGAACAAGAATTTATTAAAAACCCAGACCTTACTATTGCAAAGCTTCTAGAAGGTGCTATTCAGAAATTCGGTGAGAAAACTGAGATCGTTCGATTTGTGCGTTTTGGCGCGCTTGAGAACTAATCATGATCACTTTACTTATTATTTTTGGTTGTGCATGTATTGCTATGTGCGCAATGATATCGATAAAAGTATACGAGCTTAAAACTGGTAACGAATTTATTTTTTTACGTTGGCGAAAAAACATAGACCATGTTTCTCATATTTGGTTCCTAAAGTTAAAACTTTTTGCAGCCTCAAAGGAGCATGCATTCATTGTCTTTGTTAAAACTGTGCCAGTGCATGTTCTCAAAACTGTATCTAGCTTTAACGATTACTTACATAAACGATATGGAAAACATGTTGATATGATCAAAGGCAGGAATGTACCAACAAACAAAGGATCAGTATCGTTTTTTGTTAGTGCGATTTCAGAATACAAGAACGAAATTAAGGATGGTTCCAAAAGTTTTTAGGGTTGAATTTTTTAAAAGATTTGGTAAGATGGTTCGCATAGGTTTTGTTGGTGGGGTTTTGGAAAATAAAATATATTAAGTGCCGCCTTAGCTCAGTTGGTAGAGCAACTCTTTTGTAAAGAGAAGGTCCCCAGTTCAAATCTGGGAGGCGGCTCACGGAACGCAGTGGAGTGAGCCGCCTCAGCATCTGGTGGTGACCAGATGCGTCCAGATTTGAAAGCCGGAGGCGCGACGGTGCCGAGGCGGGGTTGCGGAAATTTTCAGAAGAAAATTATCTGTGACCAAACCTGGGAGGTAATTTATATTTTCAAAATCTACATGTCTCAAAATCTTCCATATACTCAATCTCCATACTTTCACATTGGAAGAGCCTCTGAATTAGAAAAAAAAAGCGACAGACTTCTGTATCGTTTCCTTGAGATGGTGCCGGCTTTGTTGTCGTGGGGAACTATTCTAGGTTCAATTATTCTTGCGTATTTCGTACCAGTAGCCGCAGCTATATTTATTATCGTTTTCGATTTATATTGGCTCTTAAAAACTGCATATCTATCTCTTCATTTATATAACAACTGGAAAAGAACACGCCATAATACATCTGTAGATTGGCATGTAATGCTCGAACCTCTCAAATATGAGGATATATATCACATGGTGATTTTGCCTTTTTATAGTGAATCATACGAAGTGGTTTCAAAAACAATTGAGGCAATAAGCAAGGTGGACTATGATTTAAAAAAGATGATAGTTGTTTTGGCTGGAGAAGCGAAAGCTGGGGATCACGCAGAGCTTGTTGCAGAAAGAGCAACAAAGGAATACGGAAATCTTTTTGGACATTTCTTTGTATCAATTCATCCAGCTGGTCTTCCTGGGGAAATGCCAGGTAAGGGATCAAACATAACTTATGCTGCACAACAGACACGTATTCATGTACTTGATAAAAATTCCATCGAATATAAAAATGTTCTCGTGTCAGCATTTGATATTGATACGGTAGCATACCCTAAATATTTCTTATGTCTCACTTGGTATTTTCTAACGGCTGAAAAACCTTACCAATCTTCGTATCAACCAATACCTTTGTATAACAACAACCTCTGGGATGCTCCAGCTCTTTCTAGGGTTGTAGCTGGTTCTGGAACATTTTGGCAAATGGCTCAACAGGAGCGACCAGACAAGCTCGTGACCTTCTCTTCACATTCTATTAACTTCGACACTCTTCATAAAATAGGTTATTGGCAGACTAATATGGTGTCTGAAGATTCTCGAATATTTTGGAACGCTTTCATGGCATATGGTTCTGACTATTATGTTGTTCCGCTTGCTTATCCTGTGTCTATGGATGCAAACCTTGCATCAAGTTTTTGGCAGACTCTTAAAAATATTTATAAACAGCAGCGACGTTGGGCTTGGGGTTCGGAAAACGTTCCATATATTTTATTTAACTTCATAAAAAATAAGAGTATTCCACTTAATAAAAAAATAAGAATTACATTTGTACAGCTCGAGGGGTATTGGTCTTTAGCTACAAATCCAATACTTATTCTTCTACTCGGATGGCTTCCTGTTATTATTGGTGGAAGGAATTTTAATCAAACTGTTCTTTCATACAACTTACCCTACATTACTCAAAACCTTATGATCCTCGCGATGTCTGGTCTTATGTTTTCTGCTTTTGTTTTCTGGACTTTTTTACCAGAGATGCCACAGCATTATGGACGTGGACGAAAAATCTTCATGTTCTTCCAATGGCTTTTTGTTCCAGTGACTATTTTTATATTTGGAGCTATTCCTGGTCTAGATGCCCAGACACGTCTTTTCTTGGGTAAATATATGGGTTTTTGGGTGACTCCAAAACACCGCGGAAAGGCAACACAGTAAAAATTTTTGTGATATAGTATATTGCATGATGACCCCACATTCGTCACGAACACGCTTTCTTTACTTCATATTTTTTGTGTTGCTTTTTATTTCAGCGGCACCTTTTATTCTTCTGTATTCAATGGGGTACAACTGGGGTAAAAATTTCTCTATTTTAAAAACGGGAGGTATTTATGTATATGCACCTCAAAACGGTGTTGATGTTTATGTAGATAATAAACTTGATAACACTACAAGTATTTTCCAACACAGTATTTTAGTAAAAGATTTACGTCCAAACCAATATACTATTCGTGTGACAAAAACAGGGTATTTAGATTGGAAGAAAACCGTTCCAGTTAAAGAAGAGAAGGTTGCGGAAGTGTATCCATTTCTCATTCCTGCGAATATTGTGACAACTAATGTGCCGCAACAAATCCACTCCACGAACTCAACCACTTCTGCTCTTGTAGTAAATACTGAGTATAAAAATCTTATCACTCTTTTTGCTACATCTTCAAAACCTAAAGTCCCAACTACTTTGAATGTATCAACCTCATCAAATATTTCAGCCTCATCAACTCTACCATTTATTGAAAGTAAGAAAGTTGTTGTAGAAAAAGACGGGAATATTTTACACGCATTATGGCAGGGCGGAGTAGAGGACACTCCTTTTTATTTCTGTATTTCAGATGCTTCAACTTGTGCAAAAGACTTTCTCGTTTATTCAGCACCATCAATTGGAACTTTTGATTTTTATCCAAATCGAAACGATATTTTATTAGTTGCGACTGGGCCAAAACTTACGGTTGTAGAACTTGATAAGCGACCACCTCAAAATATTGTTGAATTATACACATCATCAACCGGAGAGAGTTTGGATTTTAGAGTTGTTGATAATGAAACCCTTGTGGTGAAAGAAGGGAAAAAACTTACTAAATTAAGCTTAGTATATGCAGGACAATAATACAGAAAAAAAAGAAGGACACATACATCCGTTGTCTCAGATGATTCGTGAGATTTACGAAATATTTCGTGAGATAGGCTACGATGTTGCAAGTGGACCAGAAATGGAAACTGAACATTATAATTTTGATGCTTTGAATGTGCCGGCAGACCATCCTTCCAGAGATATGCAGGATACATTTTGGGTAAAGTCAGATCCTAAAAATCCAACTAAAGATAAAATGCTTTTGCGAACACAGACAAGCGCTGTGCAGATTCGCTATATGGAAAATCACAAGCCACCACTAAAGGTGATTGTGCCAGGACGTGTATTTAGAAATGAAGCAACAGATGCAACTCACGAAGCAAACTTTTTTCAACTAGAAGGATTGTGCGTGGGCGAAGATGTTACACTCGAGGACTTGAAAGGAACATTAGAGTATTTCTTTGAAAAGTTTTTTGGAGAAAAAATTCAGGTTCGTTTTCGTCCTAGTTACTTCCCATTCGTGGAGCCTGCCGTTGAGGTAGATGTGTTTACTAAAGGGAAATGGATGGAGGTTCTAGGTGCCGGAATGGTTCATCCAAAAGTACTTTCATCTGTGGGTATTGATTCAAATAAGTATCGCGGTTTTGCTTTTGGTATAGGTCTTGAAAGATTTGCCATGATTAAATATGGTATTCCAGATATACGTATGTTTTACCAGCCTGACCTCCGAATCTTTAATCAATTTTAATTTAATCTTATGTTGGTATCTAAAAACTGGTTACAAGATTTTATAGTTGAAAAATTGCCCGAGACGGACAAACTTGTAGATGGGCTTATTATGCATGTGTTTGAAGTTGAAGATGTTAAAAAAGTTGGAGATGATGAAGTTTTGGATGTAAAAGTTTTACCTGATAGAAATCACTATGCGCTTTCACATCGAGGTATTGCAAGAGAGGTTGCTGCGATTTTCAGCCTTACATTTAAAGACGTGGTGCCGAGAATTGAGTTACCCAAATCAAAAAAACTTTCTATAAAAATAGAAGATGAAAAATTATGTAGACGATATTCTGCTGTGCGAATTGAAAATATAAAAGTTGGAGATTCACCTGTGTGGCTTAAAGAGAGACTGGAGGCTGTGGGACAAAAATCCATAAACAACATTGTAGATGCAACAAACTACACGATGTTTTGCCTTGGACAGCCGCTTCACGCTTTTGATGCAGACAAAGTAGTAGGGGGGATTGTGGCAAGGGCAGGAAAGTCTGGTGAGGTTTTGGAATTACTAGATGCTTCAGGCGTAAATGATAAGAAAGATAGAAAGATAGAATTAGGAAAAGGTGAGTGTGTTATATCGGACGATTCTGGACCTTTGGTTTTGGCTGGGATAAAAGGTGGAATAAAAACTGCAATATCTAAAGACACAAAAAATATAATTTTAGAATCTGCTAACTTTGATCCTGTGGTTACGCGCAAGTTTTCAACTATTTATAATTTGCGAAGTGAGACTTCTAAGCGTTTTGAAAATGAAATCACACCAGAATATGCAGAAGATGGTTTTAAATATTGTGCAGATTTAATTTTGAAAATTGCAGGTGGAGAAATTGAAGGGCTTGAGGATGTGTATCCTCAAGTATTTCCAGTATATAAAGTTGGTGTAAATGGTGAGGATATAAAAAAACTTATAGGAGTTGATATTTTTCCAGAAGAGATAGAGTCAATTTTGAAACGGCTTGGTTTTGAGTATGAAAAAAACGAACAAACATATTTAGTGGCTGCTCCTTCCGACCGGTTTGATATTCGTATAAAGGAAGATTTAGTTGAAGAAATTGGGCGTATATATGGATACAATCATGTTATTTCAAGAAGGCCACAAATTTCTAAGGAACAAAAAACTAGCAAACGATTTGTTGTGGAAAGTATAGTGAGAGATTTTCTCATTGAAAACGGTCTTAGTGAGGTGTACACGTATGCGTTTCGGCCAAATGGAGAAATAGAACTCGCAAACGCTTTTGCTTCCGATAAGTCTCATGTAAGAGACAATTTAACAGATGCACTTTCTGAGGCGTTAAATCAAAATATTCACTATACAGACTTACTTGGACTTTCTAAAGTAAAAATATTTGAAATTGGAAATGTGTTTAAGAAAGAAGGTGAGGAGACACATTTGGGTGTTGCAATTTCTTATGCAAAGAAAATAAAGGGGGAAAATGCTGACAATGAAGTTGTTAAAATATTTTCGTCATTGTGTGAAAAATTGAAAATAGAGAACTTAGAAGTGAAAGCTCAGAATGGTGTATTTGAAATTGATATTAAAAAGTTGGTAGATCTAGCTTCAGACGATATTGTGATGCCAGTTTTTAAAAATAGGGAAGTCAAAAAATATTCTCCAATATCAGCTTATCCTTTTGTTGTGAGAGATATTGCGGTGTGGGTGCCTGGTTCTCTAAAAGAAAATGAGATTGAAGAAATAATCAAAACAGAAGCCGAGGAACTTTTGAAGCGTTTAGAAAAATTTGATGTCTTTTCAAAAGATGGAAAAACTTCATATGCGTATCGTCTCATACTTCAGTCTATGGAAAAAACTCTTGAGGAAAATGAAATCAATGACATCATTACACGTATTACTGAAAAAATGAATGCGAATGAAGGTTGGCAGGTGAGATAGTAAGATATCCACATGTGATATTTTAAAACGGCGTAAAAACGCCATTTTTGGCTATAAACAGAGCTTTAAATGAAGTTGTGTCAATAGCAAAAAAGGCTTATTTTTGATATAATATTTCGCATATATGGCAAAAGAAAAAGACAGTAATAAACCAAAAAAAGATACCTATGATGCTGATGCAATCCAAGTTCTCGAAGGCTTGGAACCAGTACGAAAGCGACCAGGTATGTACATTGGTACAACTGGTCCAGATGGTTTTCATCACCTCATTACAGAAATTTTTGACAACTCACGCGACGAAGCGATGGGTGGTCATTGTAATGATATTGAAGTTGTCTTTTTGCCAGACAACCATATTCGCGTAACTGACAACGGACGAGGTATTCCTGTTGGTATTCACAAAACCACGAAAGTTTCAGCTCTCGAAACTATTATGACCACTCTACACGCTGGAGGAAAGTTCGGCGGAGAAGGTTATAAGGTTTCTGGAGGTCTCCATGGTGTGGGAGCTTCTGTGGTTAACGCGCTTTCTATTTATACCAAAGTTGTGGTGCATAAAGCGGATGAGGGTATATATATGCAGGAATATTCTCAAGGAAAGAAAAAAGCTAATGTAAAGAAAATTGGGGCAACAAAAAACCACGGAACCATTGTTATGTTCCGACCGGATGATGAGATTTTTGGAAAACAAAATTTTGAATTCAGTCGTATAGTTGGACACATGCGTCAACAAGCTTACCTTGTAAAAGGTTTACGTATTTCTGTTATAGATGCACAAAATTATACAGGAAAGATAAACCTAGATGATGCTTTTTATTTCCGAGAACTTGGTCTTGAGGTTCCATCACAAACATTTTATTTTGAAGGAGGTTTACTTTCTCTTGTTAAATTCTACAATCAGCTTCAAAAGCCGATTCACAGTAATGTTTTTTATGTTGAAAAAGCTGCTGAGGGAGTTGAGTCTGTAGAAGTTTCACTTCAGTACGTGGACGACATCTCTTCTAGAATAGTTTGTTTTGCAAACAACATTCACACCCCAGAAGGAGGTACTCACCTTACTGGTTTCAAAACAGCTCTCACGCGTATTGTAAACTCATATGCGCGCAAGGCAAATATTATAAAAGAAGCTGATGACAACTTTACAGGAGACGATGTTCTAGAAGGTTTGACTGCTGTGGTTTCTGTGAAGCTTCGTGAAATTCAGTTTGAAGGTCAGACAAAAGCAAAGCTTGGTTCAACAGAAGCTCAAGGTGCTGTAGCATCTGTCTTTGGTGATGCGTTCAATATGTTTTTTGAGGAACATCCAGATGATGCTCGCTCAATTGTAAACAAATCAATTCTTGCTCTCCGTGCGCGAAAGGCTGCAAAGGCTGCAAAAGATTCTGTACTTCGTAAGGGAGCTCTTGAGGGTATGACCCTTCCTGGAAAGCTCGCTGACTGTCAGACAAAAGATGCTTCAGAATCAGAACTCTTTATTGTAGAGGGAGATTCCGCTGGAGGTACGGCAAAGACTGGTCGCGACCGACGTATACAAGCTATCCTTCCTCTCCGAGGAAAAATATTGAATGTGGAGCGTGCACGTCTTGATAAAATGCTTGGTTCAGAACAAGTGAAAAACCTTGTGGTGGCACTTGGTACTGCAATTGGAGATACGTTTGATATTGGTAAACTTCGATATCACAAAGTTATCATTGCAACCGATGCCGATGTTGACGGTGCTCACATCCGTACACTTTTGCTTACATTGTTCTATCGATATTTCCGTCCACTTGTAGACTTGGGTCATATTTATATTGCACAGTCTCCTCTGTACAAAATCAAAAAAGGAAAAGAAATAAATTATTTTTACGATGATGAGCAGAAGGACGCGTATTTCAAAAAGGAAGGTTTAAATTTTGATGAAGTCGATGAAGTTGAAGCAGTGGATGATGGAGAAACACCTGAAGAATCCGAAGAAGATGATAATGAAAAACAAGGAAAAAATGCAAAGGTAAAGTCTACAAAAGTTCATGTTCAGCGATACAAAGGTCTTGGAGAAATGAATGCTGAGGAGCTTTGGGAAACAACTATGGATCCAGCAAGGCGTGTTATGAAACAAGTAACAGTAGACGATGCAGCAGATGCAAACATAGTATTTGATATGCTTATGGGTACAGATGTTCCTGCCCGCAAGGCGTTCATCCAGTCAAATGCCAAACTTGCAAACCTGGACGTTTAAAAATAAGCGCTTGTAAAAAAAGAATGCCGCGCCCGTAGGGCGCGGCATTCTTTTTGTTTTTACTGTCTTATAAGTGTGATTGTGCCAGTGTTATTTGTTTCAATGAGTTCATCTATTGCATTTAGGGGGTCAACCATGACAGAAAGCATGTTTGATCCTGATTGAGCAAGATTCTGAAGTGTAAGTGTGTATTCAACAACGTCTCCAGGGTTGAGAGATTTTTGTATTCCAGAAGGGAACACTTGCCCAGGGTTGGTAGGTAATACCGCATTAAACTGCCATAGACCAGTTGGTACATTTCCTTGGTTTCTAATAATAAAATGTACTAAAGGTTGTTCATATACTCCGAAATATGTGCGAGGAACGAAAACTCCATTTATCATAACTCCTGCATCTTTCATTGTGATACTAAGATCAGATTTTTGCATTTGCCCAGATGGGTTGTAAATTCCAGTATCATGTTTTTGTGTGCTACCTCCATACACAGAAGATGTTGAAGTATTTTGAGGGGTACTTATCTGTGAGCTTGTTGCTACTGTATTACTTGTGCCTCGTAATGTTCCGTTGCGAACAGTGAGCGTTGCATTGCTTGTTAAGGATGCTCCTGTTGTGTTTTGTCTTGTAAAATCAATATTCAAAATTGCATCAGTATAAGTGTTGGCATTTTTTAATACAGGAACAACTTTAAAAGTTGTGTTGGTTATCGTGTTTTTTTCATGACAAGGTGACTGTATCTGGTGTGAGCCATCAATCACAATCATTGTGAGATCTTTATCTGTACAATCAAAATAAAATTGATATGTTCCGTCTGTCGTCTTTCCTTTGTGTGTAAGTGACACCACTGTTTCTTCGCCTGTTGCAACAGAGTTGTTTGATAGTGAAATTGCAATATTTTCTCCAGATGAAAATAGCGAAGATTTTAATGTTGCTCCAGCTCCTGCGACAGATGATATAGCGACCGGCACTACCCGCATCACACCTATAACAGCAAGCACTACGAGTATGACGATAGCTGCGGTCAATAAAACTCGAGAAATAGCATTAGTTACTTTAGGTTTATCCATGCAAGCATTTTACCATATTTAATACTTGTGTCAACTATTCTTATTGACCAATTCATAAAAAAGCGGTAAAGTTAAATAAATGACTTCTATGCTTAAAAAGGAATCCCTATGGAAATCCCATAAAAAAGAGTTTCTTCTGGATTTTTTAGGCATCTTAATTGGTTCTTTGGTATTGCTTTTTGCGTTTAATCTGGTTCCTACTGAGCTAGAATTCAGCCCTTTTTCAAAGGTACAAAGTGTTGCAAATACAGTATCTCCAAAACAGGAGGCGGTATTGCCTGCACATATTACAATACCTAAAATAGGGGTTGATGTTTCTATTTCAAATCCTGAAAGCGACAATGTATCCGTGCTCGATGAATATCTAAAAAGCGGTGCGGTGCATTATCCAGGTTCGGGAAATTTGGTAGAGGGAAACATGTTTCTTTTTGCTCACAGTACGGGTTTTAAAATTGTCCACAATCAGGCATATAAGGCTTTTAATGATTTAAAAGATCTTAAAGAAGGAGATGTGGTCAATGTTAGCGGGGAAGACGGAAAAACGTACGTATATAAAGTCACTTCAGTGAAGTTGGCAAGTGATAAAGATGTGTTGGTGCGCTTCGATAGCGCTTCTCGTATACTTACTCTCTCAACATGCAATACATTCGGCAAAAAGGAAGAAAGGTATGTTGTTGAAGCTTCATTTAAGGAGATGGGTAACTAGCTATTGACAGATTAATACTTTTCCTGTATAATACAACTAATATGAATACATTAGCAAAAAAGCTATATATATTGGCATTTTTCCTTGCTTTTGGCTTGGGTGCTATATTTTTTACAATACCAGTTCACGCATACGATGGTGCTTATGAGTATGACTCTTACTCAGATTATGGCTCAGGCTATAATGACCAATATTATTCTGACCCTTATTCTGACCCTTATTCTGACCCTTATTCTGGTACTTATTCCGACCCTTATTATGATTCTGGTTCTGGTACATATGATTATGGAACAGGCTATAATGATCAATATTATTCTGACCCTTACTATGATTCTGGTTACGGCGCTTACAATTCTGATTATTACAACTCAAGTTATGGCGGCTGTTCTACATGTAATAACACTGTTGTTTATAATACTTCCCATAACGATACATGTTCGTCTTGCCACTCAACACCTCTACCTCAGCCAGTTCCACAGCCAGTACCACAAACTCCTGAACTTGTAGTATCTTGTGTTGCTGACCGTTATGATGTTAACAGTGATGAAACTGTTACTTGGACCGCAAATGTTTCTGGTGGAACAGGGTCATATAACTATTCTTGGACTGGAACAGAAGGGCTATCTGGCAGTAACAGAATCCAGAATAAAACATATACAAACTCAGGAAATAAAACAGCAAGTGTTACTGTAACTTCGGGCAGCAAAACAAAAACTGCTGATTGTGGATCGGTGTATGTTAATGAAAACAATAATAATTTCGATATCTCTTGTTCTGTTGATAATACATATGTTAACGTTGGCGATCAGGTGCATATGACAGCATATGCTTCAAATGGAAATGGAAACTATTCATACACATGGTATGGGGACTATCCACTAGATGGACGCACTGGCTCAAGTCAGTATGTGTCATATAACTCAACTGGTGATAAAGATGTGCGTGTTACTGTTCGGTCATACAATGGAGGCCAAGAAAAAACTCGAAACTGCGGAACTGTTCACGTTGGGAACAATTATAATAGTGGTTATAATAATTATTACTACAATAATAACGACCTGAACATTTCATGTACTGTGAATACTGCAAATGCTACAGTTGGTCAGCTTGTCACATGGAATACTTCAGTTACTGGTGGTAATGGAAATTACTATTACGCTTGGAATGGTACTGATGGATTATATGGAAACAGTTCATCCATGTCTAAAAATTATGGATCAGTTGGAACCAAATCTGCATCTGTAACCGTTACATCAAATGGACAAACTAAATATCTTAATTGTCCGAACGTCGTAGTTGGTGCTGTAACATATGTTCCTCCCGCTGCGAATCTTGCATCTCTTTCATCCGTGTATTTGAATCAGGTTCCATACACTGGTGTGGGAGATAGTCCAAAGTTTATGGCGTTTATGATTGGACTTATTCTTTGGAGTGCGGCGATGGCTTATGTAATAATTTTCCGAAAGAGAAGTATTACACGAAAAAATCACATTCTTGATTTCAAAAAAGAAAATATGGCAAAGAGGGGTTTGATATAAATAATAAATAAAAAAAACAAAAACCGGTTTGCTCTTTAGACAAACCGGTTTTTGTAATATCTATTTAATTATTTCTTAATTTAATTTCTTCTGTAAGAGATGCAATTATTTCGGCTGCTTTCATTGTTCCAATCTTTCCTTTGTCTCTATGTTCGACTGTAACAACCCCAGCTTCCATATCTTTGTCTCCAATAATGATTGTGTAAGGTGTTCGCATCTCTTTTGCGGCTCGAACTTTTTTTCCAAACCCCGCATTTGAAAGATCTATTTTTGCACGGATTTGTAAGGCTCGAAGTTTTTTATAAAGGTCTTGAGCTACTTCAAAGTTTGATTCTTTTACAGGCACCACTGCAACCTGTTCTGGTGCGAGCCAGAGAGGGAAGTTGCCTGCATAATGTTCAATCAAAAATCCGATAAATCGTTCATGTGTTGAGAGTGGTGCACGATGAATACAAAGCGGTGTCTTTTGTTGTCCGTCTTTGTCAGTATAAGTAAGTCCAAAACGACCAGGAACCGCAAAGTCAACCTGGTTTGTGGCTAGAGTGAATTCACGTCCAATAACACTCCAGATTTGAACATCAATCTTTGGTCCGTAAAAAGCTCCTTCGTTTTCAGCTTCTACAAATGGGACTTTAAGATCTAATAGACACTGTCTTACCATATCTTCTGTTTTAATCCAGAGTTCTGGTTCGTTTATATATTTTTTACCCAGACCTTCTTTCGAATGTTTTGAAAGGCGCATAGTATATTTTTCAACTCCAAAGATTTTGAAATAGTACAAATACATTTCGATTACTTTTTTAAATTCATCGAAAAATTGCTCTTCTGTACAATAAATATGAGCATCGTTCATTTGCATTGAGCGTACACGCATCAAACCAAAAAGTTCTCCAGATTTTTCATGGCGGTAGCATGTACCATATTCTGCAAGACGAAGGGGAAGGTCTTTGTAGCTGTGTTGTTGTGATGCAAAAATCTTGTGGTGATGAGGACAATTCATGGCTTTCAAGTAGTATTTACCACCCTCGTATTCCATCGGAGGAAACATTGATTCTTCGTAATAAGGTAAATGCCCTGAAGTGAGATACATTGAATCCTTTGCAATATGTGGGGTCTTCACTCGCTCGTATTCATAAGCAAACTCGGTTTCTTTCGCAAGTTTTTCCAATTCTTCAATCATTGCTCCGCCGTTTGGAAGCCAGAGGGGAAGTCCGGCACCAACATCATTGTCGAATGCAAAAATACTGAGTTCTTTTCCAAGTTTTCTATGGTCTCTTTTTTCTGCTTCTGCTTGTTGTGCTTCGTACACATCCAATTCTTCTTTTGTATTGAATGCAAGTCCATAAATGCGAGTAAGCATTTTGTTGTTTTCATCGCCTCGCCAGTATGCTCCTGCAATACGAGAAAGTTTGAAAGAGTCTGTGGAAATTTCTTGAGCTGGGTTTTCTGAGTGCCCGCCACGACAAAGGTCGATGAATTTTCCGCATGTGTAGAAAGTGATAGTTTCGCCCTTTCCTGAAATCTCCTCAATCAATTCTTTTTTATATTCGTTGTTTGCAAAAAAAACTTTTGCTTCATCCGCAGTTTTTTCTTCATGAGAAAATGCGGTCCAATTTGGCAAAAGGTTTCGCATGGTGTTCTCGATTTTCTGTAAATCTTCTTCTTTTGGAGGATTGGTTCCGAAGTCGAAATCGTAGTAAAAGCCGTTGTCAATTGCGGGGCCTAAAGTCGGCTTTGCGTCTGGGTAAAGTTTTCGCACAGCCGCCGCTAAAAGGTGCGAGAGGGTGTGTCGCTTATTTGCTAAGATATCTTGAGTCATTTGTCTATATTATGCGATTTTAGCGATGAGTGCAAACGTAGTTTATTAAAAACTCTTTCTCGGCGAAAGTTTCCCTGGGCACGAAAATTTTTTGCTATAAATTTTCTCCGTCCGTCGTCGCCACTCCTCCCGAGGCCCAGTTAAACTTTCGCACTCAACGAGTTTTTCCTTTTTTATAGATACACGTTAAGGTATAATTGTATATTATAAAATTATATTTACTTAAAAAATGATTTCATCTACCCCTTTCGGACTTCGCTTTATGAGAGTGTTTTTCTTTTTGAATCTTTTTCTTACCGGTTTAATTTTGTTATTTTTTAGTTTTTTTATATCTACTTTTAGAAATTTATATTCACTACTTCCTGAAAGTACACTTTTGTATATGGGGGTAACTTTTGTATTTTCAATTGCAGTTTCGAGTCTTGGTATTTTTGCCATAAATAAGAGGAATATTAATTCATACAAAGCCTTTTTGGTGCTATTTGTGTTTATTAACATTTTTTACTTTGTTTATTTATTTAGCTTTAATTTGCTGTCCAAGAACGTGTTATATTTTCTAGTACCTTCATTATTTGCATGTTGGTATTGGGTGAAAATTGGGGGATATTTTCTTGGTTCATCATCTAAGTTAGATGATGAAACTATCAAAAAAATAGATAGAAAGTTTATTCTTTTTATTATCTTTTATATTACTTTTGTTTTGGTTACAATATTTTTATCCTTTATCTCAGGTGCTAATACGATAATCTCAGGATTTAATGCAATAAATAATGGACCGCAAGCATTTGAATATAATAAAGTTTTTTCAAACAAGCCTCTTAAAGATAAATTGGATTTATGCCAAACACAGACAGATAAGGATGGTTGTTTAATGACTACTTTAATTTTGGAAGAAAATAAAAAGAGTATCACACTTGATTCTTGCAATTTATTTTCAAAAGAGGAGAACAAAGTCGTATGCTACGCGATTATTAATAGGTGTGATCTTGTAAAAGAAGATAAGTTAAAAGGCATGTGTGATTTTACAGAAAAAACCATGAATGAGACTCAGTTTGATAATACCTCTTTAAAACCTATTCAGAATAAATAATAAGGCTTCACGAGGATTGACCTCGAGTGAACTTGGCATCGAAAACCTTCCCTGTGTCGTAAGGTATGGGTAAGGTTTTCATTTTGTATCTTTTTGTTTACTAGATGAGTGGCTTTATCGCATCCGCAATCACACTTTCTGTATCATTTCGTTTAGACATTTTTCCCTTGATGACAACACATGTGTCTGGCACGACGAGCGCTTTAAATTGTTCTAGTGTTTTTGGAAAGAATACAATTTCTATTGATGAATCAAAATCGGAAAGGCGAACGAAGCACATTTTGTCGCCTTTTTTTGTAAGGATTTCTTTGACTTCATCTACGAAGCCTGCGACCACCACTGTCATTTCTTGTTTAGCTGTAGCTTTCGTCTGCTTGATTGTTGCTCCGCGTTTTGAAAGCGCTTCTTTGTATTTTTCGAGTGGGTGGCCAGAAACGTAAAGACCGAGCAATTCTTTTTCCCACAACAAACATTCATCTTTTGACGCAGGCTTCATTGGTTCCATGCGAAGCGGTGGTAGCTCTATCGTGCTTCCGCCGAAAAGCGAATCTTGGTGTTCAGGCGCCTTTGCAACTTGTTTGTTAAACTCAAGTAAGGATTCTAAGTTACCAAGCATTTGTCCTCTTTCGCCAAACGCGTCCATTGCTCCAGTTTTTATCAAAGCTTCCAACGATTTTTTATTTAGATTTCTGTCTCTTACACGCGTGAGGAAGCTTTCAAGTGATACAAATTTACCACCCTCTTTACGTTCTTTGATTATAAAATCTGCAATACCTTCTCCGAAGTTTTTGATACTGCTGAGTCCAAAGCGAATCACATCTCCTCCGTTCTCATCTTTGTTTAATGTGAAGTCTCGGAAACATTCGTTGATGTCTGGTGGAAGAACTGGGATTTTCATACGCTTACATTCAGCCACGGACTCGGCAACTTTCTCCAGGTCTCCAGATTCATGACTTAAGATTGATGTCATGTATTCACCTGGGTAATTAGCTTTGAAATATGCAGTTTGGTAAGCTACGCGACCATATGACACAGAGTGAGCTTTGTTGAAACCGTATGCAGCGAAAGGCTCGATCCATGCCCAAATTGCGGTTGCTTTTTCTTTGCTCCAACCAGAATATTTTATACATCCATCAATAAATTTCTCTTTCTGCTTTGCCATCTCTTCTGGGATTTTTTTACCCACTGCTTTTCGGAATTTATCCACTTCACCCCAAGTATAGCCAGCAAGTTTGTTTGCCATCATCAAAAGGTCATCTTGGTACACAAGGATTCCATATGTCTTTCGGAGAATTGGCTCAAGTGCTGGATCGAGATATTTGATGAGTTTAGAATTGTGTTTTCGGGCAATATAGTCGGGGATGAATTGAAGTGGTCCTGGACGATAAAGTGCCACCATAGCATTGATGTCGTGAATAGTTGAGGGGCGAAGTTCCATCAGATGCTTTGTCATACCTCCACCGTTTAATTGGAACAGGTCAGCAGTTTCTCCACGAGCAAGCATCTCGAAAGTCTTTTTGTCTGCTATGTCCATAGTGTCCAGGTCTATATCTACATTGTGGAATTTTTTTATGAGCGCGAGTGTGTCGGCAATAATAGAAAGGTTTTTGAGACCAAGAAAGTCAAACTTTAAAAGACCTGCATTGTTTTCGTCCACAGAATACATGTCGTATTGTGTGATGATTTTATTTTCACCTTTCGTATCGAGCTGAAGTGGGGTGAAGTCCGTGAGCTCTGTTGGAGAGATCACCACACCAGCTGCATGCACAGAAATGTGTCTAGCGTTACCTTCGATTTTTTTCGCCATCTCAATAATAGCTTCAGTATCTGGGTCTGTGTCGTAAAGCTTTTTAAGATCTGGTTCGATTTCTAAAGCATGCTCAATGGTCATTGGAAAGCCCTGGGAACCTATAGGAATAAGCTTTGAAATCTGGTCGCCCTTTGCGTATGGATAGCCCAAAGCTCGGGCTACATCCTTTACAGAGCCTCGCGCGGCCATTGTACCGAAAGTTCCAATTTGAGCCACCTTCTCGTGGCCATATTTTTGACGTGCGTATTCCACCATTTCATCTCTTCGGTTATCAGCAAAGTCCATATCAATATCGGGAGCTGAGGGTCGATCTGGGTTTAGGAATCGTTCGAATGGGATTTCATATTCAATCGGGTTGATGTTTGTGATACCAGAAAGGAAAGTCACCATAGATCCAGAAACAGAACCTCGAATATTTGAAAGAATTCCATGTGTTCGAGCATAGAGAAGTAGGTCCGCTACAACAAGAAAATATGCTGAATATCCTTTTGTGCAAATTACGCCGAGTTCGTATTCAACTCGTTCAATCATCTCCTTAGTTTTTTCAACTTTTCTTTTTTCAAAACCTTCGTAAACAATACGTCGAAGTTCATCGTCGGCGGTTACACCTGGTGGTAATTCAATTGCAGGGAAAGACCACTTTCCAAGTTCAAGATTTAAGTTACAAAGGTCTGCAATTTTTATAGTGTTTTCAAGTGCATCTGGTTCGTTTTTAAAAGCTTCTTCCGCTTCAGCTTGGGTTATGAAAGAAAAATCTGCATCCTCGTCTTCTCCCGAATCTCGAAGACTTGTATTTTTTTGAATTGATACAACAGTATCACGTGCACGCTTATCATCTTTTTTTAAATAGTATACGTCGTGAGCTGCAACTATGGGTACGTTGTGTTTTCGTGCGAAGTCTATTACTTTTCGCATGCCCGCTTCATGTCCTCCGATTTCTGGGTGGTGTGTAATCTCTATATATAGGTCAGGATATATTTTTTTATAGAATGAAAGAATTTCTTCTGCGGCAGGTTCATTATCGTGGCGTACAGCATTCGAAAGTTCTCCGTTGAAGGATGGAATGATTGCAACAAGTCCACCGCAAAATTTCTCCATTAGTTCGCGGTCCAGACGAGGTTTATAGTAAAAACCTTCTAGGTTGGATTTTGTAACAAGCTTCATTAGATTTCTATATCCAGTCAAATCTTTTGCTAGAAGAATGAGCCGTGAGTGTTTGTTGTCCACTCTGTGTTCTTTGTCATGTCTGGTGCGTGCTGCTACATAAAAATCCACCCCGACAATTCCTTTAATTTCAGCTTTTGCACACTCTTGAACAAATTCAATGGTGGCATACATGTTTCCTGAATCAGTGAGCGCAATAGCTCCCATTCCGTCTTTTTTTGCGGCCTTAACAAGTTCGCCGACTTTTGGAAGGGCGTTTAGAAGTGAATAGTGTGAGTGCGTGTGTAGGTGGATGAATTTAGGCATTGATTAAGATGTATTATATCCGAAAAACGACTTTTATTTTACATTGACAGAAGTAACTTTTATGACAATATGTTTGCAGACGATTTCTCTAGTTTCTAGAGACATCAAAAACCTGTGTCCGACAGATTTCGGATATTAGTTATTTAAAGAAAGGATGACGTATGTCCAAAAAAGAAAAATTATTATCGTTCATAGTGATAATAATAGCTTTCGTTGGTGTCCTTATAGCCAGAGAACATTCTCTGATTTCCATCGCTTGTTTTGCTCCTTTGGTTTTTTTGATTTGGAGGAAATATAGGCAGTGTAAAAGGTTGGAAATTATTGGGGAACTCGAAAGTCTCGAATGGCGAGAATTCTCGACATCTGCAATCAATTGGTGTGAGGTTTTGAGAATTGCTGAGAATGCCAAAAAAGAATGGTGGCGGACATTAACCACAAAGGAGTTGATTGATGCAATGTGGCATTATCCTTCAAAATTTCGAAAGGGTAGCTATTGGTCAAGTGAAGGTCTGACAGTTTCTTTTCCAGAGAGAAAGATTCTGAAGGAAAATCCCGTACGCAATGCAAGTCTTTACTTGGTGCGAGTGAAACGAGGTAGATAGTCGCCTTAATCCAATTTTAAACGTTGTGCTGACTTTAGTCGGCACAGCGTTTTATTTTTGTTACAATCTATAGTTAATGAGTAAGGGGCTAAAAATACAAAATAAAATTTTTGTTGGAATAGATGAAGTTGGTCGCGGACCTTTGGCTGGCCCAGTGGCTGTTGGGGCTTTTGTCTGGTTTGGAAAAAGATTTCCAAAAGAACTTGAGGGGATAAAAGATTCCAAAAAATTGAGTGAAAAGAAAAGGGAAGAATGGTTTGCAAAAATCATACAATTTAAAAAAGAAGACAAATGTAATTTTAAGGTGGAATTTAAGTCAGCAAAATATATTGATAAATACGGAATAAGCAAGGCTATACGAGAGTGTTTAAAGTCCGCAATATCCTCATTTGAATTGGATCCAAAAAAAGTGTACGTACTTCTCGACGGTGGACTTAGGGCGCCTGAAGAATTTACTCAGCAAGAAACTATAATAAAAGGTGATACAAAAGAAAGTTTGATAAGTGCAGCAGCCATCATGGCGAAAGTTACTCGTGACAGACAAATGGTAAAACTTTCTAATAAATACCCTAATTACGGATTTGATATTCACAAAGGATACGGAACTTTATTTCACCGTACTTCAATTCTTAAAAATGGCATTTCAAAAGAGCACAGGAGAACATTTATAAAAATTTGACAATTTATTTTAACAGGTTAATGTTTTGAATGGAAAATCAAATTCAACCAAAGGAGTTATTTTATGTTTGCCCCCAGTCATCATTACGTGTTTATCCTCTTCGGTTTCATGGTCATTTGCATGGTGTTACTAGCCAGTGTCACCATAGTTTCTCGTAGGAGAGACGATAGGCTTCTCATGGACGATATCTCTCAAAAGGTTAAATCAAGAGTTCCTGTTCCTATAGAGTGGCTTTCAAAGCCTCGAAATTTTGAAGTCTTACTCAAGAAGGGTGGGGATGTTTTGACTATCATCCGGTTGAGCAGTGAAGACAATTTGAGAATAAAAGGAACTCTGGATGTTCTTGTCCCGGAGCGGATGTATCAAAAAATCATTGTTGGATTAACCTACCGAATAGGATTCAATCCTTCTGAACATGAGATAGAGTTTCTGGAAAGCGGTGGCAGTCTTAAGACCGCAGCCTCAAACCTCTCAACTGATTACGAACCAATTAGACGCGCACAGAGTTGTATGTCTAAATTAGGCTGGTAGAGTATCCTTCTAAATGCTGCACAGAAAAGGTTTCCCTTGCTGTGTGGCATTTTTCTTGCATTTTTCTTGGCTTGTAGTATAATCTTTCTCACTATGGTTATACGAATGCGACATACAAGAGCTCATACTGGCAACCGACGAAGCCATCATGCGCTAACAGCTGCAAATCCTTCACTTTGTAAAGAGTGCGGTCATCCTCGTCTTCCTCATACTGCATGTGCAAACTGCGGTACTTACAAAGGAAAAACAGTGATAAACGTAAGCTTGAAAACAGAGAAGAAAGCAAAAAATAAAGCTAAAAAAAGTGAAGCTGCCCGATAGGTGGCTTTTCTTTTGTGTATAACTTCGCTTCCCAAAAGTTCTTTACTATTCTACAATTAAACAAATGGCAAATCGGCACCTTTCACGTTCTATTGTTCTTCAAACCCTTTTCGAGTGGGACTTTCTTAATAAGGATATAAAAGAGCTATCTGCAATGCTTACTCGCAATGTCCTTGAGTTTGCTCCTGGAATGGGCGATGAGGGATTTATGCAAAAACTCCTTGATGGTGTAATTTCAAAAAAGAATGATCTTGATCAGATCATTACAAAAGCTGCACCTGACTGGCCAATAGAAAAAATTGCAATTATAGACCGAAACATACTTCGTATGGGGCTTTTTGAATTACTTTTTTCCGCACGTAATGAAGTTCCTCCAAAGGTGGCTATTAATGAAGCAATTGAACTTGCAAAAACATATGGTGGGGAAACTAGTGGTAAGTTTGTAAACGGCGTTCTCGGTGCTGTTTACAAAGAACTTGGTGAACCTGGAAAAGAAGAAGTTTCTAAAAAGAAAAAAATTGAAGATATTCCTTTTGAGAAGATGCCAATTCAAAAACTCGGCGGGGCTGTGGTTTATGCAAGGGATGGTGAGCAAATTTATCTAGCTCTCGTGCATGATGTTTTCGGTCACTGGACTCTTTCAAAAGGTAAAATTCCTCCAGAGATCACAGATGTGAAAGTTGGAACTCAATCAAAAATAAAAGAGGAGATAGGTTTAAATATTGATATTAAAGAAGAGCTTGGAAATAATGAGTATGTAGCCTCTGATCCAGAGCTCGGAAAGATTCGCAAGCAGGTAAATTACTTTTTGGCCGAGTCTCCTTTTGTAGATTTAGGTTTCCACAAGACTGGAGGTCTCGATGATGCGAAGTGGTTCAAAATTGTAGACATCCTTGACTTAAATTTGTATGACGATATAGTGCCAATATTCACCAAGGCAATCAATATCCTCCTTGGACAGAAAATCTAGATATGGAGCGTTTTGATACATTCGAGAAAAAAAATAACTTATCATTCAGTAATAAAGACCTTTTAAAACAGGCTTTTGTTCATCGTTCATATTTGAATGAAAATAGAGGTTTTGAACTTGAGCATAATGAACGCTTGGAGTTTTTGGGTGATGCTGTGTTGGAGCTTGTTATTACAGACTATCTATATAATAAATACACAACAAAAACAGAGGGAGACCTTACTGCGTATCGCTCTGCACTTGTGAATGCAAATATACTTTCACAGATAGCTACAGAGAGTGGTGTAAATGATTTACTTTTCCTTTCTCGCGGCGAAGCAAAAGATAAAGGCCGTGCACGACAAGTTATTTTGGCTGATACGTTTGAGGCAGTGATTGGTGCTATATATATAGACAGAGGATACGATGAAGCTAAAAAATTCATAGCCGCTAAACTTTTTGCAATGGCTGATGAAGTCGTAACAAAAGGTTTATGGATGGATCCAAAAAGTCGTTTTCAAGAAAAAGCTCAAGACCGAGTTAGTGTTACTCCTGCATACAAAACTACAAAGGAAGTGGGCCCAGATCACGATAAACAATTTACAGTTGGAGTTTATATTGGTTCAGAATTAGTTGCTGAAGGGTGCGGCAAGTCAAAACAAGAAGCCGAACAAGAGGCAGCAAAGAAAGCTTTAGAGGTAAAAGGTTGGTAGTCGGGTATTAAATTTTTATATATTTTTGCAAATTCCTTACAGGAACAGTACACCTTTTCGATTTTTTATTTTGCTTCGCTTATAAAAAAACTGAAAAGGTTCTTTGGTTGGGTCCCACCCCAACCTTCAGCTCTCAAAAGCATAACCTTACTCTAGTGGGAGGGTGTTATGCCTTTCTTACTCTTTCAACATTGGCACGAGTGAGTAATTCTTTTCTTAATTCTTCAGCAAGATTTCTGTCTATGATAGGGAAGTTGGCTTCAGTCGGATCATTATCGTGGTCATTATCTTGTCCTGCTGTAAGAATATTTAATCTGCATACTCCACATAGTTGGAAAGTAAAAGGTCGGTCAATGGTTATATCTTGAACTTGTCTATATGGTATTGAAATTTCTCTTTTAAATAAGATACCTTTTTGCATGCGGAGGCCGTTTTCATCAAGCATAAAGTAGAAAGAATAATAATCCACGAGTGTAAGAAGGAATATGATTACGAATGTTATAAGTATAAGTGCAACACCTCCTACAAGTACTAAAGTAAATACTGCATTTATAACGCTAGTTAGTTGTGATGAATCTGAAAGGGGAATGATATTTTGCGCACCTTCAATTTTTATAATTGCAACTATAAACCAGAGGATTGATAAGAAAATAGTAGGTACATTATTTTTTAGTAACTGTAGAAAAAAAGTTTTTAGACCCACATGTCCATAAGTTTCATATTTCATGTATAAAATTGTACCATGGAATTACATGTCAATTTGTAGATATGTTTGTATAAGACAAGTTTTTTGTATGTATGTCAAGAAACTTGTTTGACACATTCCTTCATATGGTATATACTTGACGAGTAAGTGTTTCTCATTGTGCTACTCGGGGTTTGCCTTGGTGTGTAAGTGAGAGGGGTAGTCGCCTTACGTTTTAATTTAAAGACTACGAAAGATTACAATGGGAAAGAGACTCTATGTTGGAGGTTTACCTTATCAGACAACTGACGAAGCGCTTTCAGAAGCCTTCTCAAAAGCTGGTAAAGTAGAATCTGCAAAAATTATCATCGACAAAATGTCAGGCCGTTCAAAAGGTTTTGGATTTGTTGAAATGTCATCAGATGCAGAAGCTCAGGCAGCTATCGATATGTTCGATGGTAAGGACTTCGACGGACGAAAGCTTACAGTAAATGTAGCACGTCCAATGGAAGCTCGTTCAGATGCTCCACGACGAAACTTCTAATCTATTGCGCACACGCGCTTAGTTAGTAAAGAAAAACCGCCACACCCGAAAGGATGTGGTGGTTTTTCTTATGTAAACTAAAGGTTGGCCCTTAGTGTTTTTTATAATAAATAACTCTTAACTCATAGCTCAAAGAGTGATATCATTGTATTCAATGTTGCTAAAATCTCTCGAAATTAATGGATTTAAATCGTTCGCAAAAAAAAGCGTACTTGAATTTTCCACACCCATTACTGGTATTGTTGGTCCAAACGGTTCTGGTAAATCAAACGTTGCTGAAGCATTTCGTTTTGTGCTTGGTGAGCAGTCTATTAAATCTCTCCGTGGGAAAAAAGGTGAAGATTTAATTTTTAATGGTACGGCTGATGGTGGTCGCTTGAACCGTGCTTGGGTAAAACTTACTTTTGACAACAGCTCAAAATTTCTGCCGCTAGATTTTGAAGAAGTAACTTTTGAACGTATTGTGCATCGCGATTCTGTGAATGAATATTTGATCAACGGCAGTCCTGTTCGTCTTAAAGATATTACAGAGCTTCTTTCCTCAGCTCATATTGGTGCATCTGGACATCACATCATTTCTCAAGGTGAGGCGGATCGTATTTTGAATGCAAACATGAGAGAGCGTAAAGAGATGATTGAAGATGCGCTCGGCTTAAAAATCTATCAATACAAAAAACTTGAAAGTGAAAGAAAGCTTGAAAAGACAAAAGAAAATATTGAAAAAGTAGAATCACTTCGCCGTGAGCTTGCTCCGCATATTCGTTTTCTTAGAAAACAAGTAGAAAAGATTGAGAAGGCTCGGCTGCTTCGAGAAGAATTGGTTGTTTTGTATAAAGAATATTTGAAACGCGAGACAGTGTATATTTCTTCTACAAAAGAGAGGATTCACAAAGATATGCATGAGCCAAAAGAAGAGCTCGTTCGACTTGAACATGAAATAGCTCAAGCTAAAGCAGTGCTAGAATCTGCACAAAAAGAAAGTTCGAAAACATTGGAGCTTGTGTCTTTGGAGCAAGCAATCAGAAGTGTGGATAATGCAAAAAATGACTTGCTTCGCGAAGCTGGACGTATTGAGGGTGAAATACATTCAATCGAAAGACTTATTCGTAGAGAAAAAGAAGCTCTCGCGCGAGAAGATACAAAGACTGTGTATCTGAGAGATGTTGAAAGTGTTGCAAAGACAATTGATGAAATATCAGCCGAGTCTGAAAATATTTCAGATATTGGAACAATTCGTGGAATTATTGAAAAAATAAAAGACACCCTTAAAGCTTTTGTGGATCATAATAAGGGTGTTCAGACGACGGACTCTATAGCTTCTTATGAACATGATGCGAATGAGTTTCAAGCAAAACGAAATGAGCTTGAAGAAAGAATTATAGAAATAAGAAATGAAGAAAATACTCTGCGTGAGAAAATCAGTGCAGTAAAAAATGAAATTGATAAAGACAAAGAAGGTAGTATGGAGGCAGAAAAAACTATCTTTAAAATTATGGCACGTCAGAATGAATTGCATGCAGTTATAAGTGCTCTTCGTTCGCAGGAAAATCAAATTCAACTTGAAGAAGAGGACTTGAAAAGAGAACTTAATGAGGCTCATATTTTGGCTGGTCGTGAAGCGGTAAATTATGATAATTACGAAATAAAAAATACAGAAGGTGTTACCTTGTCTTTGGAAGAACTTTTTGTTGAAGATAGACATATACAAAATGATCGCCGTAGAAATATTGAAAAAATAAAAATTCGATTAGAAGAAATGGGAGGTGGAGGCAGTGAAGAAATTATGAAAGAATTTAGAGAAGCTGAAGAGCGTGACCAGTTTTTGGCGCGAGAAGTCACAGACCTTGAAGCTTCATCAATCTCTCTTACTGCTCTTATAAAAGAACTCGAGGAAAAACTTAATCTAGAATTTAAGCAGGGTATAGATAAAATCAACAGCGCATTCACAGAATTTTTCCAAAAAATGTTCGGTGGTGGACATGCTGGACTTCGTATTGTTCGTGAAGTGAAAAAACGTCGAGGCGAAGAAGGTTTGGAAGAAGCTTTAGGTGGTGTGGAAGGAAATCTTGAAGAAGAATTTGAAGAGGGAATTGAAATTGATGTTTCGCATCCGTTTAAAAAAATAAAAAGTTTGATGATGCTTTCTGGAGGTGAAAGAGCACTTACTTCTATTGCCCTTTTGTTTGCAATCTCTCAGGTAAATCCCCCTCCATTTATTATTCTCGACGAAACAGATGCTGCACTCGATGAAGCAAACTCAAAAAAATATGGAGATATGATTAGTGCTTTGGCAAAATATTCTCAGTTGATTTTGATTACTCACAACCGAGAAACAATGTCGTGCGCTGGGGTTCTCTATGGGGTTACGATGGGCTCTGGTGGAGCATCGAAACTCCTCTCAATCAAATTTGACGAGGCTGTTGCTGTTGCAAAATAGATAAGAGTAAAATATGTTTTTAATGCGAATTGTTTATCAATAAACAATGCGCATTAAAATTTATTATTTAGATTAAATTTAGGGTTTGTTTCAAGAAAAAAAGAACAACTCTTGAAAAAATGAGTTATCCCCACATTTTATTTATATTTTCAAAAAAAATTTAAATATAGTGGTAGAATTATTGATACATAATCCTTAGAAGTCTCTTGGATTAACAACAATATTATGAACCTA
>SESF01032574.1_pt1 | contig 28000 bp, 18 predicted proteins | sample 3171521 | NCBI WGS metagenome assembly SESF01 (sample SAMN10866945, study PRJNA518727) | freshwater metagenome | biome: subpolar coniferous forest; feature: holomictic lake; material: water; isolation source: holomictic Lake 227, 6 m and 8 m depth | place: Canada: near Kenora, Ontario | collected...
AAACCACCGGCTCTACCCGGAGTGGTGATGTCAGGATGCGCCCGGCCGCTCCTGGCTGCGAAGACTACGCCGGAGCCGAGCGCGGTCTGATGAGCTGCGACGACGATGGCGCGCTCACAACCACTAACGAAACGGAGGAGCGGTTGGTCTTCGCCGAGCGCGGCACCGCCTGATCCGCGGGGCGGGATCGGTGGTTGAGGGCCAGGAACGGGCTCAAGGCTTCATTGCGAGCTCAAGGCAGCGCAGCTCGCCTTTGGCGTTGCGGACGTAGAGCCGTCCGTCGGCCAGGGCGGGCGGTGTCCAGCACACGCCGCTCAGCACTTTCGCACGCGCGAGCGGGGTGAATGCGGACGGCGAGGCTTCGGCGAGCAGCAGTTCGCCCTTGTCGGAAAGGACGAGCAGCTTGCCGTCGGCCATGATCAGGGACCCGAACGCAGGGGCCTTGGACGTCCATTTTAGTTCGCCCGTGGGCACGTGGACGCAGCGGAAATCGGTTTCCTGTTTGGCCTCGCCGTGGAAGGCGTAGAGGTACTCGCCCAGCAGGATGCCTGGGCTCAGGTGACTGTGCATGAGCCCGTTGGTGTAGATGAGGCTGGGCTTGCCGTTTGTCACGGACAATAGCCCGCACCCGCGGCTGAAGCTGGAGATGAAGATGTGCTCGCCATAAGTCAACGGGTCCGTGTTGTTGGTGTCCCAGGAGGTCTCCCAGAGCTGCCGCCACAGCTCGCGTCCGCTCTGCGGGTCGAGCGCAACCAGGTGTTTCGAGGCGAAGATCAAGACCGAGGCGGTGCCACCGGAATCGAAGCTGGTCGGGCTGGCATAGCCGGCGACGTTGGTGCCATTGGACCAGAGGATGCGGCCGCTCTCACGGTCCAGCGCGATGCCAGCCAAGCCCGCATTGAGAATTACCGCGTTGCCCCGGATGAGCGGCGACCCGGCGAAGCCCCAGCGGTTGGGTTTGACGCCTTCCTGGCGAAGGTCCCGTTGCCAGAGCACGGCGCCGGTGGCCGCCTCGAGACAGAAGACGTCGCCCCACTTGCTGAGGGTGAAGACGCGGCCGCTGTCAACGGTGGGAGTCGAGCCGGGGCCGCCCTCGTACCACTGCGGACTTAGCTGGGCGGCATAGGAGTGATGCCAGAGGGGCTTGCCGGTGTTGGCGTCGAAGCACCAGATGGTGTCCTGGTTGGTCGTGTTGCCCATCGTGTACCCCCGGCCCTGGCTGACAGAGAGCGAAGAGAAGCCCGTGCCGACGGATGCCTGCCAGAGGACCTTGGGCCCTTCGGCCGGCCACACGGCGCTGACCTTCTCCGATGAGATGCCATTGCGATCCGGCCCGCGCCATTGGGGCCAGTCCCCGGCAGTCAAGTTCCCAGCCACGAATCCGGCGGCAGCAATGCAAAGCAGCTTCATAGGGTTCTTCTAGCACGAACGGAGCAGATTGACACGGGTGTATTTGGAGGAGGGAGCCAAATCCGAGGCCCGAAGCCCGAAAACCGAAACCAGGAACACAAAGCAGGGGTGAAGGATTGAAGCGCCAGGGAGACGAAGGCACTGCCAGCAGATCAAAGAACGAGTGCAAGGTTATTATCTCCGATTTGAAACTTTTACTACTGGTGTTTGTTATGCGGCGAGAACACCGTAGGCCCAATATGGCGAGCATCCAGATCCTGCGGACCGGACTTGCCGACCGACAATATGGTCAAGCAAACACAGTTGGCGCTGAGCGACGCGGCCGAGTGGCTGGGCGATTGGCATCCTTTGGCCGAGCAACTCGGCTCGACGGATGGGCTCGTCACGCTGGGTTCGGTTTCCGCCTCACTGCGCCTGGTCCCGGTGCATGACGTCCCCTCGCTCCGCAATTTTCTCAGCAATTACCACTCCCGGATCCTGCTTCCCCTCGAGCTGCCGGCCATCCAATCCGCCCACGGTCACGCGACGCGCCACGAAGTGCGCGAACTGGTCGCGCTCGACCAAGGCATGGCGGGGCAACCCATCTTCAGCGAGTTCGCCGCCGCGAGCCAGCGCGTGGGGCAGAGCCAGTTGCGGAAGCTGCGGCCTTTGCGCGACCAGCGAACGGTGCAACGCTACCTGCATGCCGTAGAAAGCGGCGAGGCCCACGGCTGGCACACGCTCGTCTATGGCCTGACGCTTGCCGTTTACTCGCTGCCTTTGCGGCAGGGCTTGCTCGGCTATGCGCACCAGACCACGCGCGGCTTCATCTACTCCGCTGCCCGCATGCTGAGCCTTTCAGAGCACCAATGCCGGGCCTTGTTCGACAGCCTGTGCGCTGGCCTGCCCGAAGCCGTCGAGGCCCTGGTCGTTCAAGAAACTGTCGCGTAGGCCGATCACCTGACGGTGCGCGGCCTCTGCTTCTGGCCTGGCTATGGCTCGCTCCGCACTGCAAGAGGCAGAAGAAAGGATGCGGGCCAAGCGCGCGTGGGACAGCGGCCAGGTGCGGGTGGCATAAATGCGAAAACTGAGAAGGGGGCTACTTCGTTGTTTCAGGCTGGTCGGCTCGGGTCTTCCAATCTTTCGCCAATTGTATGCAAAGGCTGTACCGGATTGGGGCAGTGTCCCGCGTGCGACATCTCCCAGGCGCCTGCTGGTAGCTGCTCCTCCGATTTCGCCGACTTAGCTATTGGGGTGGGAGCTAACGCACTTACTTCCGCTCGGATTTGGCTTCCCAGATCACGCCTTTGGAACAAAGGCTGCTGTGAAGGACCCATCAAATGCTTAGCCGAGATTACATTAATGGTCCGGGCGGCGAGTTGACAGGCCCAATCAACCTCTAACTGACGCCCTCCTATGCCCTCATTTGCCTATGTAGCGCGGGAAACGGGTTCCGGCCGGGAGGTACGCAATTCGGTCGATGCGGCCACCGAGCAGGCGGCTATCGCGGCCTTGCTCAACCGCAACATGCTGGTCCTTTCCATCCAGGAAAAAGTCGGCAAGCAGGGCCGGACCAGCGGCGGGCGTGTGGGGCTGACCGACCTGGTAATCTTCACGCGCCAATTGGCGACCATGATCGATGCCGGCCTGGCCATGGTGCAGTCGTTGCAGGCGCTGGCGGAGCAGACCACCAACAAGATCATGCGCGACGTGATTCGCGACGTGTGTGCGCGGGTGGAAAGCGGCGATAGTTTCTCCGAGGCGCTGCAAAAGCATCCCAAGGCATTCAGCCACCTCTATGTTTGCATGGTCGCCGCCGGTGAACAAGGCGGCTTGTTGGCGGAGATTCTCGCCCGGTTGGCGACTTATCTGGAGAATACCGCCCGGCTGCGCAAGAAGGTCAAATCGGCCATGATGTACCCGACGGTGGTGACGGTCGTGGCGATCCTGATCACCATTTTCCTGCTGATAAAGGTAGTGCCAGTGTTTGGCGAGGTTTTTAGCAGCTTCAACGCCAAGCTGCCGGCCCCGACGCAGTATTTGATTAACATCAGCAACTTCGTAAAGAGTTACTTTCTTCTCGTTGCGGTCGCTGGTGGAGCAGCCGGCTACGGCTGGTTCTATTTCATCAAGACGCCCGCCGGCCGGTGGTTTTGGGATTCACGACGCATCCGGTTGCCGGTCTTCGGCGTCATCGCCCACAAGATCTGCCTCGCCCGTTTCACTCGCACCCTCGCCTCGCTGGTCCGCAGCGGCGTGCCGATTCTGGAGGTGCTCCAAATCGTTTCGCAGACGGTGGGCAACGTCGTGATGGAGAAAGCCGTCCAAACCGCCGCCACGGATATTGAGCGCGGCGAAAGCATTTCGGCGGCGTTGGCCAAACATCCTATCTTCCCCAGCATGATCATCCGCATGGTCACGGCCGGGGAACAGACCGGCAAGATCGATAACATGCTGGAGCGCATCGCGGACTTCCTGGATGAGGAAATCGAGACCACGCTCTCGGGTTTGACGGCACTGATCGAGCCGATTCTGATCGTGTTCCTCGGCGTGGTGGTGGGCGGCATGGTCATCTGCATGTTCCTGCCCATCTTCAAGTTGCCCGAAATCGTCAGCGGCAACAACCGCTAATGCCCGGTTCGCCGCCGGCTGTCGGGCTGGCAGGTTCTGCTTGATAGCGGCGGCGTCTTTAAACTAGCCTAACCACAATGGCCAAAGTCCTATTGGTCGATGACGACCTGACCATGGTTCAGATGGTCGCCGAGTTGCTCCGTCAGGAAGGGCACGAGGTCTTTCCCTTCTCCAACGGCAGCGCCGCCCTCGCGGGGTTGACTGCGCATTCGCCGGACGTCGTTATCACCGACCTTTACTTCGACAAGACGCGCGCCTACGGCCTGGAAGTGGTGCGGAAGGCGCGCGCGCTTTCCCCTCCAGCGGTCGTGATCGTCATTACCGGCTTCGGCACCATCGAAACGGCCGTCGAGGCCATGAAGAACGGGGCCTTTGATTATCTGGAGAAGCCGTTCAAAGTGGACGAACTCAAGCTGTGCGTGCAGCGGGCGCTTTCCTATAACGCCGCCGTCACCGAGACAGTTTACCTGCGCAAGCAGCTTAAGAAGAAATACGAGTTCAGCCAGATCATCGGCAGCGCGCCGAAGATGCAGGAAGTGTTCAAGATGATCGAGCGGGTCGCCAACACCGACAGCACGATCCTGGTGCTGGGCGAAAGCGGTACGGGCAAGGAGTTGGTCGCCCGGGCGCTGCATTTTAACAGCCGGCGGCAGTTCGCGCCGTTCGTCCCGGTCAATTGCAGCGCGCTACCGGAGAACCTGCTGGAATCAGAGCTTTTCGGCCACCGCCGCGGGTCGTTCACCGGGGCAATCAGCGACAAGAAGGGCCTGTTCGAGGAGGCAGACGGCGGGACGATCTTCCTGGATGAAGTGGGCTCGATGTCGGCGATGCTGCAGAGCCGGCTGCTGCGGGTGTTGCAGGAACGTGAGGTCCGGCGAGTGGGGGAGAACACGTCGATTTATGTCAATGTGCGCGTCGTCGCCGCTTCAAACGAGCCGCTGGAGAAACGAATCAAGGAAGGCAGTTTTCGCGAAGACCTTTATTACCGCCTAAACGTCATTGCTATTCCCTTGCCCAGTTTGCGGGAGCGGCGGGACGACATTCCGCTGCTGGTGGCGCATTTCCTCAAAGGAAAGATGAAAGACCGGTCCAATCGGCCGATCCAGATAACCCGCCAGACGATGGAGATCCTCTCGGCTTATGATTGGCCGGGAAATGTGCGGGAGTTGGAAAACGCCATCGAGCGGGCCGCCACACTGTGCGAGGGGAGCGTCATTCAGGCAGCCGACCTGCCTCCGAGGCTGTTGGCCAGCGTCAATATCACCAACCCGGCACTCGATGCGCAAACTACCGCAACCTTGCCGGAAGTGCCTGAATCTGCCCTATATCCGCTTCCGCTGGGAGCCGATTCCGGCCACTTGCCCGAACGTGGGCCAGCGTCGGCTGGACCCGTGCTCCCCCTGAAGAACTTCCTCCGGGAGCAGGAGAAAGCCCATCTCCTTCGTGCGATCCAGCAATGCGGTGGTGATAAGGAACATGCGGCCCTGCTGCTCGGTATCAGTATAGCGACCCTCTACCGGCGACTTTCCGAGGAAAACGAGGAGTCCTAGCCGACGGGGGAGGTCCTTTTTTTGCTTCCGCCGTCTGGGGGGTCATCTATAATGCAAGCTGGTCGCAGGTTTTGCGGCCCCCAACTGACTGATTCAGTAACTGGAAGAACCGACTTATGCCACTGACACATACGAAAGACCTGTTTGCCAAGGCGCTGAAGGGTAGATATGCGTTGGGCGCTTTTAACGTCAATAATATGGAGCTTCTCCAGGCGATCGTTGAAGCCTGTGAAGAGGAGAAGGCGCCCGTCATGCTCCAGGTTTCCAAGGGCGCCCGTCAATATGCCAACCCGGTTTACCTCAAGAAACTCATCGAAGCCGCCGTCAGCCTCTCCAACATCCCCACCGCCGTCCATCTGGACCACGGCGACTCCTTCGAGCTATGCAAGGACTGCATTGACGAAGGCTTCACCAGCGTCATGATCGACGCCAGCCACGAGCCTTACGAGAAGAACATCGAAATCTGTAAGAAGGTCGTGGACTACGCCCACAAGCGCAACTGCGTGGTCGAAGGCGAACTGGGCCACCTGGTCGGGGCGCAGTTTGACGAAGGTGAAGAGGGTGGCAAATACTCGACCGAGGGACACTACACCAACCCCGAGCAGGCGGTTGACTTCGTGAAGCAATCCGGGGTGGATTCGCTGGCGATTGCCATCGGCAACTCGCATGGCGCCTACAAGTTCAAAGGCGAACAGCACCTCGACCTGGAGCGGCTCAAAGCGATCAAGCTGGCGCTCATGGACGCCGGACTGGGCGATTACCCACTCGTGCTCCATGGCGCTTCCAGCGTACCCAAGGATCTGGTCGAGGAAATCAACAAGTATGGCGGCAAGCTCGGCACCGACGCCGCCGGCGTGCCGGAAGGAGATATCGAAGTCGCTCGCCGCACCGGTTGCACCAAGGTCAACATTGACACCGACCTGCGCCTGGCGATGACGGCGGGCATCCGCAAGGCGTTCTCGGAGAACCCGAAAGAGTTTGATCCGCGCAAGTATCTCGGCCCCGCCCGCGCCCGCGTCAAAGAGCTTGTGCGACACAAGGTCCGCAACGTCCTGTGTTGTGCCGGCCACGCCTTTGACTAAAGGCTAACTCACAAACTACCCGGCTCAGACCGGTAACGGTCGCCCGCCAGTTGCCTGACAGGCCGTTGCCTTATGCACCCGACGCCACCCTGGCGTCTCTAACTCCCATGGCCAATCTCTCCGCATCCCCCCGCATGTAGGTGGCTAGCTGTGCGCTTACTACACCGTCACTACACCCGCAGATAGACTCAGATAGACGATCTGACCCCAGGATACGGATTTGGACCGCCAGCAACCATTTGGCGCAATCCAGGCGGAGGGTATCGCCGGCTACGCAAGTGCCTGGCTGCCAATGGGATGCAATCAAATGCTTGCGCTGTGGCTGCCGGGTGACTCCCATGAGGCCGCCCGCGATGCCATCGCTCACAACCCCCGTACCACGTGCGGTTCTCGCCGGACCTTCACCGGAGTCTCCCCGTAGTACCTCTGATCGCCGATCAGAGGTACTACGGGGAGACTCCGGTGGGACTACGGCGGGACTGCCGCCCTAACTCCATTCAGCGCGAAGATATATGCCGGCATACTGAGCGTCCACGTCGCCAGGTCTGGCGAGGTCAACACAACTCCATAAAGATTCTTGCTCCATTGGAACACGGACCAGTGCCCTTGCCAGGCAGCAAATAGGATACCCCCGCCTACATAGAGATCCCGTGCTTCCGAGTGGCCTTCTTCAAATGCTCCAGCGCGGCATCGAAGTCGCCGCTCTTAACGCACTGCTCGAACTCCACATAGGTCTCGGGCGGAAAGGCGGAACGGAACGTAGCCCGGTTGGCTTTCAGGCAGTCGCGCGCGCCGGGATCCTTGCCCGTAAATAGAGGGAGAATCAGGTTCACGGCCTTGCGCAGCAGCGCGGGATTCACCGGGGGCGGGGACGGCAGAGGGCGCGACCGATGCTCTTCCTTTGGTTTGGAGGCAGGTTTGGGCTCCGCGAGGAGTTCCTCCGTCGTATCAGCCGTTAGCGGCGGCGGCTCGACAGGCGCGATTGTCGCTAAAGGCGCCGGGGGCTCGACTGCGGCACTCGGCAGAGGCTCGCCAGCCGGCTCCTCCAGCGCGGGGTCCACAACAGGTGCAGCTTGTGCTGGAACTGCCGCGGGCGGAGTCTTGAAGAGGTCCATCTGGTCATTGCGCTGGACCTTTTTGCGCCTGGGTGCTCGGGGAGACTTCCTGGCAGGCGGTGCCTCCGACTGTGGCGGTGCGGCGGGCACTGGAGCTGCCTCGAGTTCGGCCGGTGCAGCCGGTTCCAGCTCGGGAGCCTTGACTGGTACTGGATCGCTGGCCGGCTCGACCGGAGCGCTCGCGGCCATGGCCTCTTCCTCGGCCTGGGCCGCACTCGCTTCCTGGGGAATCTCCGCCTCTGGCTGTGGATCGGGGTCATGAGCCAACCCCTCTCCAGCCTTCGGCACCCTCTCCTCCTCTGAGGAGGAGAGGGAAGGGGAGAGCTGGCCGTCTAGATCGCCTCCAGTTCCATGAAAAGCCTCTACAGTTGTCTGGGTCTCGTCCGCATCGGGTTCCGTCGCTTCCCGCTCCGGGCGCAGGGCAGTTTCCAATCGGGCTTGCAGGTCGGCGATGGTTGTCTGCGCCGCCTCAAGCTGAGTTTGAAGGGCCTTTGGGGCTTCCTTTACGTGCTGGGCGGCGGCCTTCAGCCGGGCCTGGAGGCTGGCGATAGTCTGTTCGGCCTGCTGATGCGCAGAGCGCAGTTGCTCTAACTCCGCATATCGGGTTTGTGCCATCTCCTCGGCCGAGCGTAGCGCCGCTTGCAGACGAAGCTCCGCCGTGGTGCTGCTTTGCAAAGCGGCACGGGTACGGTCAAGCTCCGCGCGCGTGGTGGCGGCTTCATCCCTGGTAGAGCGGAATTGGTCCTGGGCCTGTTGCTTGTCCTCAGTCTCGCGCAGGAGTCGCTGGTTTGCCTCCGCCAGGGCCATTTCCACCGCGTTGCGGCTCTCCAGCAGGTTAACCAGCAGGCAGAGCAGGCCGGCACCGGCGAGCACGCACACGCATTCCAGCACCAGCCGGGTCTTGCTGACCCAGCCGCCTAGCGGCTCCACGGCAAGGCGAAATTCCAGATCCTGGGTGCGGATGGTTTGCTGCACTGCATCGGGGATCGACAAACCGCCGTGCGCGGCAATGGTCACCGGTTTCCTGCCGGCGGAGGTCGGGGTGAAAATCGCGTAATGGTAGCCATCCTTTGCCAAGTCGTCCACCCGCGCCAGGGTCATCGCTTCAGATAGCCGCATCGACGCCGCCACAAACCCCCAAAAGGCCTCGCGGCCGTCGCGTCCCCGCACGAAGACCGGCAGCCGCGCCACAATGCCGGCGTCGCCGCGATAAAGTGGGAGTGGCCCGGTCAGCGTGAGGGCGCGCTTCTGGATCGTCGCGTTGGCGCCCGGGCCGTAGGTCGGGTTGGTCAACAGGTTGAGGCCGAGGGCGCGCTCGTTGCCTGCGCGGGGCGCGATGTCCCTGACGGCGCCGCCCGGCTGGAGTTCGAGCGAAGCCAGGCCGCGGTGGGCGGCCTGCACCTCCGCTGCGACTTGTTGGAAATTGGGGATCGTGCCGCCGCTTTGCCTGGCCAACGCCCCCAGCACTTCCACCGCGGACACCGCCTGATTGAACTGCAGCTCCAAGGTCGCGCACCGGGCCAGCGCCTCAGCCCGGGCGCGAGCGCGGGCGTCATCGGCATGCCGTTTAGCCCGCCACCCGACAATTGGCAGGCCCAACACCAGACACAGCAGGAATACCGTTAAAGCCGGCCGCGCGGTTAACCAGCCGGGCGACCAGGAACGCGAGCCGGCTTGCGCGTCCAGAAAGGGGTTCGGCAGGGTAGAGGATGGTTTGGTCATATGGTTGAAGCCTTTAGCGAAGGATTTGGAACAGGCTGGCGAAATCGTCGGTCCAGAGCGGAACCCGGGTGTCATTAGTCTTCACGGTGCTGGCGGCGCCGCGGATGGCGGGCGAGTTGATGATCCGGTCGTTGCGCGACAGCAACACCCAGGTCGAGGAATAGAGCCACCACTCTTCGTCGATCTCGTCAAAGTCGATGGACGCCAGCTGGTAGCCAAAGTGGCGGGCGAGATTGACCACCACCGGCTCAAGGTCGAGGTAATGGTTGGAGATGTGCACCGCGATGACCCCGTTGGGATTGAGGTGGCGCGCATAAACCTCGAAGGCCTCCCTGGTTAGCAGATGTACCGGAATGGCGTCGCTGCTGAAGGCATCGAGCACCAGCAGGTCGAAGTGTTGCGGCGGCTCGTTCTCCAGTGACAGGCGTGCGTCGCCCGGGGCCACCTCGACATTGCCCGCGCACTTGGTCAGATAGTGGAACCACGACGTGGCCACCGCCCGCACCTGCGGGTTAATCTCATAAAAACGCAGGTAATCCCCCGACCGGCCAAACGCCGCCATCGTCCCCGTGCCCAAGCCGACCACGCCAATGCGCCGGCGGTCGGTCGGCAGCGCCGCTACCCCGAGGGCGATCCCGCTTCCCGGTCCGTAGTAGCTGACCGGCGACATCGCCTGGGCCGGGTCCACAAACTGCAGGCCGTGCGTGATCCGGCCATGTTGGAGCAGGAAGTAATGCGACTCGGGGTCCTTCTTCTCATACTCGCACACCGTCAGCACGCCGTAGAAGTTGCGCGACCGGTAAACCCGCTCACTGCCGGAGTTGTGCGCCTCGCGCCAGAGGATTGCCCCCAGACCGATCAGGCCCAGGCATATCCAGGCGCAAGTCAGCAGGTGCCAATGCCGGAAGCTTCGGAACTGCCGGCGAGCAATCCAGCAGGCCACCCAGAAAACCAAAAGGCCCCCCAAGCCGATGCGAAGGCCGGCAAACCAGCCCTTGGCGATCGTGGGGGCATGCGCCGGCAGCCACGCCAGCATCCGATCCAGTCCGGCGAAGGTCGCAAGGGCCAGCGCGCACGCCAGCCAGCGCCACTCGTTCAAATTCGACCTCCCCGCGCGCTCGCAAACGCAAACCGTCAAGAAGAGCAGTCCGCAGGCGAACAGGCCCCAGTGCAGTTCGTAATAGTCTGTGAACATCAACGGCGCGACGACTGCGACTAACACGCCACCCAGTGCGCCGCCCGCGGCAATCATCAGGTAATAGCCCGTCAGATGGCTCGGGTCGGGTTTGAGCCGGTAAAGCTCGCCGTGGCAGACCATGCAGCAGATAAAGAGTCCGCCACAATAGATTGCCACCTGTCCGTAGAGGGCCAGGTCACTGCCGTTATAGAGAGCCCAGCACAAACCACCTAGGGCGGCGATGAGCGCCAGCGCGAACGGGAACCGCACGTACCACCGCGGGCTGTCGAAGCAGATAATGAAGCTCAACAAGTACAGCGCCAGCGGCGCGACCCAGAGAAAGGGAATCACCGCCACGTCCTGGCAAAGCTTGTTGGTCGTCGCCAGCAGCAGCACCGAAGCGCATGCCGGCAGCAGCAGCCAGAGGATGTGGTTGAGAGTTGAGCGTTGAAAGTTGATAGGGGCGTGTTGCCCGTCCTCCGTAGCAGCACTGCGGAGGGTGAACGTGGTGCGTAGTCCGTGTTCAGTGGGATCGGCTTCTGCATTCTGCATTCTGCATTCTGCATTCTTCCTTCGCCCTTCTGATTTCCACAGCCTCACGGCACAGAACCCACAGCACAGCACATACGCCACCAATCCCCACGCCCACAGCCCGGCCTGCGCCTTCCGGGTGAAATGCGTCTCGAAGAAGAAAGGGTAGCTTAGGAGGGCCAGCAGCGAGCCGACATTCGAGAGCGCATAAAGCCGGTAAGGCGACACGCCAGGCCTGGCGCGGCTGAACCATTGCTGGATCAGCGGGCCAGTGGCAGAGAGGACGAAATACGGCAGGCCGAGGCTTACGGCCAGCAGCGCAAGGATTTGCAGGGTCGGGTTGCCCCCGCCGTGCGGCTTCCAGGAATCACCCGGAGTGATCGGCAGCAAGGCCAAGGCGGCGGCCAGCAGAACCAGATGCACGACGGCCTGCATACGCGGTTTGAGCCAACGCGAGCTGAAATGCGCGTACGCGTAGCCCACCAGCAGCAGCAACTGAAAGAACAGCATGCAGGTCGTCCAAACGCCCGGCCCCCCGCCAAACCAAGGCAGGATGTACTTGCCGATGAGCGGCTGCACCTGGAACAGCAGGAATGCTCCGGTGAATATTGTGAGCGCATACGCGGCCATCGGCCGGATGGTGGCATAACGCGTCGGATCGTTGAAGCGCTAAAGCGCGACGGCGCGCCAATCGGGCGCATCGTGAAACTGCGATAGAACTCCCTCGCTTCCATGAATTTGGCTTTGAGTCGGAGCGCACCTTCGAAAAGGCGTATGCTTTCTGCTATCCGATGCGGCCAAACGGGAGCAAAGAGCTTTTCCCTGGCTTGTGGGGCACTTTTGACTTTGGGCTTTTGGCTTTACACTCCGGACTTTCCGTCAGCGCTTGTGCCGGGGCTGGCGGCGAGCTAGGGTTTTAGCCCGCATGTATCTGCACACTACTTTCCTGGCTTTCGCCCTGGCGATCACACTCGCGGGTCTGCCGGCCAGCGCTGAAACCGCTTTCTATGTCGCCACCAATGGCATCGATGCCAATCCCGGGACCCGAGGACGCCCTTTTCGCACCTTCGAGCGCGCGCGGGAGGCGGTGCGGGGCGTCGGGGAGACCAAGGCTCGCCGGGTCATTGTGCGCGGCGGTGTTTACGAATTCTCCGCCAGCTTCGCGCTTGGCCCATTGGATTCCGGCACTCCGAAGAACCCGGTGATCTGGGAAGCTGCAAAGGGCGAAAAGGTCCGCCTTGAGGGCGGTCGCAAGTTGCCTGCGTCAGCCTGGCAACCGGTGGAGGACAGCGCTACGTTGCAGCGGCTCGATCCGGTCGCACGGGGAAAGGTGCGGAAGGCCGATTTGAAGGCGATTGGCATCAGCACACCGCCGTTTCCGACCACCTATCATGGCGCTCCTCCGGGCCCAGAACTCTTCTGCGGCGACCAGCGCATGCGGCTGGCTTGTTGGCCCAACCAGGGCTGGGCGACCATCGCGCGGATTGTCGAAGCCGGGTCCCGCCCCCGAGATGGTGACCAAAAGGGACAGCCGGGCATATTCGAGTATTCAACTGACCGACCGTCGAAGTGGCAAGCCGCAGACGGCGTCTGGCTCCAGGGTTACTGGTGTTACGACTGGTATGACGAGGTCATTCGCGTGGCGGCAGTGGACCCGACCACGCATCGGATCACGCTGGCCGCGCCGCACGTCTATAGCCTGATGCAGGGCAATCCCTCTCCACGACGCTATCGTGCCCTGAATGTGCTCGAAGAGTTGGATCAGCCCGGCGAGTTTGTCGTCAACGCCGCTGCCGGAGCGGTGTTCTTCTGGCCGCCGGACGATGGGGCTGTGCCGGTGACTATCTCGACGCTGGATGCTCCCATCATGGCGCTCAAGGACGCATCCCACATTGTCCTCCGCGGCTTAGTCGTCGAGTGCGGACTGGGCGACGGGGTTGAAGTGATCGGCGGGACCAACTGCTCGATTCAGGCGTGCACCGTCCGCAACCTGCGCAAGACAGGTATCCGTGTGGACGGCGGCTTCGCTCATCGCGTCTGCGACTGTGATATCTACGACACCGGCACCGGTGGCCTGACCCTGGCAGGCGGCGACCGCAAGACGCTGACGCCGGGCCGCCATGAAGCGCTGAACAATCACATCTGGGGATTCTCGCGGCACCAGCTTACTTCCGCTTACGGCCTGTCATTCGGCGGCGTGGGTTGCCGAGCCGCGCATAACCTTATCCATGACGCGCCGCACCAGGCGGTGTTCGTTGGCGGCAACGACCACGTCTTCGAACTGAACGAGGTGTACCACGTATGCACCGAGACCGACGACTGCGGCGCACTCTACAAAGGCCGCAACCCTTCCTGCCGCGGCAATGTCATCCGGTTCAATTACTGGCATGACATTGGCAGCCCCATGGGCCACGGCAACGCCGCGATCTACTTCGACGACGGCGACGGCGGGGACCTGGTCATGGGCAACGTCTTCGTGCGCTGCGGCGACCCGGGGCGGGGCTCCTTCGGCACCGTCTTCTCTCACGGCGGCCACGACATTCGGGCGGAGAACAACATCTTCGTGGACTGCAAACGCGCCCTGGGCTCGGCACCCTGGGACGATGCCCGGTGGCGCGCCGCCCTCAAAGGCGGGGAAGACTGCTTCTTCCCCGACAAGCTTCTCAAAGAAGTGGACATTACCAGGCCACCCTATCTGACGCATTACCCGGAGCTGGTGAATTACCTGGACCCACCGCCGGGCGCCAAGCGGGTGAACCGGGCCAAACTCAACGTGTTCGTGCGCTGTAAGCAAATCTCCTCCGGTAACTGGCAGCTCGAACCCGGCGCCAACTGGTCCACTGACCAAGACCCTGGCTTCGTGAACATGGGCAAAGGCAACTACCGCCTGCGCCCCTCTGCGGATGCGTTCAAGAGTCTAAAGGGCCTTGCGCTCATCCCGTTCGAGCAAATGGGACTCCAGAGACGCTGATAGTTACTCCTGCGGCCACCCGCCCCGGCTCGCGGGCGCCTTCGCCCTCACGCGTGGCGCGCGAATCACCCAACTCGCGGCGACATTGGCGGCTTTGGCGTCCAGAGAGTGTCGAGCCGTAGGCTTGGGCGGCCTTGTTTGGGCGCTTGACGTTACCAGGGAGGTTGTCATCCTGCTCCCATGCCGACAGGAGTCATTGGAGCAGGGTGGAGATGCGTTTTGGGCGGAGTGGCGGCGGGACTAGCGATGTTCGGAACTGCAAGACAAGCGCTAGGCGATCCCTTGAGCCATTGGTCGTGGCGAAACCCGCGTCCCTCGGGGGCTCATTTGGTGGCAGTCGCCTATGGCGAAGGCCGATTTGTTGCGGTGAGTTCCTATGGCGATACAATTGTGGACTCGACCGATGGCACCAACTGGAACGTCTGCTATTCCGGCTTGCTGACTGGCCTTTATGGTGTAGCGCATGGCGGCGGCAGATTTGTTGCCGTTGGCTACGGAGGAACAATTCTCACTTCCACCAATGGCTTAGCCTGGACTCCCGGGCAATCCGGGGTTGAGGCTCATCTCTTTGACGTTACCTATGGAGTGGGGCAGTTCGTGGCAGTTGGCTACGAGGGCACAATGCTCTGCTCAACGAACGGATTGAACTGGGCGCCTCGCGCCTTGGCAACAGGCGAGAACCTTTTCAAAGTATGTTACGGAGCCGGCACATTTGTTGCCACAGGGACGCGGGGCACGATACTCAGCTCAACTAATGGCGTAAATTGGTACTCACGCAACTCTGGGACGACGAACTATGATCTGCTTGGGTTGGCCTATGGTGGGGGCATGTTCATCACCCATAACGGTATGAAAGGCCTCTTCAGCTCGACCAACGGCATTGAGTGGAAGACCTACAATGCCGCGGTGGCGGGTTGGTTGAATCTGAATGGCATCACCTACGGTGACGGCAAGTTCGTCGCTGTGGATGCTTACGGAATGGTTATCAGTTCCGCCAACGGGTTGGACTGGACGCTTTGCTCCTCCGGAATAGGGCGTGGGCTTCTCGGTGTCGCCTGGGGGAATGGTCGTTATGTCGCCGTCGGAAACGCTGGGGCCATAGCTGCTTCATCTGACGGAGTCCATTGGAGCGCAACCTCTTCCGGACCGTGCGTGGCGTTTCAGGGGGTTGCTTACGGCAAGGGCGCATTTGTGGCGGTGGGCGAGAGCGGCGCCATTCTCAGCTCAACTGACCGGATGAATTGGATGGTCAGAGAGACCGGAACCAACACTGACCTGTCGGACGTTGCCTACGGAAGTGGCCGTTTCGTGGCTGTTGGGCAGAACCAAACGGTCTTAACTTCGGACGATGGAGCTACCTGGGTGAAGCGTGAGCTTCCCAAGATCGGGCCGCTTCCACTCGATTTCGATCTTGGTTCAGTCGCCTATGGCGGTGGTCAGTTTGCCGCAGTGGGCGGCTCCCAGTTTGGCAATGTGGCAATCCACTCCACGAACGGGGTTGATTGGAGTTACGGAAATATTAGCGGATACGGTTTCGTTGAAGAAGTGACCTATGGCGCTGGCCGGTTCGTGGCGATCTGTTATCGGGACTGGTATGGGAGCTACAGTTGTACGTCCACGGACGGGGTCAACTGGGGAGCCGCTTACATCAGTTCTACCAACTTGTACAGCATTGCTTACGGCGACGGAATATTTGTGTCAGTGGGCGCCTCCGGCTTGGTTATGACTTCGCCGGATGGTCTGAACTGGACCCAGCAGACTTCCGGGGTGACGAATAACGCGGGTTGGTCTGGAATAGCCTACGGGAGCGGTGAATTTGTGGCCGTGGCCGGCGGCTTGAATGCTGTGTGGTCCTCGATCAATGGCTCTAATTGGATTGCCCATGCGACCTGCCCGTACGTTTCTTCGCTCACCTACGCTGGCAACCATTTCATCGGCGTAGGCGTTAATGGTGCGATTCTTGAATCTGATGCTGTTCGAATTCCTTTGGAGGCGAGGCTAGAGCCATCCAGATCGACCGCCGGGGGCCCTTTCCGGTTTACGCTCAGCGGTTCGAGCGATCAATCCTACCTCGTGCAGACCTCGACTAATTTGAGTCGCTGGACCCCGCTGCTGGATGTTACCGCGTCTGCTTCTGCCAGTGAAATCGAAGACCCGTCTGCGACTAACTGTGCCCTCCGTTTCTACAGGGCAATTGTGCCGTAAACGGCTCAAACAAAGCACTTCCGGTTGCGACGCCTTCATTCCTGCGCCACTCGGCCTGGCTCTGGCTCGCGGGTGCCTTTGCCCTCACGCTTGGTGAGCGAATCGCCCAGTTCGCGGCGGGCCTTCTCTGCTTCGGTTTCGAGCTAATTTACAATATTGGTCTTGCTGACGGGGCCTGGGAAATGACCCGCAGTTACGGCGCCTTGGCTTTCTGCACGCGACCGCCGAAGTAGAGCGCGTTCTTGCCCGCCCAGACTCCTCCTGCCGGGTGAAACACCTGCGCGTCGCCGCAGATCGGGGTGTTGACCCGGCCACCGAAGACCAGGTCTATGATAGCCTTTGTTGCCGGGGACCAATCTTCGGGGGCGTCATAGGACGCGCCATTCAGATAGAGGTTCCACTCGTAGCTGGTCTGCTCTTTGGGAAAGAGGGTGCGATCTTCCGGGCACAGGAAGACCGCCTTCGCTTGCAGGTAAGGGGCGAGCACGACAACAAAGGATGGGAGATTTGTGTTCACGCTCGGCAACTGGGCGCAGAACGGCAGGTGGTTGTTGTTGTCCTGAACATACAGGTCCAGCGCCAGGCCAATCTGGTGCAAGTTGCTCAAGCAGGCGGCGGAACGCGCGCTGCGCTGGGCGCGACCCAACACCGGCAGGAGCAGGCTGGCCAGCAGAGCGATAATCGCGATCACCACCAGCAGCTCGATCAGCGTGAAAGCTCCCCTGGGTTTCATGGCCCCACGCTCATTCATTCCGGACATTGGCCACAGTAGTCATTAGCTCCTGGATTACCGAAGCCGTGCTGGCCCGAAACTGCACGTCCTGCTGCAGGTACTGCGCGGCGGCTTGTTGGATCGTAGCTCGGCCCGCCTCGGAGCGGACGCAGGCGCCGAGCGATGCCCTTTCGTCGGGGGTCATGGTGGTCCGGTAATTGGCGACCCACTGCGCCATAGCCGCGGTGCTGGCCTGCCTTTGCTCGCTCCCCATGTGGCCGGCAAGGTAGTGCAGCCCCTTGATGTGGCCGATGTTGAAGAAGTCCAGAAATGCTCTCTGACGGTTGGCCGCATCGGTGAGCGGTCCATACCGCAGCTCCAGGAACCGTTCCACCGGCTGCGGTGCATCCTTCGCCTGGATTGCCGCCCGCACATCCTGCACCGCCTCCACCGGCGTGTAATGGTGGAACCGCCGAATCCAGAGCGTAGTGCCCGCCGCAATCATCACGATTACGGCCACACCCGCCCATAGCAGTCTTTTGGTTCTGCTCTTCATTCCTGCCGCCCGATCAATTCTGCGCCACTCGGCCTGGCTCGCGCAAGCCCTTACCTGCTTGCTTGGTCAAAGCATCGCCCAGTTCCAGGCGGGCCTTTTCCGCCTCGGCTTCAAGCTGCTTCACGATGTCAGGGTGTTGCGCGGCCACATCGGTCGCCTCGGAGATGTCCTTCACCAGATCGTAAAGCTCAGCTTGCTCGAGCTTGCGCTGCTCGTAAGGAGCGGGCGTGCCGCCGTGTCCGCCGGGGTGCCCGCCCAGCGTGCGGTAAGTGTGCGGCAATTGCAGTTTCCAGCGGCCATCACCGCTTACCACGGCCTGAAGCTGGTTGGCATCGAAGTAGAACCAGTAAGCCTCATGCGGGTTCTTCGCGCCGCGCTTGCCTGTGATAATGGGCCAGACATCAAGGCCGTCGATGGTGTGCTTGGGCAGGTCGGCGTGAACGAGCTTGGCGATGGTCGGGAACAGGTCGATGGTCATCAGCATCTGGTTGCACTCGGTGCCAGCGGGGATGCGGCCGGGCCAACGCATGACGCACGGCTCGCGAGTGCCGCCTTCCCAGCAAGTGCCTTTGCCCTCGCGCAAGGGATAGGCCGAGCCGGCGTGATCGCCGTAGCTTAACCACGGGCCGTTGTCCGAGGTGAAGATCACCCAGGTCTTGTCCTCCAGACCGGTCCGTTTCAGCGCGTCCATCACCCGGCCGACCGACCAGTCAATCTCCTCGATGACGTCGCCGTAGAGCCCGCGCTGGGTCTTGCCACGGAACTTGTCGCTCACGTGCAACGGCACGTGGGGCATATTGTGGGCCAGGTAGAGGAAGAACGGGCCGTCCTTGTGCTGCTCGATGAACTTCACGGCGCGCTCGGCATACCAGGTGGTGAGTTGGTTCTGGTCCTCATGTGTGACCTGGGGGATGGCAACCTTGTTGCCGTCGAACATGATGAGGTCCGGGAATCCGCGCTTCCGCCTTTCGTCATTGGGCGGCAGCTTGATGAGGTCCGGGTGCAGCGGCCACATATCATTCGAGTAGGGCAGGCCGAAGTACTCGTCGAAGCCGTGCTGGAGCGGGAGGAATTGCCGGGCGTCGCCCAGGTGCCACTTGCCGAAGATGGCGGTGGCGTAGCCGCGCTGCTTGAGCAGTTCCGCCAGGGTCACTTCGCTGCTGTTGATGCCGACTTTGGAGCGGGGCGGCAGCGCACCGTGGATGCCGATGCGGTTCGGGTAGCAGCCCGTCAGCAAGCCGGCGCGCGACGCGGAGCAAACCGGCTGCGGCACGTGGAAGTTGCGGAAGACACAGCCCTGCGCAGCCAGAAGGTCCAGGTTAGGCGTGTGGAAACCTTTGGCGCCAAACGAACCTATATCCGCATAGCCTTGGTCGTCGGTGAAGATAATGACGATGTTTGGGAGCTTGCTCGCCTCCGCTGCGCGAGCATTCGCGGCGAAGCTGGCGGCCACGCAGGCGGTCAGCCCGAGAAGTCTGAGGGGCAACAAAAATCTCCAATGGGCGCAGTTCATTGTGAGGCTCCAGGCTTTGATAGGGTGCGCTTCGAAGACGGCTGGGAAGTCGATGGGCTGGCGTCGGGAATCAGCGCGCGCCGGATGGGCTCGATCCAGGAGTCGCGGCCGATGTCGTAGAGAATGAAGTCGCTGTCGAATTGCCAGTAAGCCCAACTCCAACCGCGTTGTTCGGCGGCCCGCACCACGCTCGTCAGGTAGCGCACCCGCGATTCCATCGGGGCCTGGTCGTAAGCACCGAACTCGCCGAGGAGCACCGGCCGGTCGTGTTGTTTGGCCCACTTAGCGGCTTTGTCGAAATCGCGCCTGAGCACGTCGAGTTCTGCTTCCGTGCCCAGCCATTCGATCCCCAGTTTGTCTTTGCGGTTCGCCCACGCGGCCCCCTGATGCGTGAAGTCCATGGGCGCGTAATAGTGGACCGTCACAATGAGATTGTGATCCGCCGCTGGCAGTCCCAGTTCATCCAGGTGATCAATCGAGTTCCAATAACCCGGGCCGACGATCACCGCGCGGGTGGGGTGTTTCTCACGAATAATGGCCAGCGCTTCGGCCAGGTATTCGTTCCAGAGTGCCGGGGTCAGCTTACCCGATGGCTCATTGAGCACCTCAAAGAGCACACTCTCCGGCGCGCCCTGGCAATGCGCCGAGAGCTGTCGCCAGAAGGCGAGATACTTCACTTTGTTGGTAGCCGGGTCGCTGCCCATCGAAGTGAATTCGTGCAGGTCGAGAATCACCCGTAGATCCTGCGCCTGCGCTTGATGCACAGCCCAGTCGAGCAACTCAAACCAGGATTCGCTCAAGGCGTAGCCGTTCGTCGGATTCATCCCCCGGAAGGGCTGCAGGTTGATGCGCACAGAGTTGAACCCGGCCTCTTTCAGCAGACGGAAGTATTTGGCTTGGAAGCGACCCTGCGTGCGCGCGCGCCAGATCGGATCATAGCCGAGGATGTTCACGCCGCGCCCCAGTTTGCGGTTCTGTTCGAAAACATCCGTGGCACCGGCCCGGACCTGCCCAACCAGGGCGGTCAGGATGACAATTGCCGTGAGCAGCAGCGCTGGTCTGCCTAGTGGAAGCCGAGCCATTCCATTCATGCCGGCAAGATTACCAAATCAGGCTGCGGCTTTGAAGGGCTAATCATAGCACAAATCCGAAACCCGAGGGCCGAAGGCAGCAGCAGCCCGTCGGATCAAGCCATTCTCGGATTTCGGATTTCGGCCTTCCTTCGGAACTCGGGTTTCGGCCTTCGGATTTCAGGGCTGCAGGGCTTGTTCTCCTTGCAGCCGACAGACTCCAGCAGCCCTGACAGCCGAGCATCCCGAGTTAATTGGCTTTCCTCGCAGCACGCTTTCCCTATCTTCTGCCCAGTATGTTTTCGCGCATTCAGTCCGTCCACTTCGTCGGTATCTGCGGCACGGCCATGGCTTCGGCCGCTGCGGCGATGCAGGAAAAAGGGGTTAAGGTCACCGGCTCGGACCAGAACGTCTATCCGCCCATGTCCACTTTTCTGGCGGAGCGGAAGATCGAGGTGATCTCTGGTTACGCGGAGCACAACCTCGCGCATAAACCCGACCTCGTGGTCATCGGCAACGCCATCTCCCGCGGCAACCCGGAAGCCGAGTACGTGCTGGACCACCGGCTGACCTATTGCTCGCTGCCGGAACTGCTGAAAGACTTCTTCATTCGCGGCAAGCGGGCGCTGGTCGTTGCCGGCACACACGGCAAGACCACGGCGGCTTCGCTCCTGACGTGGGTCTTCGAGCATAACGGCCTCAACCCCAGCTATCTCATCGGCGGCATCCCGAACAACCTCGGCCAGGGCGCGCGGTTCACGGACAGCCCCTGGTTCATCATCGAAGGCGACGAGTATGACACGGCGTTCTTCGACAAGCGCAGCAAGTTCGTGCATTACCTGCCCGAGGTGGCGCTCATTAACAACCTTGAGTTCGACCATGCCGACATCTTCGAGAGTCTCGAATCCATCAAGACCGCCTTCAAGCATTTCATCCGCCTCATTCCGCGCAACGGCCTGCTGCTGGCCAATGGCGACGACGCGAACCTGGCGCCGCTGCTCAATGTAACCCATTGCCCGGTCAAGCGCTTCGGCCTCGGCGAAGGCAACGCCGTCCAGGCGTTCAACATCCGCTACGGGCCGACGGCAACCGAGTTCGAGATTCCCAGCTTCAAGTTCCACACGAACCTCGTGGGGGAGCTCAACGTGCGCAACGCGCTGGCGGTCGTCGCGTGTGCCAAACATTGCGGCCTTAAGAACCAGCAGATTCAGGGCGCCTTTGACACGTTCAAAGGTATCAAGCGCCGCATGGAAGTGCGTGGCATTGCGGGCGGGGTGACGGTGGTGGATGACTTCGGTCATCATCCCACCGCGATTCGCGAAACCTTGCGCGCGCTGCGAATCAAGTATCCGACGCAGAAGGTCTGGGCCATCTTCGAGCCGCGCTCCAACACGACCCGCCGCAATATCTTTCAAGCCGAGTTAGCGAGCGCCTTTGCCGATGCCGATTCGGTGGTCGTGGCTCAGGTAGCCCGCCTGGAGCTGCTGGCGCCCGAGGAGCGCTTGGACCCGGCGCGGCTGATGCAGGATTTGAAGGCACTAGGCAAAGACGCCGCCTACCTACCCGACGTGGACGCTATCGTGGCTCATGTCGCGCAAAGCGTCCAGGGGGGTGAAGTCGTGGTCGTCTTCAGCAACGGCGGCTTCGGTGGCATTCACGGCAAGTTGCTGCAGCGCCTGGGGCGGTAGGGGCAAATCCGAAGCCCGAGATCCGAGATCCGAGTACTGAAAGAAACCCGAAACCCGAAACCCGAAGACCGAAGGAAGACAGAAGCCTAAGGGCGCTGGAGGACAGAACTGCCACTGCCGAAGAAACACGGATAGTGGGATGGCCCAGGGCTCCCGGAGAGGGCCCCCTGTTCGGATTTCGAGCTTCGGCCTTCCTTCGGGTTTCGGATCTCAGGTTTCGGATCTCGGCCGTTGACGCCCTCCGCTGTCGGGCTATGCTCGCCCCATGAACCTGGACAGCGACGGACTCAGCCTTCTCTGCGATCGCAGAAACTTCCTCAAATCCACCGCCAGCCTGGCGGCTCTGTCCCTGTGGCCGCTCGGCGGCTTTGGCTCCACGACTCCCGGTTTCAACCTGTCCCCGCGCAAGAAAAAGCCGGGCCTGATCCGGGGGGCGTTCTTCTATCCGCCGGCGGACGTCGTCCTGGCCGGCAAGAACGAAGATAGCTGGAGCAAGCACGAGTGGTTCACGTGGCCGGGCAACCAGTTCGCCCCGGAACAGCAGCAGGCGAAGTTCCTCGCGCAACTGCGCCGGCTCACCGCCGGCCTGGACCTCACGGTGGCCCTCGAGGAAAAGGCCCTCTATACCGATGCAGCCATCCGCGCCTTCATTGACAGCCTCGCAACCAACAAGCCCGACGCGCTCCTGCTCTTCAACTTCTGGAACACGTTCAGTCCCAAGCTCAAGCCCATCCTTGAGGCCTGGAAAGGCCCGATCATCCTCTATCATCCCGTCGGCTCGAACCACCAGGCGCCGCCCGAGTATTTTCGCACCGCGCCGCGCGTGCAATACATCCACTCCATCGAGAACTGGGACGCGCTGGAGCGCGGGCTGCGCGCTGTCCACGCGATGACGCGAATGGCGCAAAGCCGCCTGCTCCGCGTGGCCAGCCAGTTCCCGCAGGAAGCCGATACCACCGAGCCCTTCTTCGGCATGGCCGTCCGCGGCGTGCCTGCCGACCAGTTCAACTCGCTCTTCGACGAGACGAAGCTATCCCCGGAGATGACCCGGTTAGCCAAGTCTGTCCGCCGCCACGCGCGCCACGTCACGGACCTGAACGAGACTGCCTTCCAGGACGCCGTCCGGTCTCACGCCGCAGTCCAGAGCATCATGGAACGGCACGAGGCGGACGCCATCACGATCGAATGCCTCATGCTGAAGCACCGCAAGCCGTGCCTGAGCTTTGCCTTGAACAATGGCAACCTGCTCCCCTGCGGCTGTGAGAACGACCTCAACGCCACCCTCACGCTCATGCTCGGCGCCAATTGCTTCGGCCGCGGCGGCTTCCAGCACAACCCCGAGTTCGACATCGAGCAAAACCTCTACTTCGGCGCCCACTGCACCTGCACGACCCGGTTGCACGGCCCGCACGCGAAGGAGACCCCCTACAGCCTGCGCCCGTTCTTCCATCAACTGCCCAAGTCGCTCGCCCTGGACGTGCAATGGCCGCCCGGCGAGACCGTAACGCTTTGCAAGTATCACAGCGGCAAGAAACAAATGGACGCTTGGCGCGGCCAGGTCATCACCTCCCCCACCTGCCCACCTGCTGGTGGTTGCGCTACTCGTGTCCTGGTCAAGATCCCGGACGTGAAAGACGTCTGCAGCATCTACAACGGTCCGCACCCGATCCTCTACTGCGGTGACTTCAGTGGTCACCTCAAGACGCTCGCGCGCCTTTACGAACTGGAGCTCCAGACGAACTGCTAGCGGGAGAATCAGCCGGGAGCGGAGGGGTTCTGGCCGGACCGGGACTTGGGCACGACTGGCGCCGGCTCAGGGTGCACAGTTACGTCCGCACCGGGAAGTATGGCCTCCACCGCGTGCTCGACGCGCTCGGTTAGCTCGTGCGCCAACCGCAGTGATTGCTCGCCATCCACGGTGATGTGCAAATCCACGAAGTAATACGGCCCCGAGTGGCGCACCCGAATCGCGTGGCAGTCGAACACGCCGTCCACTGCGGCGACCACAGCTTTGATTTTGTCATCCACCCCCGGGGGCGAGGAATCCAGCAGCGCATGAATCGTGCGCACGCCAAGCCGGACGCTGACCACCACCACAATCCCGGCCACAATGAGCGCCGCCACGGCGTCGGCCTGCATTAGAAATCCCAGTCCCGGATACCAACCCGCGAGCCGGACTCCCAGCAACCCGAGGATCACAACCGCTGAACTCCAGATGTCCGTGCTGAAATGCAGCGCATCCGCCTCCAGCGCCTGGCTGCGGTGTTTGGCGGCCACCCGGTACAGCATCCGGGAGCGCGAGACGTCCACGGCGATCGAGATGCCCATGACCGCAAAGGCCCAAAAGGAGGCGTCCACGTCGGCGTGCTGCGAGGTCAGCCGATGAAGAGACTCCCGGATAATCCAGGCGCATGTGGCCAACAGCAGTAGCGTTTCGACCAGCGCCGAGAGGTTCTCCACTTTGCCATGCCCGTAGGCGTGATCCCGGTCAGGGGGCTTGCTGGCCGCCCGGACCGCGAGGCAAGTCACAATGGCCGCTGCAAGATCCAGCCCCGAGTGGGCCGCCTCCGCGAGTATGCCCATGCTCCCGCTCAGTAAGCCGACCACCACTTTCAGGCCGGTGAGCAGAAAGGCGGCAGCGACTGAATTCAGCGCCGCGATGTTCTTCTCCTGGTTGCCGGTAGCCGGGTTCATGTGCGCGTTGCTGCGATTGGTGGCTGGGCGTCTCGGCGTGCCATTCAGCCGAAGCTCAACCCTGTCTTGCGCCCGACCTCGATGATATGTTCCCGCGCGCCCGCGTACTCCTCCGCCTTGGCGAGATGCTCCAGCATCAAGGGCGCGTTCTGCGGCAGTTCTGCTAACCGCTTCAGGTAAGTCGTGTAATCCAGCGTGCCCTTCCCGGGCGCCACCTCGCGGAAATGGACGTTCATCTCCACGTCCCAGGTCAGATCCTTGGCGTGGCAGCTCACGATCCATCGGCCCAGCTTGTCGAAGCACTCATTCAGCAGGGCGGTATTGTGATAGAACTTCTCCGGCGAATTCACCAGGTTGCACGGGTCCAGGTGTACTCCGAACGCAGCCCGGTCCACTGCCTTGACCATCTTCACGTAACTGTCCGGGCTGTCCGGCAACGCCCAGCCCATCATCTCGTAGCAGAACCGGGCGCGCTTGGGCTTCACGGCATCAATGATCTTGCGCGCGTTTTCCACAGCCGCATCGAAGTAGCTCTGTGAAAGGTTGTCCGGATGCGGGCCGAACCACGAGGTCTTGCTAAACGAGCCGGCGATGTCCACGCAGCACAACGCACCGATCGCCTCGGCCAGGGCCAGCCCCTCCGTAACGTTCTCCAAGTTCTGGCGCCGCTTTTCCGGGTCGGCTTCCAGCAGGTTGCACCACCGGCCCACCTCGGCTATCACCACGTCGTGCTTCGCAAATGCCTCCCTCAAGGCGCGGATCCGCTCGGCGTCCTTGAGCGCCAAACCCGGGCAATAGGCGGCACGGTAGCCGAGTTTGCGATGCGCGAGCGCCAGTTCCTCGGGATCCTCAGTCTTGGCAAAGGAGGGACCGCCCAGCCGGATCGGCTGCAACTTGGCTTCTGCCGCCGCCGCGCGGCCGAACAGCATTGCCCCGGGTTCAAGCAGCGTTGCGGTGGCGGCCACTGCGAACGAGTCCCGCATGAAGGCGCGACGATTAGATTTGCGAAGGTCCATGCCCCTTTGTCTCATGATTGCGCCTCCGCTTCAAGTCTTCTGAATGCCGCTGGCCATTCTCCCGGCCGTTTTGGCACCACAGTTGAAATCGCCAGCCGAGCATTCTGCATTCTTCATTCTGCCTTCTGCATTTCCTTACAAGTCGTCCGTCTCCTGGCTTTGTTGGCGCTTTGTTGGAGCTTTGTAGGCGCATTAGGGTCGCAATCAGTTGGCTATCAACAGGCCTTGAGGTCGCATTGCTGTCGCATGAGGTGGCTTTGCCCGGCCTTGCTTCATTCTGCATTCTTCCTTCTGCATTCCCTGTATGGTATTACCGGACATGGTCCGGTGATGGTCAGGGGGCGGTCTGGTATTGGTCTGGGGGCGGCCTGACGTGGATCGTGCAAGGTTATGATATTACACGACTTACGAGATTATCACTATGGCTCTGGGTACTCCTGGCTGCCCGGTGCATCGACGGCGAGGGGACGGGGCAGGCCCGGCGAGCACCCGTTGCCACTCACGCAACCAATTGGGAATAAGCGACTTATGAGATTAATACGGGCGTTCGCCATTCTCAATGGGATTCGGCAGCCAAAACTGTGTTAGGGCGCACGACAGATTTCTTCGGGGTGGGCGGCCGACTCTCATTAACACCCCGCTTCAGCGAGGTGGGTATCCCCTACAACCTTCTCCCCCTCGTTGCGGCGGCGGCCGGTGGATGAGGTAATCGGCCTCAGGGAGTAGGTATACGGTGCGCGAAATTGAGGGCTTACAGACCTGGCTTAATGGGCCGCCTTCGAGCCGCGCGAGCTGGTTGGAGAAAACAATTCATTTCTTCAGCAGAATGTCGGCCACCAACCCGTAGTGGTCGGACAAATCCATGGTCTTGCCTTCATATTCTTTGCGGGCGCGCTGAATCGTCTGACGCACAATGGCGGTGCCTGTGCCGCGTGGGTTGAGCAGCAAATGATCGGGCTTTCCGGAACGCGTTTTGCCCTGACGCCAGCTATTCAGGGCATCACAGGTGAAGGGACTTGGGTCGTCAATGGGAAAGGCCTTCATTTCTGTGGTCTTGAGCAACAAGTCGAACTTGTCGGTGCCGGGGTTCGTATTCATGTCGCCCATCAGGATCAGCGGCACCCCCTCTTGCTTATGGGGCAGGATGATGGCATCGGCCATTTCTTTGTATTCCAGGTCTTTCATGTCCTGATGGCCCGCCTGTAAGTGAGTACCGGCGATCTGAAACCGCACGCCGTACTTCTCAGCCTCGACAAGCGTGCAGCCCTTCTCCGCCCATGCGTCCATGCCGGCGACATGCTTGAATGCTATATGCGTGATATACTGCAGTGGGATTTTGCCGGCGAACAAGATTCCGCCACTGGCCCCAGCCACCCCCATCTTTGACGCAGGCGCGACAATGTACGGATAGTGTTCTTTCAGCCCCCGCTTAAGGTCCTCGGTAATCCCTGAGTCGATCACCTCCTCAAGCACAATGATATCGTAATCTTGGTGATTGAGGTAATCGATGATCCACGGCGCGCGCAGATGCTGCGACTTCTGCAACTTGGCCGAGAACTGGTCTAGCGCCGTCGGCAACAATTGGAGGTTCCACGTCAGAACTCGCAAGTTGGGTTGTTCGCCCGTCAGCGTGGCCGCCGCCGCGTGGCATGTCCCCGCTACCGATGCGAGAAAAACCACCTCCGCCACCAAACACACAAGCAACTCTTTCACAAGCACAAGCCGACGCTTTTTGACGGCGTAAACCGCGGATGTACCATACACACTTAATCTGATATTTCCCATTTGGTTTCTTGCCTACGACCAGCGTGGGCCTTCTTTATGATTCTCCTCCCTCTGCATCGGTATGCAAGCCCCTTCTTCCAATCAGCCCTCGGTTCTTCTCTGGCAAAGAGGGGGCTTCGTCGGCTTTTGTGCCTTTCCGCACTCTTTTCCACCCCATGCAAAGACACCTCCTCCGGAACAGTGTCAGTGGTCACTATTGACACTAATTCGCCACCGGCCTTCAGGCGTTGCGGGACAAATACAATTGCACCATGAAGGGGTCGGTCCGACAGAATGTCATGTGTTCACCGGACGCTGTTCGCCCCCAGTGAGCGCGCGGACTGCTGATTTCCTATTCGCCAGGTTTCCAAGCAAGAGCTCACTATTGTGTTGGAAGCCCAGCCAACTATGAGCGCCTTGCGCCGCCAAGGAAGGTCACTTGATATGGCTGGCCAGCCATGCGAATATGGGTAGCCATATTATGAAGACGGCCTTTCGCTCGCTGGCGGAGGAAGGCTTGCGTTTAGTGCTCGCCAAGAAGGGGCAACGCAAGTCCGGGAAGCTGCCGCCGCTCGTGACCTATGGTGGGAGCGGGTTGACCGAGGAATTCAAGG